>JADMIO011346883.1_pt1 | contig 102818 bp, 74 predicted proteins | sample 8958161 | NCBI WGS metagenome assembly JADMIO01 (sample SAMN16585339, study PRJNA669376) | soil metagenome | isolation source: Crop rotation soil | place: USA: Cullars Rotation, Alabama | collected 2011 | reverse complement strand
CGCGACAACTTGTCCACGTGGAATTCTAAGCTTAGGATCCCAATGTGCTGGAAAGGGATTGCGCTGATTGATTGACAGCACGAACTCTTTTCCCCCATAGAGTCCCTCAACGATCAATGTCTTGTACTTTCCATAGGCCGGGTCAGGGAGATCCGGCACAGTATTCACAGCATCGGCTTCCTGCCGGTTTCGCATCAGCTCCGTCACATCCGCCCACTTCTCGCCAAGCCCGTACTGCGCCTTGAGAATAACCAAGCCCCGCGCCGGAACCGCACGCGTGTCTTTGAAGTCTTTAATTTCCTGATCCAGTCGCGTCATCTCCCCTTGCAGCGCATTGATCTCATCCACATTCCCCGCCTGCAACACCGCTGTCCTGGAGGCCTCTAATCTCTCGCGGTAGATTTTGGTCGCTTTCAGCACCTTTTCGTTGTACTCCGCTTCCGCCTTCTTTATCGCCTCGTCATATGCCATCTTCGCATCCCGGGCCCTGGTCGTCCTGAACGTTACTTGATCCGCGCCAAGCAGAACTACAGCCGGGGCTGCCAACACCAACGAAATGAAAAACCATCCTGTTTTCATAATCATCTCCGGAATTGCTCACCGACGCGGATGATACTTTGCGCTCCAATACCGCTCCAACACCTTTTCCGTCCATTTGTACCTCTCCCTGAGTCCAACATAGAATCCCCGCCCCATGAACGACGAGGCCAGCATTCCTCCAACTTCCGATGACCGCCGCACTTTCTTTAAGAAAGTGCTGGCCGTAGCCATTGGCACCCTGATCGTTCTCGTTCCCTCGGCGGCCGGGATCACGGTGCTGTTTGATCCAATCCGGCGCCGCCGCAGCAGCAACGCCGAATTTCTTCCCGTCACCAATCTCGACGCCCTTCCCGATGATGATGTGCCGCGAATGTTCCAGGTGGTGGCCGACCGCCGCGACGCTTGGAACCACTATCCAGCTCAGCGAATCGGCGCGGTCTATCTAAGACGCGGCAAGGATGGCAAAGTCACCGCACACAATTCCGTCTGCCCACATCTGGGATGCCTCGTCGATACTGCCGCGGATGGCAGCTTCAAATGCCCCTGCCACAACAGCAGCTTCAACAACGATGGCACCCTGATCCCCGGCAGCGTCAGCCCGCGCGGGATGGATGAGCTGGAGATCGATCAGGCCGCGCTCAAGCAGGGGGTTGTCAAAGTCCGCTTCCAGAACTTCCAGGCCGGCACGCACAAGAAAATCCCCATATGAGAAAAGCCCTGCTCGATTGGTGGGACGATCGCACCGGCTATCGGGCCATGGTGCACTCGATGCTCTTCGAGAACATTCCCGGCGGCTCGCGCTGGCGCTACGTGTGGGGCAGCACGCTGGTCTTCGCGTTCACCGTCCAGCTCATCACCGGGTTTTTTCTCTGGATGTCCTACAGCCCCAGCTCGCAGACGGCCTGGGAGAGCGTCTACTACATCCAGAACCAGATGAGCGGCGGGGCCATCCTCCGCGGCATCCATCACTTCATGGCCCAGGCCATGGTGGTGCTGCTGGCGCTGCACATGCTCCAGATCATCGTCGATGGCGCGTATCGCGCGCCCCGCGAGGTGAATTTCTGGATCGGGTTGATCCTGCTCAACATTGTGCTGGGGCTTTCTCTCACGGGGTATCTGCTGCCCTGGGACCAGAAGGGCTATTGGGCAACCAAAGTCGCTACCAACATCATGCTGACGGTGCCGGTGATCGGGCCGACGATTCAGCGGATCGCGGTCGGCGGGCCGGAGTATGGGCATCACACGTTGACGCGATTCTTCGCGCTGCACGCGGGATTGCTGCCAGCGCTGATGGTGATCTTCATCGTCGCCCACGTGTATGTCTTCCGCCGCCATGGCATCAAGTTCAAAGAGCCCAAGCGCGCGGCCGACACGCATTTCTGGGTCGATCAATTGCTCAAGGATGCCATCGCGTGCCTGGCGGTGCTGGCGGTGGTTGGATTTCTGACGCTCTGGCGCGGGGCCGAGCTGGGAGCGCCGGCTGATCCATCCGAATCCTATTCGGCAGCCCGGCCGGAATGGTATTTCCTTTTCCTGTACCAATTCTTAAAACTCGAAACCTTCGCTGGGGAGCGCGAAGTCCTCGGCGCCATCGTGATTCCGGGCCTCGTGATGCTCATCCTCTTCCTGATGCCGATCATCGGCCGCTGGAAACTGGGGCATCGCTTCAACGTCGTCTTTTTCTTCTCGCTGCTCGTCGGAATTGGGATTCTCACCTATCGCGCGGTGGCCGAGGATCGCAACAAATCCGATTACATCGCCGCCGTGAAGCAGGCGCACATCGACGCCGAGCGCGCCAAGGAACTGGCCGGCCGGCCCACCGGAATTCCCGCCACCGGCGCCGTTACGCTGCTTCGCGAAGATGCGTTCAGCCAGGGCCCGCGGCTTTTCAAGGCTCACTGCGCATCCTGTCATCGCTACGACGGCCACGATGGGATGGGCTTCACGCCCGATCCATCCAAATCACCGCAGACCGCATCCGACCTGAAAAGTTTTGGCTCGCGCGCGTGGATTACCGGTCTGCTCGAGGCGGCCAAGGTCGATTCGCCGCATTATTTCGGCGGAACCAAGTTGCGCTCCGGCAAAATGGTCAAATTTGTGAAGAACGAAGTGGCCAAGTATGACGAGAAGGAGAAGGAGTCGCTGAAAAAAATCGTCATCGCCATCTCCGCCGAGGCGCAGCTTCCCTATCAGCGCCAGCTGGATCAGAACGATGCCCCCATCATCAAAGAAGGCCGCGAGTTGATCGCCAAGGCCGACATCCGCTGCACCGACTGCCACGGTTTTGCGGGCAAGGAGAGCGACGAAGCCAACACACCCGATTTGAGCGGCTACGCATCGCGCGCGTGGCTGATGGCTTTCATCAGCGATCCTGGCCATGAGCGCTTTTACGGCAAGAAGAACGACATGCCTGCGTTTGGGAAGAAAAAGATTCTCGATGAGAAGTCGATGGGCCTGCTGGTGGATTGGCTGAGAGGGGATTGGTACGAGCCGGGCAAATCTGACGCTCCGACCACCATGCCAACGACGCAGACGGCTGACACGGCTCGTGTGGGGACACGCGTAGGGGCAGCTTCAGCCGCCGCCGCGCGAGCCTCCGGCGGGTGAAGCCGCCCCTACACAACCTGCGCCCGCGCACCACATTCCGGACAGCAATTGGGCGTTGCCCGCATGTCATATCCACACTTCCTGCATCGCCCCTTCAGATCGCGCTTTCGCCGCTTCCACCACGCTCTCGCAAAGACCACGCACAAGCCGCCGCTGAGCGTCGCCAGAAACCAGTGCGGAATGTTGACATACCTTCCCCCGTATTCCGGCCAGATCACATCGGTCCCAAACCCCAGGAGCCGCTTGCTGTAACGCGTGCCGTAGTAGACGTGGTGGTCATATCGGCTGTAGCGCAGCTCCGGGTCCTGGTCCCAGTGCGGGATGACGGATACATCGATGGTTCCGTGGCCTGAGATGAGCGTCAGGCTCCATTTGTTCTTCGAGGTGTAATGGATCACATCTGGCAGATCTGAGCGGACCCACAGCACGAACACCGCCGCGCAGAAGAGCAACGACAGGATCGAGCAGCAGAGCAGGATAGAGCGGAGGAGCGATCGCACTGCCGCTTTCGACGCCGATGGGTAGGATGTGTTGCATGAAATGGCTTCTGATACTCTTGATGGTATTGGCGAGCGCGTCGATGCTTGCGGCGGAGCCGAAAACGCTCGAGGGCCACGGCGGTTCGGTTATGGCCGTGGCGTTTTCTTCCGACGGAACCGCCCTGGCCAGCAGCAGCCGGGACAAAACCGTAAAGCTGTGGAAGGCCAACGATGGCAAGCTCATCACGACGCTGGACGCGCATGCGGACGATGTTTATTGCGTCACCTTCTCGCCCAGGGGAGATCTGTTCGCGACCAGCAGCGGCGACAAAACCATCAAAATCTGGGAACTCAGGACTCTGAAACCGAGCCGGACGCTCGAAGGGCACGCGGACATTGTCCGTGGGGTCGCGTTTTCACCGGATCAGAAAACTCTGGTCAGTGTGAGCGTGGACAAAACCGTTCGCCTCTGGAATGTCGAAGATGGCCAGCCAGTAAAAACACTTACCGGCCATACCGCGCGCGTGAAATCCGTGGCCTGGTCAGCGGATGGAAATTTTATCGTCAGCGCCGCCAGTGACAGGACGATTCGCATCTGGGATCCAAAATCGTTCGAGCAGAAACAGATCTTGGAAGGCCACACCGGCGACATCGAAACCGTCGCCATTTCCCCCGACAGCAAAACCATCGCCTCCAGCAGTGGCGACGGCACCGTGCGGCTGTGGACCATCGAGACCGGCAAGGTTGCTCATGTCCTGGAGGGCCACGAGGGCGAAGTCGACTCTGTTGCCTTCTCCCCCGACGGCAATGTCCTTGCCAGCGGCTGCAAAGACAAAACCATCAAGCTTTGGAACCCGCGCAGCGGGAAGCTCCTCACCACTCTCACCGGCCACACCGGCCGGGTCGAATCCATCACCTTTTCTCCCGATGGCAAAACCCTCGCCTCCGGCGGCGGCGGCGGAGACACCGTCATTAAGCTTTGGGACCTCAAGGACATCAAGTGATCGAGTGCAGCGGGCCCATCATCCGCACGCCGCGCCTGATCCTGCGTCCCTGGCGCGAAGAGGACCTCGCGCCCTTTGCGGCGATGAACGCCGACCCGCGCGTCATGCGATATTTCCCCAAAGCCCTTACCCGCGAAGAATGTGACGCAGCGGTCAACCGCTTCATGGATCAATTGCATCACGAAGGCTTTAGCATCTTCGCTGTTGAGGAAACCGCCACCGGCCGATTCATCGGCAGCGTCGGCCTCACCCGCCCGCTCTTCGAATCCCACTTCACCCCCTGCGTCGAAATCGGCTGGCGCATCGCCGCCGAGCACCAGGGCCGCGGCTACGCCACCGAAGCGGCCCGCGCTGTCCTCGAATCTGGCTTCCAAAAACTCCAGCTCGACCAAATCGTCTCATTCACCGTGCCTGCCAACGAGCCATCGTGGATGCTGATGGAGCGCCTGGGGATGCAGCGATCCTTCGCGGAGGATTTTGATCATCCGCGCGTGCCCAAGGATCATTTGCTCTGCCGCCACATTCTCTATCGCCTGACTCGATCGCAGTGGAAAGCCCACGCCATCCAGGTCGATGAGCCGGCTCCGCAGCCGTATTACGGCCGGCGCATCGACGGCCGCTCTTATATCGTCCGCCCCGGCTCCTATGCCGTCATCAACGAAGACGGCCGATTGGCCATCGTGCAGACCGCAAGTGGCGTCGGCCTGCCCGGCGGTGGCGCGGATGCGGGCGAGTCTCCGCGGCAAACGCTTCACCGCGAGCTGACGGAAGAAACTGGCCGCGCGGTCATCGTCCACCGTGAAATCGGCCGCGCCCTCGAATTCGTCCACAGCAGCACCGAGGGCAACTTCGAAAAACACTGCACGTTCTTTCACTGCGCGTTCGATGCAAAAGTCTCCTCGCGCGCGGCCGAACCCGGCACACAGATTCTCTGGTTGACGCGCGACCAGGCCATCGCCGTCCTCACCCACGAGAGCCACCGCTGGGCCGTGGCGCAGGTGCGATCATGAAGCGCCTCAGGATTCCACTGCTCGCAAGCTTCTCCATCATCCCGCTTCTGCTCTGCGCTGCCACAATCACCCTCTGGATCCGCAGCTACAGTGGCTCGGACTACATCTCCCGCGGCAAACTGGTTCACAGCGAGGAACAGGTGGCGACCAGCCATTATCACATTCTCACCTTCACCCGCGGCTCGATTCGCCTTAGCTCCGAGGACCATACCTACTACTCTCACCGGATCACGATGCCGGTGCATTCACTGGATGCGCCGGCCCGCTGGAGCCGCGGCCGCCTGGGCGTCGGCCACCAGTATTGGTACGACCTGCCGGTACGAACTTTCTGGAATCGAATCGGATTTCACGAATTCAGCGGTGGCCTGGAAACTTCATTTGGCAGCACGAGCATCAAAGGCATCGCCATGCCCGCCGCTCTGCCCACGCTGGTGCTGGCAATCCTCCCCGGCCTCTGGGTGGGTCGGGCAATCAGGAAACTGCGCCGCCACAAAATCGGCCTGTGCCCCAATTGCGGTTATGACATCCGCGCCACACCGCAGCGCTGCCCGGAATGCGGCCGGGTCACCCTCGCTAATCACTAGGCGCAAACCCCGTGCGATCGATCGGGCTGGCCTGGCTCAGATCCAGCGCGTTGACATCCACCTTGGGCGGATTCTTCCTGGCGCATTCGATGCAGATTTTCACGCCCGGAATCGCCGCCAGTCGCGCGGCCGGTATCGGCGCGCCGCAAAGCGTGCAAACTTTGCGGCTCTCTTTTTTGCGTTCGCTCATTTTCACTTCCTCACAACGGGCCGGTTTTATAATAGCACCGCCTGCCCTGCCGCCGGCAAGTGCAATTTCCGCCCGGCCCGCAGCCGCTGGCCCGCCACTTTTGCGCAGAAGTTAAGAGCGATTACAATCCCGACATGCCAACCGACAACATGCTCTCCCGCCGGCGACTGCTCCAGTCCGCCGCCATCGCCTCTGTCGCATCCACTGCTCTCTCGCTCCCCGCGCTGGCCCAGAATGTCGCGCCAGCGAAGACCGAGTGGCGCGGCCTGAAAATCGGCGTCGCTTCCTATTCGCTTCGCAAAATGAACGTTGACGCCGCCATCAAGGCGATTCAGCGCGTCGGCCTGAGATACGTCTCGCTCAAGGACATGCACCTCCCCCTCAAAGGCTTGCCCGAGCAGCTCCAGGCCGGCGTGAAAAAGTTCACCGACGCCGGCATCACCCCCATCAGCTGCGGGGTCGTCGCCCTGCGCGGCAACGAAGGCCAGATCCGCAGCGCCTTTGAATATGCAAAGAACGCCGGCATTCCCACCATCGTCTGCGACCCCGCCCCCGCCTCGCTCTCGCTGATCGACAAGATCATCAAGGAATACGACATTCGCCTTGCCATTCACAATCACGGCCCGGAGCAGAAGGATTGGCCGAGCCCCAACGAGCCGTACAACGCCATCAAAGAACTCGATCCAAGAATCGGCCTTTGCATCGACGTCGGCCACACCGCCCGCGCCAAGGTCGATCCCGCCGAGGCGATCCTCAAATTCCGCGACCGCCTCTTCGACGTTCATTTCAAGGACATCGACAGCACTCAGCCCAACGGCAAGCCCGTCGAAGCCGGCCGCGGCGTGCTCGATCTGAAGGGAATCCTCAAGTCGCTGGTGCAGATTCAATACGCCTATCACGTCGGGATCGAATACGAGAAAGATGCCGATGATCCTCTGCCGGGACTTGCGGAAACGGTTGGCTACATCCGCGGCGCACTGGCGGCGATCGAATGAAGCTCCACCTCAAACTGATTCTCGTCGTCCTCCTCGTCGCATGGCGCGCCGCACTGGCCGACGATGCCCCGATTCAGAAAATCGCTTTCGGCTCCTGCGCCAGCCAGGACTTTCCCCAGGCCGTATGGGACCCGATCAACGACGCCAGGCCCGACCTCTTCATCTTCCTGGGCGACAACATCTATGCCGACACCACCGACATGGATGTCATGCGCAAGTGCTACGAAAAGCTGGCCGCGATCCCGGGATTCAAAAAGCTTCGCGAGTCGAGCACCCGCATCCTCGCCACCTGGGATGATCACGACATGGGCGCCAACGACATCGGCAACGATTATCCAAAACGGGCCGAATCGCAGCAGGTCTTTCTGGAATTCTTCAACGAGCCAAAGGATTCGCCGCGCTGGAAACGGGAAGGCGTCTATGAATCGTATCTCTTCGGCCCTCCCGGCAAGCGCCTGCAAATCATCCTCCTCGACACCCGCTATCACCGCAGTCCGCTCAAGATGATGGACCCACTCTACAAGGAGTATGACCCCAAAAACCCCCACGCCGACCGAGACGGCTTCGTCCTCCGCTCCACCGGCCGCAACTCGCCGAGCTACGATCCCAAGGCGACAATTCTCGGCGATGCCCAGTGGAAATGGCTGGCAGAGCAGCTCAAGGTTCCGGCCGACTTTCGCATCATTGGCTCCAGCGTCCAGCTCGTGGCCGACGATCAGCCCTGGGAAAAGTGGGGCAACTTTCCGCTCGAGCAGCAGCGCTTCTACAAGCTGGTCAAGGAAGCCAAGGCTAGCGGCATCTTCATCATCAGTGGCGATCGCCACCGAGCTGAGATATCGCGCATTAACACTGCGATTCCCTATCCGCTCTGGGACATCACCTCGAGTTCGCTCAACAGCCCCAGCAAACCCGAGACCCAGGATGAGCCCAACAAATACCGAGTCGGCGGCCACAACTACATCGACTCGAATTTCGGCCTGCTCACTTTCGACTGGACGGCGGCCGACCCGACGGTGACGATGGAAATCCACGACACGAAAGGAACAGTTGTTCTCTCGGAGAAGATCGCCCTCTCTTCTCTGAGAATCACCAGATGAACGCCCAAACCAGACTCGATCCGACGCAGCGTTTTTCCGACCGCGTTGAAAACTACATCAAATATCGCCCGCGTTACCCCGACACGCTTCTGCCGCTGCTGGAGCGCGAGCTCGGCCTGACCAGCGACTCGGTCATCGCCGACATCGGCTGCGGCACCGGCATCTCCAGCGAGCCGTTTTTGAAAAATGGCAACAAGGTTTACGGCATCGAGCCCAACGACCCGATGCGGAATGCGGCCCAGCGCCTCCTGGCCGATTATCCGAAGTTTCACGCCTTCAAAGGCACGGCCGAGGCGACAACGCTCCCTGATCAGCGGATCGATTTCATCTTCGCCATGCAGGCTTTCCACTGGTTCGATCGCGAGAAGGCGAAAACTGAATTCCTCCGCATCCTCAAGCCCGCCGGCCACGCCATTCTCATCTGGAACAGCCGCAAAAAAGGCGTTTCACCCTTCCTCGAGGCCTACGAACAGCTTCTCCAGCAATACGCCACCGACTATTCCACCGTCCGCCACGAAAACGTCGACGAAGACTCGCTCCGCACATTCCTTGGCCCGACTTTCACCCACCACCGCCTCGACAACCAGCAGATTTTCGACTTCGAAGGATTGCAGGGCCGGCTGCTCTCCAGTTCCTACGTCCCGCGCGAAGATCATCCCAACTACCAGCCCCTGCTCCGCGAGCTGCGGAGGACTTTCGATCGATTCCAGCAGGATGGAGCGGTGATCTTCGCCTACGACACGGATGTATATTGGGGAAACCTGCGTCCACCTTATCATGACGCTGCGTGAGAGGTAGTACGAAGGCGCGGCAGACGACGACGGTTCGATCCAAATAAATCCTTCTCTTTGGATCGCTTGATGATCTTGAAATACTTCGAAAGGTACTCATGGTCTGTTGATTGCTCATATTCCCCCGCGTCGTTGACTAGCCAGATACAATCAAGACCATCCTGCTTGCAGTAATATCCAATCCTGAACCGCCGACCAACATTCGCCTTCCATCGCGGCGCAGCACCGTCTGCGCGGACAAGCTCCACAACTGAACGCGGCGGAATAATGTCGATATTGCGTTTCATTACCGCTAATTATACCTCCGCATTGGCAATGCGAGCGATTTTCTTTATCTGTTTCCTTCGATAGCCTTTAGAAACTTCATGAAGTCCGCCCTTGGTATAGGTGGAGGTAGCCGGCCTTTGTGCTGAATGGGCGTCGCGTCCAGTCGATATCTCCCCACAAGCTGGCCGCGTGGCGAGTAACGGTCCACATGCGGGGCACCGTGACGATGATGATCGAGTTGGTAAATGTCTTGCGACAAAGCCTCTCCCATATTTGAAGGGGCTGTTATACGCACGCACAGGCGGCTAATTCAGGGTTAGGCCGGATATTTCGGCTCGTTTTCTAAAGCCCATACTCCTTCCACTTCCTCGCCACCATCTCCTTCGTCCCCTTATCCATCTCAATCTCCTTCGGCCAAGTTCGGACCTTCCCCTCCGCCGCCCATTTCACCGTCGCATCGAAGCCAATCTTGCTCCCCGCCCCCATCTCCGGCGAGGCGTGATCCAAAATATCCACCGGCCCGTGCACGATCTCGCTGTCGCGCTCTGGGTCGCAGTTGGCAAATAGATGAAACAGCACCTCCTGCTCGCTGTGCACATCCACGTGCTCATCAACCACCACAATGAACTTGGTAAACGACATCTGCCCCGCCCCCCAGATCGCGTGCATCACCCGCCGCGCCTGATACGGATATTCCTTGCGAATCTTCACAAACGCGCAGTTGTGAAACACGCCGCTGATCGGCAGCGAGTAATCCACGATGTCCGGCACGATCATCTTCAATAGCGGCAGGAAAATCCGCTCAGTCGCCTTGCCCAGGAAATAATCCTCCATCGGCGGCTTGCCGACGATCGTGGTCGGATAGATGGGATCTTTCTTGTGCGTGATCGCGGTGACGTGAAAGGCCGGATACCAGTCGGCCAGCGAATAGAATCCCGTGTGATCCCCAAACGGCCCCTCCATCAGCTTCTCATTCGGATCGACGTAACCTTCGATCACGATTTCGCTATTTGCCGGCACCTGCATATCGATCGTCTTGCACTGCACCAGCTCAATCCCGCCGCCATTCAAGAATCCGGCGAACAATAGCTCCTCAATCCCCGGCGGCAGCGGCGCTGTGGCCGCATACGGCAGCACCGATTCTCCCCCCAGCACGATCGCCAGCGGCATCTTCTCCCCGCGCGCCTGCCACATCCGAAAATGCCGCGCCCCATCATGATGCATGTGCCAGTGCATGGCGCATTTCCGCGCTGAGAACTGCTGCACGCGATACATTCCGATATTCCGCGACCCTTCCACCGGATCGCGCGTAAGAATCCCGCCAAACGTAACGTACTTCCCCGTTCCGCGCTCGCTCACCGCCGCCGCGCTGGCCTTATCCATCACCTGCCCGCTCTCCAAATCCCCATCCAGCGGCCAGCACTGAATCAGCGGCAACCGATTCAAATCCGCCTTCTCTCCCTCATGCACCACCTGCTGACAAATCCCACTCCGCACCACCTTGGGCGGAAAATTCGCCATCTTGATCAGGTCCGGCAGCCGCTTCATCTTCTCCATCAGCGTGGTGGGAATCTCAGGCTTCACCAACTGCCCCACCCGCCCCGCAAGCGCCTCCAGATTCTCCGTCCCCAGCGCCTGGTTCACCCGCCAGTACGACCCAAACGTGTTGATCGCCACCGGAAGATCCGCCCCCTCCACATTCTCAAACATCAGCGCCTTTCCCCCTAGATTCGCGGCCGGCGACCGATCACGCTCCTGGTGCCCATGCGGCGCAGGCATCTTGCAAACCCGATCACAAATCTCGGAAATCTCCAGCCTCGGCGACACCCGCGTCTTCACGCGGTGAAGCTCCCCACCCTTCTCCAGCATCCCCAGAAATTCCCCCAGCGTCGCATATGGCATCGCATCGGATGTTACGGGCGTCGATGCACGGTGACAAACCACGGCACTACTTGGCCGACTCCAGCCACTCGTAAATCGCGTCGGTGCATTCGGCCCGTCCCGCGGCCGAGGAGTTCATCTGCGCATTGCGCAGCTGCGCCATGCCGGTAAGGATTCCCACCAGGTGCCCATTGGCATCCACGATCGGCGCGCCGCTGAATCCTCTCAGGTCCACCGCCGGAACGAATTCAAACGTGAACTGATTCTTGAATCCGGCCCGCACCAGCCCCTTGTAAACGTTCTGCTTGGTTTTCTCATCTTCGTAAGGGCATCCCAGCAGGTAAACCGTCTCCCCCACTTCCACGGAATCCTTGCGCACCTTCAGCGCCTCCGCCGGCAGCGGCGACTTCTCCTTCATCGAAAAAAGCAGCCAGTCATCGGTCTCGGTGGCCCCATACGCGGCCAGCTTGTTCACCTCCACGAACGACTCCGGCATCGTTCGCGGCGACATTTTCCAGGATTTGATCACGCTGTTCAGATACGCCGGTTTGATTTCAGGCTCAACCCCGCCATCCTCACCGATCAGGTGCTTGGCGGTCACTCCAAAAACCCGGCCGTCACTCGCCTTGACCAGGAAACAGCTGGCGCCCTCCAGCGAGCTGTGCTTTTTTGCAAACGTGGCATCGTTGGTGAGCACGATCTGCGGCCAGGTCTTTGGATCCTGCGCAACCCACGACTCCGCTTTGGCCTTGCTTAACGGCCGCCTCGCATCACAGGCGGTTGTCAACAATGCCACGATTAACAGCCAGTTTATTCGACGAATCGACATGAGCCACCCTTTGATCAATCAGCCGCCAGACGGGAGGCACAAAGGGTAACATAGCCAATTGTTGAGGCAAGCTTCGCCGCTTGGTTACAATTTCAAAACCGAAGTAGGAGCCAGAAATGTTCGAGCGCGAAATCAAATCCGGCCAGCTTCACAAAGACATGTCCTTTAATCAGAAAGTCTGGGCCATCACCGCCCGCATCCCCAAAGGCCGGGTGATCAGCTACGGCGACATCGCCCGCCTCCTGGGCACCCGCGCCTACCGCGCCGTCGGCAACGCCCTCAACAAAAATCCCTACGCCCCAAAAGTCCCCTGCCACCGTGTCGTCGGCGCCGACGGCAAACTCACCGGCTTCGCCACCGGTCTGAACAAAAAACATCGCCTGCTCAAAGCCGAAGGCGTCGCCATCTCCAACGGCAAAGTCGTCTCTGCCCACTTCACGCGATTGTGATTCACCCGCCTCGTAGGGCCGAGGCACCGCCTCGCCCTCGCATCCAACCACGCGATTGCAACCTTCTGACTACCATTCCCTTGCGCTCCTCCGCGCCGCAGGTTGAGCGCTGAATCTCTCTGCTGCCACACTCGGCGCATTTTGTCATTGCCGTCATAGCCAAAGTCTACATAATGTCTGCAAGCCGTACGCCCTGACTTCCAACGCGACAGAGGAGCAGCCATGGGACTTTTTCTTGCCGCCGCGGGTATCGCCAGCGCGAGCGAAGCGTCCATCACCAGCGCCCTTGCTGGTTTCGCTTCCGAGCGCAGGATGAAATTTGCCCCGGAAAAAAAGCGGTGAAAGAGGTGAACGATGGATTGCTGGTTCTGACGCTCGCCTCGAGCGGCAACGTCACGATTCTCTATCCATCGGACTTCATGGAGTGGGATGATTGCTCCCAGGCGCTGTCGAAGAATCTCAAGGCGCCGGTCTTCTCGTTCCACATCCATGATGGCGACCTGTGGATGTACATCTTCTTCGTCACTGGCCAAAGATTCGAGCGGAGCAAATTAAGAATTACCTGGTCCACTGGGACCTTGACGAGCTCGGCGACAAAAAAGCGTATCCCGATGACCAGCATTCGATAGGCGAGGACTGGCAGCTTGTGGACTTCATGAAAAAACTGGGGCTCGATTACCCCATCGGCGACGACGGAATCGCTGGCAAGGTTTTTCGATTTTCACCCTGATCGCGAAGGGCGAGACAATGCCTCGCCCCTACCACACGCCGCATCCCCTGCGACATTTTTCTCGCCCGCGCATGGTATTCCGTGGCCTTGATCGTGTAAGGCGACCGGCCCGGTGTCCGTCATTACCTTTAGACCCCTGCCGTACCCCTTATTTCGCGCAGGAACTGCCGGAGGCGCAACTTACGGCCTGTAAAAATGTAACGTTTTTGTAACGCGCGATGGTTCGTGATTGACGTTATCTATCCTGAGTGAGATAGTGTTCCCGGCGGGTCGACGATCAGGGAGGATCGGTGCGGATAACCAAAACGGCCGGGGGGCAGATTCCCGGGAACTTTTTCCAGAAACACGCATCCAACCCCATGTCGAGTCTGAGTGGAACACAAGTTCACGCCGAAACGCCTGCGGCCGCGCCGCAGCCCGCCAACCAGCGCGAATTGGAGCTGCTGCGGCGAGCTCAGCGGGGCCAGCGCGAGGCTTATGGCCAGCTTGTGATTCTTTACCAGGATCGACTGTATAACGCGGTGCTCCGGCTCGTCGGAGATCGCGAAGAGGCTCGGGAATTGACGCAGGAGGCCTTCACCCGCGGGCTCATGAAGCTGGACAGCTTCCGCGGTGATGCCTCACCTTACACCTGGCTTTTCAGGATCGCCGTCAACCTGGCGATCAGCCAGCTCCGCAAGATCAAGCGTCACCGCGTCTTTTCGCTCGACGCGTCGGGGCGCAACGGGAACGGGCGTCACGGCACCGACGATCAGGCCTCCAGCCTGGTCGACCGGCTGGCATCGCAGGACACGCCCCGGCCGCCCGATGGACTGGAGGCTCGCGAGCAAGGCGAGGCCGTCCTGGCGGCTTTAGGGCGTCTCGATGCCGAGTATCGGGCGGTGCTGGTGATGCGGGATATCGAGGGGTTCGACTATCAGCAGATGGCTGATGTGCTCGGACTGCCGCTCGGTACCCTCAAGAGCCGTCTGTTCCGCGCCAGGTTGGCCCTGCGAGATGAGCTTCGGCCATATCTGTCGGGAACTCGCTCCTGAGCTTCCCTTTGACCCGCATTTGCCGATAAATTGAATATTCCCGGCGTGCAGACAGCCGGTTGTTGGAAGAACACATGGCAGAGAACGTTGAAGAAATTGAAGCGAAGCTGGCCGCCTATGTGGATGGCGAGCTGACGCCTGCCGAGCGGGTGGAGATCGAGACGCACCTCGAGGCCAACCCATCGCATCGGCTGCTGCTCCAGGATCTGGTGCAGCACCGTCAGCTTCTATGCGCGCTTCCCCGCGAGAAAGCGACGGGTGACTTTACGGAGGGATTTCAAGGGCAGCTTGAGCGCGAGATTCTTCTGGGTGGGGATGAACTGAGCCGGGCCCGCAGCCGCTTTCGCATCAGCTACAGCCCGCAGCTTCTTTCGGCCGCCGCCATCGTCCTGCTGGCGGTGGCGCTGGCCATCATCGTTTTCTCCGTCCTCCCACCGCATCATCCCAAGGCCCCGCTGGCGCAGCTGACCGAGGAGCCGCCCAGGAACACCGAGCTGGCCAGTGGCGATGGCATCGAGGCCAAGGCCTATAAGCCGGCCGGCGAATTCGCGGCCAAGAAAGGCGTCGCGGATGCGACGCTGGCGTTGAAAGACGCCAAGGCGGTCGAAAGCGATCAATACTTCGCGATGAAAGCCAAGTCCGAGGGCGCCCAGGGCGGCGAGATGATGGTGATCACCGTCACCGCCGAGGATCTCAAGGGCGCAAACGAAGCCGTCGTCAGCTACCTGGCCCTCAACGGCATCAACTATTCCGCGGCCGATGCCCTGCTGCGCGAAAACGCGCCGCTGCTCGACGCCGTCAGGCAGGTGCCCGCCATCGCCAGCGGCGCTGTGGCTCAGGCCAAACTGCCAGCCCAGATGCCCGCGGTTGAAGATGAAGTGGGCAAGCGGGACGAGCTGGCCACCCAGGTGCGTGCTACGCCACGTCCGGTCGATGCATCCGCGCTTGCGGAAGTGGCCGAGCCGCTCGAAGACCAGCCCCAACCGACCGCAGGACGAGCGCTCAAGTCCGCAGCACCTTCAACCCAGCCAACCGCGGTCGCCTTGCAGCGCGAGAATCGCGGTCTGAACGAAGAGGCCAAAGCTTCCTTCGGCGGCGCGGGAGGAGGCGGCCAGGTTGTGTTTGGCGGCGGCGATCACCGTCGTCTTAGAGTTGAAGAACAAGTCCGCCTCAAACAGCAGGTGATGGAGACCGTCAACGAGCGCAGCGGCGCTCGCGTGATCCTCGCTCACAACATGAACGGCCAGCAGGTCCGCGAACTGGCCCGCACCCTCTCCCAGCCCGAGCGCGGGCGGTGGGCTACGGTCACCGATGTCGCCTATGATCGCCTCGCCGGCGAATGGGGCGGCGTCGACTTCGCTGAACAGCAACTCGGCCAGCAGCAGCTTTCTTTCAGGGGCACACAAACAACTGAGAGCCTCAGCAAGTTCGCCCATGGAGTAAACCTTACCGCGCCCACGACGCGCCCCTCCGACCAGGTCGCCGTCAACATCAATCCCGCCGAAGCCGGCCTTACCCTCAGCCAACCCGACACCGCGGCAAAAAACGGAACCATCATCACCAATAACACCACGGAGCAATACACCTTCAACAAGCAGCTAGAGCAGACCCCCGCGCGGCAGACGGTGCTGGCCGTCGCTCCAGCCACGCAACCGCACGCCAATCTCTTCGCCTGTTATATCGTCCTTCAACCTTCGGGCGGCCCGCAGGGAGCCAGCGCGCCGACCACTCAGCCCACCGCCGCCGCCCGCCCAACCACCGCCCCGACCTCCCCCACCGCTCCTCCCGCCGCCGCTCAGCCCGCCACCGATAACGCAAAGTAACCGCCCCGCCCGCGCCCGTTGCTACACACGTCCGTTCAATCGCGGTAGGCTAATAGCGCATGTCCCTGCCCGTCACGATCGAAAACGACGCCTTGAGCTTCGACGTCTGGCCGATCATCGGCGGCAAGGTTTCTTCGATTATCGACAAGGCCGACCACCACGAGCTTCTGTTCACGTACCCTTCGGAGATTCCCAGCCAGGGGGCGCAATACGATCTGCCCTATCAGAACTCCTGGTACGCCGGGTGGGATGAGATCATGCCCGCCGTCGCCCCATGCCGCTATCCGGCATTTCCATACGAAGGCACCGCCATACCCGATCACGGCGAGCTCTGGGGCTTGCCCACCACCGCCGTGCCAACCAAGAACGGCATCACCACCGTGTGGCACGGCCTGCGCTTCGGCTATCGCCTGGCCCGCAAACTGTATCTCGAAGACAACTCAATCATCGCCGAGTACACGCTGGTCAATCTCGCACCGTTCGATTTCCGCTTCATCTGGGCCCAGCATGCGCTGATGTCGATGACTTCTCCGGTTGAGATTGTTCTGCCCAAGTCCTCGCCGATGACCTGGAGCCTGGACGCCGCGCTCAAAAATGTCGATAAGCCTTTCACCTGGCCGAAGCTGGGCAACGATGACCTCTCCCAGCCCAACGCACTCTCCTCCGGCCGTGGCTGGAAACTTTTCGCCGCCGATCCGATCGCCGAGCCCGCGGTGATCAAATACCCCAGGCGCCGCCGGCAACTCACCATCGAGTATTCATCCGACGATGGATTGGCCGCTTATTGGGGCATCTGGATCAACACCGGCGGCTGGGCCCAGCACAAGCACTTTGCACTCGAGCCAACCACCGGCCGCTTCGACCAGCTGGACAGAGCCGTCTCCGACCACTCCGCCGGCCGTGTGCCGCCGCTGAGCAAGAGGAATTGGACGGTCAAATGGACCGTGAGCTGACCCGAAGTCGGGGTAGATCACTGTTTTCCACCGCAAAATTCATGTCCCCGCCCGGCTGGCATCGGCCATTTTAAGGGTGGAAGGCGACTCACCCGCCCCCAACTTTATTCAGGCGTTCGTGTCTAGCTCCTTGGAAGGAGGTAGCCATGGAAGCGAGAGATAAAAACATGGTGAGCTGGATCGCTCTTCTTGGATATGCGGTGGTTTGCGGCCTGCTGGTGATGCAAACAATCGGCCTCTAAGCGGGATGAAGAATCGATGAGACTTCGGCCGAATTAACGAATCCTACCCACCCCCCTGAGCCCTGGGCGTCTTCCCCACGTCCGGGGCATTTTTTTGCGCGCTATGAATGCTGGCCGGAGAGGAGGTAGAGGAAGCAGCCGAGGCCGGACATCACCAGTCCTGCGCCGGCCAGGAGGCCGGTGAGCAGCGGCCTGCGGCGGGCGGTGAAGAAGCAGGAAATCAGGCAGCCGATGCCGACGATGCAGACGGCGAGCAGAATGCCGGAACGGTGGTTGGTGAATTGTGGATCACTTGGGGCCATGAGTTTGATGATGATGACCGGAAGTGCATAGCCGAGAATGAAGCCCAATAGGAGACCCCACAAAAGAGTTGCGATGTTGGAAATGGGTTTGGCTGGCTTTTTGTCCGGGCGAAGGTAGTCGAGGGTTGGCGGGGGCATTGTGGATTGTTTAAGGTTTTTCGCCGCCAGTGATTTGGGAAAGAATCCCAAAGAAACCGCGCTTCCGCTCGGAAGAGATCTGCCAGTTCACAGGCACGGATTGGAAGCCCTCATCGAAGCCTTCGCCGGGCTTGCGATAGTCGAAGTAGCCCCAGCCTGCGCCTTTACTCACGGCGGCCAGGAAATTGTTGTCCGGTTTGTCGAAATCGAAGTGGTCATCCTCGTTGAAGAGGATGGGCTGGCCGCGATAGCTCGGCAGGGCGCGGGTTTTGTCGACCATGGCTCGGATGCGGTTTGGGTCGGAGATGCCATTGCCGTGAAGGAGTAGAAAGTCGGCGTGTTTGGCGAAATTGTCGGGAGGGATTTGGCCGCCGGTGAGGGAGGTGGAGACGAGGAACTTATTTTTGGATCGCTGGCGGACGCGCTGGATCAATTCGTGAGCTCGGGCGGGCTTGAGCAATGGGCTGGTGTAGTTGGCCTGATTGGTTTCATTGGCGATTTCGATCAGGACGTTGGTGTAGCCTTTGGAAAGGAGCCAGTCGGTGGCCGCATCTGTGGCTTTAAGAACGGCGTCGTCATCTTTGAGGCGATACTGCTGGCCGAAGTAGAAGAGGCCAAGGATGGGGACCATGCCCAGTTCGTCAGCGCGGTCGAGGATCTTTTCCAGGCGGGCCATGTAGTCGGGGCGGAGGGAGCCGTCGTCGTTGACGGCGGAGTTGTGCCAGGGTTGATCTTTGCTGTAGCCCTGTGGGGAGCCGCCCTGGAGGTTAATGGTGAAGGAGAGGAGGCCGGCTTTGCGATAGATGGGGAGGGCGGCGAGGAACTCGGCGGTGTTGCGCTCGGGGTCGAAATCTTTGCCGTCGGGGTATTTCCAGAAATGGCGGGTGGCGGGGTTTCGGTCATCGAAGATGCCTTGGACGAGGCGGGCGTTGAGGAACAGGCCTTCGATCTTCATGCCGTTGTACGTGCGGCCGGCGTAGGTGGGCTGGCCATTGATGAGGAACGATTGGCCATCGATGGAGACGGTGGTCTGGCGGGCGGCAAGGGCGGTGGTGGTGAGGAAAAGCATCAATAAGGGGGGGAGGCGCATGAGCTTAATTCTACAACGCGGTTCCAACTGTGGTACTAATACGGGGGCGGATGGAGGGCGGGGCAATGCCCCGCCCCTACATGGCGTTGTGAGGATTTGGATGCGTTTTTGGTGTTTTGGGATGGTGGTGGTGGTGGTGATTGGGGCGGCGGCTTGGGGTGCGCCGGTGGAGGATCGCGCGGGAGTGGAATTTTTTGAGAATTCGATTCGGCCCCTGCTGGTAGAGAATTGTTATTCGTGTCATGGAGAGAAGAAGCAGAAGGGGGAATTGCGGCTGGATTCAAAGGCAGCGGTGATGCGCGGGGGGGAACTGGGCGTTGTGATTGTTGCGGGGAAGCCGGATGAGTCGCTGCTGATCAAGGCGGTGAGATATCTCGACCCGGATTTGCAGATGCCGCCGAAGAAGAAGCTTTCGGATCGGCAAATCAATGACCTGGTGAAGTGGGTGAAGATGGGGGCGCCGTATCCGGGGGAGGTTGGTTCGGATGTTGCGCATGTGGTGAAGCCTGCGGGGATGCAGATTGCGGAGGCGGATAAGAAGTGGTGGGCCTTTCTGCCAATAGCGCGACGCGAAGGGAGCATCGACTCCTTCATTGCGGCGAAATTGAGGGAGAAGGGGCTGGTGCATAACGCGCCCGCGTCGAAGAGGGAATTGATCCGGCGGGCATATTTCGACCTGTGGGGACTGCCGCCCAGTAGCGAGGAGGTGGCCGCGTTTGAGGCGGATCAGTCGCCGGGTGCGTTTGAGAAAATAATCGATCGTTTGCTGGCATCGCCTCGATATGGCGAGCGATGGGCGCGGTACTGGCTCGATGTGGTCCGCTATGCCCAGACCAATGGGTATGAGCGGGACAGCGAAAAACCGTACGCGTGGCGGTATCGCGATTATGTGATTCGGGCGCTCAATGAGGACAAGCCCTACGACCAGTTCATCCGCGAGCAGCTTGCGGGGGATGAGATGGTTGCGAACGCGGACAAGAATGTCCGCGCCACCGATGATTCGCTGATCGCCACGGGGTTTTACCGGCTGGGGGTTTGGGACGATGAGCCGGACGACAAGAAGACGGCCGACTACGACTACCTCGACGACAATATTCGCACTATCAGCACGGCGTTCATGGGATTGACGGTGGGATGTGCGCGTTGTCACGAGCACAAGTTCGATCCGATTCCGCAGTCGGATTATTACTCGCTGCTGGCGTTTCTGAAGAATGTGAGGACGCATGAGGCGCCTAAGTACACGCCCGATTCGGCCACATTTGTGCCGCTGGGGGATCGGGAGAAGGTCAAGGCGTGGGTGGTGGAGACGGATGCGAAGCTGAAGGAATTGAAGAAGAAGCAGGAGAAGGCGGCGGACAAGGAAGAGAAGAAAAAGATCGAAGCCGAGATCAAGGAGATCACCGATGCCAAGAGCCAGTTTGAGTGGGCGCTGGCGGTGAGAGAATCGGGAACGACACCGGCCAAGACGCACGTGCTGCTGCGAGGCAATGCATCATCGCAGGGGCCCGAGGTGAGGCCGGCTTTCCTGAGCGTGCTGGGTGGGGTGCAGGCGGAGCCGGTGAAAGTGAACGGCTCGCAAAGCACCGGGCTGCGGTCAGCGCTGGCCGAGTGGCTGGTGAGCCGCGACAACCCACTGACCGCGCGGGTGATGGTCAATCGCATCTGGCAGCACCATTTCGGCCGCGGGATCGTTCCGACGCCGGATGATTTTGGAAAGACCGGCCTGCCGCCGACGCATCCGGAATTGCTCGATCTCCTGGCCGCTCGGTTCATGGATGAGGGATGGTCGATGAAGAAAATGCATCGATTCATCATGCTTTCCAGCACTTATCGCATGTCATCGCGGGCTGCCAATGAGAAAGCGATGGCCGTCGATCCGGATAATCTGCTGCTCTGGCGGCAGACGATGCGCCGGCTGGAGGCGGAGGCGATTCGTGATTCGATCCTGCTGGTCAGCGGTGAGCTCAATGAGAAGCACGGCGGGCGCGGATTTTTCCCAAGGCTGTCGCGCGAAGTCATTGCCGGCGGTTCGCGGCCGGGTGATGGCTGGGAGCTCTCGGCCGGCGATGAGCTGAATCGGCGAAGCATTTATTCGTTTGTGAAGCGAACCATGGGCGTACCGATGCTGGATACCTTCGACACCGCCAGCAACGCCAATCCTACCGGCGAGCGAACCACAACCACGGTTGCGCCGCAGGCGCTGATGCTGCTCAACGACCGGTTCATGCATGAGCGGGCCGGAGCGTTCGCCCGGCGGGTGCTTTCGCAGGCGGGAGAGGATCGGGCGAAACAGGTGGAGAAGGCATACGAGCTGACACTGGGCCGAAAGCCGACAGCGCGCGAGTCGGCCATTGCCATGGAATATGTTTCGAGGCAGAAGAGTGCCTTTGAGAGCTTGCGGCGGCGGGTGAGATTCGAGCCGGATGTGCCGGGATCGGTATTTGGGCGATACCTGAGCAAACTGCCCGCCAGTGACCTGCTGTTTGGACCCAAGGCAGGATGGAAGTATTCGCGCGGTGTCTGGGGCGGCGGGTATGAAGGGATCCTGACCGTCGAGCCAATGCAGGGGCCGGCTGCGGTAGTGGAGGGGATGACGTTTGCGGATGGAAGTGTATCGGGGAGAGTGCTGGTTAACGCTGGATGCGATGTGGCCGGGCTGATGATTCGGGCAAAACTCAGTGGCGATGAGCTCGCCGCCGCATACGACCTGGTGGTGGCGCCGAAATCGCAGACGGTGATGCTTCGGAAGCTGGAGAAGAAAGAAGTGAAGGTGCTTGCAACAGCGCCTTTTTCGATCAGCGGCGGGCAATGGGTAGAGATGAAGATCGAAGCGAACGGGTCCAGGATCTACGGATCTGTCGATGGCAGGCAGGTGCTCAGCGCTGAGGATTCGCAGGCGCTGGGTGAAGGAGAAGCGGGCGTGAGGGCGTGGGGAGCGGCGATGGATGTCGATGGATTGAGCATTGAGCGCGGCGGGAAAGTGGAAACAGTTTATGATTCATCGCAGAAGGCTGAGGAAAAGGCCCTGGCCGGTCTGGGCCTGGTGCTCTTCAACCTCAATGAGTTTGTGTATGTAGATTGAGTGAGGATTCATGGGAAATGGCAGTCAATTCTGTGGCCGGACGCGCAGGGAATTCCTGTGGGAGATGGGGGCGGGATTCACGGGCGTGGCGCTGAGCGGATTGTTGCAGCGCGATGGCTTCGCATTCGGCAACCCGGCCGCGGCGACGATCAATCCACTGGCTGCAAGAAAACAGCATTTCCCGGCCAAGGCAAAGGCGTGCATTTTCCTCTTCATGTACGGCGGCCCATCGCAGATGGATTTGTTCGACTACAAGCCGCAGCTCCAGAAGCGCGACGGTCAGTCGATCGACATCGAAATCCGCCGCGGGTCGATCCAGAAGCAGGTGATCCTCGGCTCCAAGCAGAAATTCGCGCAGCACGGCGACTCGGGGATGTGGATCTCGGATGCCCTGCCGCATCTCTATCAGCACGCCGACAAGCTGGCCGTGGTCAAGTCGCTCTACGCCGACTCGTTCGCCCATGGCTCGGCGATGATCCAGATGAACAGCGGGCGGATTTTGCAGGGGCATCCAGCGATTGGCGCGTGGATGGGTTACGGCCTGGGGACGATGAACCAGAACCTGCCGGGCTTCGTGGTCATGCTCGATCCGCGCGGCGGGCCGATCAGCGGGGCGGCCAACTGGTCGAGCGGGTATATGCCGGCCGCTTATCAGGGCACGGTGTTCCGCTCGGCGGGGCAGCCGATTTTGAACCTGGCGCCCGGCGGCGGCCTGACGCCGGCGATGCAGCGCGATCAGATCGACGTGATCGGGAAACTCGACGCCGAACATCTAGCCGATCGGCCGGGCTATTCGGAATTGCAGGCGCGGATCGCGAGTTATGAACTTGCCTTTCAACTTCAGACATCGGCGCCTGAGGCGCTGGATATTTCGCAGGAGGATGAGAAGACGCGCGAGATGTATGGGCTCAATGATCCGGCCCGGGGGCATTCGCTGTCGCTCGGGCCAGCGCCGTTTGGCAGGCAGTGCCTGATCGCAAGAAGACTGGTCGAGCGCGGCGTGCGCTTCGTGCAGATCTATTCCGGCGGCGGGCACCAACAGCAGAACTGGGATGCGCACCTGGGCATCGATGAGAACCTGAAGATTCACTGCCCGGAAATCGACAAGCCGATCGCAGCGCTGCTGACCGATCTCCAGCAGCGAGGCTTGCTGGAAGAGACGCTGGTGGTCTGGGGCGGAGAATTTGGCCGCCAGCCGGTCTCGCAGGACAAGGGCGGGCGCGATCACAATCCGAAAGGCTTCAGCTACTGGCTGGCCGGCGGCGGCGTGAAGGGTGGGACTTCATACGGCGAGACCGATGAACTGGGTCACGAGGCGGTGGTCAATCGCCATCACGTGCGCGACCTGCACGCGACGATCCTGCACCTGATGGGCCTGGATCATCACAAGCTGACTTATTTCTATGGCGGATTGAACCAGCGGTTGACTGGGGTGATTCCGGCGGAGCCGATTAAGGCCATTCTGGCGTGAATAGCGGGGCTCGTAGGGGCGAGGCACTGCCTCGCCCTTGCGCACATGGTTCTCTGACGCAGGGCGAGGTAGTGCCTCGCCCCTACTTTTTCAGAACGAAATTGAACGGGATTCGCACCATCGAAGCGATGGGCTGGCCGTCCTCGATGGCTGGCTCGATGCGGGCTTTCTTGAGGGCGTCGATGGCGGCTTCGGCCAGACGCGGAAAGCCGGCGTCGTGGACGATGGTGATGTCGCCGAGGCGGCCATCGGGGTGAATTTTGACTTCCAGCACAACCGTGCCCTGCTCGCCGCGGCGGCGCGATTCTTTGGGATAAACAGGCTGAGGGATGGTGGAGAGATCGGTGCCGGTCGATGCGCCGGAACGGCCGGAAGGGGAGAGGGGAGGATTGGTGGATGGGAGGATGGGAGCTGATTTTTTGACGGTGGGGACGGCGTTGGAGGGCACGCCGATCAGCGGAGAATTGGAGCCGTCCGCGCTGAGGAGCAGAGGCGCGGCACTGGGGGAGGTATTTCCAGCCGTGGCGAAGGAAGTCCCCATGATCTCGACGTCGAGAGAATCGGTGGAGATGTCGGGAGGCGAAGATGGCTCGAGCTCAAGCGACGGTGGGTCATTCGAGCCCGGCACGAAGATCGCCGGCTTGCTGTCCTCGCCGCCGTGCTCGCCGTAGACGAGGTGCATGCGCGGAGGCGATGAAGTCGTAGCGCGAATGCAGAACGTGGCAGCGGCCAGCAGCACGCCGTGAATCGTCAGCGAGAGGATGAATGCAAACCGGCCGCTGCGCATGCAGGTTTAAAACTCCCAGCCAATATTCAGGTAAATTCGGCCATCAGGTGAATCGTCCGTAAGTCCGACCAGCGGCGCAACGTTGATTGTCATCTGCGGCAGCGGCCGGAACTGCACGCTGGGCCCGAGGAATACGGTGGTGTCAAAACTCCCGCGATCGCCGGCCACATCGGCGAAGATGTACTGCGCCTCAGCGCCCAGCGAGAGCTTTTCATCGATCAGCGTGTAGCTGATGGCGCCGGTGACCTGATACTCGTATTCGCGCTCTCCGCCCAGTTCCAGCTCGGCCACGAGATTGGCGCCCCAGTGCCAGCGAGGGGCGATCTCGCCGCCCAGCAGCAACTTGGGCTCGATCTTGTCGGGACGGTCTTCGAGCATCACATATTCAAAATAAAACGTCGGATTTCCCCAGATTTTCCCCCAGTCGGCCAGTGCCCAGCGGACTTCGATCTGCTCGCCCAGCAGCATGTCGCCGCTGTCGCCATCCTGGTCGGTGCGGAGATAGAGGTCGAGCTGGAAACGATGCGGCAGGCCAAATTCCAGCTCGTAGAGGGAGCGGGTTTCCGTCGAGCCATCCTTGTTGAAAGTCGGCCGCAGCCAGTATTCGAATTCAACTTTGTTTTCAGGCACGACGTAAACGCGCGTGCTGGGGAAGCGGCGCGTGGCGGTCCAGCGCGGCTGCTGATAGGAGCCGACGCGGTCTTCCTCGCGCAGGTCGGCCTGCCTCTCGCCGACCACGGTCACGGCCGGCATTTCCCAGGAGCGCAGCCGCTGGCGAGACTCGGGCGGGGCAGTCAGCGATGGCTGTGGCTGCGTTGCCGGGCGGCGCTGGGCGTCGGCGGGGTTGACCACCTGCATGAGCAGGGGTGGCAGGTTCAATGAGTAATCATCGGCGTAAAGGGGCCCGGCGGCCGCGGCGAGGCAGGAGATAGTGGCGATGCAGAAAGGTCTCTTCATGCGGTTCCTTCCCATGGACCGACCTCCGGTGAATGCCGGGAGGGTGGGCCATGCCACCCTACAAATTGAGGCGGGATCCTGGGAATCTATGCAAGGTTTGCAGCGGGCGGGCGGGTAGCAAAAAAAAAGCACGAGCAGCCGGTTTTGCTTGCTCGTGCCTTTGCAAGTGGACTATTCCAATGACTTATGGCTTTACTTCGTCATAGGAGTTGGGTTCCGGGATGTAGCGCCCGGAGAAGCGGAGGCCGGTGTGGAAAGCGCTAGTTCCGGGCTTGAAGCTGAGCACGCCGTTGGTGCCCAGGGTTAGCGTGTTCTTGAGGGCGACCATTGATCCATTGACCGCAAGGTCGGCGCTGCCCTGGACGTTGATTCGATCGCCGACGATGTTGCCGTTGATGGCGTTGAAGTTGCCGGTGAACTTGATGTCGTAACCGGGGGCGATGACGAAGGAGCCGCCCATCTGGCGCAGCTCATGGAACTGGGGCAGGTCGGGCAGGGTCTCCAGGCCGGAAGTGGTGTTGCCGCTGCCCGTGAAGGTGAGCACGTTGGTCAGCAGGGTGCCAACCGGTGCGCTGTCGGTGACGATGATGCCTTGAATATTGACGTTGCCGCTGAATTTGATGTTGTTGGGTGACTTGACGTAAATCACGCCGCGTAAAGTAATCGGGCCGGCGATCGTGGGGTTCATGTTGGCGGGGATGAAGACGTTGTCGTAGGAGGGCTTGCCGGCGACATAGGCCGTGGTGGCGTATTTGGTGTAGACCGAAGTATCGATGGAGGGGAACTCAGGGAGGTTGGTGGGTTCAATATAGTCCACATGATTTGCCAGGATATCCGTGAGAATGGAGCTCCCGCCGACGGAGGTACCCGGAGTAATCACAGGAGTGGTACCTTTCAGAATCGTGAGATCACCAGAGATGCTGCCGGTGAGCATGGTTATGGGTGGGATGGCGTTGGTGGTCGTGAGGATGCCGGCCTGCGCCGCAGGCGTGCCTTTGATTGGGTTCTTGGTGTCGATGGTGACCGCGCCGCGGGCCGCCATGCCATTGCTGAAAAAGTCCGTGGGGCGTTCCTGGAATGAATACTTCAACTCGACCGCGGCCTTGTCGGCGATGGCCTTGGGAGTGCTCGAATAGCAGCCGGTGACTTTGACAACCAGTTGCATCGTCGATTTGGTGATCTGCACGTGGAACTTGGGGCCGTTGGAAGTGATCTGGATGTATTCATTGGCGTTGGCCGGGATGTCGATCTTCTGTGTGCCCCCGTTGATGCCAACCTTCTTGGAGCCCATGTTGCCGGTTCCCTCGATCTGAACCCGCAAGTCGTTGTAGATCTCGTTGATGATTGTTGCTTCGGTGGCGGTGGGTGGAATAACCACCTGGGCCAGTTGATAGCGAATGTAATCCATGCCCGACTCGGCAGCGCCGAGGGCCTCAGCGCGACGGCGCTCGTTCTGGGAGACTTGGGCGCTGGTGCCAGTGGAGGCGTAGAAACCGACAGCGAGGACCGCGAAGAGGACGAGGTACATCATCGCCAGCATCGAGGCGACGCCGTTGCCTTCGGTTCTGAGGCTCAGGCTCGAAGAGCGGCGCAGGAGCGCGGCGCGAGGTGTGTTTGACAGTGCCATGCCCATGACATCCAATTCCACAGGCTTGCTGTCAAATGGTACCGTTTAAATTGAAGAGCGAAGTGCTGCGGCTTTTTTCTTCCAGGCACTATTTCGGACCGATAACCAGCAATTCGCTCTGTCATGTTAAGGCTTGACCTCATCGTAAGTGCCGGGCTCGGGGATGAAGCGCTCGGAGAAACGCAGGCCGGTGTGCATGCCAGTGGCGCTGTGGTTGAAGTTGAGCACCCCGTTGGTGCCCATGGTCAGGGTGTTCTTGAGGGCGACCATCGATCCGTTGATCGTCAGGTCGGCGCTGCCCTGGACGTTGATGCGGTCGCCGATGACGTTGCCGTTGATGGCGTTGAAGTTGCCGGTGAACTTGATGTCATAGCCCGGGGCGATGACGAAGGAGCCGCCCATGGCACGCAGTTCCGGGGGGAACTGGGGCAGGGCGGGCAGGCTGTCCAATCCGCCGGTGGTGTTGCCGCTGCCGGTGAAGGTGAGCACGTTGGTCAGGAGGGTTCCCACCGGCGCGCTATCGGTCACGATCACACCCTGGATGTTGACGTTGCCATTGAACTTCACGTTATTAGGCGACTTGATGTAAACCACGCCGCGGAAGGTGATGGGGCCGCCGATGGTCGGGTTCATGTTGGCGGGGATAAAGACGTTGTCGTATGAAGGCTTGCCGGGGACATAGGCTGTCGTGGCATACTTCGTATACATGGAAGTATCGATGGCCGGGAATTCGGGCGCGACAGAGGCATCAATGTGGTCCACGTGATTGGCGAGGATGTCGGCCGCGATCGAGCTTCCGCCCACCGAGGTGCCAGCGGCGATCGTGGGGTTCAGGCCGTTGAGCACGGTGATGTCGCCGCTGATGCTGCCGCTGGCCATGTTGACTGGCGGGTTGGTGGTGGTGGTGGTCAGAATACCGGCCTGTGAGGCGGGGACGCCCTTGATGGCGTTCTTGGTGTCGATGGTGACAGCGCCGCGGGCCGCCATGCCGTTCTCGAAGAAATCGGTGGGCTTCTCCTCGGTCTTATAGGTGAGTTGGACGGCGGCGCGGTCGGAGGCGGCCTTGAGGGTATTCGAATAGCAGCCGATGACCTTGACCACGATTTTGTGGTTGACGCGGGTAATCTCAGCGCGGAACTTGGAGCCGTCGCTCGCCAGGGTGATGTAGTCAGTGTCTACCGCGGGGATGCTGATCTTGGTGGCCAGCAGGTCGATGCCCACGGTCTTGTTCTTCATGTTGGGGGTGCTTTCGATCTGGGCCTTGAGGTCCTTGTGTACTTCCTTCAGGACGTCGGCATCGAGCGTGAGCGGGGGAATGGAAGTCTGCGCCAGTTGATAGCGCATGTAGTCCATGCCCGACTCGGCCGCGCCCAGGGAGCCAGCGCGGCGCCGCTCATTCTGGGCCACCTGGGCACTGGTTCCGGTGGAGGCATAGAACCCAACGGCGAGCACCGAGAAGAGGACCAGGTACATCATGGCCAACATCGATGCCACGCCCTGACGCGAGATTGGATTTGAATGGACCATAAGATGACATAAATTTCATCTGGTCTGATGTCAAACGATACGGTTTATTTGGACCGGCGAAGTGATATGGCGTGTAATTGATGGGCAGGAATCGGTCTGATAATCGTGGCGATTCTGCGCTGGTGGTTACGGCTTGACCTCGTCGTAAGTGGTGGGCTTGGGCGTATAGCGATCCGAGAAGCGCAGGCCGTGGTGGCCCTGGTTGCTGTCCTGGACCAGGTTGAGGATGCCATTGTTGCTGATGGTGAGCGTGCTCTTGAGGGCGACGATGGAGCCGGTCACGCTCACATCCGAGCTGCCTTTGATGGAGACCTTGTCGCCGACGATGTGGCCGCTAACCGAGCCAAAGTTACCGGTGAAGGTGACATCGAAGCCGGGGGCAAGGACGAAAGCGCCGCCGAGCTTCTTAAGCTCGGCGAACTGCGGCAGGTTGGGGAGAGCTTCGACGCCCTGCTTGGTGCCGCCGTTGCCCTGGAAGGTCAGCGTGTTGGTGAGCAGCGTGCCGACACCGTTGTTTTCGCTGACGATGATGCCGGTGATGTTCACGTTGCCGTTGAACTTCACCTGGTTGGGGTGCTTGATATAGATGACGCCCTTGATCGTGCCGCCATTGAACGTGGGATTGGCATTGGGCGGAATCGTGATGTTCTCGTAGGAGGGCTGGCCTGGCACATAGTTGTTCACGGCGTATTGCTTGAAGATGCTGGTGTCGGGAGTGGGGTATTCCGGAGCATCGGCCGCGGCGATGTGATCGACGTGGTTGGCGAGGATGTCGGCGACGTTGGTGCTGCCGCCGACCGATGAGCCGCCCAGGATGCTGGGATTGTTGTTGCCAACGACAGTGATGTCGCCGGCGAGGCTGGAGGGCTGAGATCCGCCGATGGTGACAGGCGGATTGGTGGCGGTGTTCACCAAGATGTTGGCGTGGGCGGCGGGGCTGCCGGTAGTGGGGAACTTGGAGTCAATCAGCACAGCGCCTTTTGAGGCCAGGCCATTGGAGAAGAAATCAGTGGGTCGCTCGACGGTGTCGTAGGAAAGCTGCACGGCGGCCAGGTCGCTGGCGGCCGAGGCGCTGTCGGAGTAGCAGCCGATCACTTTCACGGTGACCATCCGGCCGTAAGGAGTGATGACAACGCGGAACTTGGAGCCATCGGAGGCGAGCTTGATCCAGTGGTTCTTGTTGGCCGGGATATTGATGACGCTCTGGCCGGGCACATAGCCGACCTTATCGCCGTTCTTCAGGTTGGAGGTGCCGTCGATCTGAGCGGCAAGGTCGTTGTAAACCTCGGAAAGCACGTTGGCTTCAGTGGTGGTCGGGGGGATGCTCATCTGCGCCAGCTGGTAGCGCATGAACTCCATTCCCGATTCGGCGGCGGAGAGTGCGGTAGCGCGGCGGCGCTCGTTGTGGCTGACCTGGGTGGCGGTGCCGGTCATGGCGAAGAAGCCCACCGCCAGCATGGCGAAGAGCATCACGTACATCATGGCCAGGACGGAGGAGACACCCATGCGGGCTGCGAGGAGGGTGCGCGCAAGGGATGTCAGGGCAGTTCGCATGCCCATGACTTCCAATTCATTGCTGCCGGTGTCAAACGATATCGTTTATTTTGATCAGCGAAGGCTTATCGGTTGTTGGTTTCAGATAAGCCTCTCGAGCCGTTATTCACTGAACCTCCTCATAGCTTGCAGTGATGGGCTGGTAGCTGTCCATTCCACCGGGCTGGGGAAGGGCTTCGTCGGCGTGCATGCCGCCGCTCGAGGTGTTATTGATGGTCTTTGCGATAATGCGGCCGAGCTTCTGTACGCTGCCGCTGACGTTGAAGTTGGTATCGGGGGCGTAGAGATCGCCGACGCAGGTGTTGGTGCCGGACCAGGTGGCGTTGGTGCAGGTGGGGAGGAAGTTGATGACGCGGTTCTTGGGGTTGTTCTGGTAGGCGTTGATGACGACGCTGCCGGTGACCGAGTAGCTGTTCTGGATGTAGAGTGTTACCGGACCAGTCCAGTTAATCGTGGCGGTGCCGCTGAGGTTGAGATTGCGGATGAGATAGACGCCGCCCGGGACGTTCTGGGTGCCGCTGCTCATGACGACATCACCGAGGCTGGTAACGCCGCTGGAAGGCAGTACGACGCTGGGGTAGGTGACGGGAGAGGCCATCGGGAAGCGGAGGCCGCTGACCGAGGCGCTGTCATGGATGGTGAGGGTCTTGCCGGGGCCGGGGCGGGCATCGCCGTTGATCTTGACGTTGTTGCTGATGGTGATGTTGCCGTTGGAGGAGATGGACCCGTTCTTGCCGGCCGTGGCGGCGTTGTAGGCGCCCTTGGAGGAGTTGTAGCTGTCGGTAAAGGCGTTGAGGCTCATGGTTACGCTGCTGACGCCGACCAGGGCCTGCGAGCGGGCGCTGGGCTTGTATTCCATGCGGACAGCGCGGGTCAGTTTGATCTTGGACGAGCCGCCGCGGACGGTGACGATCAGGTTATTGGTGCCGGCTCTCTGGCTGATGGTAGCGCGGAAGCGGCTCTTGGAGGTGGGGTCGAGGGTGATCCAGCCGGTGGCCGAGGGGATCTGAATCTCGCTGCCAGTCACGACGACCGTCTTGCCACCCATATTGGGCGTGCCGTTGACGGAGGCGCCCAGGACACTGGCGGTGTTGTTCATGAGGTTGGAGGCATTGGTCCCATAGGGCAGCGTGATATTGACCAGCTGATAACGCATGAAGTCCATGCCGGACTCGGTGGCGGCCAGGGCGACGGCGGCATCCTGCTCGCTGTGGGCGATAATGGTGCTGGTGTTGGTGGCCGCGTAGAAGCCGACGGCGAGACTGGCAAAGATGGTCAGATAAAGCATGGCCAGGAGCGACGTAAAACCTGTGCTTTTCCGATCGAGCAGCCGCATAAATCTCCTCTCGCTATCCCGTCTCGCGCTGACTTTCAGATGCTCTCTTCGCTGCAACTCATTCCTTATAGATACCCGTCGATGACGTTTGACATACCTTATATAGGCGAGCGAGAAATGAGATTTTTTGAGATGGTTACGGAGTTGTCACACGACTTATAGCGCGCGCAGGTCCGCTAACCAGCGCACAGTTGGGTCTTGTGAAAAGATGCGGTTTATGCGGGCCAATTAGTGCACGTGAGCGGCGTGGTTTCCTCCCGCGCCAGCGGGGGCGGCGTCGGGGTTGGCTTGAAGGTAAGCATCGACATCCTTGGTGACGATGAGCCGCCCCCACATGAACTCCCAGTGGCCGGGGAAGGTGCAGACGTACTCGTATTCGCCCTCCTGCTTCGGAGCCGTCATCTTGAGCGTTTGCTGCTGGCCGGCTTCGAGAAGCTTGGTGGCGGCCAAAACATCGTTCGACCTGGGAACGTACGATCGGCCTTCCTTGTCGAGCTGATCGGGCATCATCTCCTCAGCGCGGGTGGCTACCTGCTTGCGCTTGCCGGGGTTCACAACCACCAGGTTGTGCGGCATGTAGTCGGCGTTCTCCATGATGATCTCAAACGGCTTTCCGGCCTCGACGACGATGCGTGGGGTGTCGTAGCGCATCTGCTCGCGCACGGTGGTGACGACGAAAACGGCCACGCGCAGCTCCTTGAGATCCTTGCGAAGCTGGGCCGCTTCAGCCGCAGGGAGCAGGGCGAGCATGTCGCCGGCGAGTTGGAGTGTGCTGAGGAATTCCTGGGTGGTGCGCTCGGCGGGAGGAATCTTTTTTCCCCAGGCAACGAGGTTTTTGGGCACCGACGCGCCGGCGTCGGCGGTCCAGGATTTACGCGGCAGGTTGCGGATGCCGCGGGCGGCGGCCACCAGCTGCTGGTTCTTCTGAACCAGCCCGGCCAGTGCGGCGAAGGTGGCCTGCTGGTCGCGCGGCATGCTCACCATTGCGTTAATAGCCGCGCGGCGGACGGCGCCTGCGCCGTCGCCCGCGCCGGCGATGGTGATGCGGGCGCTTTCGGCGGGGGCGGGATTGTTGGTTTTCTTAAAAAGCTCGCGGCGGTTGGAGTCGAGGACGGTGAGCGTAAAATTCTCCAGCCGGCGGATGTATGTGCCGGCCGATTCGGTGCGGTTCCAGATCACCACCGCGTCGATGGGGAATTCGCCACCCAGGTCGACTTCCCACCACGGCTTCATCTCCATCTCCTGAGTATGCGTTTGCGAGCCAGCGCCGTAGAGGCCGTTGGTGTTGCCGTCGATGGCCTTCGACGCGTCGCCGCCGTGATCTGTGCTCGATTGCGTTGCTTTTCCGGCCGGGGCGATGTTCTTGCCGTCGCTGAAAACCTGCACCTCGGCCAGGGTCAGCGTGCCACGGCGGGGAAGCTCGATGCGCACGAAGCGGCCCTGGGCCGCGCCGGCTTTCATGTTGGCCGTCAATTCCGGCGGGAGATCGGAGGCGACCAGCGGCTTCACTTTCTCATAAGCCTGATTGCGCACCTCCGGATCGAAAATCATCGGAATGCCGGCCAGCAGATCGGTCAGCGTGTTAGCCGACTGCGACGCCTCTTTCCACACGTTGTCGAAGGACCCATCCGCCAGCGCCAGCGATCCCCAGGCGGCTTGACGGATTTCCGAAGCAGCACTGGTCTTGATCAGCGCGGCGATCTTGGCGCGAATCGGCTTGAGATCCTCGGGCGGCTGAAGCGGCAACAGGCGCGCGAGGATGGCGGCGGCGGCCGGCTCGTCCTTGCCGATCGTGTCCATCATCGAAAGCGCCACGGCGGCGCGGGTGGTCTTCTTCTGCGTGGCCAGCGTGTTGAGCGCCTCGCCGCGGAAGGCTTCGTTGATGTCCATGCGCAGGACGATGGCCTGGAGAACGACCTCGGACTTGGGGAGCTTGAGCAGATCGGGGCCGCTGAGGCTGCGCAGGAATTTGAGGCCGGCGGCGTTGTTGGGCGCAACCGCCTGGCCCGAAGCGATGGCCTTGCGCCAATACGGCTCGAGCTGGTGCATGGTCTCGCCGATGGTGTACTCGAGGTAATAGTCGGTGGGATGGGCCTGGGCGGCGATGACGATCTCCACGGCCTTGCCATCGCGGAAAAAGCTGGCAGCGCGGACGGCTTCGAGGCGCACGCGCGGACTCTCGTCGCTGGCCTGTTTCTTGAGCAGATCGATGGCATTCGGGACGCGGTCGCGCCAGTAGCAGAGCACGCGAGTCGCGGCCGCGCGGGCGTTGGGCTCGGGACTGGCGAGCATGCGCTTGAGCAGGTTCTCGTTCACAAAGTTGTGCCACTGATGAAGCCAAAGGGCCTCGGTCATGTGGTGCTCATAGGCTTGCTCGTTTTTGTCGAGACCTTCGGCCCATTTATTGGCGGCGGCGATCACTTCAGATGATTCATGTTTGCCCAGTTCGAGCCGGGCCCATTCGCGAATCTGGTTCTGCGGGTCTTTGAGCCTGTCGAGCAGCGCGGCAATCGGCTGGCCATCGATCTTGGGGCGCGGATTGAGCGGCCAGCCTTCCCAGGTCATGCGGTAGATTCGGCCGTAGCTGTGGTCGCGATTGGGGTCGCGGATGTGATGCTGCATGTGGCCGATAAGGGGCTGGTGCCAGTCGAGGATGTAGAGCGCGCCATCGGGGCCGGTGGTGATATGGATGGGGCGGAAATTCAGATCGGTCGAGGAGATCAGGTCAGGCAGTGATGCGCCCCACAAGCCGGAGCCTTCCGTGCGCACTTTCACGCGATATATGCCCTGAAAGCCGATGACGTTGAGGTTGAGGAAATTGCCGAAGAATTCCTGTGGGAAATGGTTGCTGGTGAGGATGCCGGTGGCCGGACAGGGGCGGAGGGGGCGTTCCCAGAACTGCTTGAGCGGCTTGTGTTTCTGGGGGTAGTCGATGTGGCCGGAAAATGCGGGGGCGAAGTAGGAGTTGTTGCCGGTGGCGTCGGTGATGATGTCGTTGCCCCAGTAGTCGAAAACGCGGCCGTGGGGATTGGCAAAGCCGTAGGAGACGTAGGTTTCGAAGCGGCCGGTGGCCGGCTCGAAGCGGTAGATGGCGCCGTCGTTGTTGCGCACGACGCCGCTGTTGGTCTCGACCTGCGTGCGATGGAAGACGCCGTCGCTCAGATAAACCGCGCCGCCAGGCTCGAGGCACATCGAGTTGGTGGTGTGGTGCGAGTCCGCCGAATCGAGGCCCATGAGGATGCGCTCTTTCCAATCCGCGCGGCCGTCGCCATCGGTGTCGCGGACGAACCACAGGTCGGGTGCCTGCATGACCAGCACGCCGTCTTTGTAGAACTGGAAGCCGGTCGGGCAGTTGAGATTCTCGAGGAATGGCGTGCACTTGTCGGCTTTGCCGTCGCCGTCGCTGTCTTCGAAAATCAGCAGCGAGTCGCCGGTTTTGGAAGTCGGCGTGCGCTCGGGATAGCTCGGCCATACCGCCACCCAGAGGCGGCCCTTGGTATCCCACGCGGATTGAACGGGGTTGATCAAGAGCGGAAATTCTTTCTCATCGGCAAACAGATTGACCTTCGCGCCGGGAGTGATCTTCATCTTCGCGATGGCTTCGCGGCCGTCGAGGAAGGGATAGGTGCCGTCGGGATTCGGGCCCGGTCTGTTGGTGGGGAACTTAGTGACGGGGGGGAGATTGGAGTCATCGACCTTGAGATCCTTCCCCTGCGCCACGGCCTGCACCAGCTTGTCGCGATTGGCGGTGAGCGCATCGCGCTGGGTCATTTCTTCCTGCATCACGTCGTAGTTGGTGATCTTCCTGTTGGGGTCGAAAGAGGGAAAGGGGAGACGCGAGCGGCCGCCGTAGACGTTGTAACCATCGACGGTGCGGTAGCGGCCGTGCCACTGCTGATTTTTCTCGTTGATGGCGGCGCGCAGCTTGGCGAAATCGCCTTCGGGTGGAGTTTCGTCGAAGACGCTGCGGAAAATCTCCGGGGCGAGCAGCTTGTCGCCTTCATCGGTGAGATGAACGCCGTTGTAGGTCAGCGCACGTTTGTCCTGGGCCGATTTGCTGAAGAGATTCTGCGAGGGCGTGAAAAGATCGACGAATTGGATGTTGTTTGCCCTGGCTACCTCGCGCATGGCGTCGGTGTAGAGCTTGAGGTTCTGATTGGTGAGTGTGGGATCGGGAAGATTGCGATCCTGGGTTTTTTCCGCCGCGATGGGCGAAAAGAGCACGATGCGCGGGGGCCCTTTGCCGGAGAAGTCGCGCTTGGAGGTCTCCTTGAGATACTTGTCGAGGTCTGATTTGAACTGCTCGAGACCCTCCCTGCCTTTGAAGCTCTCGTTGTAGCCGAAGAATGCGAAGATCACGTCGGCTTTGACTTTCTGGAGCCATTGGTCGGGGCTGCCGAAGTTTTCGGAGCGGTGGCGGAAGGCCACTTCGTCGCCGGCGACAGCGAGGTTGCGGAAGACCAGGTCGAGCTGGGGACTGCGGGCGTAGATAAGGGTTTCCAGATAACCCGAATGCTGCATGCGATCGGCGAGGGCATTACCGACGAGGGCGACAGTGTCCCCCTTTTTCAGCTCCAGGGCGTTCTTTTCGGCCTGGAAAGCTTTGGAAGTGATTATGTTTTTGACTTCGATAGTCCCTACGGTCGTCAGATTGTGCTCTTCGGGCTTGATACCCTTGCGATAGCCCTTGAAGCCATACATGGTCGGCTTGTACTCGCCGACGTAGGCGACATCGGCCTTCGGCGGCACATCCATCCCCAGGCCCCAGTAGACGCCGTTGATCACCAGGCGGCGAAGGCCTTCGTTCTGAAGATCGGTGGCCGCGCCGAGGGTGGTGCAGAGGATTTTGTTTTCCTTGCCGGATTCGTTCTTGTGGATGCGCGTCCAGGCGACGGCCATCATCGGCTCGTTGACATCCTGCTCCTGTTTGTCGGAGGCGCGCTTCTTCTTGTAGGAGGCGGGCGGGTCGCCGGGCTTCATGCCTTTGAGCACCTGGCCGCGCAGGAGGATTTTGGCATCAACCGGCGGATAGGCTTCGTACACATCCGAATCGCCGAAGACATCTTCGACGCCGCGCAGGATCGGGTCATCTTTTGCCGACGCTTCGATGATCCCCTTGGTTGCTTCCTTCTTATGGTTGCCCCAGTGGCTGACCCACTGCTCGCCGAGGACGCGCTTGCCGAAGCTCGAGTAATCCTTGTAGGCGCCGTCTTTGATCTGGAAAGCGTGGGTGCTGGTGCGCAGGCCGATGATCGGCACGCCGCGCTGGTAGGCATCGACGAAATGTTTCATCGCATCATCCGGCCAGTTGCGGAACCGCAAGGCCATGATGATCACGTCGGCCGAGTCGAGAGCTTCGGCGTTGGGGAGGGACTTCTGGTTGTCGGGGTTGATGGTGCCGTCGGGATCGAGGGCGAAGAGGACGGTGCATTTGAAGCCATGCCGCTGGCTGAGGATCTTGCCGAGCATGGGCAGGCCTTCTTCGCTGCGATATTCCTCATCGCCGGAAAGCAGGACGATGTGCTTGCCGGCGCCTGGGCCGGCCTTCGGCTCGTAGGTCACCGAAGTTTGCGCCGCGTGTGCGACGAAACTGAGCGACAGAATCAGCAGGCAAACCAAAACAGCGGGGAATTTTTTGAATTCGACCATAAGTTCAAGGATGGGTTGTAAGAGTCGCCGGCGAAAGGCGCCATGGCCGCGCCACGGGTGTCAGCGCATGACATATCTACTGCGACAGAGCGTATTTGTTTGGCGGATCAACGCAAGCCAAATTACCGGGCGGGCGGAAGTTCTTCGTGCAGGTAGCGGCAGGCATTTTCAATAATTTTCAGGGGGAACTTTTCCTTGTAGACGGGATAGGTTTCGTGGCCGGGGCGGAAATAGAAGACCATTCCCGCTCCGACTTTCCACAGGCAGCCGCTGCGGAAGTATTCGCCCCTGTCCCAGCGCTCCTCGAAGACCACGTAATCGGGCTTGGGGACGTGGAAGGGCTCGTTGTACATCTCGGTTTGGGGGATGTCGAAGGTTTCGGGGATGTTTTTGGTGATGGGATGGCCGGGCAGGGCGATTTTCACGTGGCTGGGTTTGCCATCAGCGCGCCAGGAGGGGAAGACGCATGCGGGGAGGGTGACGACGAGGTTCATGCCGTCGAGCTTGGAGCTGGGGGTGAGCGGGTCGGTGGCTTTGACAGCTTGCCAGGGTTTGGGGGTGATGTAAGTGATCTTCAGGCCCTTCTGGTGGTCGGGGGAGATTTCCTTGAGTGCATCCTGAGTGGCCCGCTCGTTCATGGCGAGAATGAAGGGCTTGGACCAGTGGGCGGAATGCAGGGCGATCAGGGACATTTTTCCGGATTTGATGCGCTCGAGGATGCGCTTGGCGAGTTCTTCCTTCACCTCGCGATGGCGCATGTGGCCCCACCAGATTAAGACATCGCACTCGTTGAGCACGTCCTCGGGCAGGCCCTGTTCTTTGTCGTCCATCTTGACGGATTTGACGGTGAAGCCGTTGAGCTCAGTGAGATATTTGGCGATTGCGTTGCCGAGGAAATCGTCATAGGCCTGCTTCTGCTGGGGCTGCTGTTCATCCCAGATGACCACTCGACAGGGGCGGAGGACGGCGGTCTGGCGGAACTGGGCGAAGGCGGGAGTGGCGAAGAGAAGCGAAACGATGATGGAGAGGATGAGTCGTTTCATGCCGCTCATCCTAATCCTTTGGCGGGGGTTTAGAAACGGAAAGGTGCTCTTTCCACTCGGTTAGATAGGCCTCGAAACCGCGTTTTGCCGCCGGAGGGGCTTTACTCATCATCCGCTGAAGCTCGGCCTCGAATTGCTCGCCAGCCCCGTCGCGCAGAATGGCCGCGACCTGTGCCGCGACTGCTTCGTCATAGTTGGCCAGCGTAGTGGTGAGGGGTGCGTCGGAACGCTCCATTAGTTTTTGCGCGTAGCTGTAGGCGCTGTCGAATTGATTGTTGTTGTCGGCGTCGATGAAGACAGCGCCGGTGGAGCCGATGGTGTAGGGGGTGAATTCGATGGATGTGGGCTGATAGGGCTTGGCCGTGGGCCAGAAATTTTCGGCGATGCCGGGGCCGGCGGCGATGGCGACGAGGTGGATGTCGTGTTTGGGTTTGGGGAGGCTCCAGCGGGTCTGCCAGGTGCGGCCGGGGGATGGAGGGAATTCAACGGAGCGGATTTCGATGCCGTTGGCGTAGAGGGCGAGACGATTGGCGCGGCTCCAGGGTGGCGATTGGACTGTGACTTGCACGTCGAGGTTTCCAGTGGCGGGGACCAGGTCGCCTGAATGAGATTTCTGATTGACGGTGATGTCGGCAAGCAGCCCATAGCTGACGAGCACTTTTCCGGCCAGAAAGTTTTTGCGGGCCTCATCGACGCTGATTTTGCCGGGATCGGTGTCATCGCAGCGGATGTAGGTGCACCCCTGGCCGACGATGTAGCGGGAGACATCGTGGGAGTCGGATGCACCGACGGGAGTGATTTTGTAACCCCGGTTGAGCAGGCCGAACCAGTCTTTATAGAGACGCATCGGATCGTCCATTACCGCGCCGGAGTTGACTACTTCCATGGCATTGGCGAACAGCTTTCGGCCATCGAGGCGCTGTCCGGTGAGGGCGAGGAAATGTTTTGGATCATCGGGCCGAAAGCCGCCATGAATGTCGCGGGCGTGGTTGAGAATGATGACCGGATCGGGGAAAGCGATTTCGGTAATGCTGGTCGAGAGGGCATCCCAGTTGGCAGCGCGGAAGTTGATCAGCTTGCTCTCGGGCGGGATGGGGAAGATGTTGAAGTGACCCTGGGCCGCAGTGGTAACTTCGTTGCCAATGACGGGGGTGAAGAATGAATTCACGCCCAGCTTCGCGGCCGCGTCGCGATAATCGATCTGGAGATTGTGATCGGCGGCGATTGGCAGCTCGATGTTCTCGCCGGCCAGCGTGATCACCCGCTCTTCCATGGTGCAATCGCCATGGCGGGAATAAGTGAAGGTGTGGATGTGCGGGTCGCAGCTCACATAGCCGGGCGTGGCGACGACGCGGCGGATGGAGAATTTCTTATCAATCGATTGGCCGGGGTCGAGCGTGACCTGCGCCGAGTCGAGTGAGTATTCGAATCCGCGGCCGGCGTAGAGGGTGTATTTCCCGGCCGGGAGCTTGATGGAGACGGAGCCATCGGGGGTGTAGACGACGCCATGGCGTACGGCGAGCTTATCGCTGGCAGGCGGAGCGAGGGCGATGAGGCTGCCATTCTCGTCGATGATCGTGATCCGCGCGGGAAGTGGCTTCTCATCTTCGCTCACCTGAATCTGGAGCGCCGACTCGGAGAGCGACTCTGCAAGGGATTTTGGCAGGATGCGTATATCGCCGACGACGATATCATCCGATGCCACCCCCCCGCCGCCGTCGCAGGAGATTTTCAGCTCGTTTTGGCCGTCGATCAGTGAGCCGGCGGCGATTTTGAAATAGACCACGGTGTCTTTTTCATCGATCAGCAGCGTGGCCAGCTTCTTGTCGTTGAACCGAATGTTCCATGCCTGTTTCACATCGCGCTGGCGCAGGCGAAGGGTCTGCTCGGTGTCATTTTTTTTGGAATCAAAGCGGAGGATGAGCTCTTTGCCTTCGGGTTGCTGAGGGAATTCATCCCACTCGCGCGTTGTCCCGGATCGAAGATGATGCAGCTTCGAATCTATGACCTGGGCAAGACAATGCGCCGGCTCAAGTGCGAGCAGCATAGCGCCCAGAATGAGGCCAATCCACGCCCGGATAACCATGTACTTTAGTGTAACGACCGGCGAATAAATTGTTCATCTGACGGCCCTGGGCAGCCGAAAATAGCATGAGGAGCCCACCCATGCCCTACGGAGTCGAAGAAGACGCGCCACCCCCACAGAACCTTCAGGAGTACAACGAGCGGTTCCTCTGGGACACCCGCATCGACGAGTACTCCAACGAGGCCAGATCACTGATCGGCAACGAGGTTGCCCAGAAGCGCTGGGGCATGGTGCGCGACGCCGTCAAAGTCTTCAAACCCAAAGCGCAGGGAAACGGCAGGCTCAAGCCGCTCGACCCCGGCTACAAGGCCGAGGCGCTGGATGAGCGGCACCGCATGGCGGACATGCTCTCGACCATGCAGCGGCTGTTCGAGCAGACCTTTGGCGCTTCCTACCATGGCCGCCACACGCTTTTCATCAAGTGGCTCGATGGGCTCAGCGACACGCTTCCGGCGGTGGTGAAGCAGATTTTAAAGAACGCTTATGGAAATCAGTTTCCTGATTCCGCATACGAAGCGTTTGTGACGAGCGGTGTCGATTACAAAAACAATCCGCAGCGGCGCTTCACCAACCTGGTCACCATTCGCGGCGGCCTGATGTACAAGCACTGGCCGGGAAAGAAGCCCTTCGACACGCGCGACACGCAGACGCATTTCTCCGGCAAGGACTGGGCGATCTACGTGGTCAGTGCCTCGGGGTTGTGGTACGCCGGCTCACACCTGGTTGGGCAAGTGCAGCATTCGACGTTCGTGGGTGGGCGGCCGGTGTTGTCGGCCGGAGAAATCCAGGTGCACAACGGCCAGCCGCTGATCATCTCCGCCAAGAGCGGCCACTATAAGCCGACCATGGAGCAATTCCTGGCCGGCCTCAACTCGCTGAAGCGCAACGGCGTGAACATGGAAACGCTGAAGGTGGCGGTCTTCGAGCAGGTCGGAGCGCAGAAACAGAAAACTCTGCTCACCGCCCAAAGCTACATGATCAACTCCAATCTGCGCTCCCGCTACACGGTGTGGTAGCAAATCGGACTTGCGGCAAAATCCGCTGCGCGCCGCTTGGGCAAGGCTCAAGCACTTGTGACTTTGCTGCGCGCTGACTGTACGTAAGTTATGGGCCACAAGCGGTTTTTGGACGCACGAACGCCATCCGCGCATGCCACGGCACGAGCCTTGCGTTGGTACGAGCAGGGCATGAGTTCTTCATTCAATCACAGAAAGAAATAACAATGACACACGGATATTTGATCGACATGGACGGCGTGCTTTATCGCGGGAGCGAGATGATCGCCGGCGCTGATTTGTTTGTGCGCGATTTGCGGCGGCGCAACATTCCCTTCCGCTTCCTCACCAACAACTCGCAGCGCACCCGGCGCGACATCGTGGCCAAGCTGGGGCCGATGGGCATCGAAGTGGATGAAGAGCACGTTTACACCTGCGCCATGGCCACGGCCGCTTATCTGGAGTGGCAGAAGCCCAATGGGACGGCGTTTGTGATTGGTGAAGGCGGCCTGCTCAACGCGCTGCACGCGCATGGCTATGCGGTGGTCGATAACAATCCGGATTACGTGGTGGTCGGCGAGGGGCGCACGTTTAACCTCGAGCTGGTCGAGGCGGCGGTGCGGATGATCCTGCGCGGGGCGAAACTGGTGGCGACCAATCTGGATCCGAATTGCCCGACCAGGGATGGATTGCGGCCGGGTTGCGGGGCGATGGTGGCGATGCTGGAAACGGCCGCGGGGGTGAAGGCTTTTTCCGTCGGCAAACCCAGCCCGTTCATGATGAGGGCGGCACGGAAAGACCTGGCCCTCTCCACGGACGAGACGACCATGATCGGCGACACCATGGACACCGACATTCTCGGCGGCGTGCAGCTTGGCTTTCACACGGTGCTGGTGCTCAGCGGCGGCACCCAGCGCGAGGATTTGGCGCGATATGCCTTTCAGCCTGAGCTGGTGGTCGATTCGGTGGCTGATTTGCATCGCATTCTGATCGAGCGCCGCTGGGAGCCGTGGTGGAGCGGAAGCGCAACCGGGCGTGTGCGGGCGCCGCAGCGTGAGGCGGCGGCGTAGCGGTTGCGATATGATGAGCGCTCATGAGAATGGGCGCGTGGGCGATTGTGATGGCGCTGGCGGTTTCGGCCGCTCACGGACAGTCCACGCGTCCGGCAACCCGGCCCGCCTTGCCCAAGCCGGCATCCCATACCATCCGCGTCATTGAGGGATGGACGGTCCATGTCGATGATCGGCTGCTCTCCGGGTCGGATAAGGCGGTAGGCGCGCGGGCGATGTTGCTGCTGGGGCATCAGCTCTCCAACGTGGCGATGACGCTGCCGGCTGACAGGGTGGAGCGGCTGCGGCTGGTGCACATCTGGCTCGATCTCAACCACGGCGGGTTGCGCTCGGCCCAATATCATCCGAGCCGCGGATGGCTGGTAGCCAATGGATACGATCCAGCGCTGACCCGGGTCGTCCACATACCGGATGCGACCGGCTTCATCGCTCCGCGGTTGCAGCGCGATCAGCCGTGGATGGTTCTCCACGAGCTGGCCCACGCCTACCACGACCAGGTTCTGGGGTTTGAGGAGCCGAGAATCAAGGCGGCGTGGAAAAAGTTCGTCGCGTCGGGGAAGTACACATCAATCAAACACATCAACGGCCGAATGACGCGGCATTATGCGCTGACGGATCAGAAGGAGTTCTTTGCTGAGATGAGCGAGTCGTATTGGGGGAAGAACGACTTCTTTCCGTTCGATGCGGATGAGCTGAGGCGCGCTGAGCCGGAGATTTATGCACTTCTTGAGGAAATCTGGGTGGGTCCGCGCTGACGGCGCCGTAGCAGGCCCAGGGCGGCAGTAATAAGCACAAGCGAGGCCGGCTCGGGGATCGCCTGGTAGCGCACCAGGAACGCATCAGAGGCGCCGCCCTGGTAAGAGCCGAAAAGGCCTGCCTCGGTATAGCCGGTGATATACACGCCCCCCGCGCCATCGATGGAGATTCCGGTGGCGACGTCGTTCTTGTCTGAGCCGAACTGATCGCTCCAGATCATCTGGCCGGCATCGTTGAAGTTGGCGACGAACACATCGCTGAGGCCGGCGGATGTTTCGCCGGCAAGCGCATCGACCGTCGACCCGGTGACCAGCACGCCGCCGCCGGAGTCGGGGGCGACGCCGGAAATGTAATCAGCGCCCGGCAAGTTGAGTTGGCGCATCCACACGAGGTTGGCACTGGAGTCGTAGCGGGCGACAAACGAATCTCTGGTTCCGGGACTGGGATTGCTGCCCGCGAGCGAACCTTCGGTATATCCAGCGACATAGTAGGCGCCGGTGCGATTGTCGAGGGCAAGCGCAGTGGGAACATCAGCAAAAGCTCCAGGACTGGAGAACGATGGTCCCGGCAGCAACGAGTTGTTGGTGTCGTATCTACGGACGAAGACGTTTGCGCCCGTATCCGGCGTTGCGCCAAGGTCGTGCAGCGAGCCGGCCATGATATAACCGCCGGTGCCATCGCCGATGATGGCGTTTGCGCTGTCAGGGCCGCTGCGACCGATCTGCAAGGTGGTGGTGAACGAACCGTCGTAGCGGACGATAAAGGCATCATCCTGCCCGCGATTGCTGCTCTGGAGATTGCCGAAGGTGCGGCCCACGATGTAGGTCTTCAGGCCGCCGCCGGAAAAATCATCGCGAACGGTGGCCGCGGCATTGGCAAAATCGTCGGCGGTGGTGCCGAACTGGCGAAGCAGCGTGGGGCGTACCAGGGCCGAGGCGTACTGTGCGAAAAACGCGTCGCTGCCGCCTCTATTGGTGTCGGCGAGGTTGTTATTGGTCGAGCCGACGACGTTAAGACGTCCGAACCCGTTGAAGGAAAGCCCAAGCACGGCGTCGCTGTTAACGCCACCGATGGCGCCGCTGTCGTCGAGAGTGCCCGTGGGACTGTATCGAAGCACAAACCCGTCGGTGGTGCCGACGGCGGGATTGGGAGTGACAACGCTCAATGAGCCGCGCGTCATTCCGCCGATGTAGATCGAGTTGGTGGTGGCGGCAACGCTGAGGCTTTGGTCTTCCTCGGCGGTGCCAACCTGACGGCCCCAATTGAAGGAATACGGCTCGACAGCGCGCGATAGAGAAACACCGAAGAACGTCGCTGCACACGCGGACAGAGCAGTCGCCAAGCGGTACTTCATAGTGTTGTTGATACTTGATTCGGTGCGGCCATCATACGCCGGAGCCCGCCTGACGGACAATGGGGAAACTTTGGATGAGGCCAGGTGAAGCTCTGCTAATGCGCGACTTCCGGCTTGGCCACCGGCATGACGAAGCTGAAGGTTGCGCCTTTGCCCGGTTCCGATTCGACGGTCAGCTCCGATCCCAATAGACGCGCCGCATGCGAGGCGATGGTCAGCCCCAGGCCGACACCGGGCTGGCCATGAGTTTCGCCGCGCGTGAACGCCTCGAAAAGCTGGCCAAGCCGCTCGGGGGCGATGCCGGGGCCCTGGTCGATCACCGATATGCGCCAACCGACGGGATCGACCTTCGCCTGGATGCGAATCGTGCCGCGCGAGCTGAATTTAACGGCGTTTCCCAGCAGATTCTGGAGCACCAACAGCACCAGCTCGCGGTCGCTGTGGGCGGCGGCGTGCGGCGGAACATGATTCTCCAGCCGCAGCTGCTTGCTGGCGGCCTTGCGCGAAACCTGCGCCAGCGCATCGGCCGCGATGTTATACAGATTCACCGGCCCGAGCTTGAGCTCAACGGTGTGCTTGCGAAGACGCTCGGCCTGTAGAAGCCGATCCATTCCCTCAACGGTTTCGAACACCGCCTGCCGCAGCGACTCGACATCCTTTGCCTCCTGGGCGAATTCGGGCGTGATGGTGAGCGTGCGCGAGAGCATGTCGAGCATCAGAGTGACGTTGTTGAGATTGTTGCGCAGGTCGTGTGAGAGGAAGGAAAGGTATTTCGACTCGGCGGTGGCCGCGGATTTGAGCTGCTCGATCAGGTGCTGCACAAAGGTGCTGACGCCGCGCTGAAGGGCGGTGTCCACGGCCATGTCGATCGGAATCGAATCCATGAAACTCAGCCGCTTGCCGCCGGCGTCGGCGATTTCATCAAAGATGACACGGCGAAGAATGCGGTACTCGACCACCAACTCGTCGATGTTGTAGTGCTGCTGGAATCGGGCCACGCCGTGGGCCGTGCCGACTTCGGCCAGCTTGTAGGTTTCCTCGGGGCTGGGTGATTCGAGAGCTGCGGCGATGCGCTCAAGCACGGTCGGGATCGAGTCGCGCACCTCTTTGGCGGTCAGGGGATCGGCATCAGGCAGATGGCGCTCGACACTCTCCTGCCAGCGGACGACCACCCGGTCGATCCGCCGCCGGAGCATGTCGGCCAGCTCGGGCATCGAGCGGAGGGCGAGCAAGTCATAGGTCTGAGGAGGCGGCCGCATCGCGCGAACCTAGCAAACTCGCGGCGTTTGATCGATACCTAAATCCTTATGAAACCGCTCCAGCGAGCGACCTCAAGGCCTGTGATTGACTGTCTATTCTCCCTTTCGACTTAAACGCGCTGGAAACGCCTCAATCCGAGCTGGCCAAATTCATTGCCACCGGCATCTTCGAAAGTATTGCGGCCAGCGCCGCCGTCGGCGTTGAAGATGTCAAAATCGGAGTTCTTGACGATGATCGAGTCGTCGCTGCGACCGAAGGTGGCTAGAAATCTGTGAATCTCGGAGCCGCTGATGTAGATGTCGTCGAGGCCGCCAGAGACGCGGACGCTGCCGTCGGACGAAACTCTTCTCAAGCTGAGCGTGTCGTCGGTTGAGAAGGTGGCATCGTTCAGGTCGGTATCGATGGCCACGATGACATCCTTTGATCGGGCGATGAGCAAATCCTTGAGCTCAGCGCCGTTGATGACGATCGGGCCGCCTGCGCGAAGATTCGTCTCGCCGCTGATTTCGGTCCCGCCGATGAGCCTGCCGCCGGCGTTGGTCCCTTTGAATCCGGTGGACGGGACCAGGGAGCTGACCGGCTGGCCATTGAGCGTCAGCGAGATCAGTCTGGTCGTGCTGATGATCTCGTCATCCTCGATGTCCAGGTCGAATTCTTCGACGGTGCCGACGCCGGGGGCATAGAGCTTGTTGGCCAGGTCGAGCGGCTCGACCACGCTGTTTTCCTCGGTGCGGAAGAGATTGGTGAATTTTCCGGCCGGGAGAGTGATCGATTCGCCTTTCCTGATTCCCACCGCCTGATCGAGCACGTTGCCTGGGGCGAATTCCTGGTAATAGCGATGGCCGATGCGCGGCCTGGCTTCCATGAGGATCCCGGCCTGGGCCTCATCTTCGCCGGCTCTCCAGGAGCCATCGCTGTTGGTTGAAATGAGGTTGCCCTGGTCGTCGTATTCATTGTTGATGACATCCTCGCCGAAGTACCAGACGTTGCCGTTGTTGTCCTGACCGTAATAGTCGTGGGTATCCTCGACCAGCAGTCCCTCGCGCCAGACGCGATCGCGCACCACCCGCACCTGCACTCCCTCGATGGTGAGAGTCGACGAGAGCACCTCCACGACGTTTCTCTCGGTGGTGGTCTCGCCGGTTTCGTCATCCACCGCTTCGGTGTCGTAGGTGTAGACCGCGCCTGGGACTACCGGGAAATAGGGATTGTTGATGGTCAGGCTGCGATCGAAGCGGGCCGCGGCGAAGTTGGGCTGCGTCGCCCGGCCGGCGGCGATGGTCACCTCGCCAGCGCTCAGCGAGAGATTGCCGCCGACTTTCACATTGTTGAGCAGCTCGGCCTGGCCCTTGGCACTGGTGCGGATGCTGACATTGCCGCGGACATTTAGCGGGCCCAGCGATCCTTCGATGCTCATCGAGCCGTCGCCCAGCTCGGCCTGAATCGAATCCGGCACGGTGAGTGGGCCCTGGATCTCGACATCATCCTCCGCATCCTGCATGCGGACGATCAGGTCGTCGCTCATCCGCCGCAGATCGACCGATTCCTGGCCGTTGATGAGGGTGCCATCGATTCCTTCGATGTGAATGGTTTTCGAATCGGCCTGGGAGATGATGATCTGGTTGTCTTCATCATCGCCGCGAATGATCAGGTCGCCGGCTTTTAATAGTGCCGTCACATTTCCGCTCAACAGCGTTCGGTTTTCGAGAGTTTCGAACCGGCCCATGAATTTCTCCTTTTGATGGTTTTCCGCCACAGAGAACGGAGGGGATGCCTCGGAGCGAGCGCTCTGACACAAATTGAGTGATTTGCGCTCGCTTTGGCACGTTCAGTACGTTTTGATCAAGTGGCGGCGGAGCTCTGGCGTGGGCGATGCGGGAAATTGCTGGTGTAACCGCCGGCGCGACTTAGAATAGTGTGTTCGGAGCGGGCCGATTCATGAACGCCAGGAACAGGCCGTTGGGTGAATTGCTTTGCGCTGAGCCTCTGGAAGGCCGGTGGCTCTTGAGCGCGACGGAGGTGGCGACCGGTTTCTCGCCGCAAGCTCTGGCCGTGCTATACGCGCGAACATCGAGCAGAGTCCAAGTCGTCGAGATTGGCTCGGCCGCTGATGATGGGGGCGATAGGTTGATTGCGGTCGCCGATCTTCCACAGCAAATAGTCGATGGACTTCAGGTCGCGTTTCCCGGCGCAAAAATACTTTCGGTCGATTACAGCTTCGAAGATGGCCGGCCGGAATATGGCGTGGCCGCAAGATTCAGCGGCCGCACCATCGATGTGACGCTCACCCCTGCAGGCGCCATCCTCGACTCGGAAGCTTCCATCGCATCGAGCGAGTTGCCGCACGCCGCGATTGAATGGCTGCAGGAGAATTATCCTGGGGCACACATCAATGAGGCGGCGATCGCAACCGAGGGCAATGATGGGCCGAGCTACAAACTGACGTTCACGGCCGGGCAGCAGGAGATTGAAGCGCTGCTTCGACTGGGTGAACCGGCCAGACATGCTTCGCCGGCGGCGATCGAGGCAACTTTAACCATCCAGAATGTGCCGCATGTGCTTCTGCCCGCAGGACGACAGGAAATGGTGTTCGATTCAACTCCGGCGCGACCAGTGGTTCATAAGGATGAACAGCCACCGCCGACTCGGGATCAGGCAATCCAGTCGGAGACTGGGTCGATCGATTCCAAAATCGATCTGGCCAGAAACACGTTCGCGACTGCGCGGGCGCTGATCATTGCCGAGCAGCTTGGCGACCTTCTCGCCACCACCAACGCATCGACGATCCTCCCGCAGCTTGCCCAAATGGCGGGACAGTTGATGCCCATCGATCTACAGGCCGTCGAGGATGGATTTGAGAATATTCTGCACGAGATGGACTTGCTGGCGGTGAAGGTGGTCAATGATGTCGCCGGGGGAAGCTGGGTGGCGCGCCTGGCGATGATCGCCGCGTTTGTGGCCGGAGTTCAGTTGCTGGTGGCGGCCAGAAATCCAAAGGGCGGCCCGGTGTTGATCTTCAACGCGGCCAATTCGAGCTGGAGCTGGGTGGTTGGCTCGCCCACGCGCCGGCGGTCGTAACCGGGCAACTGTTATGAACATCGACTCGCTCGATTCGCTCCTCAACAAGCTCAACAGCGGCGATGACGACGCGGCGGAGGCGGCCTTCATCGCGTACGAGCCTTATCTGCGCAAGGTCGTGCGCCGCCTGCTTCCGGCCGAATTGCGATCGAAGTTCGACTCCATCGACGTCGTGCAGTCTATCTATGGTGATGTGCTGACGGCTTTTCGCGCGGGTGGGATGCGCTTCTCCACCGTTGCCCAGCTTCGCGCGTTTCTAATCACCGCGACGCGCAACCGTTTCATCGACCGGGTGCGCCAGCATCGCACCGCCGTGCGGCTCGAGCAGCCCCTTGGCGATCTTCAGCTCCGCGCGTTGCCGCGCTCAACCCAACCGCGGCCCAGTGAGTCGGCGGCGGTGAAGGAATTGTGGGAACGATTGCTGGCGCTATGCCCGCCGCAGCATCATCAGTTGCTGCGGCTTCGACGAAGCGGCTCATCGGCCAGCGAGATCGCAGCGCAGCTTGGCATGCACCAGGGCAGCGTGCGGCGAATCCTGCGCGAGCTTGCGCTGGCCCTGGCATCGAGCACGCCCGCGGCCGCGGAGGCGGGCGGATCATGAAAACTTCCACTGCCTCCCATTCTGCGGCCAGTGCAGCCGAAAAGCTGGCTTCCGAGCTGGCGCAGCAGATGCAGCAGCGCTGGCGCGAGGGCGAGCAGGTGGGGACGGAATATTTCCTCTCCGCGAAGCCCGAATTGCGACAGCAGCCGCAGGTCGCGCTTGAATTGATCTATGAAGAGTATTGCCTGCGCCAGGCGGCGGGGCATGAAAATGTCGAGCAGGAGATCCTCGGCCGCTATCCACATTGGGCAGCGCAACTACGGGTGATGCTCGACTGTCATCGGCTCCTCGAGGCGTGCGGAGAGCAGGCGACGTTTCCATCCGTCGGCGAACGCGTCGGAGAGTTCCGGCTGCACGGTGAAATTGCCCGCGGGGCGCGCGGGAAAGTCTTCCTGGCAACGCAGTCCGGGCTGGGCGAGCGGCTGATGGTGTTGAAGATCACGCCGCTGGAAGGCGCTGAGCACATTTCCCTGGCCCGGCTTCAGCACACCAACATCGTGCCGCTTTATTCCATGATCGATGAAGCAGCCCGCAATGTTCGCGTCCTCTGCATGCCCTACTTTGGGCGCGGAACCCTGGCGGCGATCCTGGCAGCACTGGCCAACGTGCCGATTATGCAGCGAAGCGGCAGTGACATCGTCCGAGTGGTCGACCAGGCCGGCGAGGATGCCGGCGCGATCGCCGATGGCGCAGCGAGGCAGATGCTTTCGCACGTTTCCTACATGCAGGCGATGTGCTGGATCAGCGCATCTCTGGCGGATGCGCTGCAATTTGCCCATGAGCGAGGGCTGGTTCACCTGGACATCAAGCCATCCAACATCCTGATCACACGTGATGGCCAGCCGATGCTGCTCGATTTTCATCTGGCCCGCGAGCCGATTCGGCCTGGTGGACCTCTGCCGGAAAATTTGGGCGGGACGCCACCCTACATGGCGCCAGAGCAACTGGCGGCTATGAAGTCGATTCAGGAGGCAAAGCCGGCCGATGCCGCCGTCGATGGCCGGGCTGACATCTATGCACTGGGCGCCGTGCTCTATGAGGCGCTGGCGGGGCGGCCACCGCTGTCCACACAGCCGCAGCCACTCTCGCGGTTCAATCCACAAGTCAGCGCTGGCCTTTCCGACATCGTTGCCAGATGTCTGGCCTCTCGTCCTGAGCTTCGCTACGCGGATGCGCAGAGTCTCGCCGACGATTTGCGTCGCCACCTGGCCGACCAGCCTCTGGCCGGGGTGCCCAATCGCAGCGTGGCCGAGCGCTGGCACAAATGGCGTCGCCGCCGGCCCAGCGCGGTCCGCGCTGCGGGGATGATCCTGATCGGCGCGGCCGCGGTGCTGGTTGTGGCTGGAAGCATGTGGTCGCATGTGCACCATCGCCACGAGCTCGCGGAGCTGGCGCTGGAGGAGGCAGGACGGCAGATGGAGCGCGCCGCCGGCAGCGCCCAGGCGGTGGCGACGATGGAGCGCGGATTGAAGCTGATCGAGAATATGCCGTTTCAAAGCGATCTGCGCCGACAGCTTCAGGATCAACTTGCAACGGCCCGACAGCGTCATCTCCGACATCAGGTTCATCAGCTGGCCGAAGAAGTACGGGCCCTTTATTGCTCGCTCGATTCAATTCCCGTCACAAAGTTGGGCTCGCTGGCGGCACAATGCGAGAATTTCTGGGAGAAGCGGCAGACGATCGTCGATTCGATCGCTCCATCGCGGGATGCGACGGCGGCGGCCGATTTGAAGGATATCGCCATTTTCGCGGCCGCTCTTCACGCGCGCCTGCGCCCCGATGCGACTGGGCGAGCCGAGGCGCTGCGAATCCTCGACGAGGCGGTCACTTTATTTGGTCCCAGCGCAATCCTGGAGCACGAGCGACAGGCTTACCGCCCGCCAACTCAAGGCGTCTTGAGTCCGGCCTCGAATATCAAGGCGGCCAGCGTGTGGGAACATTGTGCCCTGGGGCGAGCATTTTTGCTCCGTGGCGATCTCCAAGGCGCCCAGCGCGAGTTTAAATCGGCGTTGCAGCGCGAGCCGGCGGGCCTGTGGCCAAATTTCTATTCCGGAATTTGCGCCTATCAGATGCGCCGCTATGACGATGCCGTCGCCGCCTTCAGCCTCTGCATCGGCGCTGCTCCAGGCGATGGCGGATGCTACTACAACCGCGCCCTGGCACATGCAGCGCTCGGCCATATTGAGCAGGCGCTGGCAGATTATGACAGCGCTCTGCGGCTCGATCCTGCCAACGCCGCGGCCGCCGCCAATCGCCGCATGCTCCAAATTCCCGCCAGAGCTCCCACCTTTCGGAACTGAATCGGCCACCGGCCGACCGGGCGGCGTTCATTCATTCCCGATCACAAAAGCCAACGCCTCTCTCCGAAAGATTACCCTTATGACAACAATGTTCGCTGCTGCGAACTCAGCTTTTACCGCTGCGGCGACGGCAATGATACGTTCTTTGCCGATACCGACGGATGGTCTGACGGCATTTATGGCGAGACGGGTGATGACACCCTCTATGGCAATGACGCCTCCGATGCTCTGAGCTCGATTGAGCATCGAATTTGATTGACTGCCATTGTCAGAACGACTAGCACTCCGCTGGCTCATGCAGCGGAGTGCTTTTCCATTTATCATATTTTAAACATGCGCCAGGCGACGGGCAGTTTTCCACTTCCATCAATCCTGCAAAAGCGCGTCAGTGATTTAATTGGAACTCGCCCCATCAGCGCACAGCCAATCTCGGCCGGCCTTACCATGGCCCGGCGCTGGATCGTAAGGTTTGACAATGGCACAACTGCCTTCCTAAAGGCGGCAGCAAACTCCGCAACTGCCCAGTGGCTTCGCAACGAGCACGCGATATATCAAACGTTAGAAGGCCCGCACCTGCCCCGGTTGATCGGCTGGGTCGATCAGCCCCCCGGGCCGATCCTGCTGCTGGAGGACCTCTCCCACGCGCACTGGCCTCCGCCGTGGTCGCCACCGCAGATCGAAGCCGCGCTGGAGGTCATTCACCGGGTTCACCGAACGCCATCCAGGCCGCAGCTCCCAAAGTTAGGACCCCAGGTGTCGCGATGGCGCAGCTGGCATCGGGTGGCGGCGGACCCAGCCTCGTTTCTGGCGCTCAATTTGTGCGATCGTGGATGGCTGGATCAGTCATTGCCGAAGTTAATCGCGGCTGAAAACCTTGCAACGCTGGATGGTGATGACCTGGTTCATGGCGACTTCACGAGTGGCAACATCTGCTTTGATGGAAATCGAGCCGTTCTCCTCGACTGGAACTGGGCGGCAATAGGCAATGGGCTATTCGACATCGCCTTCTGGCTGCCCTCGCTGGGCAGCGAAACCGGTTGCTTTCCCGAGTCGATTCTGCCCGGCCAGCTTCCGCTGGCTGCGCTGATTGCGGGACAGCTGGCACATCATGCCGGGCTTCCTGCCCCGGCGGAAACGCCGCAACTGAGAGAACTTCAGGTGCGAAAGTTAAGACACGCTTTGGCGTGGGCCGCTCGAGCATTGTCGCTGCCAATTCCATCGCCGCATCACGACGATGATCCGGCGATGTAATCGCGGATCACCCTGCGGGCTCCTCGTCTACACTGAGACTCATGCCGGAGCCGGCCTGGCGGAGATGGAGCCGCTGCTGCGCCGCCTGCTGGGCTACCAGGAACCGCGTGATCTCATCATCGGCGCCCCAGGAAGGGCGATCAAAGATGGCGGAGGAGATCATGTGGCCGCATTCGTTGAGCGCATCCTGTTGTTCGCGCTCGTGAAAGAGGTTGGCGGGGAAGGCGTAGACGCCGAGGATCAGGCCGGGAGGACGGCAGCAATACCAGGTGCAGAGGTAGTCCTTTCGCCAGCGACCGCTGCCCCAGCCGAAGGGACCGGTGATGGATGCCACGGTTTGCTGCGAGCGGAGAATAACCTGGGGCACGCCGGCGAACTGGGCGGCGAATTGAAGGCAGGATTCGTGTGTGATGGGTCTGGCCAGTTCATTGGGCGCCTTGGTGGTCATGCGGAAGACGCCAGGTTGAAGCCCGCGGCGGCCGGCGACGGTGCCATCGCGAAGGGAGAAGCGCCAGCCTTCCACCGCCTCCAGCAGGAGCCCGCCAATGGGTGTTCGCTCTCGCATCAAATCCGCCTTGGGGCCGGTGGACTGCTATTGTGGCCGCGACTGGGAAAAAAGCCCTGCTAGGCTAGGGGGTGGAGCCACCAGCGTCTATTGGACTTTGGTCCAACTGGGACTGGGGATTTGGCGTTCACAGGTCAGGGCAATGACAAAGAGGGGAGCATCTGTGGGGTTAGACCAAAGTCCAATGGTCAATGCCACTCACAACACTATCGTCTTCCAAATTGATTGATGATCGCCTCAATGCGCTGGCCGGGAATGGCTTGCGCATAGTGATGACACATTCGACCAATTGCACATGGACGCGAAACAACAGGTCAAGAGCGAAAGGCGGGCGGTCATGAATGGGCAATTTCGTAATCGAGCAGCGGCGCTGCTCACCACAATGACTCTGCTGCCGGGGGCTGACCTTCAGGCTCAGGCGCCTCCCAATCCTCCGACTGGCCAACTATTCCCAACCTCCCAGTCGCCTGGCGCAGACCGACTCACCCCCAGTGAGCTGGAAGAACTGTTGGGCGCCATCGCGCTTTACCCTGATCCACTTCTGGCCAACGTGCTAGCCGCATCGGTCTACCCCGCAGAGGTTGCCGAGGCTGCGAACTTCATCTCCGGCGGTGGCAAGCCTGAAGCGGTCGACGCCAAGCCGTGGGAAGCTCCCGTCAAAGCGGTCGCCAAGATTCCCGACGCCATCAAAATGATGGGCCAGTACAGCGACTGGACCGTGGCCTTGGGGCAGGCTTATCTGGTGCAGGCCAAGGATGTGATGGATACGGTGCAGACGCTGCGCAAGAAGGCGCAGGAGAACGGCGCCCTCAAAACCTCTCCCCAGCAGAAGGTCGTGGTCGAGGAGGAGGTGATTTACATCAGCCCGGCAGACCCGGAGATCATCTATGTTCCCAGCTACAGCCCCAGTGTCGTGTATGTGGAACACTACGATGATGATGCGGTCGCGGCAGGCATCATTGGTTTTGGCGTCGGTATCGCGGCAGGCCTGATCATCGCCAACAACCTCGACTGTGACTTTCACGGCGGACACGTCGGCTACGGCTGGGGCGGGCACAACGACATCAACATCAACGGCGACGTGAACATCAACCGGAATACGAATATCAATCGAAATGACGTTAGAAATACGGCCAGTATCGGCAATCGAGTGGGCAACGAAGGCAATGCCTGGGCCCCGAATAAATCCAAGAACATAGCAACACAGCAGCCGAGCAAATTGAATCAGTTCAAAGGCGGACCCACGGCCGCAAATCGTCCCAGTGTCCCAGGAGGACGCACTCCCGCGGCAGGTGTGGGAGGACGGCCTGCGGGGCAACTCGCGAATCGGCCCGCCGGACAACCTGGAAATCGGCCAAGTGCTCAGCCACTCTTTGATTCCGGCGGGGTTGGATCGCCGCGATCATCGTCCAACGCATCGCCTCGAGTCCCTCAAACTCCGCCACGCGAGGCCTCGCAAAGCGCATTCAGCGGAGGCCGCGGCACGGAGGCTGCCAGCCAGCGGGGCGCTTCAAGCCGCTCTCAATCCGCCGGCAGCTCGGGGCGTTCAGCGCCTTCTCGCAGCGCAGGGGGTGGCGGCGGGCGCAGAGGTGGAGGTGGACGTGCCGGCGGCGGACGTGGCCGCTAATCACAAATGACTTCACGGGATGAGTTTCAAATTGGATCGAGGAATGCGGTCATGAGATGGAGCCTCAAAAACATCATATTCATCCTGGCGGCGGCAATTCTCCCACTCGTGGGTGGCTGCCAGTCTCAGTCTCAGCGGACGTTTTCTTCTCCCCAAGATGCCGTCACGGCTTTGGCTGCTGCGGTCAAACAGCAGGATAAGGCTGAGCTTCAAAAAATCTTTGGCCCGCAGGTCGACCAGCTCAAGAGCGGCGATCCCGACCAGGACCACGACGATGCAATCGTCTTCGCCCGCAAGCTTGCGGCAGCGCACAGGATTCGGATGGATGCGCCGGATCGGGCCATTATCCTGGTGGGAGAAGATGAGTGGCCATTCTCGGTTCCATTGGTGATGAAGGGCTCCACCTGGCAGTTTGACACCGATGCCGGGCTCGACGAGCTGACCAACCGCCGGATCGGACGCAACGAATTGCGCACCATCGCCGCCTGCCGCACGCTGATTGACGCCGAGGCGGAATTCTTCGAGCGCGACCCCGATGGACTTGGCATGAAGCATTACGCGAAGCGGCTGCTGAGCACCAACGGTAAAAAGGACGGCCTGTACTGGCCGGCCCCCGGCGGGGTGGACCCCTCGCCAATTGGTCCGGCGCTGGCTTTGTCGGCGACGAGGCGCGATGAACAAGGCGAGCGGATTCCTTTTAACGGCTATTTTTTCAAGGTGCTTTATCGCCAAACCGCATCCGCGCCGGGAGGCGCGATGGATTTCATGCAGGACGGTCAACTGACACGCGGCTGGGGTGTCATCGCATATCCGGCAGAGTACGGAGAGACGGGAATCATGTCGTTTCTGTGCGGCACCGGCGGCGCCGTGTACCAACAGGACCTGGGCGATGACACGGACAAGGCCGTGGACAAAATCGATGCGTTCGACCCAACTGCGGGCTGGAAAAGAATTGAAACGACGATTGGGGCCACTCCTGCTGTGGTTCAACAGGACGTGGCGAAGAAGGATGGATCCAGCGAAGTGAATGCCAAAGGGAGCAAACCATGAATACAAACGAAGGCAAATCAATCATGAAAACGGGAACGATGCGAGTCTGTCTGTGTCTGACCGTACTGGTTTTCGCGCAGACAGTCTCGCTGGGCGCGGAAATGAACTTCCAGACGCTGGCACAACGTCTGCCCGCCTCCACGAATGCGGTGGTGGCGATCAACGTCAGAAAGGCCGTGGCGAGTCCTTACGGCAAGCGCGAGCACTGGGGCTCCAACGCCCCCGACGCATGGGCAAAGCAACCTGTCATGATTCCACCAGGCGCTTCGCGCTTGATCATGGCCGCGGATGTGAAGACCAGCACCATGGACGCGAATTGGGAGATGTCCCTCATCGAGATGGCCAAGATGCCAACCGTTCAGGAGCTGGCCAATGCCGAAGGCGGGCACATCGATCGCATATGGGACAAGGATGGGGCTTATTCGCCGATCAATGCCTATTTCATGCCCATCGAACCCACGATCCTGGCCAGCATCACTCCCGCCGAGCGATCGGTGATCGCCCGATGGGTGCGGACACCCGTCAAGCCCGAAGGCAACGTCACCTCCGAGTACATCAGGAGTGTCGTCGCCGGCCTCGGCGAAACGACGGACATGGTGATGGCACTCGATCTCGAGGGCGCCTTTGGCCTGCCGAATATCCGCAAGTTCCTTGTAGACCAGGAAATCAAGGAGATCCCGGATCAGAGACTCGACGCAACGACCGAGGTGCTGGGAAGCATGAAAGGCATCAAGCTTGAAGTCACCGTCGGTGAGACCATCAACGGGCGGGCTACTGTCCTGTTCGACCGCGAGGCGGGGCTGCTCAGGCCGTGCGCCAAGCCGGTGATGCTCGCGGTGCTCAAGCGTGTCGGCATGCGCACTGACGATGTGCAGGAATGGAAGTTTGCCGTCGAGGGTAAGCAACTCTCGATGCAGGGCAATCTGAGCTCAGGGGGCTTGCGAGAGTTGCTGAGCATGGTGCAGTCGCCCATCCCCGCCGCGACAGTTGCCACGCCAACCGTCAGCGCGGCCAACAAACCTGCGGCCGATCCGGCGCAGGCTTCGCAGAGATACTACAAAACGGTTGATGCCTGCCTGAAGAATTTCCGCGAAGCAAACTCGGTCGCGGCCACCGCCCAATCGCTGCGCAACACCGCGAAGCGCATTGATCAATTGCCTATCCTCCAGGTTGATCCCGCACTGGTTGAATGGGGCGGGATGGTCAGCACCCACATTAAGCAGGCGGCCGCCGTCGTGGGCGTTGGTCAGGTCCAGATCAATGCGCGTGTGGCGGGAGTGAAGGATCCTGAATACGTGATCTACACCTACGATTCATATGGCAATGTGACTGGCAACACCAATGTCACCAATACCAATGCCGACAAGGAGCGTCGTCAGTTGGCATCACAGCAGAGGGCCGAGACATATCAACAGGCGATCAACATCCTCAACAAGCTCGCTGGCACTTCGGCCAAGATCCGCGCGGAGATGGTTGCAAAATATAACGTCGAGTTTTGAAGGTAAATCAAAAACCTGAGCGGGCTAACGGACTTTGGTTCAATTGGCGTCTGTTCGGGCGGATTATTTGAGCCGAATCAGGACGAAGGTAATGTCATCTTCGGCGTTGGCGTGGCCGCGATAGCGGTCCAACTGCTGCTCAATCTCCTGCGCTATCTCTTTGGCGGAATGGCTGCTGACTCCGCGAATAAGCTCGCGCAGCCGGTCCTTGCCGAAGAGCTCGTCATTCGCGTTGCGGGTCTCCCAGATTCCGTCGGTGCCGAGAAGGAGAATGTCGCCGCTGCGCAGGCTATTGGACTCGTACTCCACGTACTGGACATCAATATCAATTCCCAGTGGGATCTCGCCTCCATCCAGCTCCTCAAAGCTGCCGTCATCCGGGTGAAAGACGATCGCCGGATCGTGGCCGGCGCTGGACCAGCGAACCTTGAGATGCTGCGGGTCGATCGTGAGCAGAGTCATGGTCATGAACTTGTCGTGAAGCTTGTCGGAGGTCAGGAGGCGGTTGACCTTATTCATCATCTGCGAGAGCTGGCCCACGTCGGCCGCTCCCACGCGCAGCGCCGCCCGCGCTGAAGCCATCAGCAACGCCGCGGCGATGCCGTGGCCGGTGACATCCCCAATAGCAATGAGCGTGGTTCCGGCCGGTGAGTGGGCGATGTCGATGAAGTCGTAATAGTCGCCGCCGGTCTGGTCGCAGTAGCGACTGCGGCCGGCAATCTCCAGGCGTTCGTTCAGCGGATCTCCGGCCGGCAGCAGGCTCTGCTGAATCTCGCGGGCGATGGCCAGGTCGCGCTCGACGCGGGCGCGGGCGGCTTGCTCCTCTCCCAGCTGCTTGATGTGCACGCGCAGCTGCGCGGTCATCTGGTTGAAGCTGGAAGCGAGATGACGCAGCTCCTCGGTGCGGCTGGTCTGGTCGATTTGTACATCGAGGTTGCCCTGGCCGACTTCGAGCACTTTTTCCTTGAGCTTCTCGATGGGAGCAATGATCAGCCTCGCGGCGAAAGCGATGCAGAGGATGATGAGCAGCAGCGTGATTCCAAGCGCGCCACCCATCGCGGCCGTGCGACTTTTCACGTCCGCCATGACCAGTCGTTCGGGAAATCGGCAGGCAAAGACCCAATTGGTGGAACGGATCGGCGCATAAAACACCCACTGTTTCTGCGGCGAGTCCCAGGCGTGGATCACGCCCATTCCCGAAGCGCCGCCAAGCATCTGGCGGCCCAGATCGGCGAGGTCGGGATTCTTTTTCTCGGCGGCGATGTCGAAAATTGTCTTGCGCAGGATTCGCGAACTGTCGGAATCGTAAACATAGCGGCCATCGCGGGAGAGGATCACAAAGTCGAGTCCGTCCGGAAAATCGCCGCTGACGGTGCGGTGGAGGCGGGGCAGATCGACATCGACGGTGGCTACGCCGCCAAATTTGCCGTTGAGATTGAACACAGCCGAATAGGTGGCCATGAGGATATTGCCAGCGCCTTGGTCGAAGTAGGGATCGCTCCAGAGGCCGCGCCCGGCTTTCTTGGGAGCGGTGTACCAGGTGTAATTGGGATCGCGATACCAGTCGTAGACCGAGCGGTCGATGTTGATGCGCCTGAAGGATTCGCCCTGGCGGCAGACATACGGCGCAAACAGCAGGTCAGCCGGTTTGACCGCCCCAGGCTCGAAGGCCATGGCGGCGCCGTAAACCAGCTGTGACTGGGCGACATCGCGCTCGAGCTGCTGATACACCTTCTCATCAGGCAGTGGACCAACTGTTTTCATGAAGCTGGCGGTGGTCTCGGCGATGCGGGCCACCTCCCGCAGCTGGCCATCGAACCGAGAGGCGTAGCTCACCGACAGGTCGGTCATCGACCGCTGCCGAGCCCCTTTGGATTCGCGGTAGGTGTAGACCATGGCCAGCCCGAGAATGACGACGTAGATCACCAGTGTGGGAAGGGCGATCAGGAGGATCATCTGGCGTCGGAGCTTCATAGGATCCAGATGAGGCGCCTCTTAAAGGCAAGTCCTTAGAGGTCGAAAATGCCGCGTCCGCCGGCGGGGACCACCGGCGGAACGCGGAGGAGACAGAGTTACTTATCAGCGCTGGCCGCGCTTTCTGGTTTGGGTTCCAACGAAAACACCCGCTTCCAGTCATCCTTCATGCTCATCACCGTCCACCCACGAGCCTTGGCTTCATCCAAACCCTTGTCGAGACGGCCCACGTGTGACTCGCGGTCGTAAGCCCATTCGCGCTGAGAGTCGGTGTGCTGGATGTAGAGGCAGAAGCGCGGGCCGCTTCCGGCGGCCGTCCACTGGAGCATTTCCAGGTCGCCGTCGGAAATTCCGAAGGCGGCGATGGGCCGGCGGCCGATGATCCGCTGGATGGCGATGGGCTTGCCCTCCTTGTCATCCAGGAAATCGAGACCGGCGAGCTTAACCAGGACCGGCTTGCCGTCGCGCATCTCGAGTTTTTGTGTGCCCGCGCTACCGATGACCAGCTCCGGTGGGATCCCGCAGGCTTTCTCGGCCCAGGGACGCATGAACTCGACGCCGGGTTTTGTCGCGGGGGGAAATCGCGGTAGGTCGCCAGGTGCTTAGCCACAAAAGCCTGCGCCGGGACAAGCGCGAAGACGTGCTCGACGCGCCTGGTATAGCCGCCGGCATCAGTCTGGGCCCGCTCAAAGGGGTCGGCCTTGATGTCAAAGAGCTTTGGAAATCGCAGCGTAATCAGCGGGTTCTGCCACGCATCCAGGCCTTCGGCGCGCTGCTCCATGAACACCAGCTTCCATCGCTCGTAGCGCAGGCAGGCGAGGCTGCCATCGTCCGTCCAGTAGAAAAATTCGTTACGCTTGCCGGGGCCGGAGCCGTCCAGCAGGGCGCGCTGGTCGTAGCCGTCGAGGTGGACCTTGAAGGTCTTGCCGGCGGCCTCGTAGCCGATCAGCAGCTTGTCGGTCACGCTCGGATCGCCGGCGGCGGCGACCAGCGTGGGCACGAAGTCCTCGTGCGAGGTGATGTGGTTGATCTCGGTTCCGGGCTTGATGACGCCGGGCCAGCGCATGGCGCAGGGAACGCGATAGCCGCCTTCCCAGTTGGTGTTCTTCTCGCCTTTGAAGGGCGTGGTGCCGCCGTCCGGCCAGGAGAAGGCTTCAGCGCCGTTGTCGGTGGTCCAGACGACGATGGTGTTGTCGGCGATGCCCAGATCATCCAGCTTTTTGAGGAGCTGGCCGACCATCCCATCAAACTCGGTCATGCCGTCGGCGACGAGACCCAGCCCGGTCTTGCCCTTGGAGGCGGGCTTGAGGTGGGTGTAGATGTGCATGCGGGTGGCATTGAACCAGGCGAAGAACGGCTTGCCGGCCGCGTGCTGGCGGTCCATGAAGTCCAGCAAAGCGTTGAGGAACTCCTCATCCACCGTCTCCATGCGCTTCTTGTTCAGCGGGCCGGTGTCCTCGATGGTCTGCTTGCCGACGCGGCCGAAGCGGCCATCCTCGGTTGGATCATCCGTGTCGCTGGCCTTGCATTTGAGCACGCCGCGCGGGCCGAACTTCTCGCGGAACTCAGGGTTCTTGGCGTAGTCCACGTTCTCCGGCTCTTCCTCGGCGTTGAGGTGATAGAGGTTGCCGAAGAATTCGGTGCAGAGATACGAGCCGCCGCGCTGCACGCGTTTGGCGACCCCGCGCGCGGCCGGATCGAAGCTGTCGGAAGGTCCCTGCGGATTGCGCGCCGGCTGCGGCCCTTTGGCCAGAGTCTGGTAGTAATCGTGGCGATACCAGTCAGCGCACCACTGCCAGACGTTTCCGGACATGTCGTACAGGCCAAATCCGTTGGCCGGAAATGAGCCCACCGGAGCGGCAGCGCGATAGCCATCGAGGCAGGTGTTGTTGTGGGGGAAAGACCCCTGCCAGATGTTGGCCATCCACTTGCCGCCCGGTTGAAGCTCGTTTCCCCAGGAATATTTTTTTCGATCGAGACCGCCGCGCGCGGCGAATTCGAAGTCGGCCTCGGTGGGAAGGCGCTTGCCGGCCCACTTGCAATAGGCCAGGGCATCATCAAAAGCGATGTGCACCACTGGATGTTTTTTGCGGCCTTTGAGATCACTTTGCGGCCCGTCTGGATGCCGCCAGTTGGCGCCCCTGGTGTATCCCCACCAGTGAAAATGATCATTCAGGGGCACCGCATGATCGGGCGGCGTGAAGACAACCGAGCCGGCGACGAGATTTTCCGGCGGAGCTTCGGGATAGTCCTCGGCTTTGGGCGCGCGTTCAGCGATGGTTATGTAATTTGTTTCGGCGGTGAATTTTGAGAATTGCTCGTTGGTGACGGGAGTGACATCTATCCAAAAGGCATCGACGGCGACAGTGTGCCACGGCAGCGAGTCTTTGTGGGATGAGGTATCGCTGCCGCGCCAATACATACCGCCGGGAATCCAGGCCATGCCCGTCGGAGTTGGGCCGGGGGGGTTGCTGGAGTTGATGTATGAAGACGAGTTAACAAATTGCAACGAACTGCTGCGCCAACGGTTTACGGTGAACATGATCGCCCACCCCAGGAGGATTCCGCTCGCGCCAACCAGGCTAACGCGCAGCCAATGGGGATGGCGAGGCGCTGCTGGTTTTGGCAGCGCGGAACCTCCGTAAACCATGGAGCGAGGGTGATGCATCGAGCCAAACGAGGGTAGCTTTGCCGCGAGAAGTGGCTATTGGACTTTGGTCTAATGAGGCAATTTTCTGGGCAGTTGCGTCGTTTTTCTTAAAATGAGAAGTTCGTGAGATTTGATTTGGAAAACCATTTGCGACTGTTACAATTTTCATTGGGAGCCGGGCGTCAACTCGCAGGGTCAGGAGAAGAAATTGTCATATCCGTGGGGAAAATCTGTAGAAGGTTCGGGCGCAGATTCCGCCCATCGAGCCGCGTTTGACAGGGCGATCGCGGCTTTGAATCGGCCCTATCGTGCAGCCATTGGGGATATTGCGCGCAAAGAAAGTGAAGCGCGTTTTCGGCACTTGATCAATGCCGCTCCGATCATGGTGTGGATGTCGGGCCCCGACAAGCTGGCCACGTATTTAAACCAGACCTGGCTCGATTTCACCGGTCGATCAATGCAACAGGAGATCGGCGATGGCTGGGCGGAAGGGATTCATCCCGATGACGTTGAGCGCTGCCTGAGAACCTACCATCGTGCGTTCGACGCCCGCGAGAGTTTCCAGTTGGAATACCGGCTGCGGCGATTCGACGGCGAATACCGGTGGCTCATCGACGTCGGGTTTCCAACCTTCGATTCCGAAGCCAACTTCGAAGGCTACATCGGCTCCTGCATCGACATCACCGAACGCAAGCTGGGAGAGGAAGAGTTGCGCAAGAGAGAGCTGGATCTGCGCATTATGCTGGAGTCAACCAACGCCATCCCCTGGGTGGCCGATTGCCGGACCTGGCAGTTCACTTATGTCGGGCCGCGGGCCGTCGCGTTGCTGGGTTATCCACTTTCGGAGTGGCAAAGCAAGGATTTCTGGACCAACCACATTCACCCCCAGGACCGGCAGACGGCCATCGATTACTGCATGGAGCATTCTCTGCGGGATACGCACTATGAATTCGACTACCGCATGATCGCTGCCGACGGACGAGTGGTGTGGATTCACGACATCGTCAACGTGGTGAAGGAAGAGGGGGTGCCGCGGACCCTTCGCGGATTCATGATCGACATTACGCAGCGCAAGGCCGACGATGAAGAGCTGCGCGGGCTGCGCGAGCAGCTGGTGCGGGTGGGCAGAGTGAGCCTGATGGGCGAGTTTGCGGCGTCGGTTGCGCACGAAGTGAATCAACCGCTGTGCGCGATCGTCAGCAATGCCCTGGCGGCGGAGCAAATGCTTTCCAACGCGCAACCGGCGAGCGACGATGTCCGGGAGGCGATGAGGGATATTTCGGAGGATGGCCGGCGGGCCAGCGCGGTAATCGCGCGGATGCGCAGCCTCTTTCAGCAGACGCCCAGCACGCACGCGGTGGTGGAGATGAACGAACTGGTGGGGGATGTGGCCGCCCTGGTCCACGGCGAGATGGTTCGTCGCGGGATCATCATCAGGCTCGAGCTGGCCGGCGGGCCATTGCAGGTCGTGGGTGACAGCGTGCAGCTCCAGCAGGTGATTCTCAATTTGCTGACCAACGCGGCCGAGGCCATGGATGCGATCCCGCGCGAAAAGCGCGAGCTGACGCTGCGATCTTCGCTGGACGCGGAGGGGATCACGGTGGCGGTCAAGGATGTGGGGGTTGGCATCGACAAGGAGGCCTGGGCGCACGTCCTGGACCCATTCTTCACCACCAAGCCAGGAGGGATGGGAATGGGCCTGGCGATCTGCAAGACCATACTTGCAGCGCATGAAGGGCGGCTGTGGTTTGAACGAAACGCCGAAGGAGGGATGACGTTTTTATTCTCCGTACCGCAACGGAAGGAGAGCCAGTCATGACTTCGGATTCAATTGTTTTTGTGGTGGATGATGATCCATCGATGAGATCGTCGCTGCGGCGCCTGCTTCAGGCCAGCGGCTACCAGGTTCAGACCCTGGCCAGCACCAGCGACCTGTTCGCCGACGGCAGGCCGGATTCACCGTGCTGCCTGATCCTGGATGTGCAGTTGCCGGAGGTGGATGGGCTTTCCTATCAGGAAACGCTCGCCGAGATGGGCGTGCGCGTGCCCATCATTTTCATCACCGGCTGGGGGAATATTCCCATGAGCGTTCGCGCCATGAAAGCAGGCGCGGCCGATTTTCTCCCCAAGCCGTTCAACCGCGATCAGTTGCTGGCATGCCTGAAGGCAGCGATCGAACGTGATTTGGAGTTGCTCTGCGAGGACCGGCTGCGGGCCGAGCTTAAGCGCCGATTCGAGACGCTGACGCCCCGGGAGTCCGAGGTTTTCGCGGCTGTTGCCGCCGGAAGGCTCAATAAACAGGTCGGCTATGAGCTGGGTGTCGTTGAGAAAACAATCAAAGTCCACCGGGCGCGCGTGATGGAGAAAATGGGGGCGGAGGCACTGGTGGACCTGGTGCGCATGGCGGATTCGCTTGGGATTCATCGCCAGTACGCCGAGGCTACCGGGCAGTGGGCGTAATTCATTCACCTCCTGGTTCTGAAACTCTTCTTGTTTTGAAGGCGCGCTGTTGGACCAAGGTCCAATAGCAGCCTTCAACAATTGTTCTTAGCATCCGATCGGAAAAATGGTGCGTGCGCCGGACGAGCCGGGAAGCACACCCCCATTGCGCCCACGGTCGGATCGACAACGAATTGGCCATTGCAGATCAACATGGCGACTGAAGTTCCATCGATCATCCTGGTGGACGATGACAAGTCGGTCCGCCTGTCCCTGGCCCGGCTCTTCAGGTCAGCGGGCCTGCGGTTTGTGGCATTCGAGTCGGCGGAGGAGTTCCTGCAATCCAGTCAATTGGACTCGGCGGGGTGCCTGATCGCCGACGTTCGCATGCCGCGGATGCAGGGCCTGGAATTGCAGCAGATTTGCCGCAAGCAGCGACCGTCGCTGCCAATCATCATCATCAGCGCGTTCAACGATGACGACGCGGAAGGGCGGGCGCTCCAGGGCGGGGCGAAGGCCTTCCTTCACAAGCCGTTTGATCCGATGGCGCTGCTGAACCTGGTGCGGCAGGCGCTGGGCACGGAGAGTGCGGAAGAGGCGAAGAACGCGTAGGTTTTCCTGCGGGAGTGGTAATGTCAAGTGTTGTGGAGAGCGATGCGGCCGCGGCAGAAGTTCCCCGCCCGCGCGGCAGAGTACGGAGGGTCATCGGGCGCCTCATCACGATTCCGCTGCTTGCGCTGGCGATCGCGTGGGGGACCCTGGCGGTTTATTACTCGAACGCGCCAACCTGGATGCGGCCGATATTGGCGGCGATTTTTGCGGCCGGCACGATCGCGATCGTGGTGGCGATCAAATCACCAGCGAAACGGCTGCTGGGCTTTGCGGCGATATTCCTGGCGGTGGTGATCTGGTGGAGCCTGATCCCGGCTTCCAACGATCGCCACTGGCAGCCGGACCTGGCGGTGCTGCCATGGGCAGAGGTGAGCGGCAACCGCGTGACCGTCCACAACATTCGGCTTTGCGATTACCGGGGCGAGCGCGACTTTGACGTCCATCACTACGATCGCACCTTCGATCTCGACACGCTGCGCGCGGCCGACGTGTTCATCGTCACCTGGGGATCGCCGCACATCGCGCACACGATGATGAGCTTCGCGTTCGACAACGACCAGTATCTTTGCTTCTCGATCGAAACCCGCAAGGAGAAGGGGGAGGACTATTCGGTGATCAAGGGATTTTTCAAGCAGTACGAGCTGATGTACGTGGCCGCCGACGAGCGCGACCTGGTGCGGCTGCGGACCAATTTTCGAAACGAACAGGTCTCGGTCTATCGGGCCAAGGCCGGCCCGGAAGTCGTCCGCGCGGTATTCCTGGGCTATATCAAATCGATGAACTCGCTGCGCGAGCGGCCGGAATGGTACAACGCCCTGACCAGCAACTGCCTGACCAACATACGCGGGCACACGCTGCCGTATGCGCCAAACAAGCAATGGGACTGGCGCTTCCTGTTCAACGGACACCTGGACGAGCTGATGTACGAGCGCGCGAGCATCGATACTTCGCTTCCCTTCGCCGAATTAAAGGAACGCAGCCTGATCAATGCCAAGGCCAGGGCAATTCCCAACGATGAGGACTTTTCAAAGCACATTCGGGAGGGGTTGCCTGGAATCCAACGCATGCACTGACGAGAGGCCGGCACTTTGGGTGATCATCGTGATCTGCTCGTCGTATGTCACTGTCCAGCCGAAACCTTCAAAACATTGAGTGCGAGTCAAGGACTTGCATCAGGGACTCACTTGAATGGCAGTAGGAATCGCTGCTCGATCAGATAGCGATAGAGGTGCTCCACCGGCGGCGGGAAGCGCAGGTCGGCGGTGGTGATGGGATCGCGGCCAGCAGCGCAGAATTCGGCCGCGTTCAGGTTGACGCGGGCAAGACGTTGGCGGAACACCTCCGCCGGCATGGAGCGGACATAGATGCGGACGTTGTCGGCGAAGAGCTTGCCCAGCGCTTCGAGCAGACCGCCGATCAGGTTTTCGTAGTGAGTTGCCCGCAGCAGCTCGACCACCGTCGAAGCGCCAATGGCGAAGCGTATCGGCTCGCTGGTGTGCCGGCGCAGGTAGTCGGTCAGGCGATAGGATTCGCTGTAAGAGGTGACCATCACCGGCACCCCCCGGGCGCGCAGGGCATCGATGCGGCGGGCAAACTCGTCATCCACCGGCGCTTCGCCGCGCACCGGACGCGTCGTCATCTCACAGATGCAAACGGGCTCGCGCTCGAGCTTCGCTCCACTGGTGGCGGCTTCTTCGATCAGCATCCGCTGCGCAGGGCTCAGGTCGAGTGCGTTGACCGACTGCGGCGTGCTGAATGCGCCGCGCTCCAGCACCACTGGGCGTTTGCGCAGCAAGTCCGACGGCTGCGCGAGCTCGCCGCCCTCCGCCGGGAACATGACCGCGCTGGCAAAGTTGCCGCGCACCAGTCTCAGGCCGATCTGACGGGCGTTGAGTTTGTGCGAAAAGCCGGGCCCGTTCAGCTCCGCCACGTCAACCTCAACGCGCTCGATCGACAGCCCGGCGAAGAGTGACTGGACCGAGGCTTCGGGTGTCTCGCCGCGATGAAACGCGGTGTAGATCAGGTTGACGCCCAGGATTCCCAGCGCCTTTTGCTGAAGCAGGTTGGAGTTATCCCGCATGTTGACGTGCAGGAGCACATCGCTGGGCGGCGCGTGCGGCTCGTGCTGGAAACGGATGCCGAGCCAGCCGTGCGATTCATTGGTGCCCGCGTAGTTACGCGCGGAGACGGTGTCGGCAAAGACGAAGAAGCGCTTTTGCGCGGCGCGCTCGGGCGACATTCGCTCCAGCAGCAGGGAAAACTCCTTGTCCAGCATCGCCACCAGGCGATCGCGTGAGACATACCGTCCGCTCTTTCCATAGATCGCGTCACTGACGGCCATGTCGTAGGCCGAGATGGTCTTGGCCACGGTGCCCGCAGCGCCCCCGACACGAAAGAACCAGCGGGCCACCTCCTGCCCCGCGCCGATTTCGGCGATGACTCCGTAGCTGCTGGCGTCGAGATTGATCGCCAATGCCCGGCGGTGAGTATCGTCTGCATGCTCGGAAGGGATGTCGCTCATTGTTCTTGTCCGGTGGAACCGACGGCAGGCTCAAAGGCCAGTCCGATTCTGACTCGGACAAACTAATTGTTCGATGCGGCCATTCGGTATTGGACTTTGGTCCAACTACCTCGGAGTTCCAACGATAATTGTGAGAAGTGGGGCTAGCAGCTTGGGGTTTGGGCCAGTGACAAGAGGGAATGCGTCCCATCCGTCGGGAACCATTACACCTGCCGGCCAGTGAAGCTGCCATCGAATTGCGATTAGCAGGCCTCAATGGGCGCGTCCCGATGAATCATTCGATATATGGCCGGCAAGACAAAGAGCGTGAGGAAAGTCGCTGAGATCAGACCGCCGATTACGACAGTTGCGAGGGGTTTCTGCACTTCAGCGCCAGTACCACTCGCAAGCGCCATTGGGACGAATCCGAGCGAGGCGACGAGGGCGGTCATAAGGACGGGACGCAGGCGGGTGGTTGATCCGCGCGCGATCGCTTCTTCCAGGCCCGACCCTTCGCGGCGCAGTTGGTTGATGAAAGTGACCATGACGAGGCCGTTGAGCACGGCGACACCGGAGAGGGCGATGAAGCCGACGGCGGCGGAGATCGAGAAGGGCATGTCACGCAGCCAGAGTGCGACGATGCCGCCGGTCAGGGCGAGGGGAACGCAGGTGAAGACAAGCAGCGCATGCTTTACTGATCCGAAGGAACTAAACAGCAGGAGGAAGATCAGGAAAAAGCAGATCGGAACGATCAGCATCAGGCGCTGGCGCGCTGCCAGCAGATTCTCGAATTGGCCGCCCCATGCGAGCCAGCTTCCGGCCGGAACTTTAACTTCCCTGTCGATTCGCTTTTGCGCCTCGGAGACGAACGAGCCAATGTCGCGGCCGCGCACGTTGGCCTGCACGACTACGCGGCGCTTGCCGTCTTCGCGGCCGATCTGATTGGGACCTTCTGCGACGAGAATCCTGGCGATTGAGCCAAGAGGGATGAAGGCGGGCGCATCGGCGCTTGCTCCGCCCGTGTGCAACGATGCCAAGCGCGTGGGCGTCTCGCTGGTCTGCTGTGGAAGGGGAATGGGAAGGGATTCAAGAGCATCGAGATTCTTGCGCACTTCCTCGGGCATCCGCACGATCAGCTCGAAGCGACGATCACCCTCGAACACCAACCCGGCTTCGCGGCCGCCGATCGCGACGGCGACGACATCCTGCACGTCGGCTACGTTGAGGCCGTAGCGGGCCGCGGCATGGCGGTCTACCTCGACGTTCATCACCGGCTGGCCTGAAGTCTGCTCCACCTTCACGTCGGCCGCGCCCGGGATGTCGCGCAGCACGTCGGCGATCTTTTCCGCAACAGGCATCATCTGCTCGAAATCATCGCCAAAGATTTTGACGGCAATGTCGCCTCTGGTGCCGGCGATCAATTCGTTGAAGCGGAGTTGGATCGGCTGAGTGAACTCATAGGCGTTGCCGGGCAGTTTGGTGAGCGCCTTTTCCATCCGCTCGACGAATTCCGGTTTCGGCTCATTCGGATTCGGCCATTGGCTGCGGGGCTTGAGGATGATGAAGGTATCGGACGAATTGGGTCCCATTGGATCGGAAGCCATTTCCGCCGTGCCAGTCTTTGAATAGACGAAAGCAACCTCGGGGAACGTGGCAGCTATGCGCTCGACTTCAAGCTGCATCTGTGTCGATTGGCTGAGGCTGACGCTGGGAATCCGGCGGCCTTCAAGTGCAATGTCCATTTCGTCGAGCGTCGGGACAAATTCTGATCCGAGCCGCGTAAACAGCAGGATCGAGCCTGCAAATGCAGCGACAGCAACCGACACGACTCCCCAACGAAATCGCAACGCGCGGCGAATCGCCGGTGTATAAGCGGATTTCGCGGCGCGGATGAGCCAGTTTTCCTTCTCGGCCACTCGCCCGCGGATCACGATCGCCACCATCGCCGGAATGAAAGTCAGCGAGAGCACGAACGCGGCGACCAGAGCCAGGATGACCGTGATCGCCATGGGGCGAAACATCTTCCCCTCGATCCCGATGAGAAAAAGGATCGGCAGATAAACGATGATGATGATGGCCTGGCCGAAGACGCTGGGCCTGATCATCTCCCTGGCGGAGGCGATCACCGTCTCGAGGCGCTCGGGTAATGTCAGCTTGCGGGCGAGTTGATGTTGCCGCTCGGCCAGATGGCGCAAACAGTTTTCGACGATAATGACCGCTCCGTCGACGATCAGGCCAAAGTCGATCGCGCCCAGGCTCATCAGGTTGGCGCTGGTTTTGCTCTGCACCATGCCGGTGGCGGTGATCAGCATCGAAAGGGGAATCGCCAGGGCCGTGATCAGTGCCGCCCGGATGTTGCCGAGCAGAAGAAACAGCACGACGACGACGAGAATCGCACCTTCGGCCAGGTTCTTCTCCACTGTCTTGATGGTCGCATCGACCAGCTTCGTGCGATTCAGTACGGTCTTGGCGTGGATGTCCGCCGGCAGGTGCTTGTTGATCTCCGCGAGCCTGGCATCGACAGCGGCGGCGACAGTGCGGCTGTTGCCGCCAATGATCATCAGCGCGGTGCCAACAACGACTTCTTCGCCGTTCTCGCTGGCCGATCCGGTGCGTAGTTCCCTGCCGATGCCGACGGCGGCCACATCGCGTACGTAGATCGGGGTGCCGTTGCGGCTGCCAACCACGATGCTGCCGATCTGCTCTTCGTTTTCGATCCGCCCGGCCGCGCGAACCAGATACGCCTCGCCCTTGTGCTCGATGTAGCCAGCGCCGGTGCTAACGTTGTTGCGCTCGAGGGCATCGATCACCTGATGGAAGGTCAGGCCGTAGCTCACCAGCTTCATGGGGTCGGGCTGGACGTGATACTGCTTCTCATAGCCGCCGATGCTATCTATGCCGGCGACATCTTTGATTCCCTTGAGCTGTGGCCGGATGATCCAGTCCTGGACGGTACGAAGATAGCTCGCCAGCTCCACATCGTTCCTGAGCCGCTGGCCTTCGGGAGTGAGATAGGATCCATCCGATTGCCAGCCCGGCTCGCCGTCTTTGACTTCTGCTTGCTTCCCGCCGGGATGCTGATACTCCACCGTGTACATATAAACTTCGCCCAGGCCGGTCGAGATCGGCCCCATCTTCGGCTCGGCGCCCGGAGGCAGGCTCTCCTTGGCTTCGGCCATGCGCTCGTTGACCTGCTGGCGAGCGAAATAGATGTTCACATCGTCTTCAAAGATCGCGGTGATCTGAGAGAACCCGTTACGGGAAATGGATCGCGTCGACTGGAGGCCGGGAATGCCGGCCAAAGCGGTCTCAATGGGAAACGTCACCTGCTTTTCCATCTCCACGGGGGAGAGAGCCGGGAAGAAGGTGTTGATTTGCACCTGGTTGTTGGTGATGTCGGGCACCGCATCAATCGGCAGTCGCGTCAGTGAGTAGACACCGACGCCGGCCGCGGCAAGGGTCAGCAGGACGATCAACCAGCGATTGTGAATCGAGAATCGAAGTAGACGTTCAATCATTGTGTGGCCTCATCAATGTTCGTGATGGCCTTCGCCTTTGCCCATTTCGGCTTTGAGCAGGAAGCTCCCTTTGGTCACGACCGGCTCGCCCTCTTTCAGTCCCGACAGAACCGGGACCATTCCGCCGACGACTTTGCCAACGGAGACTTTTCGCTTGGTGAAAGTGTTTTCTTCGTCCGCAACCGGCACAAAGACAGCGGTTGCGCCTTCCACGAACTGCACTGCCTCATCGGGAACGGCCAATACCGGCTCGAGATGTTCCGTTGATGCGCTGACGATCTCCGCCTGGGCGAACATGCCAGGACGGATTGAGCCGGTTTTGTTGTCGATTTCGATGCGTACGCGGGCAGAGCGGGTGTGAGGATCGAGCGCGGTGTCGATAAGCGCGATTTTGCCCTCGATCACAGGTGTGTTCGTCGCCGCCAGTTTCACTCGCACCGGCGCGCCAATGGCGATCTCCGAGATTCGTGCTTCAGGCACGTCTGCCAGTACCCAAAGGGTGCCGATGTTCGCCAGAACCAGAAGCGCGTCTTCGTCTCCGCTGACAAGCTCGCCGAGCGTAACTTCATGCTCGATCACCCGGCCAGCGATGGGCGCGGTGATGGCAAAGCGGGGATGAATCTGCTTGGTCTTTTGCAGTTCCTCGATGCTGCTCTGTTCCATTCCAAACACCCTCAGTTTGTTGCTGGCGGCGGTCAGGGCTGCCTCGGCGGCTTGCATCGACCCCTGCGCGGCCACATATTCCGCCTCGCGCTTTTGCAGCTCGGTCAGCGGAATTCCCTTTGTGCCGTCATAAAGTTTTTGGGCGCGCTCGAAGGCGCTTTTGGCAAATTCGACGACAGGGCGGGCGCTGGCCAGGGAGGCGGATCTCTGTAAGAAGTCGCTCTGCGCCTCGCCCAGGTCCGGGCTTTCGACCAGGAGCAGGGCATCGCCCTTCTTGACATCATCGCCCTTGCGTACTTTCAGCTCGACTACCCGGCCGCGAAGAGGCGTGCCGACTTGGGCCATCGCTTCGGTGTTGAAGGAAATTCGGGCGGGAGCAATCACGGTCGGCGTGAGCTTTTGCCTTTTAACTGGCTCGACTTTGATCTCGTACTTCTTGATCGCCTCCGCGGTCAGCTTTACTTCGTCGTGATGCTCATCTTTGGCCACAGCTTTCTCTGATTTCTCCGATGCACCGTGGCCATCGTGCTTCTCGCATGCTGCCAATACCAAGGCAGACAAGGTGAGAAGGAAGATCCGTAGAATTGAATGAGTCATGATTTATCCATTGGTGGTGGGCGCCGTCGTGGGTCGTGTTGCAGGTCCGAGCATCTTTCGCACGTTTCCCGATCCTCCGGCCGCGCGCTCAAGCCGGATGATCGCTTCGGTGCTGCGCCGCTGGAGCTCAAGCAGCCGCGCCCGCGCGGCTCGCAAATCCTGCTCGGCCAGAAACAGCGTGGTGATGTCGGCGTGGCCGGCCTGATATTGCGCCTCGGCCTGCGCCAGGCGCTTCTCTTGAAGCGGAATGAGTTGGTTTTGCACGCGAGCGAGATTCGCCTGTGCCGAGCGATGCGCTGCATAGGCGCGCCGCGTGTTCTCGATCGTGCCCCGCTGCGCTTCCTGGAGCTTGTGCCGTGCTTCAATGACGGCGGCGTTTGCCCGAGCACGGACGGCGCGGCCGTTATCAAAGATGGGCAGAGGCACGGAAACAGCCGGGCCAACCGACCACGAATCATCCCGCTCCGCATCCAGGCCGACTTCGGTTTTCTCAAACGGAGCCATGCGGGTCAGCGCTCGCTCTGCCCCCAGCGCCTTGAGCTCAAATTCCAGGGCTGTGACCTGGGGGCTTCTCGCCAGGGCCAGCTCGACCCATTGGCGCTCCGTTGCCTGTGGGGTCGCGCCCTCCTCCCACTTGCTCAGACGCCAATCAGCTTCACTGGAAGGCATTCCCATGAGCCGGCCAAGACGTAGCCGATTCTCAACGCGTTCGAAGTCCCTGTCGGCGATCTCGGTCTCAAGCTCGACGCGCTGAGTTTCCAGCGTTGTAACATCGAGCTGAGTTGCCTCGCCGGCATTCAGCCTTGCCCGCGCCACTTCGAGAAGGCGGTCCAGAAGACGACGGCGATCCTGGTGGATCAGCAGCAGTTCATCGGCAGTTTGCACAGCAACGTATGTCTCTCGCACTTCTGCAACGACATCCAGAACCGTCGCAACAGCGTTTGCGGCCTCTGCCCGCAGACGATTGTCCGCGGCGCTGGCGCGGCCGGGCAGTTGAAGCATCGCAATCAATTCGGCGGCCAGGCCGGCTTCGATGATCGTCTTCCCGCCGCCTTCAGGGAATCGCAACGTCAGGTTGACGATTGGATTCGGCAGCAGCCGCGACTGATCACTCTCCGCCTCGGCAATTCGCACACGCGCGAGTGCGGCCTGAATCCTGGGCGAGTGCGTTACCATCAGTCTGATCGCCTCAGGGAGTGAGATGGCCGAATCAGGCGCATTCGACGCATCAACGGGGCCAGGTTCAGCATGGAACACCAGCGCTTCATCCAGACCGGCGGCCAGCGCGGCGGATTTTTCGGGCGTCAGCCGCAATGACCGCTGGCAACCGGCAATTGCAAAGATCAATCCCGCGCAGACGCCTATTGAGAGGGCGAATCGCATGGCACAGATTCTCCACGAGGAAATAAAGGACACGCGGAGTGAGAAGTCACTCACCGTGGGACGCGCTGAGATGAGATCGGAGGATCAAACCAGAAGGACAATGGCGCCCAGTGCAGCATGTGAGGCTGACACAGGCGGGGGAATGTGATTTCCTGCAATGCTGTAACTCAATGATTCGGTCAAACGGATGTCGGCCGCCATCGGAGCGTTGATAGCGGCGTGCAGCTCGTGCTTCGGTGCAGTCATCGGCCGTCCCGCCATCGTCCTGCCGCCGTGCGGAATCGGGATGTCGATACAGGCGCATCCTTCGCCAGTGAAGATGCCGCTTTCGTGGCCTTCATGAGGGGTTGTCTCTCTATCACAACAGGCTTCTTGAGTTTGCACCGATTCGATGCCAATGTGGCCGTCGAATCCAAAGCATACGATTTGCCCGCCCGCCGCCCCCGTGCAGGCGAGGAGCGTGTTGGAGATGCCTACCACGACGACAATGAGACATCGGACAATCGCCATCTCGACGCCATGCTATGCGAAGAGAGCATGTCACTCAAATATCAGCCGCAGCGTTCTGAAATCAAATTGCCCTCCCGTGCTGGCGGAACACAGCCACGGCAAGGCGGTCGGGGTGAGCCGAGCCCGCGGCAGTGAACACATCCAGACGGGAGGTGAGAGTGATTTTGAGGAGTCCAGTCGAGGCGAATCTGCCAGGAACAGAAAGATTTCATCGTTGTCCTCAAAATCACACAATCATTTGTGCTGAAATGCTTCGCTCTCGACGAGCGCCTTGATCAGGGATCGCAGCGAGGCACCGTTGGCCTTGGTGGCGTTGACTAGCCTATCGACGGCGGCGCGGTCGGAAGGTTCCAGGGTGCGGCCGAGGGCGTAGATGAGCATTTTCTCGGCCAGCGCGGTGAGAAATCGATCGCTTTGTTCGGCCAGGGCCTGCTTGAACTCGTGAATGTTCCTGAAAGCCCGGCCGTTGGGCAGGGCGCCGCTGGGATCGACGGCCGGGGCGCTTCGGCCCCATGATTCGCGCTCGCCATCCTGGACGTCTCGCCAGAGGCCGATGGCATTGAAGTTCTCGAGCGCCAGGCCGTAGGGATCGATGCGCTGATGACAGTTGACGCAGGCATCGTTGCGCCGGTGCTCGGCAAGCCGCTCGCGGATGGAGAGATTTTTGCCGGCGGTGTTGGGCTGAACCTCGCCGGCGTTGGGCGGCGGGGGATCGGGAGGGTCGTTGAAGAGAACGTCGAGGATGTACTTGCCGCGGCTGACCGGCTTGGTTCGATTTCCGTCGCTGCCGCAGAGGTGAACGCCGGCCATTGTGATCAGCCCGCCGCGGACAGAGCCGGGCGGAAGAGTCACGCGCCGGAATTCTTCACCTTTGACGTTGCCGATTCCGTAGAACCGCGCCAGCCGCTCATTGGCCATGGTCCAATCAGAGGAGAGGAAATTGAGAACGCTCTGGTTGTTCTTGAGCAGCTCGCGGAAGACGCAGAGCGGCTCGGCCTTCATGTCATTGGCGAGGCCGGCGTTTTCGTTGGAGTAAAAGGCTCGATAGATCTGCGGGTCGGGTTTGAAGCGATCGAATTCGTCCACTTTCAGCCACTGGGCGGCGAAGCTTTCAATCAGCGACTCGGCTTTTGGATCGGCCAGCATCCGATCGACCTGCGCCTGGAGAATTCCGGGCGCTCGCAACTGTCCCTTCGCTGCCCGGCGTGTAAGCTCGGCATCGGGCATCGATGACCAAATGAAATAAGAGAGACGCGAGGCAAGCTCGAAGTCATTGAGTTTCCGGCCGGCGGTTTCGTTTGCATCATCCGGCTCGACCAGGTGAAGGAAGCTGGGGGAGCAGAGGACCACTATGAGGCCGGCCTTGACGGCTTCCTCGAATGACTCGCCCCGCTGCATTTCCTTGCCGACCACGTCCACCACGCGCTTTACCTCGTCGCCGCTCACCGGGCGCCGATAGGCGCGCGGGAGCAGTCGCTGGAAAATCTCGCGCGCGTAGTCGATGATCTTGCGCGAGTCGCGGGTTCCATCGAAGAAAATGGTCTGCATGCTCTTTGGCGGCCAGGGACCCTGGAGCGGGCCTTCGAGCTCGATGTAGTCCAGATAGAGCTTTGGGAGACGATTGGGATCGATGGTTTTCGGGTTAGGGCGCTCGCGCTGGTAGGTGTCGAACAGGCCGGCAGCGCGGGCTCGGGCCTGAATGCCGCCGGCCTCATTGAATCGGCCGGATTCGCCGGCCTTGTCTATGGCTTGCTGCACGAGGTGGGCTTCGCTGTCGGTCTCGCTGAAGCGCGTGCCGTTGATCATTTGAATCATCAGGTCGGCCTGAATGCGCGGGTCGAATGCGCGCGTGAACTCGTATACGCGCGGCTGGTCCATCGGGGCATCCACTTTGACTTTGGCGACGACCCCCTCAGCGCCACGAGTCACATCGAAATAGACGGGCTCGCCGCGTTCGCCTGGATCGGCGGCAGCGCGGATGCGAACCTTGTAGAGTCCGCGGACGGGAACCTGGGCGCCGTTGTAGGGGTGCTGGAGGCGGAAGTCAGTTCGCGCGTACATGCTCATGAGAATCAGGCCGTCGCTGGTCACAATGCTCGAGCGGCGATCGCAGAGGTAGGCGATGGCGGGATTGTGCACGGTGTGCTCGAACTCAAAGCGCGAGGTATGCGTGGGGACGCGCGGCGGGCGGGCCATGATAGCGCGGTCGGCCACCAGCTCGGCAGCGCGGAAGTAGGCATCCATCAGCGAAGCATCGAGCAGGAGGGCCTTGCCGAGCTTGTCGAAGCCGGCGACCTTGCCATCCGGCGGAAGCAGGTCCTGCGGGCCTTCGCCGGGCATGAAGGTCACATCGAGCAGGTCGCGGACGGTGTTGGAGTATTCGTAACGATTGAGACGACGCAGCAGGGCGCGGCCGCCGGTGCTTTGGGCTCGCGCGGCCACAACGCGCAGCTCGGAAGCTACCCAGCGCGTGACGATGGCCAGCTCGGCAGCATCCGGCCGCGGCCGATCCCTGGGTGGCATCTCGCCGAGGTTCAGGCGGTTGGCAACTTCAACCCAGATTTCCGAATGAGGCTTGTTGACGAAATCGGGCCGGAGTTGATCGAGCCGCAGGTCGGCCTTGGGCTTTTCGATGCCGTGACACGCGGCACAATGCTGTTTGAGAAAGGGCTCGACATGCTTGCGAAAGGTCTGGATGTCGGCGACGACGGATGCGGCGGCGTTCATGGAGGCGGGCTGGGTCGCGGGCGCTGCGCGGGTGGCCTGGTCGCCACCGATTGCGGCGATGATCGTGAGCAACAGGAACAGACCCGCGAACCAAAAAGAGCGGACCATCGACGTCTCCTCACTGCCTGACCTGGATCACCAGCGCGGGCGCGGCCTGGCGCAAGCGGGCCAGGCCGGCATCGGTTACGTTGGGGCCGGGGTGGATTAACTCAAGCGCCCGCAACTTTGGCGCGCCGGCCAGGATCAGCAGACCATCGTCGCTCACCTTGGCGCGCTCGCCCTGCCAGTTGCCGACGCTCAGGTGTTCGAGGCGCGCAAGCAGCACAACTTTTCCCAGGCCTGCGTCGGTCATGGCGGGGATGGTCAACTGGCGCAACTGGCGAAGATCGGCCAGCTCATCGATGGATGAGCCTGTGACGCGAGGAGCCGCGATCGATGCAGATTCGAGCCGGTTGAGTCGCCAGAGCCGGGAGAGGCCGGCATCGCTGATGCGGGCACGCGAGCCGATGGTCAGTGTGCGCAGCGAGACCACTTGGCCAAGATCCTCGCACCCGGCGTCGGTGAGTGTGTCGCTGTTGAGCTCCAATTCGGTGAGGTTTCTCAGTTGTCGCAGATGCGCGCAGGCCTGATCGCCAGCGCCAGAGCCGCCCGCTTCCAGCTGGCGCAGGGCGGTCAGTTTGGCGAGCGGAGCGAAGGCGGCATCAGAGATGCCGGAGCAGCCGCGCACGTAGAGCCGCTCCAGGCGTGTCAGCGCTTCCACGTGTGCGAAGCCGGCCGCCCTGAGCTTTCCGCCGTCGAGGTTGAGCTCGCGCAGCGATGGAAAGAGCCGCAAATGCCGGGCATGCTCGTCGCTGAGGCGGCTGACCGAGAGGATGCGAAGCGGTGCGCCTTCGAAAGCCGCAAGTGAGCGGCCGGTCGATGCGGTGATGCCGATGTGGAGGACTTCGAGCTTTTTGAGGCGACCCAATTGAACAAGACCATCATCGGTGATGCCCGGGAGATCGAGCTGAAGCTGCTTGAGATTGGTCAGCCCCGCGAGATGCTTGAGCAGGCCATCGCCAAGGCGCTGATCGCCGCGAATTTCCAGGCGCTGAAGGGTCGTTTTGGAAGCGAGCGGAGCAAAATCGTTGTCGGTGAGATCTTTTCCGGCGTCGGCGATGACCAGCGCGGTCAGGTCTTTGACCGCCGACACTTGTCTGATCAATTCAGCACTGAGTGAAGTCGTCCCTTGTTGGATGATGATTTCCGCCAGGGCGGGAACCGAACTCAGGGATGCGCCGATGCCCATATCTGGCTTAATGACGACACGAAGCCGCTCTCCATCCTCGGCAAGATAGAAGCCGCCGGTTGCGCGGAGGACTTTTTGCCGCGCCTCTTCTTCCAGCTCGAACGCCCGCCGCGCCGCTTCGAGCTCGTTTGCGGGCGCATCGCGGGCCACTCTGAAGCCCAGATAGCAGCCCGCATCCTTCGGGTCGTAATAGGAACGCACGCCAGAGCGGCACTGAACCGGGCCGTTGCACCAGGAGCCACCTCGGATCACGCGCCATTGGCCGTGGGAATTCCATGGCTGGTCGTTTTTGGGATCGATGGCCAATCCAGGCGGCCGGTCGTACTGCCGGCTTTCGAACTTCTTGTAGTAGACGTCGCTGTAATAATCTTCGCACCACTCCCAGACGTTGCCGTGCATGTCGTGGAGGCCCCAGGTGTTGGCGGGAAACGACCCGACCGGAGCGGTGAAGATGTGGCCATCGCCGGCAGCGCTGGAATCAAACAGCCACTGGCGCAGGGCGCGCTCGGGATAGGCCTTCTCGAGCTCGGCATGGGCGATGTTGGCTTTTGAACCAACGGCCGCAAATTCATCTCCCCATGAAAACCAGGTCCTGGAGCCTGCGCGGGAGGCGTGCTCCCACTCGGCCTCGGTGGGCAGACGATAGTGGACGCCTTCCTTCTTGCTCAGCCAGGCGCAAAACGCCTGGGCATCTTCCCAGCTCACACCCACGACGGGATGGTTGTCATTTTGCGCGAAGCCGGGGTTGCGCCAATTGAAGGAGCTATTCAGCTCGAAAATCGGACTGCGCCAGGTCTGGTTCGGAGGCGCCTTGGGCTGAAATCCGTCGACGCCGCGGCCGCTGATTTCAGCGGTCGTGCGATACTTTTCCTCGGCGACGAATTGTTTGAATTGTCCGACGGTGACTTCGGTGACGGCCAGGAAGAACGGGCGGGTCAGCCGCACCGGATGTTTCGGGGCTTCATCGGCGGTGACATAGTGGGCGTTGTTGTTGAAATGCCTGGTAAAGCCGCGGCCATCTCCTTCGATTCCCATCTGGAACGCGCCGGCGGGGATGAGGCGAAGCTTCGTGCCGGTGGAAGAAGTGATGGTTGGCTGGGTTGTCTGCGCGAGCCCTGCGCACGGCAACGCCCAGACCGTCAGTATGATGATGGCGGAGAGGGTTGCTCGCATTGAATGGCGGCTGCTCATGCCGACAGCTCCTTGATGACTCCACGACTATCCTGGAACTGCCCATCAGCCTTCACGCCCATGCGATCCAGCATTGTGTGCCAGAGGCTGGAGAGCGGAGTGTTGTCGGCAAGCTTCAGATGGCCCTGGTGGGCAATGCCGCAGGCGCGGCCGCCAAAGAGGGCGGTGGGCAGGCGGTCGCGCGAATGGTTGAATCCCATCCCGCTGGAGAAGGCGAGCATGCTGTGATCGAGCAGGCTGCTTCCATCGGGCTCCTTGATCGACTTGAGACGCTCCAGGAAGTAGGCCCAGTGCTGCATGTAAATGGTGTCCACCCGGGTCAGCTCGGACAGCTCGGTGGGGTTGTTGTTGTGGTGCGTCAGCGCGTGATAGTCCTTGGAGATTCCGAATTCCGGATAGATGCCGCCCTGAAGCTCCTTGCGGACGACATAGGTGAGCACGCGCGTCGAATCGGTTTGGAACGCCAGCGCGATCAGGTCATACATCATCCTGGCGTAGGTCTCGTAGCGCCAGCCCGGCGAATTGGGTGCATAGGGCTGATTGAAACTGCCCATGCCGGTGGTCTGCGGAGCGGGCTTGGACTTTTGTGCCCACTCGACATCGGTCTGTAATTGTCGCTCCACATCACGAATAGACGTGAAGAATTCATCGAGCTTCTGGCGGTCAGCGCCGCTGATGCTGGGCTGCATCTCTTTGGCCTGCTGGCCGATGGCGTCGAGCACGCTGCCCCGGCGGCGAAAGCCGCGCTCGCGGCCGAGGCGCTCGCGGGGGCTGTCAGCCCTGAAGAGACGGCCGAAGATGAGGTGCGGGTCATCCTCGGCGACCAGCGGCACGCCGTTCTTATTCCAGGAGAGCGTGCTCAGGGCTCCGCCGAAGCCGGTGCCGCGGCTGATCGAAAGCTGCAATGATGGGAAGCGCGTGGTCGTGCCGACTTGCGCGGCGGCGACCTGGTCGGCGGAGATCGAGTTGACGACTGTGCCGTCGTTCTTGCGGCCGAGGGCGCCGGTGAGAAAAGTATAATCGCCGCCGTGGCCGCCGCCGTGTTCCAGATAGCTGCCGCTGAAGACGGTCATGTCGTCCCGGAAAGCGGCCAGGGGCCTGAGAATGGGGCTGGGCGTAAAACCGCGGCCGAAATCTTTGGGAAGAAAATCGGGAATGTTCATCCCGGTGCCGAAATAGAAAATGCCCATGCGCCTGGGAATCGCCGCAGCTTGTGCAGCGCCCAGCGCCACCGACGATGTCATCGCTTCAAGAAACGGAAGAGCGATCAATGCGCCGCCCGCGCCGCGCAGGAAATGGCGTCTTGAAATCTGTTTTCTCATGTTCTTCTCCGATGTCGTGATCGATTGCCCGCCGCTCACTTGCTGCCAATGCAATAGAGGAATTTGTTGCTGCGCAGATAGATGCGGCCATCATCCAGCGCCGGCGTGGCGTTGAAGACGGTGGAGTCGTCATCGATGGTGTTGTGTGCGATGAGGCGATACTGCGGCGCGGCCTCTACCACGTAAGCGCCCTTCTCTCTGCTGACGTAGTAGATCCGCCCATCGGCGAGCACGCCCGAGGCATAGATGCGGCCGGATTTGGGCTCCAGTCGCTCGGCATACACCTGTTTGCCAGTGGCGGTGTTGATGCAGAAGGCGAGGCCCTCCTCATTGGCCCAATAGAGGTGGCCGTTGTGATAGATCGGGGTGACGGTTTCCGAGCCGCGGGGGAGCTGCCAGGTGATGTTGCTGCTGGCCGGATCAATCGCCAGCGCCTGATTGGACCCGAGCGCATAGATCATCCGCCCGTCGGTGACGGGGCTGGGGTGCTGGTAGGTGATCGGGTTGCCGCGCTCCCACAAGGTATTTCCGCTGGCGGGATCGAGCGCCGAGAGCATCTTCATCCGCGAGTGAATGATGAGCTCATCGCGCCCTGGCCGGTTGAGGATCAGCGGCGTCGATCGGGCCCGCTGGTTGTTCTGCTCGGTACTTTTAAATGAACGGGTCCAAATCTGATTCCCGGTCTTGCGATCGAAGGCGAAGATCGAACCGCTCTCGACGTCGGCATGGATGATGACGAGGTTTTTATAAAGGATCGGCGATGAAGCGGAGCCCCAGGCGTCGTACTTCTCGGTGCCGCAGCTCTTCTCCCATTTGACGTTTCCGTCGTGGGAATACGCCAGCAACCCCGAAGCGCCATAGTAGACGTAGATAGCGTCGGCATCCGCCGCCGGCGTGCTGGAGGCGTAGCCGTGAAGCGCGAGGAAGCTGCCGAAAGGCGTTTCGGAGACCTTGGAGAGAATCGACTTGTCCCAGATGACTCTTCCATCAGCGCGGTTCAGGCACAGCAGGTGCCGCTTGAGATTGCGCTGATCACCGCGGTCGTTTTCGGAAAGGCCGTAACCGCTGTAGCAGGTCAGGTAGATGCGATCCCGGAACAGGATCGGGCTGGAAGAGCCCGGCCCGGGCATGGGAATTTTCCAGCGAATGTTGCTGCGCGCATCCCAGGTAGTGGGGACATTTTTGGCATTGGAAATTCCGGTGCCCTCGGGCCCGCGAAAACGCGGCCAATCGGCAGCGAGGGACATATCAGCCGTAGAGAACAACGCAAGCAAAAGTAGCGCCCGACGCATTTCACAACCTCCGAGGAAAACGATTCAGCCCAAATTCATTCGACGTCTTGCAATTTGATTTCGCCCGGCCCATCGGGCGTGATCCAGATGCGGTCGATCACCAGTCCGCAGTGCGGCCCGGCGCCAGTGATGATCAGGTTGTAGGGAACCAGCTCGTCGATCGATTCATTGCCGACGTGAATCCGCTTGAAGCTCGCCAGCGGGATCGTGATGCTCTGCCACCGGCCTGGCGTGATCATCGGAAAGTCCCTGAACAGGTAGTTGCCGGCGAAGCGCAGGTCGCGCGGGTCTTTGGTTCGCGTGATCACGAAGGCGTTGAGCCAGTCGGTCGTCTCCATTTTGAACGTGAAATGGAGATGCGATTTTTTCTCGATCGCGAAAAGGCCCTGCACCCAGGCTTCGTTGCAGCGGATTCCGTAGGTGGAAGTGCCGTCGCTCGACGCGTATTGCACGGCCTTTACGCCACCGCGCGAGCCGCGGGGGAGGTTTTGCGTCACGTACTCGCCACTCACCCAGCCCTCGGGCAGGCCGGTTTCAAAGTCAACATCCCAACTGGGGGCGAGGTCGGGCGAGTTCTTCACCAGCAGCTCGTTGCGCTCGGTGAGGCTGGCGTAGCTGCCACCTGGAACATCGACCGCTTTGCCATCTTTGATGCGGGTCAGCTTGATCAGGCCCTCGCTGACGCGGACGTCGGTGCGGCTGGCGAGCGCCTCGATCAGAAAACGTGTTCCCAACACCTGCATCCTGGCAAGCGGGGTTGACACGACCATTGGCTTTTGCCGCGGCTGTGGCTGAACCGAGGCGGCCAGAGTTCCATGATGTACGACGATGAGCTTGGAGGGCTGGTCTCCGCAGGTCACCGATGTATCACCCACGAGCGTCAAGCGCGTGCCGTCGGGGTATGCGACAACGGTGGAACTCTGGCTGCCGTGGGTGCGAATGCTGTCGCCGGTGTTGATCGGAGTATCCGTGGAGATGGCCTTGGCCTGGCCGTCGGCGGCGAAGAGGCGCACATCGCCGGTGACTTGCTGGAGCTTGGCGATCGCCCCCTGCTCCGGGCCGCCGCGCCTCCACACGATGAGCACCAGTGAGGTTACGGCCAGAATCAGCATGGCGGCCAGCGCCATCAGGCGAAATCTGGATCGCCACAACCAGCGGGCAGAAAAGCTCGAGCTCCGCCCACCCTGTGCTTTTATCTGTTCCGGCGCCCAATGCGCGGCCGCGCTTTCGCCGTGCTCGCCGAGGGAGACATCGAGGGCGACGTAACGCCGGAAATAGGCCCGGGCCTGGGGATCGTCGAGCAGGATTCGCTGCAATTTTGCCGCGTCCTCGCTGCCGAGCGTGCCGTTGCAAAAGGCCCCGCACAATTCGGCCAGTTCAGCGTTGGCTGCATGGTTGGAAGATTCGCTCATGCTGCCTCCTGGGCCAGGCGGCGCTGGATGCATTCAAGCAGCAGCAGGCGAATGCGATTGAGGGCTTTGTAGAGGCCGGTAGCGCTTCGGCCCAGGTTTTTGGCGGCCTCCTTGATGGTGGTCCCGCCGGCGTAACAGCGCATGATCAATTCGCGCTGTCGGGGCTGCAATCGCTCGATGCAGTGATCGAGGGCGCGGCGCTCGCGCTCCCGCAAGTCGGATTCGGCAGCGCCCTCGTCAGCCAGAAGAACCAACAGCTCATCGCTGAACAGATGCGGATCGCGGGCGCGGGTTCGGCGGTATTTGAGGACCTCGAATCGCGCGATGGTACAGGCCCAGCTGAGAAAATTAGTGCCCTGTTCGAACTCGCCGAATTTACGCCACAGAACAAGGCAGGTCTGCTGGATCACTTCCTGCATGTCTTCCACAGTGGGCACCATGGGCCGGACGAACGATCGCAAGGCCGGTTCGTGGCGCACGAAGATCTGCACGAAGGATTCGTAGGAGCCGGAGGGGCCGGGAGATGGATCGCCGTTGGGGACGCTCATGGGACAGAATTAGCTTAGCTCTATGTAGGACTCCCACCAGTCGAACAATTGCCCAGCGGAAACCAAGCCCAGACATTCTGAGAGTTTGGAGGGTAATTCCGCCGCCCGGTGAGGTTATGGGCCCCTTCGTTCCGCCGGCCGACAGGCAGGTTGCGGCTCGACTCGCATCTCTACGCGGACCCCACCAGTATGGCCATATTTTGACGTGCTGCCGTATCACCGACAGCTTTAGTTTCCGCATGCAGCTTCTGCCAGCGCCGCCGGCGAATCCAGTAGAAGAGGACTGGGATCATCAAGTCGATCACCTCGTCGCTGATTAGAAGGCCGCCTAACACAGGAGCGGCCATGGGGCGCATGATTTCTGCGCCTGTTCCGGTTGCCCACAGCATCGGCACCAGGCCCACGATAGCGACGCCCTCGGTCAGCAGCTTGGGGCGCAACCGGTGAACCGCGCCCTCGATCACTGCCTGGCGCAGGTCGGCCAGGGATTGGATCTTTTCGAGGCCGCCGCGGCGGCTTATGGCTTCGCGCAGGTAGACGAGCATGATCACTCCGGTTTCGGTGGCCATGCCGAAAGCGGCGATGTAGCCAATCGAAACGATGACGCTGAAGTTGAATCCAAAAAGAGCCTGGAACATCAGCGCGCCGGCCAGTGCGCCGATGACGGCGAGGAAGACGAGCAGAGTGTCCATCACATCGTTGAAGGTGACATAGAGCAGGAAAAGAATGAGGGCGATTACCAGCGGGAAGATGATCGAGAGGGTGTGGCGGGCGCGAATCTGATTTTCGAACTCGCCAGTCCATTCGATACTCATCCCCGTGCCGGCCAGCTTCTGCTCGATGTCCCTCACCGATTGCTTGGCTTCTTCCACAAAGCCGACGATATCGCGGCCGGACACTCCCAAGGTGACGTAGCTGCGGAGCCGGCCGTTCTCGCTCTTGATCATGCTCGGACCTTCAACGATCCGAATGTCGGCGACCATTCGAAGCGGAATTTGGATGATGCCGGAGCCGGCGGGTGTTTCGGTTGTGGTGATCAATTTTGCTGGCGTGGATCGGCCGGAAACCAGAACATCTTTGAACTTCTCGATGTCCTGCCAGTACTCGGCCGCATAGCGCACGCGAACCGGAAAACGCTGCCGACCTTCGATGGTGGTCGTGGCCTTGCTTCCGCCCAGCGCGGTCTCGACGGCCTCGGAAATGTCGCTCATGTTCACGCCGTATCGAGTGGCTTTGTCGCGGTCGATGTAGACTTCGATGTAGCGCTTGCCCAACACCTGGTCTGCGGTGACATCGACTGCGCCGGGAGTAGTCCGCAGCTTCTGCGCAAGTTGCTCGCTGAGTCGCTGAATGTCAGCAATGGCTTCGGGCATGGGCTTGCCGGTCGGCCCAAATACCTTCACCCCGATCTGCGTCCGCACGCCGGTCGCCAGCATGTTGACGCGATTAATGATGGGCTGCGTCCAGACATTGCCCCACCCCGGCATCTGCAACTCGCTGTCCATCTCCCTCTTCACATCGTCCTTCGTCTTCTGCCAGAGAAACAGCTTCTTACTCAGTCGCTCCGTCAACACCTGCTGAGCATCGGTCACCGCCTTTTGTTCAGGTTCGCTCCCGCCCATTGGCGTGCCAAGAGCAGTCCGGTGCAGTGCATCAACCAGCAGGTCATTGATGGCCACTTTTCCGTAGTCGAAAAGTTCCCAACTGAGTGTGCGAGTGCGCTCGCGCCACAGCTTGTCGCGGCGCGACTCCAGTTTTTCGAGCACTTGCTCTGCAAACCCTGGCGGCTCTTTGCCAATCGAGCGCTGTGCGAATTCAAAGATGCGGCGAGCCGCTCCCGGCGCATCCACGAGAAGATCGTCGCGGTCTGAGGCGATGCCGCGCCCGACTAACTCGCGTCGCAACTGGTCGAGGAGCTTGTCCACCTCTTCCTGACGCGGAACATCCGCGATCAGCAAGCCCCGATCCTGGGAGGCCGCGATTATTTCGGATTCCTCTGCGGGGGATGGAGCGCGAAGCAGCGCCGGCCGTCCATCACGCGGTGGGAGCAAGCCAATCTGCTTTAAAACCTCCTGCTGGGCCAGACGGACCAGCTCGCGGGCAAGCTCGGGACGATGTTCCAACTGCCGGCGTCGGGCCAGATCGCGCATGGAGCGATCAAAACCTTCGACAGCAATCTGTGTAGCGGTATTGAGCAGATTTGTGGCATCGTTGAGAGCAGGATAGCGCTTGAGCAATTCTGGATCGTTCACAGCGGCCGCAGCGCGTTCCCAATCTCCCGGCCGCAATCCATTGCTCTTGAGCCAGCCGCGCTGCTGCATTTCGACAGCCACAACGGCGGCCTGCCGAAGCGCATCGTCAAAGCGGATTTGCCGCTTGGGCCACCATTCTTGCGGCCGCAGCGAGACGACGGTTTCGACCATGTCCACCGGGGATGGATCAGTGGCAGTTTCGGCTCGGCCGATTTTTCCGACTACCTGCTCGACTTCGGGGAATGAACTCATCACCCGGTCGCGCACGATCACATCATCAACCGCCTGGCTCATGGCGATGCGCGGGGCCGTCAGCGGCATGTCCATCAAGCTGCCCTCATTGAGCTCGGGCATGAACTCACTGCCGAGCTTCTTGAAACGAGTGTCGGCCAGCAGGGCAATCCCGACGAGCGTAATCACAGCCACCGTCCAGCGTCGGCGAGTCACCAGGGCAATGGCGATGATCGCGATCGCCAGCAACCCGCGCGTCAGAAATGGGACACTCAAAAATCCGCTGGCCAGCAGGAGAATCGCTGCCATGATCCACAGCACCACCCCGACCCGGTCGATCATCCACGAAAGCACGGGCCGGTATATGTGGATGAAGCTGCGCACGATCCAATTCTGTTCCTCGCCCCTGATTCGGCCGCGAACCAGAAGCGGGATAAGGGCCGGCACGAGCGTGATGGCCAGTACGGCGACGCCGCACATGGCGAATGTCTTGGTGAACGCCAGTGGGTGGGAGAGCTTCCCTTCCTGTCCGCCAAAAGCGAACACGGGGATGAAGGAAATCAGCATGATCAAAACCGAGAAGAAGATCGGCCGGCCGACGAGGCGGCAGGCTTTGATGACGATCTCGCTCGTATCGCCTCGGACCTTTCCGTCGCCAAAGCGCTCCTTCAACTCATGCGAAGCGTTCTCCACCATGACCACCGCCGCATCCACGAGAATTCCGATGCTGATGGCGATTCCACTGAGCGACATGATGTTGCTGGGGATGTTCAGGTAATACATGAAGAGGAAGCTGATCAGCACTGCCATGGGCAGCGTGATGCAGACGACGATGGCGGAACGCAGGTGCGTGAGGATTAGGAGAATTGCAATCGAAGCGATGATGATCTCTTCGCGCAACGTGGCGGTGACGGTGTGGATGGCTGACTCGATGAGTCGAGTGCGCTCATAGAAGGGAACCACTCGCACGCCCTCGGGCAGCCCACTTTGGAGTTGCCGAATCTTCTCCTTAACCGCCTTTGTTACCTCCAGCGGATTCTGGCCGACGCGCATCATCACGACGCCGCCGACGGCCTCCTGGCCGTTCTTTTCCAGCGCGCTGCGGCGAAATTCCGGGCCAAGTTGCACGGTAGCGAGGTCTTTGACGCGGATCGGGACACCGCCGCGGGAGGCGACCACCACCTGCTCCAGGTCGTGAACCCCGCGCAGCCATCCCACCCCGCGGATCAGGTATTCGGTATTGTTGGTGACAACCGACTTGCCACCGACGCTCATGTTGCTTGTGCTGATGGCGGCATAGAGGCTGTTGAGCGGGAGGTCATAAGCCCGCAGCTTGGCCGGGTCCACATCGACCTGATACTCGCGCACAAATCCGCCGACACTGGCAACCTCGGCCACGCCTGGAACGCTGTTGAGCTGGTAGCGAACCAGAAAATCCTGAATCGCGCGAAGCTCATCGAGGCTACGGCCCTCGCCCTCGACGGTGTACCAGAAAATCTGTCCCAGCGCTGTGGCATCGGGGGCCATCACCGGTGTTACTCCGGCCGGAAGCTGCGCCTGCGCTGTACTCAGCCGCTCCAGCACGCGATTGCGCGCAAAGTAGAAGTCGGTCTTGTCGTCAAAGATGATATTGATCATCGAGAAATTCGGCTCGCTCGATGATCGAATCGCCTTCACCCCCGCCAGCCCCTGAAGCTGCACCGACAGCGGATAGGTTACCTGCTCCTCGATGTCCTGCGGGCTGCGGCCCATCCAATCAGCGAAAACAATAACCTGATTTTCGGAGAGATCAGGAATGGCATCCACCGGTGTATGCACGAGCGCGTAGAGTCCCCACAGCGCGATGCCGAGCCACGCGAAGATGACCAGCCATCGGTTGCGGACGCTCCACTCGATGATCCTGGCGATCATTGATTCCCCCCGGATGGCTGCTGCTCATTTCGTGTGGGGTTGAGGCGGTTTTCAGCATCAACCAGGAATGTCCCCACAGTCACGACTCGATCGCCCTCTTCAAGGCCGTCCACCACTGGATACCACTCCTCCGATGGCTGGCCAGCGCCGGCAGTAGCACTCGCCAGCGGTCCGACCTTCACCGCGTGCATGTCATAGACACCGGGAGAAGATTCGAGGTACACAATCTTGATCCGGCCCGTATCAATCACCGCTGATCGTGGGACGGAAAGCACCTTGCCGGCCTCGCTGCTGCTTTTGGGCTTCGATGGCTTCGCATCGGGGCTGGCTTTGGGGAGCGATTCGACGGCACTGCCGCAGTCGTACATCTTTGAGCCGTAGTAGGGATTGACGGTCGAATCTCCCTCTTGCAGCCAGTTGGCCTTCTTCATCGGACAGCGGAATACCCGCACTGTCGCGCCCTCTCCCGGAGTGCCGACGCTTTTGCCGATCTCGATCATCGCGGCCGACACATCCTTGAATCCGACCCGAAGCTGATCAAGTGGCTGTCCGCGCATTGCCTTCACCACCTCGGCCATGCGCGGATAGCTCGACTTCACAGCGTCTGCGTCTTTCACCGCTGCCAGCTTCGTCACGGACAGCTGAAGCAAATCAGCAACCCCGTCGGCCTTGTCTTCCGAGAGACGTTTGTGGGCGTCAAGGTACGGCTGGAGCGCATCCCGATAGATGACACTTAGAGCGGCGGGTTTTGTGGCAGGCGCCGTGGCTGGCCGAGTCGCGGACGACTTTGTGGCCGCGAGTGTCGTCATTGCTGTGGATATGGGAATGTGAATCAACGCATCCGCAAACATTCCCGGCCGCAATTTGAGGTCGGAGTTGTCCACTTCCACGCGCGCATCCAGCGTCCTTGTTTCGGGGTCCATAGCGAACGATTTGAAGGTAACACTGCCTGTGAAAACCTGGTTTGGAAATGCCTCGACCGTCACCTCGACCGAGTCGCCTGCCTCCACCAGAGGGATGTCGCGCTCGTAGAGCTTGAGTTGAAGCCAGAGTTTGCTCAGGTCGGCCACCGTGTACGGTTCTGCCCCGACCTGAATGTAGTCGCCCTGGCTGATGTTCTTCTTAACCACCACGCCACTGATCGGGGACGTGACGATCAGGTTATTGGCGACCTTGCCGGTGCGATCAAACTCCTCGTCGAGTTTATCGAGCTGCTCGTGCGTCAATCCCCACAGCGCCAGCTTCTGGAGAGTGGCGTTGTAAAACGCCGTCGCATCCATCTTCGTCTGTTCACTCGAATCAGGTGGCAGATCGTTCACCTGTTTGCGCGCACGAAGATAGTCACGCTGGGCAGTGTAGACTTCCGGACTGTACAGCGAGTACACCGCATCGCCCCGCTTTACCGGCTGGCCGGTGTACTGCACGAATAGCTCATCGGCCCGCCCCGGCACCCGGGCGCTGATGTGGGCCAGCTTGGTCTCGTCGTAATCCAGCACCGCGACGCTGCGAATCTCGCGGACCAATGCGCGGTACCCGACGGCGGTGGTGTGAATGCCGGCCAAAGCCTTCCGCTTGGGGGTGAGCGTCACCCGCGCCAGCACATCGGCCGGAAGCTGCTGCGCCTCGCCGCGCTTGCGCTTGACCAGCGGCATGCCGCACTTGGGACACTGGCCGACCTGGGCGCGCACAACTTCCGGGTGCATCGGGCAGTAAAACTCGATATCGCTGGCCGCGGCACTGGCGAGTGAATCCGGCGCGATAGCGGGCCGAGTCCACTTGTCGTAATGGTTTCTGATGTTGTCCCAGTAGCCGACAATCAGGGCGGCAATCAGGAAGATCGCCACGAATCGAAGTCGGGCGAAAATCACCTGAATCAATGTGATGGTTTTGCGAGTGAATTCGCGCATATCAGTGGACCTCCGGTCGGTGTGCTGGCACGTGATTTCTGGCAGGCTGCGATGACAACGGGCGAGTGGTCGATGGTTGGGTTGTGCCGGGCGTTACCAGTGTTTCAATGTCCACCCCGGCAATCGCCTCCAACTCGGCCAGACGCTTCTCACGCTCCATCCTTGCCTCGGCGATCATCAGTCGCACTTCGAGCAATGTCCGCTGGCTGTCGATGAGGTCGCCGAACGTGGTGGCTCCTGCCGCGTAACCCTGCCGCATGCTCGCCAAGGTCTGCTCAGCGCGGGGAAGAATGGCCTGCTGAAACACGGTGACTTGCCGCTCGGCATTTCGCATCGCATAAAGCGCCGCGACGAAACTCGCCGCGCGGTCGGATCGAGTCTGACGCAGCATCGCCTCTGTGGAGCGAAGCATCGCCCGCGATTCCTGGATCTTCCCTTTGATCTCAGGAATCGTCGTGGGAAGCACAACCATTGCCCCGATCATCTGGGAAACATTCCCCGTGAATGCGGCCATCGGGTTGATGTCGGGGATGTATGCCATCCGCGCCAATTCCAGCGCATCCCGGCGGCCGGCTATTTCCCGCGAAAGTCGGGCGAGCTCGGGATTGTTATCCGTCGCCACCGCAATCAGCTTCGCGTCATCAGCCGCAACAGGCCGGGCCGCTGGCAGCGTCCGTGGAAGCTCCAGCGGCGCTTGTGGATCGCGCGCCATCATGCCGTTCAGCATGCTCCTCATGGAAACATGCTCCGACTCCATCGTCGCCAACTGATTCTCGGCCAGGCGAAACTGCGTCTGCGCCCGCAGCAGGTCCTGGGGAGCGCCGCCCGCTCCGACCCGGTCATTGGCACTGTCCATCACGAGGCGGAGAAGGTTGACGTTTTCGCGCTGGATGCGGAGTTGCTCTTCGTGAAGGGCGAACTCGAGGTACGCCGTCAGCACCTTCCGCTGTATCTCGAACTTGGTCGCCTCGAAGCGCTTGCCGGCGGCCCGTGCCTCCTGAAGCGCCACCTTTCCCGCCTGGGCCACCTTCGTGGGAAAGGCCAGGTTTTCCATCGGATCAAAGCCGACGCTGACCGTCGTGCGATCAAACGCCTTCATCCGCTCCGACGAAAACATATAGCTGAAGCTGGGGGCGAGACTGGCATTGGGATAGTTGGCCACCTGCGGGATTCGCGCCATCGCCGCCGCCCAGTCGAAGTAGGCGGCCTCCAAATCGCCGTTTGCCAGGAAGGCGCGATGCAGAACATCCCGCCAAGTGGCACCCGGAGGGAGATCGGGAAGCGTCCGCTCTTCGAAGTGCCTCTCAAACGGCCGGCCGGCGTCCTGCAATCTGGCTTGCTCCTCTTCTGTGCCGACAGGAGCGAGTACACAACCGGCGACTAAGAATAGAGCGTTCAAGGCCGCCCCGCCGGCTAACGTCTTAATGATGATGCCCATGGCTGATCCACTTCAGGTGTCGCGCAGAACCAGAACGCGCGCGGCCGCACTGCACCGCTTCGTCAGCGATCAATGAGGCTGGATCAGTTCAGCAGAAGAGAGTGGACGTGGAACAAGTCTTTGAGCAGCAGCGGCGGTGGGATTCCATCCACGGGTCGCGGATCGGCTACAGAACAATCAGCGGCTGCCATGCTTTCCAAAGAAGCGGGAATTGCGCACAGGGCAAGTGGCGCCATCGACGACGCCGACTGTGGGTCAGGCATGGCCTGTTGCGTGCGGTGCTTGAAGTTGCATTTGTCGCAAGGTTCCTGCTTCTGCGGCAGGGATTCGGGTTGCGATTCGGACTTGCGACAGCATTCCCCCTCGCCAACGCAGGCGCGTGTCACCGGCTGCGGCACTGCCTTGATGGCAGGCAGATTGGGACATCCACAGACAATCTGCGCACCCATTGTGCCGACGGCGATGGTAATGGCGAGCAACTTGTAGAGGTATCGTGTCACGTCGGTTAACTATAAGTCTATACAGAATATCGGTCAAACCGAATCTTTCCTGAGCCGGGGCGGCGCGCAGGTGAGAACCAAGGGGAACGATCAGCATGAAGAGAACCCCGAAAACGAAAATCGCCCGGATTTACCGAGCGATCCCGATCAGTCCCGATACTTGTCCAATGATCAAATAGCAGCGACAGGACTCGAACCTGTGACCCGGGGCTTATGAATCTCCATTTTGCGCTTGACACGGTTCTCCGAGAAAGTGCCAATTTACCCGAATTTCAGGCAAAATTCACCGTTCGATGGTGCGAATCCGATACCACGATTGTTGAGCATCCGATACGGCATCCGGTACGTGGCCCCAAGCGACGTTCTAGCTTGTAATCCGATACACAGTTGATCAATGGCTCGAAATCCACTTCAAACATTTCAAAGGCGATAGCTGTTCCCACCTACGCACGTGACGGCGGAAAACGATAAAGCTCCCTCTGGTGAACCACCGATGATTGCGACAGCACAGCTCGCACCTAGAGCTGGCGGTTCTTAAGGGGTTGGAAGCTGGAGGGAGAATCATGTTACAAAATACTATCGATCGCCCGAAACCTAAGGTTCCATCGAAGTTACGGGGACCGCTCAAGTGCCATGGTGGGAAATATTATCTCGTGCACAAGATGAGGCCGCTCTTTCAAGAAGCGGCCGCTTCAATGGTACCTGCCTGCGCAGGCGCACCGATTGAGCCCGGCCTGCGCTTCATCGATGCCTGCGGCGGAGGCGGCAGCGTGACGTTGAATGTGGATGGTTTTGACCAACAGGTATACAACGATCTTGATCCGGAGAGAGCGAACCTCTTTTCAGTAATCAAGAACCGCTGCGATGAACTGGTCACGCGGCTGCGTCGCCTGAAGTATTGCTCGGAAGTGTTCGAGGCAGCAACTCACCGAACAAATGTAGGCACACTGTTTTTGGAGCCGTCAAGTCTAGATTCGATTGAGGCTGCGGTGGACTGCTGCGTGGCCAATCGGATGAGTCGCGGTGGTCTTGGAAGATGCTTTGCATGGAGCGAAAGACTCCGGGGGGGCCAGCCCGGTGATCTCAATGCATGGGAAACGATGCTCGACTTGCTACCCGTGATATCAAAACGTCTTCAGCGAGTTGATATTCTGTGCGTCAATGTGCTAGATCTCCTCGCGGGCAATGCCAGCGTGAAAGTGGATGCGAATACATTAGTTTACCTCGATCCCCCCTACCATCACAGCACTCGAAGTGTGAAAAAGGCGTATCGATTTGAATTCACAGAACAAGCGCACGAGACATTGCTCAAGCTTGCATTGAGATCTCCGGCACGCATAGCCATCAGTGGGTATCGCTGCGAGTTGTACGATAGGTTATTGGGGCACTGGCGATCAATTGAGTTCGATATGCCTAATCATTCGGGTCAAAATGAAAGGAAACAAAGGCGTATTGAGGTGCTATGGACAAACTGGAACGTTGCTGCGGAATTTGGCCGTCAACAAGCAGCAGCGTGATCGCCCTGCCGCCGAAGGCAGCGTCCAATGAACGAATTCCCCCGCCACTGGCTATCTCTCGGAACATCGGCAACGAATCCCGACTCCATCTTGATTGGGACTTCATCGGTTCGCTCTCGGGTGAGCCAAGCAGCATACAGGCCAAGTTTGGTCCCCTTCCGTCGCCTAATGCGGGCCCATTTCACATCCGATCTGTCCAGGGACTGGTTCGTTGCTTGCAAAACCGGGGGAATCCCGGTATTGGACTGCGCCGTCCGACATCACCGAAGCTCGTGCCAGAACGTCAACAATAAACGCGTGACATTCATCTCGGAGCAAAATGGTATGGATCAATTTAGGAAATACTTTTGACAACCAGCGTGGGCGATGGATCGCCTCGGGAGATCTGAACGGAATGTTCGGTCTCCTATCGGACAACTTCGTCGTCCTCTCGTACCTCTCAACAATTTTAACCATCTCGTTTGGGTTTCCGGCGACACTGGTGTTTAGTCGAATGTTTCCTGGAACAATCTTAGGGATACTCGTAGGAAACCTCTGTTACACATTTCTGGCACTATCTCTAAACAAAAGATCTGGCAATAGTATCGCGACGGCGATGCCCCTTGGACTCGACACACCTTCGACGATCGGTGTCGCGGTTATGGTTTTGGGACCTGAATTCCTGCGATTGAAGTCAGCTGGATACACGGCTGATGCCGCGGCCGCCTCGGCTTGGTATGTCGGTATGGCAACGATGCTTTATATGGGCTCTTTCAAGTTGATCCTTTCGGCGTTCGGTGATCTCGCAACGAAGCTCTTGCCAATCGTGGGGTTACTCGGGTCACTCGCGGGCGTCGCGGTCGGCTTGATCGGCGTGACGGCGCTGCTCGACATCTTTCGCTTCCCCATAGTCGGCTTGGTTGCATTGGGATTCCTATTGTACAGCGTCATCGCCGGTATCAGCCTTCCATGGCGGATTCCGGGAGTGCTCGCATCGGTGGCCTTCGCAACTGCGTTGTATTTCTGTTTAACATATTTTCGTTTCGACGGCGCCACTCGCTCGTTGTTGGTGGCCGCACCGCAGATCCAGCTATGCCTCCCAACTCCCACCGTCGGATTTATACAAGGAATGAGAGGCGCGATCCGCTATCTGCCTCTCAGCGCTCCATTTGCGCTCTTAACCGTCATCGGTGGCATAAATGTTACCGCGAGCGCCAAAGCTGCTGGAGACGAATACAGCACCCGCAGCATTCTACTGGTCGAAGCCATCGCAACAATCGTTGCAGGACTGTTCGGCGGGGTGGCCCAGACTACGCCCTATATTGGTCATCCTGCTTATAAGCAGATGGGAGCACGCGCGGGTTACACTCTCTTCGCAGGAATAGTGCTCTGGCTGATGGGAACGTTCGGGTTGACAGCTTATGTTATTCAGCTAGTGCCGCGCGCGATTCTTGCACCGATTCTCCTCCTTGTCGCGATGGACATAATCGCGCAAGCTTTCCGTGTGGTTGACAAGAATGTCACGCCCGCGATCGCGCTCGCACTATTTCCTGCGGTGTTTAAATTATTATCAATCACTCTGAGGAACCCCAGACTTGTTCCTGTGGAATCCTATCGAAACGCGATGGCTTCCGCCGGCACCTCATTAAGTGAGCTTCAGATCATTGTCTCTTTGGGAAACGGATTCATTTTAAGTGGACTGCTTTGGGCAGCCTTTCTGTCTGAACTGATCACACGTCGAGTGAAGCGTGCATCCTGCTATCTCGTGTGTCTTTCGCTATTGTCGTTCTTCGGGTTTGTTCACTCGGCACAGAGCGACGGCGGCATTTACATCCCATGGAAGCTCGACGGGTCAATCCGGCAGGTACCTTACCAGTTCGCAATGGGGTACATGCTGCTGGCCGGCATCGTGGTCGTATTATCTTTCCGCGCAGAAACTTCGGCAAACAAGCGTGGTGAGTGTTGAAGCCGCGTCGACAAGAGGTATTCTCGGCAAGTATCGATATCGGGTATTGCAACTGTTTTTGGTGTGCTCTCGTTGTCACTGTCTATGGGACATCCGTAACATACACCGATGATCGGAGAGGATTACAAAGAACAGATCGCACGCCTTCTCTACTCACGATCGAACGAGAAGGTGCTGTTGAAGCAGGCGCTAAACTGCATATGGGGCGACGTGATTTTTGAGGATGCACTGGACATCGGACCCGGTCCCGGAGAGGTCACGGAGTGCCTTGCTTCGCGGGCGCGCCGGCTGACATTGGTCGAATCGAACTCGAGCTACGAGATGCAGTTACGAAGACAGTTCCCAGCCGCGAGAATTCACATGCAATCCGTACAAGCATTTGACCTAGTACCTAACTCATGGGATCAGATACTCTTATCACACGTGCTTTACTACTTAAGACGGGCGGAATGGCTTCCTTTGTGCACCCGCATAAGACAGTCGCTTCGACCACGAGGCTCGTTGATCGTCGTGATCAATGGTGCCCGCGGTGATTGCTGGCACCTAGTTAACCATTTTAGGGACCTCGCCGAATCTAACAAGGGCTTCGCTCTTGTCGCGACGCCTGAATTCAGCGACTCACTGCGAACACTCGGCTCGGTCCACTGCCAGTCGTATAGCTACCAAATCGCTTACGACTGCGTGAAAGACGCGGCCGACTTCATCGGGCGCCAATTCCTCGAAATCCACGACTCGAACGTACTACAGAGCCATTACGCGGAGTTTGAAGACGTCGCACGACAACACTGCCGCGGAGATAGAGTGATTTTTACCTTCGAGGCGGATATTATTTGTGTCAGAGCATGATCAGAAGGACGCAGTAGTTAAAGCTCGCTAAGCGACCACTGGCCCGGGGTCAGCGACTGCTGGATCAGATGACGCGCGAATTCCCTCTAAATAGGCGCTAAGGGCGAAAGCTGCGAGGCAAATCGTCCAGGATCGGTGATTATCCAGGCGTTCAAGATAATTGGAATGCAGTTCGGCGGATGCGAAATCAACGAGGCTCGTGTCGCCACTTCGCAGGATCGGGGGAAAAATCCAGGGCAACCAGACCCATTCCAACTGCAGAACGGCTCCAAAGTAATTCCAAGGCATGGCCTCCACGTGATTCTTGAGCATCTGCGGCGAGCGAGACACGCGTTTGATAAATTTCGCTTCTTTTCGTGCGAGGGCAACCGCGCTCGAGTGACCATCTGAGATGCCGGCGCGGATCAGCTTATTCAGTGCGTAGAACACGTGAGCTGTTGAAGCTGCATTTGGGTGGGACTCGTGAATGTTCGCACCCCATCCGCCGTCCCTGTGATTGCGCGAAAGCCAACTAACACCGCCGAGTATCAATTTATGAATTAATCCGCGCCGGGCATCTGATATGCTTTGGGATACGGCGCGAGCAAGGCCGATGAGTGCCATTGCCGTTGGATAGGTTCGCGACCCAAGATCGTCGTTCTTGAACGATCCCCACCCTCCGTCGGATCGTTGCTGTTCTTGGAGCCAACTCACGCCCGCGTTTAGTTTCCTAGTGACATTGGGGGCATTGAGCCGTATCTGTAGCGTCCGGCGGGCTATGAGACATTCGCTGAGGGCTAGCACCGCCCATGCAGTCGATTCGGTGCAAGAGGGAAACTTCGGGCGATGAGGCGGACGGGTTTCAAATCCGATATCTCCCCATCCGCCGTCCGATGAAAGTCTGGCTTTCCCGCGCCCACCGGTCAACCAATCGACAGCATTTCCAATCGCATCCAAATCTGGACCTTGTCGGGTCTCAAGATGTGACCGCAGTGACACGTATATCGCCTCCGCTGTTGTCCACTCTCCAGGCTCATCACGGTCGCTCCAGTGGGTAATACCTGAGCGTATCCCACCCGATTTAGCCTGGTGAACGGAAAACAAAAACGTCGTCGTCGACGCAAGTCGCACTCTTGCCGCCTGTTCCGTCAACCTTGTCAACGCTGAACCCCAGAGGGCTTTGACGCTGGAACCGCGGACTCGCCCTGGTGAGAGTTCTATCTCCATTGCATCCACGAGCGTGCGAGCGTTTACCTCGGGCTCTGGGGCAGCCTGTCGGCGGGCATGCCCGCTTGGCGGTGACGGCGGTTCAGTTTTTCTGAAGAGGCGGTTCAATTTGAGAATTTGCTGCGCGATTCGGACTAGCTCAGCCCTGTAATCGTCTTGCGCTACCTCTCCCCTTCTCATACTTTTCTCTAACGTGAAGACACGCATACGACACGTGTGCAGTTCGTCGATGAGACGCGCGGGCTTGCGTCCCTGTTCGACCCATCTTTCCAAGTGCTCGAGTGCCTCCGTCAGACGACCCTCTTCAACTGCATCTTGGACCGCGCGACCGTGATCTCGCTGCGGATCTTTGTGATTGTTGGGCGCCATCGGTTGAGGTAACGAAGAAATAGCGGGTCGTCATTTTGGCCAATCGTTCCCCAGATGTGGCTTAATGGCCGACATCAGTACGCCCTCATTCGAGTGCTGCCAGCCGTGAGGTGCCTTCATAGACGGCCCCACCGCGCGGTGAATCGCGATCACCTGCCAGAGGTCATTAAACACTGGGGACCCACTCGAACCTGGCATTGTATCCGTCCAGTAGTGTAGGTGCGGCCGCTTCACCTGCAGCACCGAGTTCGCCGTGAGGACTATCTGCTTGGGCCCGCCGTTCGGGTGCTGCACGATCACCACGTGCTCACCCGGTACAGGCTCCGCATTTGGGTTGAGGTGTAATTGCCCCCATGACTCCACTGCCGGCTTGTCCAGGTGCTCGGCCGGTTTCACCGCCACGACCGTGTAGTCCAGTGCGCTCGCCGGGCTGAACCGGAAAAGAGTGTCGGGCTCGAGGTCGTACCGCACGGAGCCTGACGGCTTATCGTCTCCCCCGAACGGGAGTTGATAATTGAACTCGACCTTTGTTTGCCTCGCGATCTCTGGGGAGGGGATCACATGATTGTTCGTCATCAGAGTGCCCCGCCCAATTTGGAAGCCGCTCCCCAATCCTTCCGGCGTGAGTATCCGACACACCGCGCGAGACATCCGCAAGCCCTGCTCGACCCAGGCGATCTGCTTTAGGTTGTTTATTCCAATGATCTTCTCGAATCCGATGACTTGGGCGCCGGCGAAGGCCTCCGCGGGGACCACCGGGGCTGGTACCGGACGGGCTGACCGGGGTAACTTCCGGTCCAACTCCTCAAGCAGACCTAGAGCGGCGGCTTCGGTGGACAGCCGCTCGGCACGGGCGTAGTCATTAGTGACGATCCCTTTCCGCTCATCCCGAATCAGTCGGGCGCGTCGACCACACAGCAGAATGACCTCATCGCTTAGCTCGCGCGACCCGTTGAGTGCCAGGTTTCGCAGCTGATCTAGGGCCTCAGAGACGTCGCCCTCAGCTATCAAGTCACGAATACGGCTAACTAGGTCGGTTAGGGGGGAACTGTGAGGTTTTGTCACCATCTCTTCTGCTCCAGCTTAACCTGCTACAAATCATATCCACTACAGATGCGGCCGTCATTCCCTACGACAGTGCGGGAGCGGTCACTATTCAGCGCCTTGCCGTAAGCGATCCGCGCAGACAAGCTTTGGCCTTAGATGCACGCCAATGTCAAGGTGATGAAGATGGAAAAGTTGATCGACGAGGTAGGTTATCTTATCACCCGCAACCCCAGGGTGCGCAGGCCGGGCGTTTCAGGATCGCGACTAGCCATCTCGACACCTTTCGCGGTTGCCAAAGCCGCGACAGGCTTCTGTTCCGCCTCCGGCGCGACACTCGGTGACATGAACGCGGCTTGTCGTGAGGCGTCATCGCACGAGGCCGCGCAGCAATCTTCACCGCCGCCGTCTTTATAGGAGCAAGTTCCGGAAACTTCCTCAACGAGCCTGTACAATTCCCCAAGCTTCATCTTGGCAAGCTGAACTCCCGCGCGATCAACTTCATCAATCAGTCTCCCCCCACGAGATGCCGCCTCCGTGTACAGTTGCAGATCCCAATAGGTCCAACCGTCGTTGAGCAATTGTCGATGGTCAGCGGTGCCCGCGTACGGAGCTTGCACAAACAAAGACCATCGATGACCTTCACGTGAACGACTCAATAAATACTTAATGGTGCCAGCAGCCTCGGCTTCCGTTTCGGTCGCAATGCCAACAATTGCAAACATTTTTGCTCGAATTCTACAGTCGCCGAGAGCTTGGACAGCGGCGTCAACATCCGAAAAACGCAATCCCTTCGACATTCTCGCAAGCAAGCGATCGGAAGTCGTTTCTAGGCCGATGGCCACTTCTTCAAGGCCGACGTTGGCGGCCCTCTCAATATATCCTGCACGATGAAGTCGGCGCACGGAATCCCCTCGAGCAAGCGCCCTCCAGATAACGTGAACCCCGCGTTGATGAAGTCGCTCCATCATCTCGATGAACTCCTCGGATCTCTTCGGATTCATCAACACGTTATCATCACAAAAATCTATTCGAACCGGGCGTCGCTCTTGCGCGAGGGCTTCAATTTGACTCTCGATGAATTCAATAGGTAAGACTCGTACAGGAAAATAGTTCGCAGCGCAGAATGTGCAGTGGAAAGGGCACGATCTTGAACTCAGCATAGCATAGTACAGCTGGTTGCCTCCGGCGGTCGCGATGTAAGTGGGCGGGTTGAAGTCGATACTGGTCAAAGCTCCAGCTGGTAACGATTCGAAGGCCGTCGGCATCGTAACAGAACTTGCCGAAGCCCAAGCCACGGCAGGTTCAGCGCACGCAACAGACTGCTCCCATTCCTTCAGTTGAAATAGCCAGGGTAAAAGCCTTTCTCCTTCGCCAATGACGCCGCATGCATCCATCAATTCAGAAACATTTGCTAAAATACTCTCTTCAGGCGCCACTGGAGTTGCTTTTCGTGGATCAAGCTCGATAGATAGAAGCCTCCCGCCAAGCACCAGCTTTACATTCGGCGTGCACTCATAAATCGACCTCGCAACCTTTTCAACTATCGCCCGATTTGGAGAATATCCGTTCAACCCCACCATTATTTGAAATCGCGATAGCGACTGGGCCGTTCCAACTAGGGCAGCCACGTCCGCTGGCGCCAGCCGCTCCTTCTCCATGTCAATCAATTGGACGCACGCGCATCCATTCCCCATAACCGCTTCGACTGCGGCCTTGAGCGAGAAGAGCCCGATTGGCGGCCGTAGATTGCGGGGAACACATCTTTGTGCGTTCTCAGTATAATCATATGCAGCAACGTTTATGATAATAAGCCTGATTTCACCGTCCTGCGGAGAAGTGGTGGCTTGTTCTGATATGGGCAACAATTTAGTCACAGATGGCTCCGCGCGTGAAATCAATTCCCGGTATTTGGCCATGGTCAGCGACATAGAGAGGCCCATCCTCGAATTAGTCATACCAGTATATCGCGACTGAATTCGTTGGCGACTTTCACACGATCAAATCGTGTCTAAAGTCCAACTTCCGCAGGCTGCGATCCGCAGAGTTTAATCGTTGAAACCAGCAAATGGATCGTAAGCGACGATGGTCGCCAGACCCTTCCTGAATCCATTCGCTGCCAACGCCGGTGTTTCTCCCAGTCATGGAGCAGCTAGTCTAGCCGACACACCCAGCAAAGCTGCGCCTGATCCAGCGTAAGTCCCGCATCAAGGCGCCTGCGTCTGATATGGTCACCTACCCGCTGCTAAACTCGATGGGTAGCCCTTTCCTCAGGCTGACGTAGATCATAACCTTCGGTTTAACAGCAGCTAACCTTCGGCCGGAAAAAAGAAACTGGAGCGCCACCTTCACAATCCCCACCGGCGATTAGCCTGTTTTGATCGACTCTGACGGAGCAAACAATGTTTCCATTTGCTCATCAGCGGGAACATGACGCACACGTGGTTGCGCTCAACATCCCGAGCGAGGCATGCGTCGTCACTCACTCCCTCCGGCCCTTTTGCATGTGGCCGGCTTCCGCGGCAGATTTCGCCACCGGAGCGGAATACAACCGCTTTGCCTATGACGCGATGTCCCTAATATTTGATCGAGCGCGTGAATGGAAGCGAGGTTGAGAACAGTGGATCAGACCGATCTAACCTTGGCGTAGCAGTTCTACCTCCGATCAAACAGATCGCGGTTGAGGCGAATTGTGCTGGGTCTGTAAATGTGTTCTAATGGTGTCCTTCTGCTTGGACTGAAAGTCGGTTGACCAGTCTCGCGGCAGTCTTTTGCAGGGCGGAGATCCTCTTGATGATTGACACCAGAGAGGAATTACTGATAGCGCTATCGGAGGCGGCTGAGTTGGAGCATAACCTCGCGTGCCTGTATCTGTTTGCCGCGTTTTCGATGAAGCAGCGTCTGGATGAGGGATTGACGGATCTCCAGCGCGGTAAAGTCCTCGCGTGGAGACGTCCAATTCTGCGCGTGGCGCGCGAAGAGATGGAGCATTTGGCCACAGTGCATAACCTGCTCAGCGCCATCGGGGGCGCCCCGCACTTTCTCCGGCCGAATTTTCCGCAGCCGGCCCTTTTCTATCCCCCGCGCATTCCATTCACACTGGAAAAATTCTCACTGCAATGTGTCGCGCGATTCGTGGAGTTCGAACGCAAGGAAGACGCGCCTGGGGCAGAACTGGCGATCGCGCCTGAGAGGCCGGTCTACAAGCATGTCGGCGAACTCTACGGGCAAATTCGCGAAGGTTTCCAAAATGTCGATCCGACCACTTTATTCATTGGGCCCGAGACAGCCCAAGATAATGTCCCTTGGGGAGCAAATGTCGCTCCCGAAGCGGTTAAGGATCGGGACTCGGCAATTCGAGCCATCGATGCCATTATCCTCGAGGGCGAAGGTACGCCTACGGCGGGTCCTCTTTCCAGCACAGTGGGATCCGAAGCTTGGAATTCACGTGACTTGAAGTCGCGGC
>JADMIO010789669.1_pt1 | contig 102823 bp, 93 predicted proteins | sample 8958161 | NCBI WGS metagenome assembly JADMIO01 (sample SAMN16585339, study PRJNA669376) | soil metagenome | isolation source: Crop rotation soil | place: USA: Cullars Rotation, Alabama | collected 2011 | reverse complement strand
CGCGACAACTTGTCCACGTGGAATTCTAAGCTTAGGATCCCAATGTGCTGGAAAGTTTCCACGCCGAAAGCAGAAATTGATTTTAACTGTTTGCGCTGTTTTCCACCGGCGCTTTTGCGCGCAGGCGACCAAACCGTTCGACAAACAGGAAAAAGACTCCCGGCCCGAAGCACAACAGCATCACTGAAATCCCCATGGTGATCCCCCAAAAGGTGGCCATGGGCGCACAACAATCATCCCGCCGCCGGACAATGATGTGACTCGGCAGCGCCACTAAAAATTCCAAAATACTGCCGCGTAGCAACCACCGTGTCATGCGTTTAAGCAGCGACGCGGAATCATTGGTCTTGGCAAAATGAAGAAAGACCAGGGTCCACGGCAGCCAAAAAATGGCGATGAAGGTACCAATACCGCTCACGATATTAAAGTCGTCCCGATGACCGAAGCCGAGAAAATCCACCACAGGCTGAAACCGCTGCCCCTCGGGATCGAAATGCGCCGGCAACGAAAGAAATTCGACTAATTTGAAAGCATCATCCTTGAAGAACACGCATAGCACCGAAAGCAAACCGCTGGCACACAGGACACCGAGGAAAAAAGCCGCCGACATCACCGGTACAAACAAGGGACGCCGTTCCACCAATCGTTTTTCCGTAGAATCCAATGGCAACAACAGCAGCAACGCCTGTCCGATCGCCATCAGTCCAAGCCAGACCCAATAACCTGGCTCGGCAAATACCTTGAGCATGGTCGGCAAGCGGCTGTCACCAGCGAAAGCGACGGCGATCACCGGCAACGTCAATAGCACCAACGCGACACAATAAAATCCGACCGTCAATGCGGCCCAGCGTCTCATGCTATTTGCGGTGCCGCGCCAAAAAACCCGGCGCGGTGCCGGCCAAATCCGCGCGCCGCTGCCGCGCCAGCACATTGCCGTAAACAACAACATCGTGCAGCATCATCTCCAGGCGTTTATTGAAGGCCTCGCTGATAATCTTTCCGTCTTGCACGTCCTGCTTGTCAGCGAACGAAACGCCGTAAGGCAAAGTCCACGCGTAACACTGCCGTGCGACCGTGCGCAATTGGTCCGTCACCGTAAGCCCCTTCTCATGCGATGCCACCACCGTCACAAAAAGTTTCCCCGTGAACTCCCGCCAGAAATGGTCGAGAAAATTCTTTAACGCACTGCTGATGCTGCCGTGATAATCCGGCGTCCCGAGCAAAAAGACATCCGCGCGTTCGACCCGTGCTTGTAGCGCGTCGTAGTCAGGATGATCGTAAGCCGTATCCGGATTATACAACGGCAATGTATGTGTTCCAAAATCTACTACATCCACGTTACAACCCATGGCGCGCAAACGTTCGGCGGCTTGGGTGAGAACTGCGCGCGTCACGGAGTCGCGGTGCAAACTCCCGATCACCGCCAGGACGTTCAAAGTTGGTTCTGACATGACGGCAGACTATTAAAGAAAGGTGCCGAAGTCGAATGCGGACGTAACGCAGGCTGGCAGCCTGCTGTATCGCAGATTGGCAATCTGCGTCGCGCTCGCACCGCCTCTGCCGCCTGCCAGTCGGCGATACAGTAGACAAAGCTGTCTGCGTTACAAATCAAGCGCGCGGGTGCGCCTTGTCGTAAGCCTTCTTCAACCGCTCAGTGCTGACATGCGTATAAACCTGGGTAGTGACCAGATGCGCGTGTCCCAACAACTCCTGCACGCTGCGCAAATCCGCACCCGCGTCCAACATGTGCGTCGCGTAACTATGCCGTAATTTGTGCGGCGTCAGACTGGGATCCAGTCCCGCGAGCGCCAGATATTTCTTCAACCGCCGCGCTAGCATGACCGCGCTCACCGGCGATGGTCGTTGCGTTTCAGAAAGAAAGACCGGCGACTGTCCTGCGGGCGGCTGCTTCAGCAACGACCAATAATGCTCAATCGCCTTCAGCGCCGTATCTCCAATCGGCACCAACCGCTCTTTACGCCCCTTGCCGCGCACGCGAACAATGCCCTCATTCCAATCAATGTCCGCCGCCTCCAGCCCGCACAACTCGCTCACGCGCAAACCGCAGGAATAAACCGTCTCCAGAATGGCGACATCGCGATAACATGCGGCCATGGAAACCGGCCGCCCCGCAGACTTGTTTTTCGGTGCATCCAACGCTTTCAACGGCGCGATCAACAGATCCTCCATCTGCTTCGCGGTCAGATAACGGGGTAATCGTTTGGGCGTTTTGGGCAACGCGAGATTCTTGATGGGCGTGGCCGCAACAACCCCGTGCCGCACGAGAAATTTGTAAAACGTTCGCACCGCCGAAAACCGCAATCGCACCGCCGCCTGGCTCAGATTATGCCGCCCTAAAAAACGCACATACGCCCGAAAATCATCGCGTTGCAATTTGTCCCACGCCGGCGGCGCGTGGCGCTCCTCCTGGTGCCAGCGACAAAACTCTCTCAGCCCGTCGCCATAATTTCGCTGGGTATAAACCGACGCGCCCCGGTCGGTGGCTAGATGCGAAAGGAATTTTTGAACCGACTTATCAACTGGCGGCGACGGCTTTTGGGGACGCTCGGCCATCCTATTCGTTCCTACTCGCCATCCCGTGGCGGAAACTCAAACGTCACCTTGCCTTTTTCGTCCATCACGAGAAATGCGGGAAACGGCTTGCCGGCCTTGGAAATAAACTTGTCCATCAAATCGCTCTTTTGCGTGGCCAGAAGCTTTTGCGCCTGGGCCTTGTCGATGGGTTGTTGCAAGATTTCACGGCCGATCTTGAATTTGCACGCTTTCGTTTCAGCCTGCGAATTCTCGCAAATATATCCCGCTTCAGTGTCGTAAACCTGCCCGCCGCACTTCGGACATTTGCCAATGACTTCCTTGCCCGTGAAATCAATCTTCGGCGCCGGCTCTTTGGGCGCGCCCGCCTTGCCTTTGCCCTTCCGCTCGCGCGGCGCAAACTCGAATGCCGTCCCGCCGTCTTTCACCACCAAAAACGCCTCAAACTTGCGATTGGTTTTCTTGGAAACAAAACCTTTGAGCAAATCCGTCTTGCCCTCGCCCAGCAGCTTTTTCACCTGCTCCGGTGAAATTTCCTGCTGCAAAATAATTTTCCCGGTGCGGAACGTGCATGTCTTGTTCGGTCCAGTCGAATTCTCGCAGATATAATTCATCCCACCGTCGTAAACCTGCCCACCGCATTTGGGACATTTGCCCAGCGGCTCCTTCCCCGTGAAATCCACGGGCGCAGCCGCTTCGCCATCCTTATTCTGATCGTTGCCGAAATCAAACTCGACCTTGTGCTCCGCGTTCATCTTGAGCACTGCCGCAAACGGAAAACCCTTCTTGCTGATGAAGCCCTGCAACGGCCCGACCTGTTTCTCCGTGATAAGTTTTTCCACCTCCTCCTCAGAGAACATGCGCCCGCACAGAGTCTTCCAAACCGAGAAATCGCACTTCACGCACTGGAAATGCTTGTACTGCTCGTGCACCTCACCACCGCACTTCGGGCACGGGACTTTCAACGTGCCGAAGTCGCCGGGGATCGTATCGTGCTCAAATTTCTTGGCGCGATCCACGATGTGCTTGGTCATGTCCTGGATGCCGGACATGAACTGCTCCCGACTAAGCTGTTTGCGCTGAATTTGCTTCAACTGAAATTCCCAATCGCCGGTGAGTTCGGGCTTCGTCAGTTCAGGAATCCCCAAACCGTTCAACAACTCCATCAACGAAAACGCCTTGGCCGTGGCCTGCAACTCGCGTCCATTGCGTTGCAGGTAAGCCTCGTAAATCAATCCTTCGATGATAGCCGCGCGCGTGGCCGGGGTGCCGAGGCCTTTCTCGCTCATGGCCTCGCGCAATTCATCATCGTCTACGAGTTTGCCCGCGCCTTCCATGGCGGAAAGCAACGTCGCTTCCGAATAACGCGCCGGCGGCTTGGTCACGCTTTGCTTGGCTTCGATATTCGTCGTCTTGACGGTTTCATTCGGCTTCACCGGCGCCAGACTCGGATTATCGTCATCCTGCGCCGCCTCCTTGCCGTAAACCGTGAGCCAACCCGGATTCACCAGCACCTTACCCGCGCTCTTGAACGGCTCGCCCTCGACCCGCGTGATGCGCGTGGTTTCCAAAAATTCCGCCGCCGGATAAAAAATCGCCAGGAAACGCTTGGTCACCAAATCGTAAAGCTTCTGTTCCGGCTCGCTCAATCCCTTGGGCGCTTGCGTCGTCGGGATGATGGCAAAGTGATCCGAAACTTTCGCGTTGTTGAAAATGCGCTTGTTCGGCACCACCCAATTACTCTTCAGAATCGTATCGGCAAACGGACCATAGTTCGTCGCTCCAAGCATCTGGAGCGTGGTCTTTACAGTGCCGATGTAATCCTCCGGCAACGCCCGCGAATCCGTTCTCGGATACGTCAGCACCTTGTGCTTTTCGTAAAGCGACTGCGCAATGGCCAACGTGTTTTTCGCGCTAAACCCAAACCGTGAGTTCCCGTCGCGCTGCAAGCTCGTCAAATCATACAACAGCGGCGACATCGACGTGCTCGGCTTGCTCTCTTCGGTAACGATGCCCGGCTTGCCCAAGCACTTGTCGCGGATCGCCTCCGCCTTCGCCTTATCCCAAATCCGCTCGGCCTTGAGCTGTTCGTCGCCATCCTTATCCGGCTTGGCAAATTTTTCGTCAAACCAACGCCCGATATATTGCCCCGCTGCGGCGTCAAAAGTGCCGATCACTTCCCAAAAATCGCGCGGCACGAATTTTTTTATCTTTTGCTCGCGCTCGACCAAAATCGCCAGTGTCGGCGTTTGCACGCGACCCACCGTCGTTTTGAAAAAACCGCCCAGCTTCGAATTGAACGCGGTCATCGCCCGCGTGCCGTTGATGCCCACCAGCCAGTCCGCTTCACTGCGACTCGTGGCCGCATCGGACAACGGCTGCATGGAAGCATCATCGCGCAACTGTGCGAACCCGTCGCGAATCGCCGCGGGCGTCATGGACTGCAACCATAGCCGTTGAATGGGTTGCTTCGCCTTCGTGTAGCGAACGATGTTGCGGAAAATCAGCTCCCCTTCGCGCCCGGCGTCGCAGGCATTGATGAGCTTGTCTATGTCTTTGCGCTTGAGGAGCTTCTCGAGCGCTTTGAGGCGCTTTTCCGTCTTCTCAATCGGCTGCAAATCGAAATGGGGCGGGATCACCGGCAGGCATTTGAAAGTCCATTTGCCCCGCTTCGCTTCCACTCCTTCAGGCGGCACGATGGTCAGCAAATGGCCGACCGCCGACGAAACCACGAAATCGTCGTTCTCAAAATAATCGTCGTGCTTCTGAAACTTCCCAAGCGCCTTCGAAATGTCGCTGGCGACGGACGGTTTTTCCGCAATGATCAACGCTTTGCCCATGCAATATAACTGCTACTTACATCAGCGGAATACCTTCCGTCCAATGGAAGCGTCCGGAAAGTGGCTCAAAGAAATCACGAAGTCAAAAGGGAAACTTTGCACAATGCACTAACAGCACCCGCCAAACGGTGCTTCATGCAAAATGTTTTCCCTCGTTGCATCCTGCACATTTCCAACCATTCGCATCCGTTTTAGACCCGAGAAAAAGTCAAAATTTTCACTACAGAAATCGTCGGTAAAATTTTTCTGCCGCCATGGGGCCTTATTTCTTGAATTGCCGCGGAGGTGTGGTCTGGTTGTAACACTGACGCGGCAGTGTTCACTGCGACTTTCTTTTTCGCTTCACTGTTCGTTGCGGTTGCTCAGCAAGTTCCAACAGTTGTCCGTTTACTATTATGAAAAACTATTCTTCAGCTCACCTCATCGCTCGTTTGGCGTTGGGATCATTTGTTCTGGCTGCAGGGATCAAGGGGGCAACAGCAGATGTTTTCACCATCGATACAAACCAGACTTTTCTGACAATTTCCGGCAGCGTGTCCGGGGCTAATTTTGCGCAGCAAGGCCCCGGCAGCTTGACCACGAAATTCACCGGCACAGTGCAACTTACGCAAACCGGCAGCACCGTGCAATTCACCGGCCTCAGTGTCATTGATGCGCTGACCAATGGCAGTTGGCAGCCGCTGTCCGGCGGCGCGGCGGGCAGCGCCCCGGCGGACTTTGGCGCCACCGCCAGCCCTTTGGGCGGCTTGGTCACCGTCGTGGCCGCGATGCGCTCCGTGGTGTTCGATGTGACCAGCCCCGTGATCCCACTCACCGGCAATCAATTCGGCGCCACCAACTTGTTGTTTAAATTTTCCACAAATGCCGCCAGCGTGCTGGACTATCGCGCCACCGGCGTGGCGCCCGCTCAGGGCACGAAAGCCTTGACCCAGACCGCCACCAACAACATCTCCTCGCTCGGCGCTTTGACGAACTCAGGTAATCAACAAGTGTTGTTCGTCCCGGTGAACACCCAATTCATCTTCACGCTGGCCTCCGCGAACGACACAATTGTGAATCTTGCAGGTCAACTCGTGGCCACCCGATCCGCCGCTACTCCGCTGCTGGTTCAGTCGGCAACGGTAAGCAACCAAGTTGTCACGCTGAAATGGCAAAGCACCGCAAATCAGTCTTTCCAAGTGCAGTCCACCACCAACTTTTCCTCGTGGCAAACCAATGCCACCGTGACGTCGGGAACCACCAGTTATTCCTGGACGGGGACGAATACCGCCTCGCGCGCGTTCTACCGGTTGGCGCATTATTAGATTAGAGGAATTTTGTTCCGGAGGAACATCTGACCATGGCCCGGCATTTCAATGCCGGGCCATGGTAGAATCCATTCAAGTCCCGAAGGGACGGCTGAATTCGGATTACTTCCCAATACAAAACTGACTGAAGATGGAATCCAACAAATCTTCAGTGGCCGTCTTGCCAACGATTTCACCGATGGCATTAACTGCGATCCGTAAATCCGCAGCCGCCAACTCCAAAGTTTCCCCAGCGCGCAACACCGCCACGGTGCGGCGGGTTGCCGCCCGCGCCCGTTGAAGCGCATCCTGATGCCGCGAATTGATCATCACCTGCAACATCTCGGCCTTGATCTCACCCGACCACGCGAGCGCCTTGATGGCGTCCTTCAATGCCTCAATCCCCTGCCCTGACAAACAACAAACATCAACCGTCCCCACATCGGGCGGCATTTTTAACTGAACCGGCAGATCCGTTTTGTTTCGCACCAAAATGCGTTTCTTGTCGGAAAATTCGGCGCGATATTTTTCATCCGCTTCCGTCAACGGCTCCGAAGCATCCAGCACGTGCAAAATAAATTCCGCCTTTGCGAGTGATTCATGACTGCGACGAATACCCTCAACCTCAATCTCATCACGCGCTTCGCGCAAACCCGCGGTATCAATGAACACCACCGGCAACCCGCGAATGTTCGCCGTCTCTTCAATCGTGTCCCGCGTCGTTCCCGGAATCGGCGATACGATGGCGCGATTGTGTCCCAGCAATTGGTTTAAGAGACTCGATTTACCGGCATTGGGCCGGCCAACGATCGCCGCCCGAATACCGCGGCGAAGAATTTGTCCCTCATTCGCCGTGTGCAGCAATTCATCCATGAATGCAACCCCGTGCTCCAGCCGTGAAATCAACTGTTCCAACGTATCCGGTGCGATGTCTTCATCCGGAAAATCGATGTGCGCCTCGACGTGCGCCAACGTTTTCATCATCTCATCACGCAATTCGTTGATGCGCTGGGACAGTTTCCCGGCGAGCTGTTCATTGGCGGCCGTCAATGCCAGCTCCGTGCGTGAATGAATCAAATCCGCCACCGCCTCGGCTTGCGCCAAGTCCAGTCGGCCATTAATGAAAGCGCGCTTCGTAAATTCTCCCGGCATCGCGAGCCGCGCGCCGTTTTCCAGCACCGTATCCAACACCGTCTTCGCCGCCAGAATTCCACCGTGGCAGGTGATTTCCACAATATCTTCGCGCGTGTAAGTGCGCGGCGCGCGCATCACCGCACAAAGCACTTCATCCACCTGCTGCCCGCGTCGAACGACCTTCCCGTAGTGAATCGTGTGCGACGTAGCTTCGGTGGGCTTGCGGGAATTTTTTCCGACCGGCACAAAGCTGCTGTCCGCCACGGCCAGAGCTTGCACCCCAGAAAGACGAATCACCGCCAACCCACCCTCTCCGAGCGGTGTGGCTATGGCAGCAATCGTATCGTCGAACACAAGGGAAGATTACAAGAGGTCCCCTACCTTGTCCGTGTAATTCGATTTCCAATTCCTGTTTTCCCATTAGTATGGTGGAACATGTCGGTTGCGCCATTGAACCAAACTGAAACCGCACCCATCGAACGCCGGTGGTTGCTCGCAGGCTATGTACTTATTGGCGCGCTCCTGCTGGCACGCTGGGCCTATCTCGCCTGCGGGTTTATCGGTCTGACCGAAGATGAAGCCTATCAATGGTTGTGGTCGAAACACCTCGCGCTTTCCTATTTCAGCAAACCTCCGATGATCGCCTACACGCAGTTCCTCGGCACGACATTGTGGGGCGACAGCGAGTTCGGCATCCGCTTCTTTTCACCGCTAATGTCAGCGGCGTTGGCAGCATTAGGACTACGATTTCTCGCGCGTGAAGTCAGCGCGCGCGCGGGCTTCTGGCTGGTGCTAGCCGTCTCCGCCGCGCCATTGCCCGCCGTCGGCTCCATTTTGCTGACCATTGATCCGCTCTCGGTCTTGTTTTGGACCGCTGCCATGATTTGCGGTTGGTACGCGGTCCAACGCGATTCCACAGCGCTTTGGGTGCTCACCGGTTTCTGGATGGGCCTGGGCTTTCTCAGCAAATACACCGGCCTGTTTCAATTCCTCAGTTGGGCGGTTTTCTTCGCGCTGTGGCCGGGAGCGCGGCGACAATTGCGCCGCCCCGGACCTTACCTCGCGTTGCTTATTGTCGCGCTGAGCACCATCCCCGTTTTGATCTGGAATTCCCAGCATCATTGGATCACGGTCACCCACATCGAAAGCCGAGGCGGCCTCGACAAAAGCTGGGTGTGGAAACCCAAGTGGACTTTTGAATTTTTCGGACAGGAACTGGGCCTGCTGAACCCCGTGTTGTTCATCGCGCTAACGTGGGCCGCCATCGCCTTTTGGAAACGCCAGCGTTCCGCACTCACGGTGTTCCTGTTCAGCATGGGCGCGCCGCTGTTCATATTCTACACCCTCTACACTTTCCGCGGCCGCGTGCAACCGAACTGGATCGCCCCCACCATCGTCCCGCTGTTCATGCTCGGGGCAATTTACTGGAATGGCCGCTACGATTCCGTCAATCGCGCGATGAAAAATATTTTTCTCATCGGCATAGCGGTCGGTCTTCTGGTCGTCATCGTGGCGCATGATACCAGTCTCATCGGAAAAATCACCGGCCACCCGTTACCGGCTAAATTGGATCCCTTGCGACGCGCCCACGGACATCCGGAAATGACGCAAATCGTCGGCACTGCGCGTGAACACTTGTTGGCTGAGGGCAAACCCGTATTCATCATCGGCGGGCATTATGGCATCGCCAGTTTGATAACGTTTTATCTGCCCGAAGCCAAAGCGGCGGCCGGAAAAGACTCCTTTGTCTTTGTCGAAACCAGCGACAAACCAAAGAACCAGTTTTATTTCTGGCCGGGTTACACGGAACGGCGGGGCCAAAATGCGTTGTATGTTCGCTATGCCGAGAGCCCGCTGCCAGCACATGATTCCTTGCGCGCACAATTTGAAACCGTGACCGACCTCGGCATTCACGAAGTCAACTACGACGGCACCGTGCTGCATTGCATTCAAATCTACGAATGTCGGAATTTGCGTTGATATGTCACTGACTCATTCAGTCCATTTGCCAGCGCTCGACTACGATCTTGCGGCAACGCTCACCTGCGGCCAGGCGTTCCGCTGGCAACAGCGTGAGGAGAGTTGGACTGGTGTGATTCACGGACGCTGGGTGCGCTTGCGGCAACACCCCGATGGAATTCACGCAGAAACCGCCGCACCCGCCACCAATTGGAAATGGCTTTCACATTACCTGCAAACCGATGTTCAGCTTCACTCCGTGCTGACAACATTTCCCGATGATGAGCCGCTCCGCGCCGCCATCACAGCGTGCCGGGGCCTACGCCTGCTCCGCCAGGAGCCATGGGAATGTCTCGCCTCGTTCATCCTTTCCTCAACCAAACAAATCGTTCAAATCCGGCAAATCATCACCGCCCTATGCGAGCGATATGGCGAGCCGGTTGCAGTTCCATCAGACGAACCGCCGGCTTTTAGTTTTCCCACACCGGAGCGATTAGCTGCACTCAGCGAAGCCGACTTGCGCGCCTGCAAGATGGGTTTTCGTGCGCCTTATCTGCTCCGAACCGCGAGATTAATTACCGAGGGAAAATTTGATTTAAACCAGGTGACGCAGATGCCGCTGGTCAAAGCGCGGGAAGAATATCAAAAACTGCCCGGCGTCGGCGCCAAAATCGCCGACTGCGCCCTGCTCTTTTCCGGCAACTTTCCGGAAGCTTTTCCGATCGATGTCTGGGTGTTGCGGGCGTTGCGTGATTTGTATTTTCCCCGACGGCGTCCCAAACCAGCGCGCATCCGAAGATTTGCCGCCACGTATTTCGGACCGCACGCCGGTTACGCTCAACAATATTTATTTCATTACATCCGCATCCAACGGTCAAAAGAACTTCCCTCCGCGCGTCTCGCTGCCTAGCTTGAGGCATGGCTTGTGAGATTGAAGTGTTGTTTGCTCCCGCAGAATTTCGCGTGTTGCCCCAACGCGACCTAACCAAAACGGTTTGCGTCGTGTTTGACGTGCTCCGCGCCACGAGCACGATTGTCACTGCCCTTGCCAACGGCGCCAAGGCAATGATTCCGGTCGATGAAATTTCCGAAGCCCTGGCATTGCAAAAAAAACAACCAGATATTTTGCTCGCTGGAGAACGCCATGGATTGCGTATCACGGGTAATTTAACTGGAGGAGTGGAATTCGATTTCGGCAATTCCCCGCGCGAATTCACCCGCGAACGCGTCGCCGGGAAAACCATCGCCACCACGACCACGAACGGCACGCGCGCGCTACGTTCTTGTGCTGGCGCCGCAAAAATCCTGTGCAGCAGCTTTCTCAACCTGAAGGCCACCGCCAACCGGCTCATGAAGGAAAATCCCGCGCACATCATCATCATCTGTGCCGGGACATTTGAAACCGCCGCCTACGAAGACATCCTCGCCGCCGGCGCCTTGGTGGCCGAACTACGGAGTTCAGGTTTTAGTCTCGCCTGTGCCGATTCCGCCAACATCCCAGAGCAGACGTTCCAGCAAACCGGCCGCGATTTGCGCGCCGCGATGAAATATTCCACCAACGCCCGCAAGCTCCTTAGCCAGCCCGCTCTGGCTGGCGATGTTGATTTTTGCCTGCAACGCGATACCGTGGACCTTGTTGCGGTCACAGATAAATCTGGGGCCGTGAATTGGGAGCATTGAACGTCGTGAAACACCCCATCCGCTTTATGACTTTGGACGATTACGAAACCGTCCATCGTCTCTGGAACGTTGCGGAAGGAATGAGCCTGGGTGACGATGACACGCGCGAAGGTATCGCGCTGTATCTACGCAGAAATCCAAGTTCCTGTTTCGTCGCCTTGGACGGCAAAGAAATTGTAGGCGCCGTTTTATGCGGGCATGAAGGCCGGCGCGGCATCCTGCGCCACCTCGTCGTGAAGCCGGAATATCGCCAACGCGGCATCGGCATTGCGCTGGTCCGCGCCTGCCTGGACGCGCTGGTTGCCGAAGGCATCAAAAAGTGCAATATCTTCGTCATGGACGATAATCCGACCGGTTTGAAATTTTGGGAGCATATTGGTTTCTACCGTTTGGAAGATAATTACCGCACGCTCCAGCACGGAACGCAGAATACGTGAACACCCATAATATCAGCGCGACCGACGGACTGCCGCCCGAGAATTTGGCCTCGGGTGAAGTTACCTTGCAGTTCACGCAAATCATTCCGGCCGGGGCCGTGCCGGGTCTGGTACCATATTATCATTTCCGGATCCAAACAGTTGATGGTTCGGACATTGGGCACATCAATTTCCGCGTTGGCGACACAGATCATGTGCAAATCTATGTCGGTCACATTGGATTTGGGATTGCCGAACCGTTCCGCGGACGCGGTTATGCGGGCCAAGCCTGCCTGGCCATCGCGCCATTCGTTAGATCGATTTACGAAACCGTCATTATCACCTGCGACTCCGATAATCTCGCTTCGCGGCGCACCATCGAGCGCTTGGGTGCAACGTTCATCGACGAAGTCACCGTGCCCGCGCACGATCCTCACTTTCAAGGCACGCCCCGCATCAAAAAACGGTATCAATGGAGACCGTAACTATCGGGCTCCGCACCATTGAACCCATTTCCATAATTCCGCCGCCAGCCTTCATTCGTCGGTAAAACGTTTCCGCACCGTCATCAAACCGTAACGATTGTCAGCCACAACATCGGCCCGTCAGAAACGGCTGATGAAATCTTTGGGTCATTTATTGGTGGAAGAATTTAAATTGCCCGCCGGCAATGAATGGATGGATGCGGCGGGCGCCTGGCGTTTTGCCCGAATCCACAACGGCGCCGCCTACTGGCTCGGCGACCCCACCCGGCCGCTGGCCGAAGGCGAAACGCTCGTCATCCCGCCCAAAGCCAAAGGCGTGGTGCGCGCCAGCCAGATCAGCGATGTGGTTCTGCACGGCTTCAAATTTTCCCCGGACCTGCTCGGCGGGATTTTCTCGCTCGTCGAACGGGATTTTTTTGAAACCCGCGCCACGAACGCGCAGGAAACAGTGCGCTTCCTGCCCTCCACACACCCCATCTCGCAACGGTTCGCCAGCGTCGCCGCGCAATGCGCCAGGAATGACAGTTTGGCCGGTCGCGTGGAAGTGCTCGGCGTGGTGGTGGCGGTCTTCGAGACGGAGATGGCACAGCATCGGCCCCACACGGCATCGGATACCACGGCGCTCGACCGCTTCAAGCAACTCATCACCCGGATGCCTGATACCGAGATCATCAATCACGGTCCCGAGCAACTCGCGCGGCTGTGCGGCTGCAGCTCCCGTCATTTCAACCGGCTCTTCCAGGATCATTTCGGCGTATCGGCGCGCGCGCGGCAAACGGAGTTGCGCCTGTTGAAAGCACGTCAGTTGCTCTCCGAGACCAACGTCAAGATCATCAACGTCGCGCTCGAAAGCGGTTATCGCAGCCTGAGTCTTTTCAATTCCATGTTTAAAAAGCGTTTCGGAGTCACTCCCTCGGCCTGGCGGCGCAAGCAAAAATCCAAAAGCGCCCCCGTGCGGCGGATGGCTGCGGTAATTGTGGCTCTTGTTTCCCTCGCTTGCACCAGTTCATCGCGCGCTGCCGAAACCAACGCGACCCCAGTTACTGCGACCAACGCTCCTGTGGCCGCCGCAACGAATGCCCCCGCAGCGACGACCACCAACGCCCCCGTCACTTTCGAAGTCAAAGCCTACGACGTCATCAACAACACTCTGCTGCCTTACTCGGTTCTGGAGCCGATCCTGACAAAGCACGTCGGCCCCGCGGTGACTTTCGACACCATCAAGCAGGCGCTCTCGGAAACACAGATGGCGTACCGGCAGCGCGGTTACGTCACGGTGTCCGTCGGCCTGCCGCAACAACAGCTCACCAACGGCATCGTGAAGATGCTTGTCACCGAAGGCCGGCTCACGGAAGTCACCATCAGCGGCAATCGTTTCTTCAGTTCCAACAACATCGTGCGCGCCCTTCCGAGCCTGCGTTCGGAAGGCATGTTCAACGGACTGGCTTTTCAACAGGAACTGGATCGCGCGAACGCAAATCGGGACCGCCAGATTTATCCCGTGCTTTCACCCGGGCCGGAGCCGGGCACCAGCGTGCTCGAACTCAAGGTCAAGGACCGCTTTCCTTTGCACGAACGCGTCTCGTTGAACAACTACGCGCCGCCCGGCACTCCGGATCTGCGCCTCGGCGTTTCCGCCACGTACGGCAACCTCTGGCAACTCGAACATCAGGCTGGCGTCCAATACTCGTTCACGCCGGGCGAGATGAAGGAGGACAGCGAGCCTTTTTACGACAAGCCTTTGATTGCGAATTACAGCGCGTATTACCGCATGCCGCTGACGCCCATGAACGGCGAACCGCGCGAATATGCACCCGCCGATTTCGGTTATGATGAAGTCACCCACCGGTTTCGTCCCCCGGCAATCACCGCCGCGAGCGAACTGATCGTGTATGCGGCGCGTTCATATTCGGATACGGGTAAACAACTCGCGGCCAGGACCCTGACTCCCACGGTGGTCCCCCCCACCGGCGGGCTGCAGGTGAGTGATACGGTGTTTTCCCGCACGCTTAATCCCTCCGAAAACATCGGCCTCCGTCTGACCATGCCAGCGCCGGACATCGAAAAATTCCGTTCCACAGTCTCGGTGGGCCTGGACTATAAAAATTATCGCAACGAGATTTTTCAGGATCGGACGTTTCAAGCGACCATCTTCGTGCCGACCGTCGGCGAAACCGGTCCGCCATTCACGGAATTCCAATCGCCCCCGACCACCAGCTCCCGAAAACTGCAAAACGGCGTGAAATATCTCCCGCTCTCGCTCGGCTTCGACACCATGCGCAAGGATGCCTACGGCACCACCTCGTTCAACATGAGCCATCGCTTCAACATGGATGGCCTCTTCAGTGGCGATCATGATTTCCGGTTGACTGCCGGCACCACCAACGCCAGCGACAGCTTTTACGCCATCACCGCCGGCATGACGCGCGAACAAAAAATCGTCGGCGAATGGAGCGTGCGCCTCCACGCTGACGGCCAGTGGGCCAATGGTCCGCTCATCGGCAATGAACAGTTCGCCAATGGCGGCGTCGCAGGCGTGCGCGGTTATTACGACGGTCAGCTTTACGGCGACTCTGGCTGGCGCGCCACCATCGAACCCCACACGCCTTACATCAATGTCGGCCTCGTGGACGGCACCGAGCCGATGTATGTCCGGCTCTATGCCTTCGCTGACTACGGTCAGGTGTTCCTCACCGATGAGGTGACCGCCCACCTCAACGGTTCCCCGGACCGCGAAAACTTGTTCGGCGTCGGTGCCGGAGCTGACGCCAGTATCGGTGATCATTTTGAAGCGCGCCTCGTTTTCGGCGTGCCCCTGCTTGACGTTCCCGGCCGCAATGCCGGTCACGTGCGCACTTACTTCAGCATCGTCGCGAAATTCTAGGCTGACACTTTTCGGACATGATGGAATGCCATGTTACAAAACCGGCACATTGCTGCCGCAGACAATTCACAGTTCATAGCTTCCGTTTGCGCGGAAGCGGAAAGATAATTCCACGCGCTAGATGCACGCGAAAACCATGACCCGGTGGAAAGGCAAATTCGGTTCCGTTACCCGCGCGGTTTTTTGCCGCCGGAAGAATTTTCATTGGCTGGTTATCGTTGTCGCCGTGGTGCTTGCGGTCCAGCATGCGCGCGCCAACCCGCAAGGCATGACCATCCAGCAAGGCACGGTGTTCACCAGCCAAAACGGCACCACCTTGGATATCACCGCATCGCAAAACGCGGTCATCAACTGGCAAAGCTTCAACATCGGCGCCGGCGAAACCACGACCTTTCACCAACCCAATTCCGTTTCCGTGGTTTGGAATCAAATCTTCGACGCCAACCCCAGCCAAATCTGGGGCAACCTCAACGCCAACGGCATCGTGGTGTTGATGAACCAGAACGGATTTTATTTCGGGCCAAATTCTTCCATCAACGTCGGCGGCTTTATCGCCACCACCGTCCCGGTATTTCCCGGGCCGTCTCCCGAAGGCGGTTTCTGGCAATACACGGGAGCGCCGCCGCTCGCGAGCATCGTCAACTACGGCGAAATCAAAGTCCAGGAAGGCGGCTCGCTGTTCATGATCGCGGAGAAGATTGAAAACCACGGTGTGCTCTCCGCACCCGATGGCACGCTCGGTCTTTACGCCGGCAAGGAGGTGTTGCTTTCTGAACGGCCCGATGGCCGCGGTCTGAGCGTGAACGTGCGCCTGCCGGAAGGCTCGATTGACAACACCGGCAAAATCATCGCGGACGCTGGAACGATAGCGCTGCACGCCGAAGTGGTGAATCAGAACGGACTGATTCAGGCGAATTCCATCCGTAATCAAAACGGTGTCATCGAACTCGTCGCAAGCGACGCGGTGAATCTCGGCGTTAATTCGGTCATTCAAGCGAACGGCGATGTGACGGCAATCAGCAGCGCCGGTGAAATCGCCATTAAATCCGCGGGCAGCCTTATTGATAATGTTGGTTCCCGAATTGAAGCGCACGGCTCTGCATTGGGCGGCGATGGTGGTCAAATCGAAATTTCAGCGCTGAACATTCCGGGCATTCATTCAGAATTGGACGGGTCAGCAGCAGAGGGATGGCACGGCGGCACGTTGCTCTTTGACCCTTACGACATTGTCCTCGCCAACACCGGCAACGGCACGCCGTCCGGAAACATACCCTCTGGTGATTCTCCCGGCTCGACGCTGCGGTTGAACGTCAATCAGGCATTCGCTGGCTTCTCGCAAATCACGCTCCAAGCCACGCACGACATCACTTTCGAAACTGGCACGCTCTGGGATCTGAACGCCAGCACCGGCATCAACGATCCCGGGAGCTCGCTGACGTTGCAGGCCGGTAATAATATTGTCTTTGGCAACAACGCCCGGTTGCGCGCCAGTGATGGCTGGTCCGTCACGCTGGAAGCCGGCGTCGATTTCAGCCAGGGCACACCCGTGGTGCAAAACGGCGTGGGCAGCATCTACTTGAACGGCGGTCCGATGGTTGGCGGTGTGGTGCCAAACCTGAATGGCTCGATTGAGACCGCGAACGGCAATATCACCCTGCACGCCGGCCACGAAATCCTCGTCGGCAGCGGCTTTGTGCGCACGGTGAACGGCGGGAATATTTTTATCACTACCGGAGACGGCGACGTTGATGCCGGCACCAAGGCGGACACTTACGAGTATATCCGGCAGGGTCAGGGCTATATTGTCAGTTCCCTCGGGTTGGGCGGCATTGGAACGGCCAATGGCGGCAATGTGAACATCAACTCCGGACGGGACATCCTGGCGTTTGTGGGCAACATCGGCGCATTCGGCGCGGCTGCGGGGAATCTCAACCTGGGCGCCACGCGTGACATCAAAGGCCGCTTCCTGGTGCGCAACGGTATCGGCACGCTAATCGCAGGACACGATGTCGGCGGGCCCGGCAATCCGGCGACCTTTGGCCTCATCTCCGGCGGTTGGAACGTAAACGCGGCGAACGATATTTTCGTCAACGAAGTTTACAACCCGAACGGTTCGTTCAACCCAAACCGCCTGCTGTTTGGCGCGCGCGTGGCGTATCAATACGACTATGCGCCCAACGCGTTTGCCAGTTTTAATGGCGGCCACTCGGTGCAATTGCTGGGCAACAATCCCGCGCGTTCCGACCGCCCGCCGATTTACGCGCCCATCCTCAATGTCGTTGCGGGCGCGGGCGGGGTCACGTTGGGCAACCATCTAATTTTGGCGCCCTCGCCACAGGGCAGTCTCAATATCCAAACGAGCGATGGCGGCGGGTTGCAGTCGGTTGGCAACAACTTTTACCAGATCGTAATTTCCGACAGCGACAGTCCGGATTATCACAATTTCGCCGCGACTCATGCCGCAACCCCCGTTCATCTCGGCGGCCAAGGCAGCGTGCATCTGGATATCAGCGGCGATGTGCGGAATCTTTTTGTAAGTTCGCCGATGGCATCAGACATTCGCATCCGCGGCGACGCGCTGAACTTTGCCTTTGAAGGTCAGAATCTCGGGGCCGGTCAAACGACGCGCCTGCAAATTGACGGTGATCTCTCCAGCCGCAGCGATCGCACGACCATCACCCTGACCGACGTTAACCTCAGCATCTTTACCGATCCGCAACTCAGCGTGAACCCGGCCTTGGGTAATCGCATCACCTACGATCCGACAACCCATCGGTTGACCATTCAAGGCATTATGACGGCGGCGGATTTGGCGTTCCTACAAAACCCCATGGTTTACGTGCGCGACCCGATCACCGGCGGGTTGAAACTGGACAACGAGGGCAATCCCGTGATGCAAGCGGCAGTCTTCACGGCGGACAGTGCCGCGCTGCAACAGCTTTACAATGCAACGCAGGACATTCCGACGTCTTCGCTGGCGCGCGGCGGCCTTCAACTCGGCGGGCCCGGCCTGTTCGACATCAGCGCCCATGACATGGACCTCGGAATCTCGTCCGGCATCCGCACTGTGGGAGCGTATTTCAACAACGCCGTGGCGCAAGTTTCCGCCCAGAGCGCGAATATCCGCCTGACACTCGCTGGCGATTTGGACATGACGAGTTCGCAAATCGCTTCGTTCAATGGTGGTGGCATCGTGATCGACAGCGGTGGCAGCCTGCGCGTCGGCTCGCAGGAATCGTTCACCAGCGATGATACACCCAAGGGTATCTTTACGGCGCACGGCGGCGGCATTTCGGTTCATGCGGTGAATGACATCAATGTCGACGGCTCGCGCATCGCCACCTACGACGGCGGCGACATCAATATCATCTCCGACCTCGGCACCGTGGACGCCGGCGGCGGCGCCAAAGGGTTCTTCGGAGTTTTTACCACCGAGATAAATCCAGTGACCGGCCAGTTGGTAACGAAGACGCGCCAGTTCTTCGGGAGCGGCATCGTCGCGTTAACGCGCGTCGATTCCGACGTGAAAGTTGGCGACATCAGCATCAAGGCGGGCGGGGACATTCTTGCCAACTCGGGCGGCGTGTTGCAATTGGCGTTCAACAATCACGACCAAAGCACCGCCAAAGTCTTGCTCGACGCTGGCGGCAGCATCAAGGCCAACCAATCAGGCGTACTCGGCGGCAACGTGGAGCTCCATGCCGTGGGCGACATCGAGGGCCTCGTGGTTGCCGCGCGGGATATCGCCATTTCATCCGACGCTTCCGTCGCCGTGACCGCGCTCGCGGGCGGGGCGGCTACCGTGAGCGCCGGGGAAGGCGTTTCCGGCAGCATCGTCGGTGGCGGCAACGTCAGCGTGTCCGGCTCGGAAGTCACCGCGTCTGTCATTTCCACCGGCGGCAGCGCTTCCACCAGCGGTGATGCCAGCGGCGCCGCGGTAGGCGCGTTCAACGGTGTCTCCAGTGCCGCGGCGGAAAAGACCACCGAAGACGCCCAGGAGGTCGTGGCCGCCCAAGCTGAAGACAAATCCATGGAAGACGAAGCGAAAAAGCAATCCGGCGGCAAAGGCCCCGCCCTGACCAAACGCGTTGGCCGTGTCACTGTGATTTTACCCAAGACCTGAAAACATCATGAATCCCGAACTGTTCACTCCGATATTTGCGAGCGGCGCATTGCGCTTCGCTTTTGAAAAAGCCACGACCGAAGGCAAGATCACCATCGGCTGCTTGTTTATTGTTTCCGTCTTTAGTTGGACGGTGATGATTTCCAAGGCCCGCCAACTCATGCGGGCACGCAAGATGGCCAAGAAGTTTTTCGAGGCGTATCGCGCCACCCGCGACCCCCTGGAAATCGCCCGCAACGGGACGGAATTTGATGGCGCCCCCGCCTATGAGCTGTATTATGAGGGCGCGGAGGAATTGGATTATCAATTGAAGAACAACCCGGTGAAAGTCGTGCGCGTGCAGAGCGTTCATGGTCCCGCCGGGGCCACTGGCGCAGAAACCGACCATCTCGCCCGCCAAATTACCACGAAGATCAGCGCGTCGTCCTTCGAATCCGTCAAAGTCGCGCTTGAACGCGCTGCCAGCGCGCAGGCGTTGTCGCTGGAAAAGGGCATGATCGTGCTCTCCACAGCGGTGGCCGGCGGACCGTTCATTGGGTTGCTCGGCACGGTTTGGGGCGTCATGGAAACCTTCTCCGGCATCGCGAAAGCGGCTTCCGCCAGTCTGACGGCGATGGCCCCTGGCGTCGCCGGCGCGCTTATCGCGACGGTCGTCGGTCTCTTCGTCGCGATTCCCGCGATGTTCGCCTACAACTACATGGTCACCACCATCCGCGCCATCACGCAGGAACTCGACGCGTTCTCCAGTGAATACGCCACTGCATTGGAACACAAGTATGTGGACAACCGCCCGCTCGCCGAAGAACTGCGCGACGCGTTGCAAGGCGTGTTGAAACCGCAACCGCCCGCCGAAATATCGGAGAATTGGGCCGCCGAAGCGCTCAAAAGCTAAGCCGGTTCGCGCATGAAGAAGTGCTCCAAGAGCCATCACCACGCGTTGGCGGAACTGAACATCACGCCGCTGCTCGACCTTGCGTTCGTGTTGCTCGTGATCTTCATCATCACGACGACACCAATCGTGAATGACCTGGAAATAGACCTACCATCCGCCGCCAAACGGCTCAAGGACCCCAAACCGAAGATCAATTACGTGACGGTCGAAAGTTCGGGCCGGATGTTTTTGAACAAGGAAGAAGTGACGCTCGCGTCATTGCGCGACAAAGTCGTGGCGTTACGGCTGGAAGATCCGGATTTGAACGTTTGCATCCGCGGATCCTCCCGCACCAAGTATCAGCATATCGTGGGCGTCATGGACGCCTTGCAGCAGGCTAACGTGGGGAAAGTCAACCTGGCCACGGAGGCGTTCGCCGACGCGGCCCCCGCAAAGGAGTAGCCCATGATCCAGCGCAAAAAACGCAACTCCTCCAAAGCCAACATCGTCATCTCGATGGTGGTTCACGCCGTGCTGGTTTTCGCCGTCGTGTTCTTTGCCGCACGCGAAGGCATGCTGGGCAAAAAGCTCAAGGAAATCAGCGTAACGATGGTCCCCAAGGAAAAGAAACCCGAACCGCCCAAGGAAAAACCGCCCGAGCCCAAGGAGGAACCGCCCAAACCTGAAGCGGCGCCCAAGGCGGTGATTCCCCCGCCCGTCGCGCAAGCCGAAGCACCCCCGCCGTCCGGAGACGTCGGACCCGCAGTCGCGCCGGCTGCCGTAAGTTTGCCGAGCTTTGAATTCGCTGACGGGGCTCACCAAGTGGAAACCATTGCCGGCGGCCCCAACGGAATCTACAAAGGGCTCGTCGAACATTCGTTCCGCTCGCGCTGGAAGCGCCCGGAAGACATCGTGGACGACACCTTCGCGGCGGAAGTGGAAGTGACTGTTTCCGCAACGGGTAAGGTGAAGGATTATGAATGGCTGAGCGGCTCGGGCAACAAGCGTTGGGATGATTCCGTCCGTGCTGTTTTAGATGAAACCAAATCTATCTCACGTCCACCGCCCAAGGGATTTCCCGAAAAGATCAAGGTGCGTTTCGACGTGGAAAGCCTCAAGACCGAGGATGCGTTTCAACTGGGAGGCAGCTCGTGAAAAAAACCTCCCAAAGCCATCATAATTCGCTCAACGAGTTGAACATCACGCCGCTGCTCGATCTCGCGTTCGTGTTGCTCGTCATTTTCATCATCACTACACCGCAACTCTCCAACGATTTGGAGATGAATTTGCCGTCGGCGAACAAGGATAAGTCCCCCAAGCCGCCGCCGAAGGTCAACCGTATCGTCGTGGACAAGCAAGGCCATATCACCTTGAACGACCAGGCCATGGAATTGCCCGTGCTCAAGGAAACGCTCGTCGCGATGAAAGCCGCCGATCCGGATACCACGGTGGTCGTGCGCGGCGCCGCGGATGCGGATTATCAACCGGTTATCGCCGTGCTGGACGTCATGCAGCAGGCGGAAATCACCAAGATCGGTCTCGCCACGGAAACGCAGTAGCGGCAACTCTCACCGATTTGTAACCGCGTCGCGTTAGGTTCGTCACCCGGTTCGGCTAATTTGAGCGCGATGAATAATCACGCTCCGGATTTACGTCGCCAAGGAGGTGGGGTGCTGGCTTTCCCGTTGCTGTCGACCCTAATACCGGTTTCTGCGTACCGGCAGCCGCTGGAATTTGATCTGTTAAAACAACGCTTGTTGTTGAAGCGCCTGGACGAGACGGACCACGAAGCCAGTCGCGTGCAATTACACGACGCCATCATCCGCGCCGCCGCCGAAGCCGCCAGCCTTGCCAGTCAGACGGATTTTCCCGCGCTGTTCTTCCCCGCATTGTTTGAGGAAAAAACGGCCACGGCGTTTCAATACCTTGCCCGGCAGGAGGAAATCCGGCGAAGAAGTTGGGAGTCGCAGGCGGCGTAAATCACATTCTTACTCTTACTCACACTCTCACTCCTTTTTTTAATAGGAGTATGAGTAAGAGTGCGAATGAGAGGCTGCGGTTGTGAACAGAATGTAACCTCACCGACACAAAGCCGTAACACCGCCGTGAGACATTTTGCCCAACGATCTCGTGAAAAAGGTCCTCATCCTAACGGCGGGATTCGGCGACGGGCACAATGCCGCCGCGCGCAATGTGCGCGATGCACTGGAACAAACCTCACCGGAAGTCGAGGTGACGGTTGCTGATCTCTACGAGCGCAGCTACAAGCGGCTCAACAATATCGCCAAAAAAGCCTACCTCGGCGCGGTGCGTTACGCGCCGCAATTATGGGCGGGCTTTTTCAAGCTGATGGACAGTTCCCCCTGGCTCGCCGATGGCCGCGGCATGGCGCGCCTGCACCAGACCCTCGCCGGTCTCATTGAAGACACCCAGCCCGACTGTGTCGTCAGCACCTATCCTTCGTACGGCCATTTGATCAACCACCTCTACAAGGACCACTGTGAGCGGCCGTTTCGGTTCGTTACCGTCATCACGGACGCGCGCTCGGTGAATTCGCTTTGGTACCGCGCGGCGGCGGACCGGTTCGTCGTCTGTGATGAAGCCACCGCCGAGGTCCTGCGGCGTGCGGGGGTGGAGAAGGATACCATCGCCACAACGGGTTTTCCGGTAAGCCCGCTGTTTGCAGTACCGCCGGAGCCGCCGCCAGCACCACGCGCCGGGCAACCCTTCCGTGTCCTTTACTCCATCAACACCGGCAAGAAAAAGTGCGGCAAGGCGATTGATCGTTTGCTGGAAATTCCCGGCGTGGAACTCACGGTCACGGTGGGCCGTTACTCCGAGTTGAAGGAAAAACTCGCCGAACGGGTCCAGGAATACAATGGCCGGCTGCACCTCCTAGGTTGGACCAATCAAATGCCGCGTTTGCTGATGACCAGCCACGTGGTCATCGGCAAAGCCGGCGGCGCGTCAGTCCAGGAATCTATTGCTGCACGCTGTCCGATGATCATCAATCAAATCATCCCGGGACAGGAGGAAGGCAACGCTCGCATCATCGAGGAACTTGGCATTGGTGCTGTCGCGGACGGCAAAAAAGAAGTGGCCCGCTGGGTCCAACGGTTGACCGAAGACAACGGCGCGCTGTGGCGCAAATGGCGCGAGCGTTTGGAGGAAATAAGCCGCCCCGATGCCGCATTGCAAACCGCCAAGCTGGTGCTCGATGAATGTGACCGCGCCAATCATTGCACGCGCCCTGAGAAGCTTCCGGCTTCGGTATCGTCCGCCGTTGAAATCGCCAACGGAAACGACACGACGGCCGCACCCGTGGTACGTCCGGCCAAATTGAAAAGCCGCGGACCACGTCCCCTGCTCTGCGACTTCCACATTCACACGAATTATTCCGACGGCAAACTGTCCGTCCCGGAAGTCGTGGATTTCTATGGCAGCCGGGGATTCGATTGCATTTGCATCACGGACCATTGGGCCGACCCGCGGCGATTGATCGGCAAACTGGCGCGCCTCACGCCGTTCACGCTGAGCAACGACCAGATCGGAGAATATTTTGAGGTCATCGCGCGGGAAGCAAAACGTGCCTGGCGCCGCTTTGGGATGCTCGTGCTGACGGGTCTGGAGTTCAACAAAGATGGACCGACCAAGAAATCCTCCGCGCACCTGTTGGGCGTGGACTTAAAACAGCCCATCAGTCCAAGCCTTGATTTGATGGAAACCATCCAACGCATCCACCTGCAAGGTGGTCTCGCGGTGGCGGCGCATCCGCATATCATGAAGTCCGAGTGGGCCAAGGACACACTGCATCTTTGGGACAACCAGGAAAAATTCGCCCCGGTGATTGACGCGTGGGAAATCGCCAACCGCAACAACCTCTTCACGCCCGTGAGCCTGCGCCGCCTACCCTTCCTGGCAAACAGCGATTTCCACAAACCCAAGCATATCTATTCGTGGAAGACGCTGCTGCATTGCGAGAAGAATGCTGAAGCCATCAAGGAATGCATCCGTCGCAATGAACACGTATCCATCACGCTCTATCGGGGCGAAAGGCCGGAAATGGAGACCGAAGTCACGACCCAGTGGGAGCAACCCAAGTTGCCGCTGGATCAAAATCTTACCAAAGCAAAGCGGCTGGCCGCCCCGGCCATTGAAGTAGCCGTTCCTCGATAACTCAGCCCATCGAAACGGCCGGCGGAATGATTTCGGCCGCCGGCACTGGTGGCGAAGGCGGAAGCTTTGGCGTGGGTTTCCGGGCAATTGGTTTCTTTTTCTTCGCCACTGGACGCTTCGCCTTTGCCTTCGTCTTGGGTTTCGACTGCTTTAAAACATGTTTAACCGCGGCAAACTTCTTCTGCGCTTGTTTCGCCAGTTTGGCTGCCTTCCGGGCCGCCTTGCGCGCTTGCTTGTAAGTTTTCTTGGCTTTCTTGAAATTCAACTTGGCGGCCTCAACACGTTTGGTGGCGGCGGCACTGACTTGCGAAGCGCTTTCCGCGGCGATGCGAGCCGCCTGAGCTTTGGCGAGTTTCTCTGCGGGCTTGGTTTTCATGTGGGCGACAGATTTGTATGCCCAAAAGCCTGCGACAAGCCTGCAATTGTTACATTTTTCCGGGATTTCTCTCCGTAATCTCACCGATTTTGCGCCGTAACATTCGTCACCGAATCGTAACAATCCCGCCCTAAAACTGTAACAGCATGTCCTCAAAGTGTCGGCGCAGTAGCAACCAGCAACCACGGGTAACGGTAAACAAACTATGACCAGGAAAAAATTCGTGCGGTTTGGAGCGGTGATCGGCGCAATACTGTCGATAACGGCCGGTTCGGCCCAGGCGCAATCAGTGGATGCGCTGCTCGATAAGTTGGTCGATAAAGGCGTCCTCTCCGTCAAGGAAGCCAACGACCTGCGCGAGGAAACGGATAAAAACTTCACCACGGCTTTCTCCTCCAAACTCGGCACGCCCGACTGGGTCACCGCGTTGCGGTTCAACGGTGATTTTCGTGGCCGCTTCGAAGGCATTTACAATGACCAGACCTACCCTACGGGCACACCCGGCGTCCCCAACACGACCGACCGCGACCGCTTCCGCTATCGGTTGCGCTTCGGCGTGACCGCGGTCATCAAGGATGACTTTGAAGCCGGCTTCCGCGTGGCATCAGGCGATGTTGACGGCGGCACGACCGGCGGCGTTGATCCGCTCTCCAGCAATCAAACCTTCCAAAATAACGGCTCAAAAAAGGGCATCCTGATCGACCTTGCTTATGGAAAATGGTACCCGCTGCACACGGCGCATTGGGGCGGCTCGCTCACGATTGGCAAGATGGAGAATCCATTTGTGTTTTCCGACATCGTGTTTGACTCGGATTATACCCCTGAAGGCGCGGCTCAACAGTTGTCCTACGCTTTCAACGACAAGCATGTCCTCAAGTTGAATGTCGGTGAGTTCGTGCTGGATGAAGTGCCGACTTCGGAACATGACCCTTACATTCTCGGCGGCCAACTGCGCTATGACGCCACGTGGACGAAGAAATTCCAAAGTTCCGTGGGCATATCCATGTTGCACATTTTCAACGCGAACGCATTGACGTCTGCTTCCGTTCCCAACATCAATACCGGCAACACCCGGACGCCGGTCAGCGCCACAGATTTTGCGCCGACGTATAATTTCCGCCCCATCATCGGCGACGGGTTGTTCACTTACACGTTGGACACCTTCCCGTTCTACAAAGGGCCGTTCCCCTTGCGCGCATTTGGGGATTATATGTATAACCCGGGCGCTCCGGATACACAGAACGTCGGCTGGTCCGTCGGAGCGGCGCTGGGCAAGTCAGGCAAGAAAGGAACGTGGGAAGTTTCCTATCGTTACAAGCGTCTCGAAAGCGATGCTTGGTACGAGGAATTGACGGATTCGGACAGCGGCGCGTTTTACGGCGTGGCGCCGGTCGGTGGGGGTAACGGTTATCGCACCGGAACAAACATCAAGGGCCACGTCATGCGGGCCAGCTATTCACCGTTTGATTCCACAACGTTGGCGGTCAGTTATTTCCTGTTGGACTTGATTGATAATCCTGCGCCCGCAACCGACAGCCGGACGGGCCGGCTGCAAGTGGACGCGAACTGGAAATTTTAATCGTCACGGAAACGTAACTTTAGAAACAAAATCGAACGCTTAAGCTGAAATTGTTATGAAAAAAATCCTGCGTAATATGGTTCTCGGAGTTCTCGCGCTCGGCATGGCTCATCCCACCTTCGCCGGCAGCATCACCGTAAAAGGCTCGGACACCCTGGTCATTCTGGCTCAAAAATGGGCCGAAGTTTACATGGGCAAGCATCCTGAAACGAAGATTCAGGTTTCCGGCGGCGGCTCGGGTATCGGCTTTGCCGCGTTGCAAAACAAAAGCACGGACCTCGCGAACGCTTCCCGCCCCATCAAGTCCGCGGAAATCGCCAATTGCGTCAAAGCGTTCGGCAAACGCCCGACGGAATACAAGGTCGCCATTGACGGTCTCTCCGTTTACGTCAATAACGACAATCCCATCAAGGAACTGAGCATCCCGCAACTCGAAGGCATCTTCACCGGCAAGATCCGGAATTGGAAGGACGTCGGCGGCAACGACGCACCCATCACGATTTACAGCCGCGAAAACAGCTCCGGCACTTACGAGTTCTTCAAGGAACACGTGCTGCACAACAAGGATTTCGCGGCCAGCGCGCAGACCATGCCGGGCACGGCGGCGTTGTTGCAAGCGGTCTCGAAGGACAAGGGCGGCATCGGTTACGGCGGCGCGGGTTATGGCGCGGGCGCCAAACACATCGCGGTGAAAAAAGACGATGACTCTCCCGCGGTCGAACCGACCGAGGAAAACGTCGTCGGCCAAAAGTACCCCATTTGGCGATATCTCTACATTTACTTGAACCCGGCCCAGGACAAGGGCGAAATCGCCGCCTACTTGAACTGGATCCGCAGTGACGACGGCCAAAGCCACGTCAAGGAAATGAGCTACTTTCCGCTGCCGGAGAATTTGCGGCAGAAATAATTGGAATTGATTTTGCCTGTTCCTCCTGAGCAAAACATTGGGGCGTGCACGGAGAAAGTGCTGAAGAATTCTCCGACACGCCCCGGTGACTTTTAGCCATGCCTCAACACGCGACCAAACGGACTCTCGGCTGGATGGGCCTGCAACGCGGGCACAAGGCGCGCCCGTTGGAATGGCTGGCGGAGAAGTTCATCTTCCTCGTTTCGCTGTCGGTCATCCTGGTGATCCTGCTGATTTTTCTGTTCGTCGCGCGCGAGGCGGCCCCGATCTTTTTCGGTGCGATGGATAGCTCGCTGGTGCAACGGGTGATTCCACCCGAGGAACTGGACAAACTTTCTCCCCGCCAAATTCAAGAGTATCTCGGGCTGACTCCCGCCCAATTGAAGGAGATGGATCCGGAAGCCTTGAAGACGCTGATGGAAATAAAAGTTGAGGCGCAAAAGGAAATCCCGCAGGAGTTTCGTGACGATAAGGATTCGACCGTCAACACCACCGAATGGCGTTATCTCGTCAAACCGCATCAATGGACCGGCTACGACAAGCCTGAATACATCTGGCAACCGGTCGGGCGCATCCACAAATACAACATCGTGCCGTTGATCATCGGCAGTTTGAAAACAACGCTGATCGGGCTGCTTTTTTCCGTCCCGCTCGCTGTCGCGGCGGCAATTTACGTCTCGCAACTGGCGCGGCCTCGCGTGCGCGAAGTCGTGAAGCCCGCCATCGAAATGTTATCCGGCATTCCTTCAGTCGTGGTGGGCTTTTTTGCCTTGCTGGTCATGGCCACTGTGTTGCAGGGAGTTTTCGGTTATCAAATGCGCTTGAACGCTTTTGTCGCCGGCATCGCGCTTGGGTTCGCCGTGATTCCTGTGGTTTTCTCTATCGCGGAAGATGCGCTGACCAGCGTGCCGCAATCCTACACCCAAGCCGCGCTGGCGCTCGGCTCGTCCCGGTGGCAGGCCGCATGGCAAATTGTTCTACCCGCCGCCCTGCCGGGCGTATTCGCCGCCACGGTACTGGGCTTTGGCCGTGCCATCGGGGAAACGATGATCGTGCTCATGGTCTGTTCCGCCAGCGTGATGTCGTGGAGTATTTTTGATTCGGCCCGCAGCGTCACCACGACCATCGCCGCGGAAATGGCCGAAGCTGTCTCGGGCGGACATCATTATCGCATGTTGTTCATGCTGGGCGCGCTGCTATTTGCCGTGACGTTTGCAGCAAACATGATTGGCGACGTCGTCATTCACCGACTCAAACACAAGCTGGAGGGTAAACGATGAACACCATCACCACCCCTCAATATCTGCCCGGCGACGTCGAGCCGCCCCCGAAACGCGACTTCCGCGCGGAACGCTTTGATTTCGCTTCGTTCTTTTTCAGCGGACTGACGGGCCTGGCCACGTTGTTCATCCTCGGCATCCTTGCGGTGATCCTCATCAACATCACCATCAATGGCCTCCCCGGTTTGTCGTGGCGGTTCGTCTCAACGATTCCCAAGAAGGATTTCTTCGATCTCAATACCACGGGCATTCTGCCCATGATTGTGGGCACGACTATCCGCGTGTTTGTGATGACGATTTTCGTCATTCCCGTCGGCGTCATCACCGCCATTTATCTCACGGAATACGCCCCGAACACTTCGCCCATCACCCGAATCATCCGCGCCGCAGTTAATAACCTCGCCGGCGTGCCATCCATTGTTTTTGGTCTATTCGGTCTCGGCTTCTTTATCAACTTCATCGGAAAAAATCTTGATGCGTTGCTGCATAATCCTGGTCCCGTCTGGGGCCAACCCGCCGTCCTTTGGGCTTCGCTCACACTCGCCGTGATGACGCTGCCGGTGGTTATCGTTGCCACGGAAGAATCGTTAAAAGCCATTCCGCCGGGCTTGCGCGAGGCCAGCCTCGCCCTCGGCGCGACCAAACTCGAGACCATCGTGAAAATCGTCCTGCCGCAGGCGTTGCCAGGCATTCTGACCGGTGGCATTCTCGCTGTCAGCCGCGCCGCGGGCGAAGTCGCTCCCATTCTTTTTACCGGCGTCGCATACTACATGGCGTCCCTGCCAAAAAAGCTCACCGATCAATTCATGGATCTGGGCAATCACGTTTTTGTGCTTTCGACCCAGTCCCCAAATATCGAGCAGACCCGGCCCATCCTGTATGCCACCGTGCTGGTGTTGCTCTTATTGACGTTTGCCCTGAATTTTGTGGCAATCTTGATCCGTTCCCGGGTCCGAAAGAAACTGCGCGCACTTGGATGATTGTCTATGCCTGAAATCCCTCTCCAACGAATTGTGCCCGCCGGCGCGGCGACCTCCGTCGCCGCTGGAAACGGGACACCGCTGATCGAGGTGGGCAATCTCTCGCTTTTTTACGGCTCGTCCAAGGCGCTCAAAAACATTTCCCTCTCGATCAAGGAGCGCGTCGTGACGGCGTTCATCGGGCCGTCTGGCTGCGGGAAGTCCACCCTGCTCCGCTGCCTGAACCGCATGAACGACCTCATCGACAGCGTGCGCATCGAGGGCGACATCAAGATCGGCGGGCATAATATTTACAGTCCTAATGTAGATGTGATCGAGCTGCGCAAGCGCGTGGGGATGGTGTTCCAAAAATCCAATCCGTTTCCGAAATCCATCTACGAAAACATCGCCTACGGCCTGCGCTTGCACGGCACGACGTCGAAATCCGACCTCGACGCCGCCATCGAACAAAGTTTGCGTGGCGCGGCGCTCTGGGACGAAGCGAAAGACCGGCTGCACACCAGTGCGCTCGGCTTGTCCGGCGGCCAGCAGCAGCGGCTGTGCATCGCCCGCGCCATTGCCATCAAACCGGAGATCATTTTGATGGACGAACCGGCGTCTGCCTTGGATCCCATCGCCACTTCGCGCATCGAAGATTTGATTCTGGAATTGAAAAAGGATTTCACCATCGTAATAGTCACGCATAATATGCAACAGGCCGCCCGCGTTTCGGATCATACGGCGTTCTTTTATTTGGGCGAAATGGTGGAATACGACGTGACAACGAAGATTTTCACCAACCCGAAGCAAAAACGGACGGAAGATTATGTGACCGGGCGTTTCGGTTGATTGATTTATGGAACGACATTTCGAAAACGATTTGGTTGAACTAAAGCAACGGCTGCTCACGATGGCAAGCCACGCCGAGACTGCGGTCAAACTCGCCGTTGAAGCGCTCATGACGCGCAACGATGAACTCGCGAACCAAGTCCGGGAAAATGACAGCATCCTCGACCGTTTCGAAATCGAGATCGACGAACTGGCCATCCGCGTCCTCTCCAAGGCACCGCTCGCGGGCGATTTGCGGTTCGTGACCATCGCGATGAAAATCTCCCAAAACCTCGAACGCATCGGGGACGAGGCGGCCAAGGTCGCCAAGCGGGCCCGGGATTTGAACAAGGAAGCGCCGCTTAAAGCCACGGTGGATCTGCCCGGCATGGCCAAAGCCGCGCTCGAAATGCTGAAGACGGCCCTGGATGCCTTTGTGAATCGCGATTCCGCCGCCGCCCGCGCGGTCGTCGCCCGCGACAAGGAAGTCGACGCGCTCAACAAACAAATCCGCCGCGAATTGGAACGCCTGATGATGGAAAGTCCGCAGAATGTTTCCCGCGCGCTGCATCTGATGGTGGCCGCCAAAAGCCTGGAACGCATCGCCGACCATGCCACCAACGTGGCCGAGGAAGTGGTTTATCTTTGCGAAGCACTGGACATCCGCCACGCGGGAAAAGCCGCGGCGACGTAAGTCCGACATTTGACAACCTCCCCCGGCATTGCAACGATGCCCGCATGCCAGCTTATCTCTGGATTGCTCTAGGCGGCGCGCTCGGCAGCGTCGGACGTTATTGGCTTGCTGATTCCATGGCGGCTCGCTTTGGGGACAAATTTCCCTGGGGCACCCTCCTGATCAATGTCAGCGGCTCATTCGCCATCGGCCTCTTCTTTGCTCTCACCGCTGCCGACGGGCGCTGGCCTGCATCCTTAAGTGTTCGCCAATTTTTCATGGTCGGCATCTGTGGCGGCTTCACCACTTTTTCTGCGTTCAGCTTGCAAACATTGCACCTGATGCAAGCTGGCGACTGGCTTCGCGCCGGCGCGTATATTGTCGGCTCGGTGGTGTTGTGCCTGCTCGCCGTGTGGCTCGGACATCTCCTCGCCATCAGCCTGAACGCAAAAGGAGCTTGAAGATTTTATGGATGAATTATCCAAACAAGTCACCGCACTGCTGGGCGAATCGAACTCAAATTACGAGCCCGTGCTCCGGTTGATACTGGCGAAATTCCGCTCGGAAACCGGCACGATTCATCTGCTCGATGCGCCGAAGCAATTTCTTCAGCTTGCAGCGCAAGTGGGCTTGCCGCTGCAGATGCTGGACATCGTGAAAACGATTCCGGTCGGTAAAGGCATCGCGGGACAAACCGTGGAGCGGGGCTGCCCGGTGACTATCTGCAATCTGCAAACCGACAACAGCGGCGTCGCCAAGCCCGGCGCGCGACAAACCGGCGTCGGCGGCGCCCTATCCGTTCCCATGCGCAAAGGTGATGCGATTGTCGGCACGCTCGGCATTGGTACCATGCGCGCGTATGAATATACGCCGGAAGAGACCCGCGAATTGGAAGAGATCGGGCGACTGCTAGGCGCACGCGTGGGTTGAGTCGCAGCGGCCCGGCTTGCTTGTTGCCCGTCCGCAGCTTACATCTGACTCAAATCTGTGCCGGCTCTTGTTTCCATCAAAGACACTGTGGTGCTACCCCACTCGCGCCGCGAGCTTTGGCCGATTCTGATCAAGACCGACTGGATCAATCGGGCCATCGGCTTGCCGCCGGTGGATTACGACATCCAGCCGCTGCCCGAAGGCGGCACCCGCGTCACCGCGCGCGCAAAAATGTTCGGCCTGCAACTTTCCTGGCAGGAACTCCCGTTCGAGTGGGCCGAGCCAAAATTTTATCGCGTGCGCCGTGTCTTTGAATCCGGTCCATTCTCCGAAGCGGTAGTCGGATTGCGGTTACGCGATGCGGCCAATGGATGCACGATTGATATCCTTGGCGATTTCCAACCCAAAAATGCCTTCGGCGAATTTCTCGCGCGACACGTCCTTGGTCCAAAATCGTTGCGCGACATGCGCAATCTCATCCAGCACGTCGGCAAACATCTCGCCGGGCAGCAGCAAATCGTGATGCCCAAACTTCCGGCAGCCGCGCCCAACGCCAGCGCGCTCGCCGCCGGCTTGGAAAAACTTCGCGCCAGCAAACAACCAGCGCGCGCGATCGAACGTTTGGCGAAGCTCCTCACTGAATCCGCCGACGTGGAATTAACCCACATCCGCCCTTTGGCGGTCGCGCGCCTCTGGCACGAGGACGGCTGGCAGGTTTTGCGGCTGTTTCTCCACGCCACCCGCGCCGGGTTGGTGAACATGCGTTGGGAGGTGCTTTGCCCCAATTGCCGTTCGTCGCGGGTGCCGCCCACAACATCACTCGCCGAACTGGCGCACACGGCGCATTGCGACGTATGCAATATCAAGTTCGACGCTGAGTTCGATAAATCGGTCGAATTGAAATTTTCCGTGCATCCTTCCGTGCGCCCCTGCGATGACCAGACCTTTTGCCTCGCGGGCCCAGGCGGCAAACCGCACATCGTTAGTCAGATTGTCGTTGCGCCCAATTCGGAACGGGAATGGGAAATCCCCGACCTCACGCGCCATTACCGGTTGCGTTCCTTGCAGGTCAAACGCACTGCGCTCTTCCCTCCCCACGCCAGCCTGGCACAGGCGGTGGATGTGCAAATCGTTTGCGGACCGGAATTATTCGACCTGCGCGCCGCGCCAGCGAAAGGCGACGCCACCGCGGTGCGCGTCAAAAACCCAAACGCCTATCCGGTCACGCTCGTACTCGAAGGCAGCGAATGGGATGACGACATCCTGACCGCCGCACGCGCGACGAATTGGCAGGAATTTCGCGACCTGTTTGCGCGCGAAATCATTTCACCCTCGGAACAAGTCACCGTGGGCTCGCAAGTGGTGTTGTTCACCGATTTGCGCGGCTCGACCGCAATGTACAGCCGCATCGGCGACGCCCCGGCATATGTGCTCGTGCGCGACCACTTCAAGATTTTGCAGGATGCTGTCAGCGCGCATCACGGCGCCATCGTCAAGACCATCGGCGACGCCATCATGGCGGTGTTCAGCAATCTGGCCGAGGCGCTCGCCGCCGTGAAACAGATGCACGAACAACTGCCGCAAGTTCAATCTGCCGACGGCTCGCGGTTGCAACTCAAGTCCGGCCTGCACTCCGGCCCCTGCCTCGCCGTCAACGCCAATGACAAACTCGACTTCTTCGGCACGACGGTGAACCTCGCCGCGCGTCTGGTGGAAAATTGCCAAGGCGACGATCTGACGATTACGGAAGAGCTTTATCAGAATCCCGCGACTCAAAGTTTCTTGAAAGAAATGCAGAACAGCGGCGTGTCAGGTGAGAAACAATTCACCGGGTTTGCGTCACCAGTGAAAGTGTGGCGAATAGCGATGCGCGCTTAACTGGTTAAGCGGCTCACCTCGCGAAGCGTCTTGAAGATTTTTACTTATCCGAAGTCGAAAACGCTGCCGTTATCGCCCGATGATCCGAAGCCACCGCCCAATTCGGCACCGTCTGCACATAGGTCTCGTCCACGACCCATTCCTTCGCCATGCCGGGGCTCAGCAGGATGTAATCAATCCGGCTGTAACTGTCTTCCTTCGCGTAATAGTGCGTCCAGTTCACATTCTGCGGCTCCCACGCTGGATTTTCGTTGGGCAAATTGTCCCCGTTGCGCTCGAAAGGTCGCGTATCCACCAGCTTGGTTTTGCCTTTGCCGATGATTTCCTTCGTCGATGGCTGATCCTTGGTGTCATTGAAATCGCCGAGCACGACCAGATTCACGTCCGGGTTGCGCTTGAGACAGGCATCAATTTTTTCACGCAACAACTTGGCTTCTTGCAGACGTAGTTCCGCTTCGTCTGCCTGCGGCACCGGACGCTTGGATTTCAGATGCGCCGCCAGCAATGTGAACGTGTATTTGTCATTCACCTTGATGTCGAGCTCCGCGAACCCGCGGCTCACCTCAAAACGCCGGCCATTGAGCAGGAAATTTTCTTTCGTGTGTGAGCGATCGGCCGTGATGGGAAACTTGCTCAATACTGCCACGTGGATGTTCGTGTCGTAACCCTTCACATGCACCCAATTCGGAAAATCCACTCCAGCCGCCTTGAGGGAAGCGCGCAGTTCCTGAAACGCGCTCTCGCTGCCCATTTCCTCGAACGAAATCACATCGGGATTTATGGCCTTGATGTTCTCCACCACCTTGGCGCGGGCCTCCGCGGACTTCACCGGACGTGTGCCACCGGGTTGATCCAGATAATTTTCCACATTGTAAGCGGCGACACGAAAAGTGTCCGCGGCAAAGAGTGGTGTGGCCAGCAGACAAACAGTAAAGGCGAGCGTCAAACGGCGGGAGAAAACGTCGAATTTCATGGCAGCGTAATAATCCGGTCGTCGCCTCAAGTCAAAGGCCAAACGACTGGCTGTTCTAATTGACGACCAGACGCGACGGTTTATTCGGCTCAAGGCTGCACTGAAGCGTGGGCTTCAACTGCTTAGTTTTACTCTACTCTCAAAGTCTTCCGGATCGCCTCCAAAATGGCGGGTGATTCAACCCGCGGCGACGTGGTATAATTGACGCTCACACATTGGCCCTGGCGGTTGCGAAAGACAAAATCGTGGCTGCGCGTGTCCGGCGCCGTTGCGGTTTTTTCGGTTCGCGCCAAATAGGAAATGTGAATGCCCGTCAGCCCGCTGTCCGTGGTGAATGGCTCTTGTTTTAACGAATTCGGTTCAACGCGGCTTGCGGCGACGATGGCTTCCTGTAGAAAATCCGCTGCCTTTTGAACGTCGGTTTGGCGTTCCAACAACAGAGTGCTCATCATTCCAACCTCACTGACCAATCGAGGCGCGCAGGTCGGCGGCTTGGTGGGATTATCAAGCACCTGCCAGCCCTCTCCCAAGTCAACGGATACCAAAGCCGGTTTGAATTCCACGCGATGCGAGGGCTTACCGCACCCCGCCGCCAAAAGAAGCAAAACTGCCAAGGTGAGCAGGCGCATGAACTTTTGAATCATGGGCAACGCGGGGAAAACCATTTCCGCGATGGTATGGCGCTAAAAACAACCGTCAAGACCGGCTTGATTCCAGCAGAAATCGGATGCGCCCTCGCGCCTCGACAAACCCCCATTTTTCCAACTACATTGGGCGCGGATGTCATTATCGAATCAACCGTTGGTCATCGCCGGGCGAATCTTTCGCTCGCGCCTGATTTTAGGCACGGGGAAATTTCCGTCGCCAGAAGCCATGCGGGATGCGCTCGCCGTGAGCGGCACCGAGATGGTCACCGTGGCGTTGCGCCGCGCGGATTTGACCGGCAAGAAAGATCCGTTCGCCAACATCCTGGAATTTGTCGACCCGGAGAAATATCTGCTGCTGCCTAACACCAGTGGCGCGATGAATGCGGATGAAGCGGTGCGCCTTGCCAAGCTCGCAGTCGCCGCGGGGCTGCCGAAATGGGTGAAACTTGAGATCCATCCCGACCCGCGCTACTTGTTGCCCGACCCGGTTGAAACTTTTAAAGCGGCTGAAATTCTCGTGAAGGAAGGCTTTACCGTTTTACCATACATCAATGCCGACCCAGTGTTGGCAAAACGATTGCAAGACGTGGGTTGCGCCACGGTGATGCCTCTAGGCTCGCCCATCGGCTCCAATCGCGGCATTCAGACGCGTGACCAGATTCGCATCATCATTGAGCAAGCCACCGTGCCAGTGGTCGTGGATGCCGGGCTCGGAGTGCCAAGTCACGCCGCTGAAGCGATGGAACTGGGCGCGGACGCCGTGCTGGTGAATACCGCCATCGCCGTGGCCAGCGACGCGAATCGGATGGCAGTCGCATTTCGCATGGCGGTGGAGGCCGGCCGTGCGGCATTTGAATCCGGCATGGGCGCGCAACAAGAGACCGCCAGCCCCACCAGCCCGTTGACTGCATTTCTGGATTAACGCAAGCGCATGACAGCCGTGATTCAAAAAATGAAAACCTGGCGGCTGTTCCAGCGACCGGAACATTTTCATTTGAGTTCGTGGCTGGAAGTCATCGTGTGGTGGGAATTACGGCGCATCCCCTTCAACCTCATCGTCGGGGTCGCTGGAATTCTAACCGTATTTACTCTGAGTGCGTTGCAAATGAAGTTCACCAACTACTTCATACTTCCGCCGGGAGGCGCTCCTTTCGTCCTGTTTGAAATCGTCTTTTACGGGATTGCCGCTAACATCTGTTACACCGCCGGCTGGATCGTAGAACTGGCTTCCCGGTTGGTTTGGAAGGACTACACGCGACATCTCGGCAAAATTTCCTTCGCTGCCGGTTTGATCTTTTCAGTGTTGCTGACGCTCTCCCCCATCAATCTTTTTGTAGGGACCGCGTTGATGCAACTTGCAGGAATTTATTGATGAAAGAAAAACTCCATGCGGCACAGCGCCACGGTTTATCCATGCGGCGCGTGCGGCAAATCCTGTCCGCCGCCAGCAAACGCCGGGTGCTGGTAGTCGGCGATGTGATGCTCGACCAGTTCATCTGGGGCAGCGTGGCGCGCATCTCACCGGAAGCCCCCGTGCCCGTGGTGGAGTTTCAACGTGAAAGTTTCATGCCGGGTGGCGCCGCCAACGTGGCGCGTAACTTGACGACTTTTAAGGTCACCACAGAATTATTTGGTGCTGTGGGAAACGACATTTACGCCGGCCACCTGCGCCAACTTTTAAAGGAGCAAAAGGTGGGGTGCAAGGGATTGATCCTTTCCGATTCGCGACCCACGATTCTCAAGACCCGCGTCGTCGCCTCCAAGCAACAAGTGGTACGCATCGACCGGGAATCGAAGGATGGCGTCACGCCGCAATTCACGAAGCGCCTGCTCTCGCTCATCGCGGCCCAAATCCGCACGACCGACGCCATCATCATCGGGGACTACGGCAAAGGCGTGGTCACGCAATCGCTGCTGAACGAAATCAAAAATCTCTGCCGCAATCATGGGGTTTGGTTAAGCCTCGACCCGAAGCCGGTCCATCACCTGAATCTTTCCAACCTCTCGCTCATCACGCCGAATCGCAAGGAAGCGTTTGAGTTGGCCAATCTCCCCGACGAAACGCGCCATAGCAATCCGCTGGCTGACCGGAATCTACTTCAAACCGCCGAGCAACTGCTCAAAGAATTAAACCCGGCCCTGCTGCTTATCACGTTGGGCGAATTGGGCATGCTGCTTTGTCAGCGTGGCAAGAAACCATTTCACATCCCCACGGTGGCACAGGAGGTTTTCGACGTATCCGGCGCCGGCGACACGGCAATTGCAACGTTCACCCTCTCCATCGCGGCGGGCGCATCGCCAGTGGAGGCAGCCATGATTTCCAATCACGCTGCCGGGATTGTTGTCGGCAAAATCGGCACGGCTACCGTCACGGCGGAGGAACTTCTGGAAAGCTTGAATCACGGATGAACACGGATGAACACGGATTAGGAAATACGGTTCAGTGGAGGCGGACATCGACACCCCCTTGTTTTATCCGTGTTCATCAGTGTTCATCCGTGGTTACACAATGAATCTCCAAAAAGTCACACCCGAAACCATCCGCGCCATGAAAGCGCGCGGCGAAAAAATCGCCGCATTGACGGCTTACGATTATCCGATGACGAAAATGCTGGATGAAGCGGGTATCCCGTTCATTCACGTCGGCGATACGGTTGGGATGGTGGTGCTGGGGTATCCGGACACGACGCACGTGACGATGGCGGACATGGAGCATCACGTGAGCGCCGCTGCCCGAGCTAAACCGCGGGCATTATTGGCGGCGGATTTGCCGTATAAAAGTTACGACACGGTCGAGACTGCCGTGGCAAATTCCCGCCGACTCGTTGCGGCGGGTGCCGGTGCGGTGAAGGCAGAAGGTGGACGCGAAATTTTGCCGCAGGTGCGCGCGATCGTGGCGGCAGGCATTCCGTATTGCGGGCATCTGGGCATGTTGCCACAGCACGTCCTCGAAGAAGGCGGATATAAAATCAAAGGCCGCACGGAATCGGAGCGCGAAGCGTTGCTCGCCGACGCTCAAGCACTGGCCGATGCTGGCGCGTTTGCCCTGGTGTTGGAGATCGTGACGCCGCCGGTCGCCAAGGAGGTCACTGCCAAAATTTCCATCCCCACCATCGGCATCGGTTCGGGCCCGGACTGCGACGGACAGATTTTGGTGACCAACGATTTGATCGGGACGTTTCCGTGGTTCACGCCCAAGTTCGTGAAACCGAAAATGAATGCGGCGGAGCAGATCCGCGCCGCGGTTTCAGCGTGGGCGAAGTCGATTTAACAGGAGGAAACGGAGGGAACGGAGAATTTCTCCTCTGTTCCCTCCGTTTCCTCCTGTTAAAAAACGCCGCCTCCCCATGGAAGCGGCGTTCTATCGTAGCATCCCAGCCACCTACCTTGGCATTTCAAACTCGATTTACGGTAACGACATGTTTCAACCAGGCCACATGTCCGACATCGAGTAGATAAAAACCGGCAACGGAAAAATGTTTCGCAAAAAGAAATTTTTGTCATCCGCCGGATTTCCGCCTAAAAGAAAGGTGTGAAGAGACTGACGCATCTCAATCGCCGAGGCGAAGCCAGCATGGTTGACGTGTCCGGCAAACCGGTGCAACTGCGCGAAGCCGTGGCCCGCGGGGAAATCCACTTACGCAAGGCGACGCTGAAACTCATCCAATCGCAAGCCATCGCGAAAGGCAATGTGCTGGCAACGGCGCGCCTGGCAGGCATCATGGCCGCGAAACAGACCGGCAGTTTGATTCCGCTCTGCCATCCCCTGCCCCTCTCCCATTGCGAGGTCAATTTTGAAATTCCCAAATCGAAAGACTGCATTGTCATCATGGCGTCGGCAAAAGTTGCCGCGCAAACCGGCGTCGAGATGGAAGCCTTGACCGCCGTGAGCGTCGCGGCATTGACCATTTACGACATGTGCAAGGCGGTGGATAAAACCATGCGCATCACCGCCATCGAACTTGTTTCCAAAACCAAACGTTAAGCTTCATGCAAATCCACGTTGGCATCATCACCATTTCGGATCGCGCGTCGCGGGGCTTGTACGACGATCTTGGCGGCCCCGCGCTCAAGAAAGCCGCGGAAGGACGCGGCTGGAAAATTGCGGCGGAAACGCTGGTACCCGATGAGCGGGCGGACATTCAAAAAGCGGTTCGCGAACAGATCGGTAAAGGTTGCCAACTTATTCTCACCACCGGCGGCACTGGCGTGGCGCTCCGCGATGTCACCCCCGAAGCCGTCCGCGAAATTTCCGTCCGCGAGTTGCCGGGCTTCGGCGAAGTCATGCGAGCGGAGTCCATGAAAATCACGCCAAACGCGATCCTCTCCCGCAACCTCGCCGTCGTGGTGGACAAGGCACTCGTGATTTGTTTGCCGGGCAAACCTAGCGGCGCTGTGGAATGCCTGGGCTTTGTGGTAAAGGCAATTCCCCATTGCGTTGAGGTGTTGCAGGAGGTACCAACCAATTGTTGAGATATGAAACCGCTGTTTCTTGTTATTGTATTTGCAACGCTGGTGTTGGCGGGTTGCACGACAAAGTCCAAAGCGCGGCACCAAACGCAATCCGCTTACTTCGCCGGGCAGCAACAGGCTTACGCCCAAGTGCAGGAGGCGCGCCGGCTGAATGTCCGTTTTGTCGGATACGTACTGCATCCTGAAGTTCAGTGGGTTGAAGGATTGACGCTCGCACAGGCCATTGCGATAGCGGATTATCCGGATCGTCGGACGCCCAGCGAAATCGTGATCGTGCGGCAGCGGGGACGATTTACTGTGGACCCAAAAAGCTTGTTGCACGGCGAGGACTACCCCTTGGAGCCCGGTGATACGATAGAGATTCACCCGTAGTTTCCGGAGCGCTGCGCTGGAACAGCCACGCGCCTACTTCGTCGGCAATTGCCTTAACGCCGTTTTCAATATCTTCCCCGTGGCATTACGCGGCAGCGCTGGCATGAAAATCACCCGCTTCGGCACTTTATAATCCGCCAGTTTTTGCCGCACAAATTGCAGCAACGCCTTTTCATCAAGCGTCACACCTTCATTCCCCGCAACAAACGCCACCGGCTGTTCTCCTTTGCGCGGATCAGGCACACCGATCACCGCGGCTTCCTTCACCCCCGGAAATTGATAAATCACTTCCTCCACCTCACGCGGATAAACATTGATGCCGTTGACCAGCAACATGTCTTTCTTGCGGTCAGTGATGTAGTAATAACCATCGGCATCACGATAGCCGATGTCGCCGGTCAGCAGCCAATCGCCGCGCATGACTTTGGCGGTTTCCTCGGGCTTGTTCCAATAGCCCAGCATCACGTTGCCGCCGCGCACGCAAATTTCACCAACTTCGTCCGCAGCGAGCATTTTTCCGGAATCATCCTGCACGCTGACTTCGACCTGATAAACCGGCAGGCCGATGGACCCGGGCTTACGCACCCCGTGAATCGGATTTTTCGTGACGACCGGACTGGCTTCGCTCAAGCCGTAGCCTTCAATGAGCGGTGTTTTGAACTTGGCTTCAAAATCGTGGAGCACCTGCACCGGCAAAGGCGCCGCGCCACTAACGCAAATGCGGAACGAAAACGGCCCGCTGAGAGGCGCATTCGCCAGCGCGCGATAGAACGGTGGAATCGCCGGCAGCACGGTAGCGCCTTTTGTGAGAATTTCCTTAAGGATATGCTGCGGCTGACTGAGTGATCGCACCAAAATAATGGTTGCGCCTACCAACATCGGCAGCAGCAATCCCACCGTCAGCATGTAGCTGTGAAACATCGGCAAGAGCACAGCCACCCGGTCGTTTTCGATGGTTTCCAACACCACGCGGCAGCTCTCTACATTGTGCAACAGATTGCCGTGCGACAGCATCGCCCCTTTAGGCCGACCGGTGGTGCCAGACGTATAAATGATTACGGCCAAATCTTTTTCCGATTGCGGATTGGCGATTGTGGATTGTGGATTGGTTGCGTTGGCGACAGCGGCTTCGACTTTTAATAGCTTTAGGGAAGGACGCGCGGAATTGAGCGCCGGAAAATGCACGCCCAACTCTGCGTCGGTAATAAGAACATCGATACCAGCATCGGCAAGTATGTAGCCAACTTCCTCCGGCTTCAGGAAATTATTGATGGGCACGACCACTGCGCCCGCGTGGAGAATTCCGAACAGAGCTGGAATGAACTCCGGACAATTTTTCAGCCACAGCCCCACACGGTCACCCGGTTTGACGGAGTATTTATCCCGCAGTTGAGCGGCAACGGCGAACGACTGCTGGAGCAACGCTTCATAGGTGAATTCCGTTTCGCCCCAAAACAGGGCGGGCTTCCGTAATCGTTTTCGCGCTGATTCCGTAAATGCCGTGGCCAGATTCATTGTGAAAAGTTTAGGAAGGAGATACGTGTGCAGGCAAGCTGTCTTGGTAAGGCGGGCACGAAGTGACGCGCCCTACCCTTGTCAATCAACAAAAACATCTGTCATTCGCACCAGATACTTGGCACTTTGCTGCCATCCCCGCATAATCCGTTGCGTGATTGACACCGACGAAAAGCTTACAGCGCTTCTGCCTACCGTGCGTTCCGCCACTTGGGTGGCTGTCGATACGGAGGCAGACAGCCTGCACGCGTACCCGGAAAAAGTCTGTCTCATCCAGATCAGCACCGTGGGTAGCGACGTGTTGATCGACCCACTTGCGTCAATCAATCTCGATCCCCTACTCGACGCGCTGGCGGGCCACGAACTCATCATGCACGGGGCGGACTACGATTTACGCCTGTTGCGCAAGCACCACGAATTTGTGCCCGGCGCAATTTTCGACACGATGATCGCTGCGCGGTTGCTGGGCGAACGACAATTTGGGTTGAGTAATTTGGTGGAGAAATTTCTGGGCGTGAAGTTGGAGAAAGGTTCGCAAAAGGCAAACTGGGCGCGACGCCCGCTCACCGAGCGCATGGAGCAATATGCGCGCGCGGACACGCATCATCTCAAACCGCTGGCGGACAAGCTGAAACTGGAACTTCAACAAAAAGGCCGCCTGGCCTGGCATCAGGAAGCCTGCGCGCGACTCATTGATGAAACCGCGCAACTCGCGCCGCCCGATCCGGATTCGGTATGGCGGGTCAAAGGCAGTTATGCGTTGAACCGCGCTGGGTTGGCCGTCCTCCGCGAACTTTGGCAATGGCGCGAGCGCGAGGCCATCGCCGCGAACAAGCCGCCGTTTTTTATCTTAAGCCACGAGAAGTTGGTGGACATTGCCGCGGAAGCCACTGGCAGCGGACAAGTGGAACCGCTCGTGCCGAAACACCTGACGCCGCGGCGTTGCGCCGGCCTGACCGAAGCCATCAAAACCGCGCTCGCGCTCGTGCCGGAAAAGCATCCTGAAATCCCCAAGCGTGTCCACCGTTGGCCGACCGAAGCGGAGAAGCGTCGTTACGCCGAACTGGAAAAGCGCCGCGATGCGAATGCGCATAAACTGAGCATTGACCCCACCCTCATCGCCAGCCGCGCCACGCTGAATGAACTCGCTCACGATTGGCAGAAACATTCGCAAGAGTTGATGAAGTGGCAGCGCGAACTATTGCAGCCTTAATGGTAGGGACGCGCTCCCGCGCGTCTGGCTGACCGGAAGGTCGGCCCTACCAATTTAAATTTATTTTCTGATTTCCTTCCGTTAGACAGCGTTTGTCCGACCCCACCGCGTAGTCTGCTCGCACATATGACAAACAACCAAATGGAACTCGGTCTGGGTGGGGAACAAATCGGAACGGGCATCGTTGGCACACCGCGCCGCGAAACGCGAATCAAGCGCGCTGCGTGGTGGTTTGGTCGGATGCGTCAACTCGTGGACGGCGCGATGGATTGGCACGCCGAATCCGCCGGGCGGCCCGAACAAACCTGGCTGCCGGGGGCGCAACGTCAGGTGCAATTGTAGAATCTACCCTCCCGCTGAAGACGGGCGCGCCGGTTGCTCCCCCACAACATTGGAATAACCGGCGCGCACAAACTTTCGGATCAGCTCCAATTCCATCTCGCCGGCAATGGTGTGGGCCTTGACCAATTCGTGCCATTCGATATGCAACCCGGCGGCTTTGAGTATGTTGATCTGTTCGCGCGTCACCGCAAACGGCACGACGGGATCAATCGTACCATGCGTGATGAAGATGCGTTGTTGCAGCGCCACAGGCGACAGCTCAGTCACCAATTTATCCGGGTCGCACACGTAACCGCTGATGCCGACGATGCCTGCAAACCGATGCGGGTAGCGCAGCCCCACTTCAATCGACATCAAACAGCCTTGGGAAAAACCGCCGAACGTCGTCAATTCCGTGGGAAAACCTTTCGCCCGCAACTCATCGAGCAATGCGAACAGCATCTTGCGGCTGCTCACCACGCCGGGTGCAATGTCACCCGCGAAATCGTACCACGAATAACCCCCGTAATATTCGTCCGGCGCGTTGACGAGGAGATAGTTCAACCACGGAAACTCCATGACATCCGGCAACCAGCGATAGCCCTCAATGCTGTCGCCCAAACCGTGCAGCATGATCATCAGGCAACGCGAATCTTTTTGTTCCGCCGGGATCAGTTCGTAATGCAACATGGGCGTTAAGCTCCAATATCCGGACGTCAAGCTCCAGAGAAATTCAGCGGGCCGCGGCTTTTATGCCGCTTCACTCTGTTTTGGAAGCCGGCGCGGGAAGTTTTTCTTCCGTCGTTGCCTTAGTGCCCAAATTCTTGCGCAGTATGGCGACGATATTCTCCGGGGGTTGCAATTCCTGAATCGTCTTATCCGCAGGCGCTCCGACACTGACCCACCATTGCAACAGCGCAATCTCATCGGCAGAAGGTTGGCGTTTTCCTTCCGGCGGCATGTGGTCTTCGTCCTTCAACGGCAGCAACATCCGTTTGATGAGCAGGCTTTGGGCAGGATTGTCCGCCTCAAGCACCGCTCCAGAATCGCCGCCCCGCAAAATTTCTTCCATGCTATCAAGGCGCAGCTTGCCCTTGGATTTCTGGGGACCATGACAGGACACGCAATACTGTTCCAGAATCGGCTGTGCGATTCCAGCATAGGCCGGCAGGGTCAGTAAATCCCCTCCGGCAGGGACGACAGGCTTGTGTTTTTTCGATCTGGCAGGCTTGGGATGAAAATCCAACGTCAGATAGTCACTACCATGCGTCAGCGAACCTCCAAAATGCCCGGCCACTGACAGCAGTACCGCGGAGAGGAACAACAGTATCCGATAAGCGTAAAGCCGGCCCATTGCATGCAATCCCCAGACACCGGCCATGGCCACGGGGACTGCAGTGCCGAACCATTTGTGCCAGCCGAGGGCCTGCGCATCGTAATCGCCGTCGCTGTTCCACGCCAGCACCCAACCGCACGCGGCACTCACCGTGGCAGCCGCAAAAGACAGAACGATGAGTGTCCGACTGACGGCACGGAGATGATGAAATTTTGCCGACCGCGCCAGCAGTTCAAAAACGGCGAGCAACAAAATGAATCCGATGGGGAGATGCACCAACATGGGATGCAATCGCCCGATGAAATCAACAAATTCGGAAAGCGTATCGCTCATACAGCACTCGCGTCGTCACGAGAGTAAGGGCCATCATCTGAAAGGCAACCGGTAAACCTCGCGAACGCGTCACAATCACGAGGCGCCACGACGCTTTTTGTTCCCGAAAAAGAAGCAGCGCCCCAATTTTCACTCGGGCGCGGCGTTTACGCTGCTTCAATGCACCAACGCGTATAACGCTGAAGCGGCGTAAACGCCGCGCCCGCGAAATTGCGAAAAAGATTGGCGCGCGCGCCGAACGATTGATAATTGGGCACGTGACGTTTTTGCCCATCGTCGACCGGGAACTGCGCGTGGCGGCGCGCCGGCCGACTACGTATTGGACGCGCATCACGGCGACGGGAGTCGCCGGCATCATCGCCGGCTCGTTTCTTTTTTTTCAAGCCTTCTTCACCACGCCGACAACCGGCATCGGAAAAATTCTTTTTGTGGCGCTAGCCTGGGTGTGCCTGGCGGCGGTGTTGGTTGCCGGACTGTTTTTCACATCGGACTGCTTAAGTGAAGAAAAGCGCGAAGGCACTTTGGGCCTGTTATTTCTAACCGACCTCCGAGGCTATGATGTGGTTTTCGGCAAATTGCTGGCCACGTCGCTGCACAGTTTTCTGGCGCTGCTCGCGGTGTTCCCGATATTGGCCATCTCGCTGTTGTTGGGCGGCGTCACCGGAGCAGAATTCTGGAAAACCAACCTTGCGCTCCTTAGCACGCTGCTGTTCTCGCTCATGACGGGATTGCTGGCCTCCGCTCTGAGCCAGGCGGCTTCACAAGCCATTGGACGCACCCTGCTGATTCTCGGGCTGTTTTGCATCCTGGACCCGGCGCTGGATGCGATCGCATCGGTTTCCCCGCGGCTGCATCCGTTGACGTGGCTGCGCCTGGCAAGCCCATTGTTTTTATTTAAAGCCACACACGTTCCCGGTGGGGCTTTTTGGGCGGCGCTATTGGTCAATCAATGCCTCGCCTGGTCGCTCCTCGCGTTGGCGTGCCTTATCGTCCCCCATTATTGGCAACAAAAAGCATCGCGGGTTTTCCGCGCCAAAACTTTTTTTGGATCCGGGGCGGTGAAAGGCCAGGCGGCTCGCACAACAATCCTGGATAAAAACCCCCTCGCCTGGCTGATGCTCCGGGACATCCACTTCCCGGCGATTTGGCTGCGGATGACGCTGCCAGCGGCAATCATCCTGGGCTGCATCATCTTTGCAGCGTGGAAGGATTGGCGCTGGTTAAAAGAGCCGGCGCTAATCATAGGCTGGGGTTGGTTGGGCGTGGAATTGTTGCTGCTGTGGTTCCGCGCGGCGTGGCAAAGCGCCAGTTCGATGGCGGAACTGCGCAGTTCCGGTTTCGTGGAGTTGCTGTTGGTCGCGCCGCTGGATAATGTCAACTTCGTGCGCGTGAGGGACCAAGCCATGTTTTACTCGATCGGCACGCCGTGGCTGATATTGACCGTCGCGGCGGTCGGTTTTGCCGTGGCTTCGTTTGATTTGCAACTTGGGGGAAACATCAGTTCCACTTTAATTGCGGTGTTTGGCAGCGTATTGTTCGCGTCACTTCTGTGGGGGTTCGAGTTGATGGCCACCACCCGGCTGGGAATGCTGTTTGGTTTTCGCACTGGCAAACCCATGAACGCGTGGTGGCGCACGATTCTTTGGGGGATGCTGATTCCGCTTGTGATTTGCCTGCTGCCTCCAATCGTCTGTCTGTGGCCGCTCTTCCCGATTTTTTTCCTTTTCAAGGCCGCCTATACCATCAGCGTGGCGACGTTAAAATTCCGGGAGGAATTTCGCCAGGTCACCACCCGCTCGACCAATCCCGCCGCGCCGCCAGCTGTTTCCAACTCATGACGTTTTTGCCCATTGTCGACCGGGAACTGCGCGTGGCGGCGCGGAAGACGAGCACCTTTTGGTCGCGTGTGGGTGGAGCCGGCGCGGCGGTGGCCATTGCGAGCGGCTTCCTCTTTCTTCATTACAGCCTTCCCACCTTCACTCCGGGGACGGGGGCTCCGAACTTCGGCAAAATCATGTTTCTCATTCTGAGCTGGCTCGGTTTGGCGGCAGCCCTCACAACCGGATTGTTTTTTACCTCCGATTGTTTGAGCGAAGAGAAACGCGAAGGCACGCTGGGTTTGCTGTTCCTGACCGACTTGCGGGGTTACGACGTGGTGCTGGGGAAGCTGCTCTCCACTTCGCTGCGCGGTGTTTTTGCTTTGCTGGCGATTTTTCCGGTGCTGGCCATCGGCTTCCTGATGGGCGGGGTCACGGGCGCGGCGTTTTGGAAAACCAATCTCGCCTTGCTGAACGCGCTGATTTTCTCGCTGGCCGTGGGCATGTCCATCTCGGCAATCAGCCGGCATTCCCAAAAGGCAATGACCGCCACGTTCTTTGTCATGCTGCTTTTTACCATTGGTGCTCCGATAGCAGACGTGACTGTGGTCAACCGCGGTCTCCGTCCTTTCTTCAACCTCGCAAATCCCGCCTACAGTTTGCTGCTGACGGACCGTTGGGGCGCGCCGTTCTGGAACGTGCTCATCGTAAACCAGGCAATCGCATGGCTGCTGTTGGGATTCACATGCATCGTGTTGCCACGCGCCTGGCAGGAAAAATCCAACCGCAGTCTGTCAACCGGAACGGGCCGATTCTATAATTGGAAATTTGGCGCGCCAGCCAGTCGCGCCCGGTTGCGTCGAAAGCTGCTGGAGCTAAACCCAGTGACTTGGCTGGCCTGCCGCGAGCGCTGGCAAACCATCGGCATTTGGATCATGAGCTTGTTCCTGCTTGTGGTGATGATCGCCACGCTGTTTTCGGGCATCTCGTTGGAACTGTGGGCGCTGTGGAGTTATGTCGGCGGCGCCATTTCGCTGGTGTTTTACTTGTTCACAACCTCGCAAGCCTGCCGGTTCTTCGTGGAAGCCCGTCGCAGCGGGTTGATTGAGTTGCTGCTGGCGTCACCTTTGAACGAAGGAAAAATCATCCACGGTCATTGGCGCGGGCTGTTGCGTCTGTTGGGTCCGCCCTTGCTGATTTTTTTGGGTCTGCAACTGGTCGCCGCCGGGCTGTCCCACCAAGCTTGGTCCTCCGCCATGAGCGGGTCGGCGAAAACCTTTGCCACCAGCCCCTGGCTTTCGGCGGTGAGCGCCTTTACCAACGGGTTGATGCTGGTGCTGAACCTCACCGCGCTGTGCTGGGTTGGGATGTGGATGGGCCTGACCTCCCGGAGCGCCAACATCGCTACGCTTAAAACCTTGTTGTTCGTGCAAATCATCCCGTGGTTTATCATAAGTTTTTTGAGCACAATCGTCACTGGCACGGTCTTAATGTCTGGGATGATAACCAGTTCAGGGAACAATCCGGGCGACTTCATGGCGTGGTATCCCCTCGTTACGATTGCCATCAAGGCCATTTTGGCCTGCACCAAGGACATTTTGTTTTGGCAATGGGCGCGGCGTAGGTTGCATCAAAACCTCCGCACGGTGGCCGCGCAAATTGCGGCGCCCATCCACATCACCAAACCGCCGCCGCTCCCCGGTCCAGCCGCCACACCACCGGTGCTTCCCGCCACGTCATGAGGTTTCTTTCCATTGTTGACCGCGAATTGCGCGTGGCCTCGCGTCGCCGCACCACGTACTGGATGCGCACTTGGGTGGCCATGGCGGCGCTGGCTGTCTCTTCGTGGATTTTTTTGGTGACCTTGCGCGAAACCCCGCGCGAGGTGGCCCAGATACTTTTTTACCTGCTTACCGGCGGGGCCGCGTTCTTTTGCCTGCTGGCCGGGTTTATGGGCACGGCGGATTGCTTGAGTGAAGAAAAGCGCGAAGGAACGCTCGGCCTCTTGTTTTTGACGGACCTTCGCGGTTACGACGTTGTCATCGGCAAGCTCGTTGCCAGTTCCCTTAACTCCTTCTACGCCGTGCTGGCGATTGTGCCGGTGCTGGCGATTCCCCTGCTCATGGGCGGCGTGTCGCCCGCGGAATTCGTCCGCGAAGCCGCGGTCGTAATGAACACGCTTTTCTTTTCCTTATGCGTGGGAATGTTTGCTTCGGCGGTATGCCGACTAGCCCGGAATGCCATCGGTTTGATGCTGATAGTGCTGGCTCTCATCACGTTGGGGTTGCCCGGATTGGGCCTGTGGCTGGTGCGTCACACCCGGCCAGAGGACATCAACTGGGCGTTTCTGGTGCCCAGCCCGGCTTGCACCTTCGCGACCGGAATCGCCCCGGTGTTTTTGATCCGCGCCAAGGAATTCTACTGGTCACTCGGGACGGTGCATGCGCTGAGCTGGGTTTTTCTGGGCCTTGCCAGCTTGATTGCACCCCACTCCTGGCAAGACCGCCCGGCAGGGCGGCGCCTGACCGCCTGGCGGGGTCATTGGCGCACTTGGAGCGCGGGCAACGCCGACGAGCGCCGCCGCTTTCGCAATCGCTTGCTGGATATCAATCCCTTTTTCTGGCTGGCCGCGCGGCCACGTTCGAAGCCCATCGCCGCATGGCTGGGTTTGACCGTGCTGGGCTGCTTGTGGCTGTGGGGTTATTTGAAATTTACCCGGGACTGGTTGGATCCAGCCATCTATGTCGCCACCGCGATCGTGTTGAACACCCTGTTGAAACTCTGGGTCGTGGCGGAAGCTTCACGCCAATTGGGTGAAGACCGCCGGGTCGGGTCGCTGGAACTGCTGCTCTCCACGCCCTTGACGGTACCGGACATTTTACGCGGGCAGGCGCTGGCGTTGCAGCGCCAATTTTTCTGGCCCGGCGTCGTGGTGGTCGTTGCGGAAATCGCGATGATGCTGGCGGGTGCCTCCGAAACTTATCACGAAGAAAGCCTGACCTCCTGGTTCACCGTCTGGGTGGCCGGACTTATCATGTTACTCCTGGATCTTTTGGCCTTGTATTGGCTGGGCATGTGGATGGGACTTGCCGCCAAAAGCCCCAAACACGCCGCCGGCAACGCCGCGGTCCTGATCCTGGCGCTACCGTCGGCTGGCTTTGCGGTTTTGATGACGGGAACGATGGTGACGCTGGAACTGCTACGCATCAACACACGTTGGGTGGAATGGTATGTACCGCTGGCGCTCTGGTTTGCCATGGGCCTGCTGGCGGACGTGGTTTTCGGGCTGTCCGCGCGCCGAAAATTGCTGACGCAGTTCCGGACGGTCGCCACGCAGCGCTATCAAGCGCGCGTGCCGTTGTGGAAACGGCTTTTTGGCGCAACCTCCAATCCCCCGCCGCCATGACCTTTCTGCCTGTCGTCAGTCGTGAACTGGTCGTGGCGGTCCGGCGCAAAAGCACCCGGCGCATCCGGTTTTGGATCACCGTCACCGCCGTATTGGTGGCAGGAATTTTCCTATTCTTTACCCCCGGCAACAGCCGTCAATCCGGCGGACCGCTCTTTGTCATCTTGACGGCGTACGCGTTTGGGATGTGTTTGCTGGCCGGCGTATTTGCGACGGCGGATTCTTTGAGCGAGGAAAAACGCGCCGGGACATTGGGCCTGCTGTTTCTGACGGACCTCAAAGGCTACGACGTCGTGCTGGGAAAATTCATCGCGCGCTCGTTGAACATGTTCATCGCGTTGCTGGCGATCTTGCCGATCATCTCGCTGGCGCTGCTGCTCGGCGGCGTGGTCGGCGCGGAATTTTGGCGGATGACGCTGGCGTTGTTGGACACACTTTTCATTTCTCTGACCTTGGGGATTTTTGTATCCGCCTGTTCGCGGGATGCGCAACAGGCCATCGGTGCCACCCTGCTGGGATTGGCCGCGCTGTTGGCCTTGCCGGGACTGGCTTATCTTTTGAAAACGCCCGCCCTCGGATGGCCTAGTCCTTTTTCGTGTTTTCTTAACGCCGGTGACATGGCTTATCTTAAACACTCTCAAGCTTTCTGGTATTCGTTGTTGGGGAGCCATCTGATCGGATGGTCGCTTTTGATCGCGGCAAGCCTCCTCGTGCACCGTGCCTGGCAGGATAAACCAGTCACCCCGCGCAGGTTCACTTCGCCGCGATTTTTCAGACGCGGCCGCCGCGTGCCGGCACGGGCCGTAAAAAATCCTGCGGTCCTCTTTACCCAAAGCAAGGCCGGATGGACTTGGGCCATTTGGCTCATTGTCATTTCATGGGTTGGTTTCGCATTGTTCACCCTTAACTTTGTCGGGCGGGATATGTGGTCGATCATTCTTTACGGCACCAAAGGGGTGGGATTGATTTTAAAAGTGATGTTCGCCTCGCTGACCTGCCGGTTCTTCTGGGAAGCGCGCCGCGACGGCGCGATGGAGTTGTTGCTCTGCACGCCATTGACCGATGCCGAAATCATCGGGGCCCAAGGCTGGAACTTGCGGCGGTTGTTCCTTTGGCCCTTGGTCGTGTTCTTGTTACCCTTGGTGTTGGTTTTACTGGGAAACGCCTTCACGTTCCAGGATTACGGGCAAAGAGTGTTTGGCGTCTCATTAGGATTGATTGGTGCAAACAGTTTATTTGCCGTCAGCACGGTCACCGATTTTCTGGCAATTGGCTGGCTGGGATTGTGGCTCGCGTTGTCCATGAAAAAGCCCGCCCTCGCCGCCGGAGTGACGATCCTGTGCGTGGTGATTGTTCCGTCCTTGCTGATTTGCATCCCGGACATCTTCATCGACGTCATGATCATTGCGTGGGCGCGGGAACGGCTGGGCCGCCAAGATCTGCGGCAGATGGTGACCGAACAATACGCGCAATCGGCGTGATTTTTGACTGGGCAAAGGAGAACGCGTAAATTTTGCTTGAGCGTTGCGGGCTGAAAGGGTTCATTAAGCGCGGCGGGAGAGATGGCCGAGTGGCTGAAGGCGATGGTTTGCTAAACCGTTATACGCTCAAAAGGCGTATCGGGGGTTCGAATCCCCCTCTCTCCGCCAGTTTTCTTCGGTTTTTCCACTGAAAACGATCCTCGGAAAGCGGGATGCGTCACCTTTGGCTCAGCACCGCTTTGACCGCGTCAAGAAACTGTTTGGCCGTGACTGGCTTTTGAAGAAATCCGACCGATTTGGCGAAGGAAAGTCCGATGCCATCCGGCAAGCGCTCACCGACCATCAGGATCGGAAGTGCGGGATGCATGACCAGACATTGGGCCATGAAGTTTTCCACCGGCATGGTGCGGCCGAGATAATCCATGATCAATAGCGCCGGGGTCGGATCGGTAGCCAAGGCCACCAGCGCGTCAGTGCGCCGGGTGAACGGACGCACCGTGTATCCAGCGCCTTCCAGGAACAGCATGTACAAAACAATCAGGCCATCCTCGTCATCCACCACGTAGATCACGGTTTCTCTCGTCGCGCGTGACCCGGGAGCAATCGGGATTTTGAAAGCGCGCTCCGAAGGAAACGCCTTCGACCCTAAAGTGGTTGTTGTGGCCACAAATGTACGTGCCAGCGCGGTCATGCAGCGGCAGCGAGGGCATGTGTTGCGTGGGTGACGGCGGCGCCAGCGCGCAACGCCGCCGCGACCATTGCGGCCTCGGCCAACTCGGCATCGGTGGCGCCGGCTTTGCGGGCGTTGCCGGTGTGGATATCGATGCAATACGGGCACTGCGTTGTGAGCGCCACGGCGACCGCGATCAGTTCCTTGTATTTCACGGGAATCGCTCCTTCGGTGACGGCCAGTTTGTCAAAAGCCCAAAAGGCCTTCATCAACTCCGGTGCGAGTTCGTTCATCTTCTTGATCCGGGCCAAATTTTCTTTGTTATACATGTCTCGTTTCAGTTGCAGGTTGATTCAGTTCGGCTCGTCGCAATTGCGACCTGTGCATTGTTCGTATGAAACCGGAGCCCGGACAATGGGACGAAGGAGGAGGTCATTACGGCCCGGTAACCAGAACCACGCGGAAACCGACGTCAGAATCAGGCATTAACGGAAAGCGGAAAAACCGCGAAGCGGAACGACAGGATGAGTTGGGATAGTCGTAAGCGCCACCGCGGATGACTTTGGTTCCGTTTGGACTTGAAGCCGGGCCGGTCGGGTCGGTCAAAACGCCGCCCTGCTGGTCGCTGTACCAATCTTGGCACCACTCCCAGACGTTTCCATGCACGTCGTACAACCCCCAGGGATTGGGCAGCTTTTGCCCCACGGGATGGACAATGAGATCAGGATGCCCCAAGTCCAGAAACCACGCGTAGTTTGTCACGCTCGCGTATGTCAAATCATCTCCGAAACTGAACCGCGTCGTCGTGCCAGCGCGCGTGGCACATTCCCACTCGGCCTCCGTGGGCAGGCGGTATTGGCTGCCAGCAGGAATGCGTCCCGCAGCGAGTTCGCGCTGCGTCAGTTTCCAGCAATAATTAGTCGCGTCGAACCAACTCACACTGGAAATCGCCCGCGTCAGATCACCCGGGAAATCGCTGGGGTTCTCGCCTGTAACCGCAAGGTATTCTCCCTGGGTGACTTCAAATTTACCGATCCAAAAACCGCGGGTGAGCGTCACCGTGGCTTGTGGGCCTTCGAAAATTTCCCGATCAAACTCGTTGCTTGGACTGCCGAGCTTGAAGGTGCTCGGCGGGATGAACACCATATTCGCCGGCGGGCCTTGTTTACGCACGCGATAAAATTTCTGCGGTGCGAACTTGGCAGTTGCATCGCTGAAGAGCACGCTGCCGATTTGGTTCGTCAGCACCGTAAAGTCACTCCACGTGGTCAGGTTGGCGGAACTCAGGATAGTGTAAACGCCGGGCGGGCCGGCGATTGTAAACTCAAAATTCTTTTCCACATTTTGTTGAGGTTTCAACAACCCGACCTTCAGGGGATAAGTGAAAATGGCGACGCCTTGGTTCTGGAGCGCCGCAACGACCGGGGCCAGAGTCGTGGCAGTCATGGGTTCGGACAACACGAAGGTCGTGAGGGGGTTTGCACCAAGGGAAAGCGTGGTCAGATTGGTAAGCTCCGGAGGCAACGTGAGATTGGTCAGTTGATTTACAGAAAGATCGAGCAAGCTCAGGTGATTCACCTCACTAGGCAGCGTGAGATTCGTCAGTAAATTATCGTTCAAGCGCAAAAATGTCAGATTGGTCATGCCTGCGGGAATGGTGAAGCGTGTCAGATGATTTCCGCCCAAGGCCAGAAAAGTCAGTTTCGTCAGGCCCGGCGGCAATTCCAGACTGCCCAGCGCGTTATCGCTCAAATCAATTTGGGTTAAATTGGTCAAACTGGGCGGCACGGTGAAGTTCGTGAAGTCATTGGCGAAGGCGCTAAGGACGCTCAGGTTCGTCATATCCGCGCGCAAAACCAGGTTGGTGAGCCGGTTGAAACCGAGGCGCAGTTCAGACAACTGTTTCATTCCGGGCGGCAGCGTCAGATTGCTCAACGCTCCGAACTCGACGCGTAATGTGCCCAAATTCGGCAGTTGGTTTGGCAACGTCAGATTGGTGAGCGGATTCGCGCTGACGTTCAGAAACCCCAATACCATCAGGTTGGTGGCGAGTTTGACGCTGGTGAGCTGATTATCGCTGACGTTCAGGGAACTCAAATTCGTCAATCCGCCTAGCGGAGCCGCATTGGTGAGGTGACAGGCTTCAAGCTCCAAAGCGCCCAGGTTGTGCGCGGCTTCCAACCCTTGCAGGTTGGTGATGGTCCGGAAGCTGGCGCTCAATCCGGTCAGGCCCAGCAGGTCCTGGTCGGTTAATGGCCCGTTGGGTTTGTTCAAGGTAAAGCGAATGGCAGCATTCAATTGCGGGTCGGGGATGGATACATCGACCGCAAAAGCCGGAGCGATCAGGCTGGTGACTGCCAGTAAAATGAACATCAGCGGACGGATGATCTGAAACATGGTTCTCATAAAAACAATTCCCTTGCTGTGGCAGTGTTAATTTCCGGTGACGAGTACGACGCGAAATCCGATGATGAAATCGTTGATAAAAGGACTGGCGCCCTCAAACCACCGCCGCGCCGAACGGCAATCCAACGCGGAAGCCTCCCACGCCCCGCCCCGGATGACTTTGAACCCAATCTGGTTGGAAGGGGCCCCTTGGGGATCCGCGATGCTGCCGCCGGGATACGGGCCATACCAATCCTGGCACCATTCCCAGACATTCCCGGCCATGTCGAAAAGCCCCCAATTATTCGGCAGCTTCAGACCCACCGGCCGGGTCGTGAAGCCGCTGTTGTCTCCGAACCACGCATGATTGGTCAGGCTGGTCAGGTCAGGGTCGTCACCGTAATTGAATCGCGTCGTGGTGCCCGCACGCGCCGCGCACTCCCACTCCGCTTCAGTCGGCAGGCGAAAATGCGTGCCCGGTGGAATTCGTCCCGCAGCTGATTCCTGCAAGGTAAGCAGCACGCAATAATTGCTGGCCGCAAACCACGACACGCTTTCAACCGGCCGGTCGAGATCACCAGGAAAGCCGCTCGGGTTCTCCCCCGTGACCGCGAGATATTCTCGTTGGGTCACCAGAAATTTTCCCATCCAGAAACCATGTGTGAGCGTCACGGTGGTTTGCGGACTTTCGTCGGCCCGATGACCGACTTCATTGGTAGGGCTGCCCAGCGTGAACGTGTTGGCGGGAATGAACACCAAATTCGTTGCGGGGTTTTGCCGCAATGACTGATAAAACTTTTGCGCTGACTGATTGGCGGTACTGTCCGTGACAAAAATGCCACCCCGCGGGTTGGCCACCGCATCCAACGCACTCCACACGATAAGATTGGTCGAACTGAGAATGGTGTAAACGTCCGGAGGCCCGATGAGCGCAAATCGAAACGCACCAACGGGTCCTTGCAGCTTAACCAGCTTGACCGTCAGCGGATAGATGAACACAGGGATGCCTTGATTTTGCAGCGAGGCCACGACACTGGCGAGGTTGTTACTCGCCAGAATATCCGGCAGCACAAAACTGGTCAGCGGATTGCCTCCAAAGAAAAAGGCAAACAGATTGGTCATATCGGGAGGCAGCGTGATGTTGGTCAGTTGATTTCCATTGAGCACGAGCGCGGCAAGATTCGTGAGCCCGGCGGGCATTGTCAGATTCACAAGTTGATTCGATTGGAGGTCAAGCAGGGTCAAATGGTGCGCCGCTTCCAGACCTTGCAGATTTGCGATGTTGCGACCGCGAGCATTCAGGTTGGTCAAGGACAACAGGTCTTGGTCGGTCAACGACCCGTTCGGCTTTTGCAAAGCAGCGCGCACGGCAGCATTCAAGCCGGGGTCGGGAATGGTGACGTCCGACGCCAGCGCGAAACTCGTCAACCCGGCCAAAATCAGTATTTGCAGAATCGTTTTCATTTTCTTTCCTACGGTTACAGCGCGAATCATGCGACCGACGCGCCTCAGATAGTGGTTTGCGATGCGGGCTGGGCTGTTTATAATTCCTGACCAAGCCGCATCCGACGCAAACAATGAACTCAACGGCATCCAACCAACAATGGGACGGAAGCCCCAGTGCACCGGACCCGGCATTGGGGCACACTGGCCCGGTGTTCGAGCGCTTCTTTGAGGATAGTATTGACGCAGTCTGGTTGTTCGATCCGCAGACCGGCGTGTTTGAGGATTGCAACCGCGCGGCAGTGGAACTCATTGGCGCCGCGAACAAGGAGCAGGTGCTGCGCATGCGGCCGGAAGATTTGTCGCCGCCATTTCAACCGGACGGTTCAACCTCCGCCGCCAAGTCCGCTGAAATCATCGCGCTCATCCAAAAACAGAAGACCCATCGCTTCGAATGGCTGATGCGGCGGCAGGATGGCCGGGATGTTCCCCTCGAAGTCTCGGCCACGGCAGTGTTGATGGATGGAAAGCGCATCCACGTCATCATCTCCCGCGACATCACCGAGCGCAAAAAAGCGGAGCGGGAATTACGGGAATTGACGCTGGCGTTGGAACGCCGCGTGACCGAGCGCACTGATGCGTTAAGCACGAGCGAGGCGCGCTTTCGGGCCTTGGTGGAAAATGCTCCCGAAGCCATTGTTGTTTTCGACGGCGCCACCGGTCGCTTTCTTTTCGGGAACGAACACACCTGCCGCCTTTACGGGGTGACCGCAGAAAAACTGGCGGAGCTGACGCCAGCCGATGTCAGCCCGGAATTTCAACCGGACGGACGACGTTCCAGCGAATCGGCCCGCGAAAAAATGGACGCGGCTTTGGCCGGCGGCATGCCGGTGTTCGAGTGGACTCACAAGCAACAGCCCACAGGACGGTTGATTCCAACCGAAGTCCGCTTGTTGCGCCTGCCAGCGGAAGGCCAAAACCTGATCCGTGCCAGCATCAGCGACAACACGGAGCGCAAGCGCGCCGAACAAGCCTTGCGTGATTCCGAGGAAAAATTTCGCGCGCTTTTTGAAGGCTCGAGCCAGGGTGTCATCCTTCAGGATGAGGGCCGGTTTCTTGAAGCCAATCCTGCCGCCGTGCGCATCATGCGCCGCAAAAGCGTGGAGGACTTGCTGGGCCGAAATCCGCGCGAGATGTCCCCGCCTTTCCAGCCGAACGGCGAAAGTTCCGAGGCTATGGCCCGCAAGCATATCGAAGACTGCATGACCCAGGGCCACACGCGTTTTGAATGGATGTCCTGCGATCCCGATGGCGGCGAGATCCCGTTGGAAGTGGCGCTCACCCGCATCCAATGGAGCGGCCGCCAAGTCATCCAAGCATTCGTGACCGACATCGCCGAGCGCAAACGCGCCGAGGCGGAATTGCGCGCCAGTGAAGCGCGCCTGCGCGAAAGCGAAGCGAGGTTCAGCGTCGCTTTCCAAGCCAGCCCGGTTTCCATCGTCATCATGCGCATGGATGATGGCGGTTGCGTCCTCGCCAACGAGTCCTTCCTCGAGTGGATCGGCTGCAGTCACGAAGAGATCATCGGCCACAATTCGCTGGCGTTGGGCATCTGGGCGGACCCCGCGGAGCGGGAGGCACTGTGGCAGGAATTACGGCGCACGCGGTCGGTCCGGGAACGCGAGTGCCGCATGCGCAATCGCCACGGCAAATCCTTCATCATGCTGCTCTCCGCCGATGTGATCGAAATGGATCGCGTGCCCCATGTGCTGGCCGTCGGCCTGGACATCACCCAGCGCAAGCGCGCCGAGGAGGAATTGCGCGCCAGTGAGGCCCGCCTGCGCGAGAGCGAAGCGCGATTCACCGTGGCCTTTGAAGCCAGTCCGATGTTCATCAACATCCTCCGCATGAGTGACGGGAAATACGTCTGGGCCAACGACGCCTTCGTGAACCGGCTCGGATATTCGCGCGATGAGGTTCTGGGGCGGCCCTCCACGGAATTCGGGATGTGGGCCGACCCGGCGGAACGGGACGCGGCTTGGGAGACGATGCGCACCGCCGGTTCAATCCGCCAGCGGGAGGTCCGGTGGCGGGACCGCCACAACGCGCCGTTCACCATTTTGCTCTCCGCGGAAATCATCCAATTCAACGGCGAGCCGCACATCCTCTCGCTGGCGCTCGACATCACGCTACGGAAGCGCGCCGAAGAGGAATTGCGCAAAACGTTGGAACGCGAAAAAGAACTTAGCCAGCTCAAGAGCAATTTCGTTTCCATGGTGTCACATGAATTCCGCACGCCGTTGGGCATCATCCAATCCTCCGCGGAGTTGCTCCGGGATTTTCATCAAAAAATGGAACCAGCGGAACGCACCGAGCAATTGGAATCCATCACCCGAAACACGCGCCGGATGGCTGGCATGATGGAAGAGATTCTGGTGCTCAGCCGCCTGGATGCCGGCAAGTTGGAATGCCAACCCGCCCCGCTGAATTTGGATGCCTTCTGCCGCCGCGTTGTGGATGAAGTTGTTTCGGCCACGCATCATCAGGGCGGCATTGAACTCGCCGTCACCCCGGCGTTGCCTGAAGCCAATGCGGACGAACGTTTGCTGGGACATATCTTCACGAATCTTTTGAGCAATGCCGTGAAATATTCTGAAAGTGGCGCGCCCGTGCAGTTCACCATCGCGCGCGAAGGCGCCGCTGCCGTTTGTGTGATCCGCGACCAGGGAATCGGGATTCCCGACGAAGACCGGACGCGGTTGTTCACCGCATTTCATCGCGGGGTCAATGTAGGCAACCGGTCGGGCACCGGGCTCGGCCTGGTTTTGGTGAAACGTTGCACCGATTTGCATCACGGGGAGTTGCACATTCAAAGCGCTCTCGGAAAGGGCACCACAGTCACTGTGCGAATACCGGTATTCCAAGCCAATTTATGAAAAAGATCTTGATCATCGAAGACGAACCCGAGATGCGACGCAACATCGCCACCCTGCTCCGCTACAAGGATTACAAGCCGGTCGCCGCAGAGAATGGCCGCGTGGGCCTGGAAATGGCCCGGCGCGAAAACCCCGACCTGATCTTGTGCGACGTCACCATGCCCGACCTCGACGGTCACGCCGTATTGCAAGCGTTGCGGGCCGACGCCAAGCTGGCTTTGATCCCGTTCATTTTTCTCACCGCCAAAGGTGAAAAAGAAGACCTGCGCACCGGAATGAACCTGGGGGCTGATGATTATCTTACCAAACCCGTGGGCAACGAAGACCTGGTGCGCGCCATCGAAATGCGGCTGCAACGCGCCGCGCAACAAGCCCGGCGCGAATTCAGTCCGGATTTCTCCTCGTTTGAACCCCTGCTCAAACTGGGCCTGACTCCCCGCGCCGCGGAATCGTTGCTCTGGCTCGCCCAAGGTAAGACCAATGCCGACATTGCCATGATTCTTGGCATCACTGAGTCCACGGTAAAAAAGCATGTTCAGGAAATTTTCGAAAAGCTGAACGTGGAAACCCGCGGGGCCGCCGCCGTGCGCGCGCTTGAAGTCCTCAATTCCATGGCGCAATAACTGTTTGCAACGTGCGCGCGGAAGACGTTTCCGTTAAGCATGCTATTAAATCCCCTCCGGCATTGGCGGCATCGGGCCAAACGGCGACGGGTCCAAATCGCTTTCGCGTTTGAGCCGCGGGATGAGCAGCATCGCCACGATGAACATGGCCAGGCCCGTCGCTGTGATGAGGATGCCTTGTAAACGCGGGTGCGTGGCGGCAACCAATGTAGTCGCCAGAATCGCGGCTGCGGGCAGAACCGTTCCAAAGAAAGCCAGGCGCACCCCCATGATGGTCACCGAACGAATGGCAATGATCACCAGCACCAGAGCCGAGGACAGAACGATGGCGAGGTTCAGCGGAATGAACTCCTGCGCAAAATACATCAACGGATAAGCGCCGGTGAACGCCCCCAGAACCAACAACAACATCCAGCGATCAAAGTTGTTGATGGCAAACGCGTGCGCGACCAGTCCCAACAGCAAACCAAACAACACCACGCTTGCCGGCCCGAGCCAGCTCAATTCGCCCAACCGATCAATCGGCGCGATCCCCAGCACATCCAGCGAAATAGGCCGGCCAAAGAGCAGTTGCTTGTAATCCCACGTGTAAACCGTCCGCCCATTGCCGCGGGCGTAAGCGGTGGGTTGGAGTGAAAGCTCCAGCATGCGCACATCCGAACCCACCGCCGTGAGATCGATATGAAAAGTATCCAGCACGCCGCTCGGTGGTGTTTGCAAATGGTAAAGCCCCTTGCCCACCGCCGAATACGCGATCGTCATCGGCGTCGGTTCTGCGGGCAGGCGTCCGAACCAAACCAGTTTGTCGCCGCGAATCTGCACCGCTTCGTCAGGACGCGAATCCACGGTGACCTCCAGATCGGCCAGTGAAATGATCTGCGGCGGCAACGGCAATAGCACCTCGCACTCCTTGCCACCAATACTGTACGCCAAAAATTCCGTCTTCAACTGCGCGGTGTAAATGGATTCCGGGTCCGTGGTGCCCACGCTCAAACCAGGTTTGAGCGATACGGTGGCGCTGAACGACTTCACCGTTGCGAGCGGTCGTTGCGGCGGTGTCACTAGCTCCTGATTTTGCGGCGCTGGCGTTTCGACCACGCTGCTCTTCGCCGCGGATGCCATGCTCATGCTCAGCGCTTTTTTCTTCGCTTTGGAAAGCGCAGGCAGAAGCATGGCAGCCACGACCGCAATGATTGCGATGACAACCAGCAGTTCAATCAGCGTAAATGCGTGCGGCCACGGCACGCGACGAAAGGCTGTTCCGTAAGTATGAAGCGGGCGCCGTTTGCAATTTTTAAGATGCCGAATGCGAATGCGTCGGACCGCAGAAACAATGAAGCTCTGGCACCTGACGCGCAGCCGGGTCGCGAGTGGGGTTTGAGTATTGGTCCTGGTTTTCATACGTTCCTCCCTTCCTGGTCTGTTTGAGATGATTCCATGTTCCACACATCTCCGGATTGACTTGTTAAGAGAGAATAAGCATAGCCTTTGCCATCGTGATTTGGCGCTGAAATGAAGGGGTTTGCGCGTTGCACAAAACAAAACCGGCGTGAAGTTCGCACCCCAACGTGTCGACTTCACGCCGCGTGCGGCTGATTCTTTGGTTGTCAGGGCTTCGCGAAAACGAGTTCTTCCTTTACTGCGGCTTCAATGAGAACGACCCCACCCGGTCAGTGCCTTTGAATTGACCGCCGGCATAGTTGAGGTTCGTGTTTTGGAGATACACCCCCATGATTGCCGTCGCCGGCATGGAAACGTTGTTGTTGTTGAGGAACGTGCCCCTGATCAATCCCTTGCTCACATCGAAACTCAGTTTAAATCTCGCCACGGGGTTGGTGACGAAAATTTTGTTCAGGTCCGTGATACCCACCACATTGGTGATGGCGCCGGGAAGATTGCCGTCCTGCAATATCGCCGTTCCGTTGGTGATGAAAATCCCACGTTGTCCAGTCGCTGGTGAGGTATAACCTGAGCCCACCGTCTCCACATTGCGCGCAAAACCCGCATCGTAAAACCCATTAGTCCACACCGGCTTGTTCCACACCAGATTGCCGCTGATCGCCGGTTGCGGCAGGTTGGTGACCTTCAGCCAGCCGATGGCCGAGCCCGTGTTGACCCTGATGGTTTTGAGCGTCGGCGCTATATAGGTGTAATCCTTCGTATAGCTCGCCGCGTAGAACGGCCAATCGCCGTCCTTGGAAACCGGGCTGGAGACAAGTTTCAACGCTTGCGCATCACCCAACGCCCCGGTGGCTTTAATGACCCCGTTGGACGCGATGGTAATCGTCGCATACCCATCGCCCGCCGGTTCGGTGGCGACATTGGTGGAGCCGGGCAGCAACATTGTATATTTGCCGGCATACTTGGCGGCGGGATCAACCGCAGAAAACACGGACCGATCCGCCGTGATGGTCGCCGTCCAATGATTGACCGGATCACTGACGGTCCCCGAAGCGGAATCACTACCGTCCAAACCGAGAAAGATTTCCATCGACAACGCCGGCTTGCCCTTGCGCACCACCGGCTTACTCGGCACACCCACCCCCGCGAGATTGAACGTGCCGGAAAAACCAACCGCTTCCCCGTCCAGATACAATTTGCCGCTGAATTTCTGGCGGCCATCAGTTTTAATTTGGAAAAAACCCGCAGTCTGATGGGTTATGTTCGTATCATTCTTGAACAGTCCGTAATAATTTCCCGCCGCCCCGATAAACTGGTTCGTGATAAAGTTCACGTTCAACGTCAGGTTCGTCTTCATCGCAAACACATAGGCGGAGCTGTTCGCGACGATATTGGTTTGGTTGTTGAGGACGCTCTCCCATTTGGCGAACAAATGGCCCGCGCCCGGAATGGCCGTCATGACATAATTGCGGCCCACGAATAAACTTTGATTGTTCAAATTGGGGCTCACCCCATCTCCCGCCAGCCCAATGACGTTGACCGTGAGCGTGGATGGCACTTGGAAGAAATACTTGCGGGTCGTCACCGCAGATTGGTTGTTCGCTAGATCAACGCTCTTCACCTCCACGGTGTTGGTCCCCGGAGCGAGCGCTATCGGCAGACTCCAGTTCGCCGCCGTCATCGAAGGCCGGGTGAGATCGGCAGCAGCAAAGTTTCCCCCGTTGACCCGCACCAGTACCTGGCCCACATAGACGTTGTCCCGTGCCGAGCCGGTCAAAGTCACCGTGCTCGATGCAAACTCGGCGGCGTTCCGGGGAGTGGTGATGGTGAGAGTCGGCTTGTTCGTATCGGGCGCGCTGGTGGGAAATACGTTTAACGTATAGTTCCGGCTATTGGTGATGCCAAATGTGTCGGTGGCCGTAACCGTGAAACTCGATTGACCCACGATTCCGGGAATGCCCGTCAGCAAACCGTTGGTGAAGAGCTGCATTCCCGCGGGCAATGAACCAGCAGTGACGGCAAACGAGTAAGCCGCCTCACCACCACTGGCCGAGATCACGGCGGTATACGAGGTGGAGCGAACGGCATTGGTGAGCGTGGCCGGGCTGATGTTCGGCATATAATACGCTTGACGACCCGTGCATCCCCGACTGTCGGTCGCCTGCACCGTGAAGTCATAACCACTGACGTGCAGGAGGTAAGGGAGTCCAGAAAGGTCTCCCGCAGCAGAGAGCGACATTCCGTCAGGCAAGGTGCCGCTGATTATGCTGAAGCTATAAGGCCCAACCCCGCCGCTAGCCTGAAGGGTCATCCCTTCGAGTATTAAGTGGGTGCCCGGGTCGGTTATCGGCGGTATCACTGAAGGCGAAACCGTGATGGTCGGGCAGACAATCGTCACGGTTCCCGCCGTATAAGTCGCCGTCAACGTTTCGGCCGTCGCATCCGAAATTTCCTTCCGGATGGGGCTGTTCGTAAACGATATGATCGACGGGCCGACTGCGTTCAGCGCCACGAAAGTCACTTTTGCAATCTCCACCGTGTTCGACGGAAAGCTAAAGCCGATTGGCAACGCCAAGGCGATGCCCAGTTTGCCTGAAGCCACGTGCTCAGCATTCGGATTGAACGTCACCCCAGAAACACCACTACCCAAGCTCACGCTGGCATACTGCAAAGCCGCCGGGTCGAAGCGCAAACTGAAGCCCACGGCGTTTTCGTTCCCTTGCGCGTCCAACTGGATCGACACCGTGTTGGTCGTGGCGAGCAGCACCGTCTGGCTCACCACACGAAGCGTCCGCTCGCCCGCCGACGAAATTTCAGCCGCGAAAACCGTGATGAAAACAGGGATCAAGAGCGTGCGAAGTGACGTCAGCCACCGCGAGAATGTAGTATTTCTCATAGGTTAAGAATACCGAGAGCCAACCTTCTAACGGTCATACTATCCAATAAATCCGCGTAATCTGGCAAGACATTTGGCAATGCCGTAATTCGCAAAAGCATGCAATGCAATCGTTTGGAATTCCGCCCTTAGGTAACCCCACTGGGTCCGTTTGATTTGGTTTGATTCATTCTGGTTCCGTGGCTGCCTCCGTAAGAAAGCGGCAAATTTTTCCTGTTTTTGACTCATCACTCATCACTTGTCACATATCACTTCAGCAGCGTGGTTACATTTACTTACATTTGGTTACATTTGCTTACATGACCCGACCAGCAGCATCCGCGAAGCGGTGAAGCGTGTCCGGTAAACTCCCACCACTTGGCCCCAGCCCCCATCTGTGTTTCATCTGTGTTAATCTGTGGCTCTGATTCGGTTCCGACCCGTCCTTCGGACTTTGCACTTTTTGGCTGTCTATCAACCATGAATTCAAGCCTATCAACAAATTTGAAACCCGCATCCCGCCCGGCGGGAACTCGTCACAACCCATTGTGCTTCATTGATTTTTAGGGCAATATATTTTCATCCTTATCGCATTTCCGGACGGGGCGCGGCGTTTACGCCGCTTCACCGTCCCTTCGCGTTGGTGTATTGAAGCGGCCTAAACGCCGCGCCCCGCCAAATAAGACTCTCCTCTCATTGGACTGGCTTTGTCCGTGCCCTTGTGTTGAATAGTCTCGTGCCCGCGACCCAGACTTTGCTGTTCCCCGACCCGCGCCCACTGGTCGAGCGCTTGGGCCGCGATTTCTTCCGCCAATTACCCGAACGCGCCGGCGTTTACCTCATGCGCGATGCTACCGATGCCGTCCTTTACGTCGGCAAAGCCAAAAACCTCCGCAAACGCCTCGGCAGCTATCGGGTCGCCAATCCGGATCGCCTGCCGCGCCGACATTTACGGATGTTACGCGCCGTTCAACGCATCGAATTACAGGAATGCACCGATGAAGCCGCCGCCCTGACTCGGGAGTCTGAATTATTGCGCGCGTTAAAACCCAAATTCAACCGCGCCGGCACCTGGCCGGCGACCCCGCGCTTTCTGACTTGGCGCACCACTCAGACGGCGTTTGAACTCGCCGTGACCGAAGCCCCCGTCGCTGACTGGCAGGTCTTGGGCCCGCTAAAAAGCAATGCGATCTGGTTGCGGGTGACCTTGGCCCGCCTGCTTTGGCTGGCCGCGCACCCGGAATCAGGCTTCACCAGAATGCCCGCCGGCTGGGCGGAAGGAATTATTGAAAGCCCCGCCACAATTTCATATCCGACGAAGTGTGAAACGGTGGGAGTTGTGATGGAGAAACTTCTTGCGAATCAACCAGATGCATTCTGCGAGTGGATCCGCGAGCGCGTCACTGCCAACCTGCATCCTTTTGAAAAAGCGGCCGTGGACGCTGACTTGGAATTTATTTCGGAATTCTTCCCCGTAAAGGGATGACTACCGGCCCCGCCAACCGTCACTGGACGACGGCGTTATTCCCGTGAGCAAATACTCCATCACCTGCTCCTGAAGCGCCTTTATCTTCTCGCTTAAGGCGGAAAGATGCATGGCTTCCCGGGGTTCGACTTGATGTTCCGACGCGGTGCGGGTCAGATACCAGGCATAACCCAGCATCTCACAACTTTCCGATAACGCCCCCTCAGTTTCGCTGCCGAGGTGCTTGTTACCGAAGACCATATCGCCAAGTTTGGTTTTGGGCGGTGGAGGAGTCATGGTGGTGGGCCGATTATTCTCGAAAAGGGCAATTGCGTGCGTTTTCACGGACACCCACTTTGCAAATTGGATGCCAGCGCCTTTTGGTTACAGGAAGGTGACAAAACTCAAGCAGGCCGTGATATATCCCTTCAGCCTGTGAATAACTCCCACCTGCAAATTGCATAAACCGGGTTTAGGGTTCATGCAAATTGCTTTTGAACAAAATCGTTGAAGCGGATCGATTTTGCCGAAGCAAGGCTAAAAAGTGAGTATCGGGACCGGGTTCTGGTTTGGAACGTTTGTAGCTTAAGCCCCTGCTTGCTCTAAAGCCGATAAACCACAAACAACCCAGTAAGCATACCTATGAAGAAAATTCTAGCAATCCTCCTATCCAGCCTGGCCGTTTCGCAGGCGGCGTTGATCCACTTCGATCTACAACCAGCCAATACCAACGGCGCGGGCTTGCTGCCCAGCGGAGAAAATCCGCCCGTGGTTGACAGCACCGGCTCCGGAGGCGAGATCTCCGGGGGGATTACCTTCGATACGGATACGGGAGTCTTGAACTTGGCGGTGGGATACGGGACCGCTGCGGGATTCACTGATTTGCTCTCTCCATTGACTGACGTTCACATTCATGGGCCCGCCGGTATCGGCACCAATGCTTCCGTACTGGTGCCGTTGCTCTCCAAGCATTTCCGCGCCGCCAATCCTCTCAGCGGTGGCGTTGTGGTCGGCTCGGTCGTTTTCCCGCCAGCGCAAGTCTCCAACCTCCTCGCTGGCCTGATGTATATGAACATCCACACCACCAACCATCCCGGCGGCGAAATCCGCGGGCAATTGATCGCAGTCGTTCCGCCCAACGTGCCGCCATCTTTGGTGTGCCCGGAAACGGATGAACCGATTGAATGCGGCAAGCGCAGCAACTTCAGCGCGGTCGTCACCGACGAAGATGGCGACGCCATCACTGTCATCTGGGCCGTGGATGGCGTGAACCGCCAGACCAATACGATTCCCGCCGGCACCGCCCCGACCGGAGCGTTGTTCAAGTTCGGCGCCAAATTCTCCGCCGGCACGCACACGCTGACGGTTACGGCCATTGACGGCGCGACCAATACAACCAGTTGCTCCTCCACAGTCACCGTAGTCGACACCAAAGGACCTGCGATTGCCGCCTGGGCCAAACCCGGCTTTCTCTGCCCGCCCAATCACCAATTGGTACCCGTCGAAATCAAAGCCATCGTGCGGGATAATTGCAGCACGAGCAACACATGGCGGATTGTGTCTGTGACGGTCAAAGGCGGTGGCACGAATGATTTCCAAATCACCGGAGACCACACGCTGTTACTGCGCGCCGACAAGGGCAAATCCTATTGCATCCGCGTCGAAGCGGTCGATGATGAAGGCAACAGCACCACCACGAATGTCATCGTTTGTGTGACGAACGACCGCGGTCACGGGAATGACAAGGACGACGACCATGGTCCTGGCAAAGACAAAGACAAGGACGACAACCACGGTCCTGGCAAAGACAAAGACAAGGACGACAACCACGGTCCTGGCAAAGACAAGGACAAGGACAAGGACAAGGACAAAGGGAAGAAATAGTCCCTGATTCGTTTTAGGCGTTGCGCGGCGAACCCGCGCAACGCGCTTTTCAGAAGCAACCTGAAGAACCGACGAAAGAAGACAGCGCGCATGTTCCAACATGCGCGCTTTTTTGTGTCGGCGCGCGGCCCTAGCATCCGCGAAGCGGTGCCGTTGAGTGGTCGTTCCATCTTGGGCCGCAGCGGATGAAATGTATCGAAGCCGACGGACCAGAAGTGGCTGGTAGGGCGCGTCACTCCGTGCACGCCGCGGTGCATTGAAGCCGACGGATTAACAAGCAGCCTGGCGGATCAACTGCGAAGCACTGTCCGAAACAATAAAAAAAAAAACGCCCACCTGGTTTTTCAACCGGTGGGCGTGCGTTGCCTCAATCCTTGAGGCTGACACCAATTTATTAGTGCGTCTTTTCCTGGATTTTTTCACCAGTGTTTTCCACGTCTTTGCCGAAACCATGAGCGGTGTTCTTGCAACCCGCGCCCACAAGCATCAACACAGCGGCGGCAACCAGAATTAACCCGAATTTTTTGATATAGTTCATAACGACTGTATTAGCTGCCAGTATGCCCGCGACGCTTTTGCTGCGAAAACATCGATTGCGCTTCAAAAATCGCGCAATTCTATGGCAAGAGTGAAAGTCGGTACATTCTGAAAAGGCCTTTTGCAAATTTTCTTGGTGCGGAACAATTGCAAATTGCAGGATTCACCGCGCAAAAAAATGCACGCCAGACTTACGCCTGGCGTGCGCATGTGCATTGCCCCAACTTCAAGCCGCTACCGCAAGCGCATCCAACTCGTCCTCGGTTTTGGGACGATCGCGCTCTTGCATCTGCACGCGGAGCTTCTTCAGCGCCTCTTCCTGAATCTGCCGGATACGCTCGCGCGTAAGTCCGAACCGGTGGCCAATTTCACCAAGCGTTTTCTCAGTGCCATCCGCCAGACCGAAGCGCAACGCCAGTATGGCACGTTCGCGTTCGGGCAACGTCGCGAGGATTTCCCGCACCAGATCAGCATCGCTTTCCAGGACCAGCCGATCAGAAGGCAACCCGGCATTGGGATCCGCGACGACTTCGGATACTCGATTCGAGTCTTCATCGCCGATCGGGGCATCCAGGGGAATCGGCGCGCGCGCCGCATCACGATATTGCCGCAGGCGCTTGGGCTTGAGGCCCAGTTCGTCCGCCAGCTCTTCATCCGTCGGCTCGCGATCAAAAACCTCGCGCAACTTCGCTTCCGCCCGCCGGATATGCGTCATCTTGTCGACGACATGGACCGGCAACCGGATGGTCTTCGCCTGATTGGCGAGCGCCAGCTTGATGCTCTGCTTGATCCACCACGAAGCGTAGGTGGAAAGCTTGGCGCCCTTGCGATGATCAAACCGCTCGACGCCCTTCATCAGACCGATGTTGCCCTCGTTGATGAGGTCCAACAGCGGCACACCCAGGCCTTCGTAATCCCGCGCAATCTTCACGACCAAACGCAAGTTGGCCTTGATCATGTGCTCCCGCGCTTTTTTGTCGCCGCGCTTGATGCGCCGCGCCAACGCCAACTCTTCCTCCGGAGTCAGAAGTTTGACCTGCCCGATTTCGCGGAGATAAAGTTGCAACGGATCGCCCCGCAACGACTCAGTCTGAGTCGTCAGCACGGGTTCAACGTCTTTGATGGTCGGAGCCGGATTTTCAATCTCAATGACCGGCGTGGTTTCCCGATGCTTTCGCTTCGGGGAACGAGTCCCGCTCAAACGAACGCGCGCCTGTCGCGCAGTCCGCACGCGAGGTGTTTGTTTGAACGCAAGTTTCATATTTTTCTTTCTTCATTAGACCGGCCGGGCCGGATTTAGTTTCAAAGTTTATCGAGTTCTTCGCTTTCGTTTAAATGGGCCAAAAGTCCCATCGCTTTCACACGTTTTACGCGTTGTAACCGCCATCAACATCCAGGGTTATCCCGGTGATATACGAAGCCCCCGGGGTTGCCAGGAACGCCACCGCCACCGCCACCTCTTCCGGCCGGCCATAACGACCGAGCGCGTTGGTGGAGTTGAGCGTCGCTGCAAAATCGCCGGTTTCGGGATTCATATCGGTGTCGATCGGTCCGGGCTGCACCACGTTCACGGTGATCTTCCGTGCCGCCAGGTCACGCGCGGCACCTTTCGTGTACCCTGCCACCGCCGCTTTCGTCGCCGAGTAATCCGCTATCCCCGGAAATCCCGCGCGATCCGCCACGCACGAACCCACCGTGATGATCCGCCCGCCCTCGGGTAATACTTTGGCCGCAGCGCGGATCGCCGTGACCACCCCGCCTACGTTGACCGCATATTGCCGTTGCAACTCGGCAAGATTGGTATCCGATTGTTCCACCGGTGTGGGAATGAACACGCCTGCGTTGTTCACGAGAACATCCAGTCGCCCCAGTTTGCTGACCACCGATTTCAACAGCGCTTCAACTTGCGCAGTATCACCCTGGTCCGCCTTGAACGCCGCGGCGCGTACGCCTTTGGCTTCCAGTTCCCGCACCACGGCATTGGCTTTATCCGCCGACGCCGCGTAACTGATGGCCACATCCGCACCGTCATCCGCCAGTTCCCGCGCGATCGCCGCGCCGATACCGCGCGAACCGCCCGTCACCAACGCAACTTTCCCCGACAATTTCTTTTGTGTGCTCATAATCCCTGTCTTTCCATGGTTGAGTGTTTAAGCCGCCAGGCCCAGCTCTTCGAGCTTGGACACGATGGCCTGTTTGCCCGCAAATCCGATGGCTTGATGCCGCAACTTCCCCTTGCTGAAAAACAGCAAAGTCGGGATGGATTGGATGCCGAACTGGTTCGCCAGTCCCGGATTCTCGTCCACGTTGACCTTGGCGATCTTCACTTTGCCGGTCTGTTCCGTGGCAATTTCGTCCAATACCGGCGCAATCATCCGGCACGGCCCGCACCACGGCGCCCAAAAGTCCACGAGGACCGGCTGGGTGGAATTCAGCACTTCAGCTTCAAAATTGGTTTCGTTGATTTCAATGGTCGATTTCATGGTTCAATGCACGTTTCTGGTTGCTAATACGGTTTTTACCCATTGCTTGAAAATGGTCACGCCGCGAGCGCAAACGAGGCGTCCGAACGGCGCAGGGCCCGTTGGGCCGCGCTCCAATTGGCGACCGCCTGGACCTTTTCAGTCGCCAGCGTCGGAAACAGTAAATGCGGATAGTTGGTTTCCCAGGCGAGCGCCTCGGCCTCGTTCAAGGCCAGTTGCACCAACCGGTCCGGCGCGTTAAAACGACCGCGCGACTCGGCAAAAACATTTTCCCGCACCCTGCCCAGTGCGGCCAAAAGCTTGCGGCAGGAGCGCAAACAAGCCTGCGTGAAACCTGTGCCCACCGCCGCGTTTTCCTTACATTCATTCGTTTGGTTCAGTTTCATATTCACATCTTTCTTTTTATCGTCGGAATATATGTAATCTCAGCTGTTACATATTGCAACAAAAAAAGAGAACTTATTTTTTCCCCTTTCCCGAGCACGGCCCGGAGGCCATTACCGTCTCGATCAGACAGGCCAGAGTCGTCTTTTCCAGATCCTTTTCCATCGCCTCTTGGGCGGACGCAAATATCTTTTCCAGCGCCTCCCGCATGCAATGGCCCACCGGGCAACCGTCGTTGGGTTTGCGCGAAGGCGTGCCAAAAGTTTCGCAATCCTCCACCGCCCGATAGATTTCCCCAAGATTTATGCGGCCTGGAGAGCGGCTCAACCGCGAACCCGCCCCCGCCCCTTTGCGGGTATCGATCAACTTGGCGCGCTGCAACGCCAGCAGCAGCCGCCGGACGATGACCGGATTGGTATTAACACTGCCCGCGAGCATGGCGGAAGAGACCCGGTCGCCTTCCTTATAGGCGAGGACGGTCAACACGTGCACCGCCATGGCAAAGCGACAACTAGTTCTCATATCTTCAACCCATAAGTAACCAAGTTGATTACAGATGTCAAGCGCACCCGGCTTCGGGGCGCGGCGTTTACGCCGCTTCAACGTCCCTACGCATTGGAGCGTGAAGCGGCTAAAGCCCACGCCCTAGATCAAAACCGCCCAAGGCGAAACGCCGACAAATCAAACCGCGTGCTCCCCTGCCCCACCATTTCCGCCAGCGCTTCGCCAACCGCAGCCGAATGCTTGAACCCATGCCCCGAACACGCCGAAGCAAACCAAACCCGCTCGCTTTCCGGATGCCGGTCAATGACAAAGCCGCAATCGGGCGTCATGGTATATTTACAAACACTCGTCTGGAGGCAACGGCTTCCAATCCGCAAATGCGGCGAAACCAGCGCGTGCATCGCCGCTACCTCCTCCGCGCCGACCGTGCTCTCAACCTCATCAGGCGACACCGAACGATCAAATTGCTCGCCCGCGATCTTCAAGCCGTCACCGTTGATTGCCGGAAAACCGTAAAAGACGTCCGCCTTCGCATCTGGCAACCGGATAAAAACCGGCAATCGTTCCGGCGCAAACAATTCCGGCGGCCCCTCCGGTTCAAACCAGAACAGCACCTGGCGAAAAACCTGAGCTTTGGGCGCCAACTGCGTGACCAACCCCGGAAGCCACGCCCCCGCGCAAAGAATCAATCGATCAGCTTCGTAACGACCTCCATCAGTCACCACCGAAACACCTGTCGCTCCGGCATTCCAATCCAGCACTCTTTCGCCGGCGCGGACCTGCGCACCGTTCGCCCGTGCTAGTTCCAATTGCGTGGCGATGCAAGCCTCCGGATGAACATAACCGGCTTCCGCCTCGAAATAGCCGGTCTCATCGCCCCCAAAACGGAACTGCGGGAAGCGCGCTTTCATCTCCACGGCGCTCAACACTTCATGCCTGATGGCGTGCTTCTTCGCGACCGCAATGGTCTTTTGCAAAAAATCATCCGTGCCGTGGGCGCGCGCGGCATTCGTGCCGAAGATCAATCCCCCGTTGCTCCGTAACAACGCGCGACCAGTGGCAGCCTCCAGTTCCCGCCAGATTTCGTGGGACCGTCGCACCAACGGGACGTAAGCCTCGCCTTCGGCAACCGCGACCCGTGTGATGCGGGTTTCCCCATGCGAAGAACCATGATCATGCGGCGGGTGAAAACGATCCACTCCCAGTGCTTTGATGCCGCGTCGAGAAAGCTGATAAAGCGTCGCGCTGCCGACGGCGCCAAGGCCGACCACAATTACATCCGATATGGCCTGCGTGGATGTGTACACAGCAGAACGTTACTTCGCCCGATGAAAAATGCGAGGCAAAGACAGCGCGCGCGCTCCGAACTCGCAAGCATCGCATTACGTCATAAAAACGTGGGACAGCAAACAGGCTATGGCCCCATGAACAAGCGTCCCACCTGATTCGTGCCGAGGAACGAACCGTAAGCGACATTCTGTTTCTGCAAGAACACGCCGCCAATAATGATGAGCTTGTTGTTCGCCGGATTCACCACCGTCCCACTGAATTGTCCCGTCAGCGTTACCGGGGTGATGGTGAGCTTATTGGTGCTGAGATTGGTGAATTTATTGGTCGCCAGCGCCACCCCATTGGTGAACGGCGCGATGTTTCCATTCGCGAACCACACGCTGCCAGTGGTCCAGTTGAGAATCGGAACGCCGTTGGTGAAATTCCACTTCGAGCCGATGGCTTCGGTTACGTTGGTGAAACCAGCCGGATAGAATTTTGCCGCTGGCACCGTCGGCTGCTTGATCCAACTAACCGCCCCGCTGATATCGGTGTTCGGCTGGTTGGAGAACGTCAACCAACCCAACAGCGCGCCTTTGGTCACATACAGCGGCGAATAGAGCGGCGCCTGGCTGTCCTTGCTCATGATGGTACGCGGCAGGATCTTCGTGCCGTCCGCCAGGGTCGCCGTCATAGTCACATTGCCGAGCGTGTCCACCGTCACCGTCGAATAACTTTCGCCCGCCGGCTCCGTCGCCGCGTTTTGACCGCCAGGCAGCACCAAGGTGTATTTGCCCGCCTGCGGTGCGGGGTTGGTCTTTGAATAAATCGGACGTTTCGCCGTGAGTTCCGCAACCCAGTTCGTGTCCATGACCTGGCCGGTGATGATATCGCCCCCGTTCAAATCCAACTGGCACATCACCGTGAGCTGGCTTTGCCCCACGCGCGCGATCGAGTTGGACGCAAGGCCGCCCGCGGAGAATTGACCCGCATAGGCGTATACCTTGCCCGCCATCTGAATCTTCGCGGTGAAGGCGCCCAGGCTGGTCACCGTGGCGCTGAACGAACCCGAGCTCTCGTGCGCGACTTCATTGGTGTCGTAGAACAAACCTTGATACGTGCCGATGTTGCGCGGGAACGGATTGGTCACAAAGTTCGCCTGCAAGACGAAATTGCTTTGCATGGTGAACGTCAGCGCCGCTTTCTCCGCGATGACACTACCCACCCAGTTGGAGAAGATGAAGCCCGGTGACGGTATCGCGGTCATGGTGTAACGTCCGCCGATGGCCAGCACGGCGTTGCTGTAACTCGGCGACAACCGGCCAAGTCCCGTGGTCAACAACGTCAACCGGTCGCTGACGATGTAAGTAAACGTCGTGGTGTTGGTGATGGACCGATTTCCAGCCACGTCTTCCGCATAAACTTTCAACGTGTTGCTGTTTGACCGCAGCGGCAGGTCAACCATCCAATTCGTCCAGCCATTAGTGGTGCTGGCCAGCGTCCATGCGTCGCTGTTCAATTGATACCAGACCCCGGCCACTTGAAGATTATCGCGCGCCGTACCGGTCGCCGTGAAGACCGCATTGCTCCAGCGGATGCCCGCCCGCGGCGCCGTGACCACGAGAGTAGGATTGAGCGCTTCCACAAAATGCGCCAGCAGCGTCAAATTGGTCTGCATCTTGAAGGTATATTTGTTCGACGCCGTCAGGAAATTGGTCGCGCCGTCCGTCCACTTCGTGAAGCGGAAGCCCCGCAGCGCCGTGGCGGTCATGAAGTAATCCTTGCCGACCTCGAGCGCCTTGCCGTTGTAATTCACCGCCACAGTCCCGCTCCCGCGGGTTTCCACGGCGATGGGCAGCGTCACCACGAAAATCACCTTCACACTGTTGGTGGCCGAGACGTTCCCGGCAATGTCCTTGGCGTACGCGTTGATGGTGTTGGTTCCCGCCGTCAGCGTCACGCTGGTGTTCCAACTGGCAGTTCCGGTGGCTTGAGCCCAGGCGCCGCCATTAAGCTGATACCAGACGCCGGCAATGACAGTGTTATCGCTCGCGGTGCCGGTGACATTGAAGACCGCGTTGCTCCAACGCTGGCCGGAAGTGGGCGTGACGATTTTGACGGTCGGCGCCGTGGAATCATTAACCGCCGCTACGGTGCTGATGGCCACCCGGCCTTGGGAATCGGTCCCGCGCAACCGGACTTCATACAAATCGTTCACATCCGGCGTGAAGGTCGGATTGGGAATTGTCGGCGCGGAAAACACCGTCGCGGAATTTGCAGGGTAACGGGTAAAATTCCAGGACCACGAAGTGGTGGTCTGGCCGGAAATACTGAGCTGCCGGGGCGTCCCCGCCGGAGCGCTCACGAAATCAATGACTGCCTTGTCCGGTAATGCCGGATAACCTTTACGGATGGTGTGATTCGCCGTGTCGACCATGTAAACCACGCCGTCATTATCCACCGCCACACCTTCAGGACTGTTAAAGACCGCCTCGGCGCCAGTGCCCTCAACACCTCCGGAAACCCTGATCGCACCGGCGATGGTCGTGACAACTCCAGCGGGCGTGATTTTGCGGATGGCCTGATTTACCGTATCCCCGACATAAACGTTTCCATTTTGGTCCACCGCGATTCCGAACGGAAAACTGAATTTGGCCGCGGTGCCGATCCCGTCGGCGCTGCCGGTATTGGTGACGACACCGGCAAAGGTGCTTACATCGCCTGCAGGCGTGATCTTGCGAATCACGGAATTGCCGTCATCCACCACATAAATGTTGCCCGCGGCATCCAAATCCACTCCTTCGGGAAAATTGAATTTGGCGGCATTTGAGGGTCCATTATCGGAGCCAATAACCCCGGGGATTCCCGCGACTGTCGTCACCGTCCCGCCCAGGGTCACCTTGCGGACGGTGTGATTTCCCGTGTCCCCAATGTACAAATCACCCGACGGACCGACCGCAATTCCGTACGGCCGGTTAAATCGCGCGACATCGCCGGTGCCGTCATTCGTGCCGGATGTACCGGGCAATCCTGCCAGCGCCGTCACCACGCCGTTGGTGGTCACTTTCCTGATGGTGTAATTGTCGCTGTCGGTGACGTAAAGGTTGCTGCCCGTCGCATCGATGGCAATCCCGATCGGACGATTGAAACGCGCGTCCCCACCGGTGCCATTATTCGTACCGGAATTGCCCGCGGAACCAGCCAAGGTCGTCACGATCCCCGCCGGCGTGATTTTGCGAATTGTGTGATTGTTGACGTCGGCAACGTACACGTTTTTGGCTGCATCCACCGCGACATCCGACGGAAAATTAAATCGCGCATTTATTGCAACGCCATCGGCGGCGCCGAGATCGCGAGCATGTCCCGCAATCGTCGTCACCACGCCCTGCGGCGTGAGTTTGCGGATGGAATGGTTCAAAAAATCCGCCACATAGATATTGGTATTGCCATCCAGGGCCACTGCCGCGGGATGGTTAAAGCGCGCGGTGGAGTTGGTGCCGTCCGCGGTCCCGGAATTGCCCCACGAGCCGGCCAGTGTGAGGACGTCGCCGTTGGGCGAGACTTTCCTGATGGTGGCGCCTTCGTAATCAGCCACGTAAACATTGCCGGCGGCATCCGTCCGAACGCCCAGCGGAAAACTGAACTTCCCGGTGGTACTGTTGCCATCATCTCCGCCGACCTGACCGAAGGTGCCCGCCAGGGTCGAAACCACCCCGGCTGGCGTTACTTTCCGGATCACCTGGTTGTAGGTGTCGGCCACATAGATGTTGTCGTTGAGGTCCACCGCCACACCGAACGGATAAAAAAACCGGGCGTTGACGCCGACGCCATTGAGCGCACCGGCGACCTGCGGACGGCCCGCCAAAGTCGTCACCAAACCGCCGGGCGTGATTTTCCGGATGGCGTGGTTGTAGGTGTCGGCTACGTAAATGTTGTTGCTGGAATCGATCGCGACACTGCTGGGACGGTTGAACCGCGCCAACGCCGCGGTGCCATTGGCAACGCCTTGAACCCCGGCCCCGCCCGCATAAGTCGTTACGACACCTGCGGGAGTGATTTTGCGGATCGTATGGTTGTTGAAGTCGGCCACAAAAAGATTGCCGCTGCCATCGAGAACGAGATCGGTGGGGGTATTAAAACGGGCGAACACGCCCACGCCATCGTTGGTGCCGGCTTGCCCTCCCAGACCGGCAAGGGTGCTCACCATTCCATTGGGTAAAATCTTACGTATGGTGTGGTTGAACGTGTCAGCCACGTAGATATTGCCGCTGGCGTCACAAGCGATGCCTTGCGGCGAGCGTAACCGCGCCACGGGACCCGGACCGTCCAGGCGGCCCGGCCCTGATTCCGGCACTCCGGCGATGGTGACAAAGGTGTAATTCTCGTAGACGGATTGCGCGCGCGCCAAAAGCCCGCCCGCGGCCAAAGCCACCATTAAAAAAGCGCGCACTTTCAAGACAGGGAGAAATCGGTTCATTTTCATGGAAGGTTGGTCGCCAGATTGCCTGTGATACGTCGTTATGGCAATTCTCAGGGTCGAAAGCAAAGGCAGGGCTGCAAACTAAACTTCAATTTACGATTACGGTTAGGTTTGTTCGTGAATGTTGATACGCCAAAAAGCTCATTCTCGCAAGAAAATTTCCCCAATTCTGCTGGCTTTTTAAACCCGGAAACGGCTAAGAACGTCACACGTCTATGATGCACCATCGCCCCAAAAAGTTTCACGAATTTTTCATATTTTTGGCCGCGGTGGCACTGCTTTTGACCCATCCTCACCCTCTTTTGGCCCATGGCGACGTGCATGAGCGTATCATCAATCTGACTGCGCAAATCGAACAGGACTCCAATAACCCTGCGCTTTATCTCAAACGCGCGGAGTTGCATCGCGAACATCAGGACTGGCCGGCGGCGCAGGCGGATTGCGACCACGCCGCACAGCTCGACCCCAAACTCGCCCCGATTGACTTCTTTCGCGCCAAAATACTGGTAGATCAAGGCCAACTACCCGCCGCCCGTGCCTTGTTCGACAAGTATCTCGCGAATCAACCGACCGACGGACCAGCATACATCGCCCGGGCCCGTCTGCTCGCAAATCTCAAAGAACGCAAAGCCGCCGCAGCGGACTTTGCCCGCGGAATTGAACTGGTCCGCGAACCGCAACCGGAATATTTTCTGGAGCACGCACAAGTCTTGGCGGCCGATGGCCAAACCGACGAAGCCTTGCGGGCATTGGACGCCGGCGAAAAGAAATTAGGCGCGATTGTGACGTTGGAGATTTACGCCCTCGACTTGGAATTGGCCCGCACCAACTACCCCGCCGCGCTGACGCGACTCGACAAGATTACCGCGCAAGTTCCGCGCAAGGAAAACTGGCTCGCCCGCCGCGGCGAAATCGAACTGCTCATGGGCCGCCCCGCCGACGCCAAAAAATCCTACGAAGCCGCGCTCGCCGCCATCAGCACCCTCCCCCCGCGCTTCCAGCAAAGCGAAGCAATGGTCGACCTCCGAGCGCGAATCAACAAAGCCTTGGCTGGAATAAATATCACGAATTAACACCTCTGCGTCTCTCCGCATCCTTTGCGCCAGCACACCGAGGTGTGCAGCGTAAGTGTTGTTCTAACCCCTGCGTTAAATCCTTCACCCTCCGAGCGCCTTTTCCAACAACGCCCTCGCCCGCGCCCCGTAATTCAACTTCAACGCCTCCGCATGCGCCGCTGGCGTCATCTTCCCCCACGACTTCTGCAACGCCGTGATCATCTTCTCCTCCGATGTCTTCGCCGCGAGATCCGCAAATTGATGCTCCAAAAACACCAAACACAACGCATCCTCCAACACCCGCCCCTCTACATCATTGGGAAAATTCTTTTTGAGATTCAACTCCTGCACGCGCCGCACCATCGCCTCCGGATAACCCACCGCCTGCAAAATCTCCCCCGCCTTCTGCGCGTGAAATTTCTTCAACTCCGCCCGCCATTGCAGATACCCTGCCCGCGTCATCGGATACGAATCCCGCGGACTCATCCACCGGCAGATATGCTGACACCGCGCCGCCAGCCGCAATTCCTCCGACGCCCCCGGCGCCAGCTTCAACACCCACTCCGTCAACCTCTCCGCATACACCAACTCCCGCGGCTGCGACACGCCGTTGATAATTTCCTTGTTGGGATCAGCAGAATTCGCCTCATCGAAACGCCGCATGGCCGCTTCGAACTTCGCCGCATCGTGCGGTTGAAATGGAGAACTCATGAGCTGAGTTCTAATCATTCGCCCGGCGAATCGGCACGGTGAGCTGCTTGCCATTATCGGCCGGCCCCAGCTTCAGCAAAAACGGCACCGCGATCTGCGCCCATTCCTCCGGCGACGGATACGAACTCGCCGACCCGCCAAACGTGCTCTTCAACATATCCGTGTTGACGATCCCGGGATTCAACGGAATCGCCGCCATCGACGACGGCAACTCCTGCGCCAGCGCCAGCGTCAAACCCTCCACGCCCCACTTCGTCGCACAATACGGTGCCACCTCCGCATCCGTCGAGCGCCCCCAACCCGAACTGAAATTCACAATCACCCCCGACTTCCGCGCCACCATCGCCGGCCCGAAATGCCGGATCACATTCGCCACGCCCTTCAAATTCGTATCCACCACACTATCGAACTCGCGCGCCGGCACATCCCACAACGGCGCGTTGCGGTTGATGACCCCCGCGTTGTTCAGGATCAAATCCGGCGCGCCATGCGTCTTGAGCACCACACTCGCCCACGACTTAACCTCCTCATCACTGCCCACGTTTACGGGATAAAAATCATGCGGCGCCGGAAACGCCTTGCGCAGACTCTCGACATCCCGCGCGCCCCGGCCGCAACCCAGCACCGTATGACCGAGACGCACGAATTCATCCACCATGGCGCGGCCCAAACCGCGGGTGGCGCCGGTGATTAAGATAGTCCGTCCGGGCATCGGAAGCAGATTCTGACGGCGACCGCACAGGTTTCAATGTTAAACTTGCAACGCTGGCGCACCCATCTTGGTGACAAGCGGTACAGCGCCGCGCGAAGGCCTCGAAGCCGATAACGGACCCGAAAAATCTTAAGCTCCATCGCCCCCTTGGCGCCCTGTGCTGACGCAAGCCTAAATCCGCGGGGCGGATTTCCGGAAAAACCGCTGTACGCCACTGTGTAGAAATTCGCTCCGGGACCTGTTGACATTTGCGTAATAACTTTTATGATGACTGTGTTCGGGTAGCAGTACGTTTCTTCAGCGGGGTTCCCCACCCCCACCTCCTTGGCGTCTGCTGCCCGAATACTTTTTTTTGCCATTCGGCCAATGTTTTTGCTCCTCCCCCGATGATTTCCATCATACGCATAGCCCTCGCTCCGACTCCATTTTAGCCTCGTCCCCTTAACAAAAAGACCCTTGGTTCACCCCTAGAGTCCAAAAATGCGGCTGGAGACAGTCGCGCCCCGCAAATTTCCATTGCATCTCGCACTGACGATTTTCATCATCCCCGCATGAGCGACATCATCTATCCCCGCAGCCCGCGCGAAACGATGGACGGTTGGCCCCACCTGCCGCGTTACGTGGACAAAATCCGCCTGCATCTCGCCGGCAAACTGCATCCTGATTATCAGCCAAACCTCGGCAAAGGCTTCGACGGCGCCTGGCTCAAGACTGCTGGGGTCACGCACGAACAAATGCTTGAAGTCGTGAAAAACAGCGTCACCGACGGCCAGGTTTGCGATTGGGTGCATAAAAATGTGAAGAAATCTGCTGCCGAGAAAGCGGCGCTGTTGCCGAAGATGTTGGATTATCCCGCCGCTGACGATGCGGACGGCATCGCCCGTTTAAAAACTCGTAAGGAGCAATCGGGCCTGTCGCATCGCGATGATATCAAGACGTTCGTCGACTACATCGACGCGGACGAAAAGCGGGGTTGAGGGGCGCGGCGTTTACGCCGCTTCACCGTTCCCAGCGATTCCACCGTAAAGCGAGGTAAAGCCCCCTCGTTTCAAGGCTTGTCTTTTGTCTCGCCGCTTTCCTTCACATATTCCGAATAGCGCCCGGCGACATTTGCCTGCTTTTCATCTCCTTCATGGAAGAAAAAACGATAGCGAAAGGTGGCACTCTTCCCGCGCACGACGGTGAAATTGCCTGCATCCTTATCCTCAAGATTTTCAAAATAATGCTGCCCGAAAGGATTGGCCGCAAATAAACCGTAATCCCGCACGTGCCACCACGTCGGATGGCGCGGATTAGATGGGTGATCAAAAATCGCGATGCCCACGGTCTTGCCCGCCACCGGGCCGTAATAATCGCACCACTCCGCACGCTTGCCCCACGTCTGGGCCTCCTTCTTCGCATCCTTCGCCGCGACAGCGGATTGCCCGTCATCATTGATACCCGTTGCCAACACGATATGCCCGTCGCCGGGTTTCGCTTTTTCACCTTTGGGTACAAACTTGAGCGCGCGCATCGTTTCCGGAACGCGGATCGCCATCATCCCGTCCTTATCATCGCCCAAAGTCACCGCGCCTTCGGACGCCTTCAGCGTAACTTCAAAATCCATGACGCATTCATTGGGTCGGTTATAAAAACGCAAGGTGCGTTCATCGCGCGCAACAATCTCTCCCTTGGAGGAAATCCAATTGTTGAACGTCGCGAGCGCGACCCAATCAGTTCCCGACTTAATACTCGCTATGGTTTGCTGTTCTACCTTCGTCCCCGTATTCGTCGTCCAAAAATTCTCCCCATTCACTTTTTGGTGACCAAAGAAAAGCCCCGTGTGATGCGGATGATCGTGTTCCGCTTCCGGTTCTTCCTCCAGCGGCCATTTGCGCGTCATCGCCGCCTCGCCGGGGCCCAAAACCGGATAGCAATACGGTTTCGCCCCGCCGCGGAAATGATATTCAGTGAAAAGTTTCCCGTTGATTTCAACGCGATAGCGGTCGCCCAGCTGCTTGAGCACGATGCCATTCGACCCGTTGAAAAGTATCTGCCCCGTGCTGGCCACCGGCGGCAATTCCTGCAAGCGGATATTGCGGAACTGAACCTGCACGTTCGTCCCGGCATGGACTTGCAACGCAATGATGCCATCGGGATCCCAGGCGTCGTGATAATCGGTTGCCGGCACGCCGTTGACCCAAGACTTGATGGAATCACCCCGACACTCGATGCGATAATGGTTCCACTCGCCCACCTTGAACGCTGCCCGCGCCTCGGGATTATTGGTAAGGTTTTGCAACCAATTGCGCCGGGCTTGTTCATAAAGGCCGCCCGACCAGGCACGCTTTGAAGGGTCCACTTCGATTTGATAGCCGACCATCGTCTTGCCGTCCGGCAAATGGCTGCGGATCTGGATGCCGGAATTGCCCGACGCGATATTCACCTCGAGTTCCATGAAAAAGTCTCCGTAAGCCTTTTCCGTGCACAGCCAGCCGAAGCTACCGTCTCCATCGCGACCGGTAATGACGCCATCGTTGATTTCGTAAACCGCGCCGCCGACTTTTTTCCAACCGGTGAAATCAACGCCGTTGAAGAGAGGCGGCAAATCCGTGGCAAAAACAGAAAGCGAGCCGGTCAACAAGACCAATTCGACCAATCGACCAAAAAGTTTATGCATGGTTGGTTTAGGAAAGCGTGCCGCCGTGGGATTGGCAAGAACCATCATCCTTCGATAAACTGTTCCCTTTTATTTCCGCTGGATGGTCACCTGACTTGTCGCCTTGGTGATGAAATGTGACAACTCCAATTTTACCGTCGATCCAGATTCGCCCCGCAGTTGCTTTGCCCAATCGGTCGCGGACTTTCCCTGAATGGGCTTCCCATCCACCGAAAGAATGATACTGCCGGGTTGAACCCCGCTTTTTGCCGCTGGTCCGTTCGAAAATACGCCAACAATCAGCGGCTGCGGCAGTCCACTGGAGAAATCGGGAGCGATAACTACGCCGATAGTTCCAGCTTCGATAGGAACATTTGACGCCCCAAGAAGAAATGTCGACCGCTGAATCGTCACCCGATTAGTTGCCTGAGTGGCAGGATCCATCAAGTCCAGGATCAAAGTGCCGCGATGATTCTCGTCAATCCGTTCCAGCATCGGAATCCATTCCTCCGGGGATTTTCCTTTGGTCGGAATGCCGTTCACCGCGAGAATAACGGTGTTGGCCCTGACGCCGGCCTTGTCGGCATCGCTTCCCGTCACAACCTCACTGATTAGCGGCAGCGCCAAATTAGTGTTACAGTCCAAAAGGATTCCCGTGCTGCCCAAACCAGGATTATTCAGGCCAAAGTCGGGTACTGAAAAAAACGGATCCGGCTCCGCTGCGCCTTGTTTAATGTAAAAACCCATCAGTCGATACGCCAGATCGGTTTCCCCCATATTAGTCCAATGGGAAAAATCCAGTTCCACCTGGGCTTTCTCCGTTTGATAAGAACGGGAATACCGGTTGTTTGAAAGTTTGTCTCCCAAAATGTTTTTCACTTGGAGTAAATCCATGTTCTTTTTGATTCCGTTGGACAATTGCCATTCCATGCCGTCGAAAACGGTGTTGGCAGGCAATTTCCGGGACAGTTTCCAGTCTACTATGCCATCAGAAATCCGGAGTCCCAATAATTTGCCGTCCTCAAAAACAAACGCGTGCGACTGCCCGTAAATCATGGCGGTTTGAGCGCCGGACAACCGAAGATATCCGGTCGGCTTGCCGCACTTCGCGATAAATTCATCCTCGGACGTGCCAAACGGAATCCCGTAAATACTTTTGTCGGGGTCGATCACAGATGAAAGCGCGGATTTCGTTCCGCCATCAGCAACGCGCGAACGGACATCTTCAGCCGCGAATAAAGTGAAAGCGAAAAGAAGCAACGCCAGAAATGCGGGTGTTTTCATGACTCAATCCTATTTGACTTACGGTATTATCGAACCAACAAAACCGCCGGCGAGCAAGCTTCAACGCAACCAAAATCAGCCACCCAGCAATCAACTCTTCAGCCGCGCCACGTTGCTCTGTTTCACCCAACCGACACGCTTATTGCCATCGGTGACCTGCAGCCAGTCGTAATTTTGATCCACCACCCGCAATTCCGCACCGTCATTGGCGGTAAAAGCTTGGGGTGATTCTTCATACGGACTGTTGTGAATTGTCGCCGTTTGCGCCGTTACGACTACAATGCTGCCCGGCGCATTGACTGTCAAAGCGCACACCAAACACAGAGCCAAAACAACCGTCGCCCCTCCCGTAGCCAGAGTAAAACCTCGTAAAGCCGGCTTGAGCGCGGGTCGCACTTGTCGCAGCACGAGCAGACCAAACGTCACCCACATTGCGGCGGCAGCGAGCAAACTCCATTCGTTCAGGCTCAACCGCCCAAACCAGTTTTGCGCGCGGCTTGGCCGAAAAGTTGGCCCCGTGACTTGATTCCGCGCAAATTGCAGGTTGGCCTGCACATCCGGGTCGCGCGGTGAAACTTGCGCCGCCTGACGATAAGCCGCAACGGCCTGCCCAATATTGCCCGATTTAAAAAATGCATTGCCCAGATTGAAATAAATCACGGGTGAAGTCGTGCCCGTTTCCAGAATCTTCTGATAAGCCCCCACGGCCTCCGCAAATTTACCCTGCGCGTAAAGTTTGTTCGCCGCATCAAAAGCCGCCGCCGGCTCCTCCGCGAACAACCGCCACGGCGCAAGTAGAAACAATATCAGCAATAGCACGGCGCGCTTCATACCTTGATGTTTTGCAATTCGTTCAGCGTCGCCTCCAACTTTGGAATGAGCGCCTCAAGTTCCTGGCTGGATTTGATGGGCGCGTAACGCGCCAGATTGCACGTTTGAAACAGCTCATGTAGCGCCGTCAATGTCGCGTCCGGCACGCCCCGGGGACGCAACTTTTCATCAATGACCGCTTCGGTGATCGCGGTGGCCGGGCAATTCAACCGTTCCCCCAGTCGCTCCTGCAACAGCTTGACCAGCGTGGCAAAAAACTCGTCGGACTTTTTGGCTGCCGCGTATTGACGCAGTTCCTGCAAACCGTTGCGAATGGTTTGTTCCACCTGCCGCTGACGGCGTAGCCGGGGATTGTTAGCCAACGCATCCGTGCGCCGCCGCCAGACAAACGCCGCCAGCCACGCGAGTAAAGGCAGGCTCTGCGCCGCGATAAATCCAGTCCGCTCCACCAACAACGGTCCGGTTTTCCGCAATCCGGTCAGGCGTTGTTTTATCGGGATAATGTCCAGTTGTGGCGGCGGGGTCGCGTCGCTTGATGCATTTTTGCCGGCGGCCACAACCGGCATCGGCGCCGCACCACCCGGGCGCACCGTCAATTGCACGGGCTCTTCAGTGAGGGTCTTGAACGCGCGCTCATCCGGGTCAAAATAGGAAAACGAAAACGCCGGCAACGCTTTGATGTCGGTGCTTTCCGGTGAAACGATTTGCTCGAAGGTCTTGATGCCGTCCAGTCCAAATTGGTCGCTGGTTTGAAGCTGCGCTGTCGGCGGATACATCTTGAAATTCCGCCATTCCGGCTGTTCCGGCAGCGTCAACGCATCCAGCGCCCCGCTGCCGCTGATTTGCACGCGCACTGTGATGGGGTCGCCGGTCGCCACATTCGTCGGCCCGGCGGTAACGGTCATCGTGTAATTACCCACCGCGCCATTGAAGTTCGGAGGCGCATTCTCCGTCGGCACGGGCAGCACTTGCAATTCCTGCGCCGGCAACGTCAACGGCACCGGCGGATCGGCGCGCCGTCCGAAAAACGCGTCCATCTGGTTCGGCGGATTGATCAAGACACTGCCTTGAATGGCGTCAACGTGTAACGGCCCGGTCTTCACCGGCGTGACCGCGACCAGCAGCGTCACCACCGTATATGGAACATTCCCTAAGCGACGCTGAAAATTGCCGCCATCCACGCGCTTGCTGAAAACCAGCCCATCGCCGTTCAACGGAATCTGAACATCGCCAATCCCCCGCACGCCGCTTTGCAAATAAAGTCGCAATTCCAGAACCAAGGGCTCGTGCAGATACAACTCTTTCTTCCGCCAGACTGGCCAGAGAAACGCCACTTGATTTCCCATCGTGGCCGGCGGACCGTCGACGTCTTCCTGCTGCACCTTGAGTTTCAATGGCGGGCTGGAAAGTTTTTGGCCAGCGACCTGCACCTCCAATGTGGGGATCGTGATCTCACCCGCCTGCACCGGGATCAAGTTGAACGTGAATGATTGCACGTTCACGGCATTCCCGTCCGGCCCGATACTGGTATTGAAACTGGAACTTAAACCGGGGCCGATTTGGATACCGGGAATGGTCGGCAGGTTGGGGCTTCCGGAAAGCTGTACGCCTTCAAATTTCAGCGTCAACGGCACACTTTCACCCACGATGGCGGTGTCCCGCCCCAACGTCGCCGTAAAACTGGCCGCTGGCGACGTGACCGACACCAGCCAAACCACTACGCATAAAAAAAGTCCCCCGCTCCGCGACCCGAACCGGGCGCAGAGCTGGTTCAAAAAAACTTTCTCACGTAACGGCCTTTCCATTCCGGCGCAACAGTGTTGTTCGTCAGCCGCCTTGGTGCAAGCATCAGTTCGCAACCAGCCCGACAGCAGCCGAATAATGGACACTCATCCGGGCATTTTGTTCGACTGAAATCGCGGTTGCAGCGCCCGCCAGCCACCGCCAGATTGTCCTCATGTCTGAACCGAATATAGGGCAATTCAAAGAATTCTTCGCCACTGCGGAGAACGCGGACATCGGCCCAACGCAGCGTGAAGGGACGTTAAGCGTGCCGGCCCTAAATAAAGAGTTGGACCGGGCGTTCGAGTCCACAAAACTGCCTCCCGAACGCTCCGAACTCATCCGCTCCCTGCTCTTGCTCTGGCACGATCACCTGGACGAATCCCATACAATCTCACAAAGCATCGAAACCGCCGACGGCAGCTTCCTCCACGCCATGATGCACCGGCGCGAACCGGATTATTGGAACGCAAAATATTGGTGGCGGCGCGTCGGCGCACATCCGGCATTTCCAGAGATCGCAAAGCGGGTTGAAACGTTGCTACCACAAAATGGCGCCAAAGTACTCGCCCAAAAACTCGTGCCCAACGGAAAATGGGACGCATCCGCCTTTGTCGATGCGTGCGAAGCCGCTGCGACGAGCAAGGACGCCAAGCAAACCGAATTGCTGCGAGCCATTCAACGCATTGAGTTCGAAGTGTTGTTGGAGCGATTTGTTCAGGGATAGCGTTTTTAAGCAATCGCCGCCGCCCGGCTGCGCGGAATTTTGTCGAGGTGAAAAATCAAGAACCCGTGCAGGAACTGCCGCAACTCGCGCGCTTGCGCTGCGGTCGCCTTCAGCTCCGCAATCTCCGGCCAATCCGCTAGCGTCAGCGTCTCGACGATTTCTTTTGTCGCCTTGTTTAAATGGCCTTTCTCCAAATCCGGCGCGAGGCCGAGTTCGCCCAATAATTTCAGTTCGAAGGCGTAAACATTTCGCGCCTGCGGCGGATGCAATGACACCGCCGCAAGAAAACCCCGCATCAATTCGTAAATCGCCGGCAGTGGGGTTTCGGTTTCGGTGGTTTGTTCTATAAGCGCCGCGCAGTACGCGCTCTGCTGAAGATATTTCAGTTCCTCCCGCATCGCCCGGTGCGTCTCTTTCAAAATCACCTCACGCAAGGTATGCAACGCCGAACGCGAACTGCGGCTGAAGCTAAAATCCGCCTCGTAAAACAAATCCAGCTTGCCGAGAAATGGTGATTTGGTCCGCCGCGCGCCCTTCGCCACAGTGGAAATCCGTCCCAGATCCGCCGTCAGCCAGTTCACAATCAGACTCGTTTCGGTGAGCGGACGCGTGCGCAGAATCAGGCCGGTGGCGGACTCGGTCATTTGCCAGTCAACTCCATGCGCTTCGCTGATTCGGGCGAAATCGAGCCGAGACTGACAATGTATTTCACCCCTTGAGCGACGGACATTTCCAGCTTCGTGACTTTTTCAGCCGGCAGCAAAATCAAGAAACCTGCGGTGGGATTCGGCGTCGTGGGAACAAAAACCGAAACCAGTTTTTCGTGCGCCGCTGTCGGCATTTCTGCAGGCTGGTCGCTGGTGATAAATCCAATCGAATACATCCCCGCGCTGGGAAATTCGATCAGCACGACAGTCTTGAAGGAATTCTTGCCGCCCGCAAAGGCATCGTTCACCTGCTTGATGGCCCCGTATATCTTGTTGAACAACGGAATCCGCAGCATCACCGTTTCCGCAAACTCAATCAGTTTCTTCCCGATGTAATGCCGCGCGACGCTGCCAATGACCGTGATGATCAAGACCGCGACCAGCAACGCCACCGCGCTCCAATACCAATGGATCTGGCCTTGCGCGTCATGAGTGACGTCCGTCGGCAGGAAAAACAGCAGGAAATTGGTGAAACTGGCAATCGTGCCAAAAAGCCATTTGACGACGGCAAAGGTGATGACCGTCGGCAAAATGACTGCCAAGCCGGTGAGAAACCCCGACTGCCAGCGCGCCCAAAGACTTTTCTGTTCCATGTGGGGATTTTAGAAACGTTGATCGATTTAACCAATCATTGATTTAATCGCGCTTCAGAGCTTACGCAGATTGAATTGCCGGGTCAGTTGCCGCAGCAGCCGATTCTCTTCGCGCTTCATTTCGCGGCGTTTGGCCGGAGCCAAATCATCGTGGCCGAGCAGATGAAGAATCCCATGAACGACGTAACGAACGATTTCAGATTGCCAGGTGGTTCCAAATTCCCGCGCTTGCTTGATAGCGTCGTCAATGCAAACAAAAATCTCCCCGTGCACGGTTTGGGACTGAACCGCAAACAAATGATCGAATGTGATAACATCCGTCGACCCCTCGTGTTGCAAATACTGCCAATTGATGCCGGCCATTTCCCGCGCGGCAACGAGATGAATGCCGAGTTCGTAATTCGCCAGTGCGAGATTTTCCTGCAATAAGGCACTGACGATTTCTTTAAGCAGCTTGATGTTGACTTTGCGAACGCGTTGCCGGCTTTGAATTGCCAACGTCGAGTCTCCCGCCCTGCCCTCCTTTACGGAGCGCGCTGCTCGCGACGCAGTCCGTTTCATTGCGGTTTGGTTTTGCCGCGGTGCTCTTCATAAGCGGTGATGATACGCTGCACCAATTGATGCCGCACCACATCGCGCTTGCTGAATTCAATCACCGCAATCCCCTCGATGTTCCGCAACACGCGATGCGCCTCCAGCAGCCCCGAATGTTTGTGCGGCGGCAAATCAATCTGCGTTTCATCGCCCGTGATGACCGCCTTCGAGCCGTGACCAAGACGCGTCAGAAACATGAGCATTTGCTCGGTGGTGGAATTCTGCGCCTCGTCGAGAATGATGAACGCATTATTCAATGTGCGTCCCCGCATATACGCCAGCGGCGCAATTTCAATCGTGCCGCGCTCGGTATACTTCTGAATCTCCTCGGCGGGCATCATGTCATGCAGCGCGTCTTGCAGTGGCCGCAGATAGGGCGTGATTTTTTCGTAAAGATCACCCGGCAAAAAACCGAGCGCCTCGCCGGCCTCAACTGCCGGCCGCGCCAAAATGATTCGCGAGACGGTCCCCTCGCGCAACGCAGAAAGCGCCAAAGCGACAGCCAAATACGTCTTGCCGGTTCCCGCCGGCCCGATACCAAACGTAATATCATGTTTCCGGATGGCCTCGACGTATTTCTTCTGGCCGACGGTCTTGGGGGTGACGCCCGGTTTCTTATCGTGCGTGAACACGCGATCGCTGACCAAATCCTTGAGGGTCGAAGCCCCTTCATTTTGGACCACGTTCAGGGCATGAGCAAACTCCCGGTTGCGGACCGGGGTGCCGGCTTTCAACAAGCTCTCGAGCGAGGTGAACAGGCTTTTCGCGCGCTCCACCGCATCCGCAGAGCCTTCCAGCTTGATCCAACCTTCACGCGCGGTGGCTTTGACACCCAGTTGCGTTTCAAGCGACTGCAAGTTGCGCGGCTCGTTGTTGAACAACTGCTGTGCAACGCGGGCGTTTTCGTAATGAAGGGTTTCGGTCGGCATGGTTAATCCTGTTGCCGGCTCAACGCCGCACGAAGCTGGTTACCCAATGCCACCAATGCTTGCGGCACGACGCTGGTGTTCGCCACCACCGGCATGAAATTCGTATCCCCAAACCAACGCGGCACGATGTGAACATGCAGATGCTCTTCCACGCCTGCCCCGGCAATGCGGCCAAAATTGATACCGATGTTGAATCCTTCGGCCTTCATCTCCTGCCGCAGCACGTTGACACAACGCCGCGTGAGCTTCCACAAATCGGTCAATTCTTCATCCGTTAAACCGTTCAAATCGGGAACTTGTTTGTAAGGCACAATCATCAGATGCCCGCCGTTGTAGGGATATTTATTCAACACCGCGTAACACGTGCGGTCGCGCGCGATGACGAGATTGGCCTCGTCGTCGCTCGACTGGGCAATGCGGGCAAAAACGCTCTCCTCCGCCTTCGGCTTGGGCGAAAGGATGTATTCAATGCGCCACGGCGCATGCAAAGATTCCATGCAGGCAGGGTAAAAGGCGAAAAGCCGAAAGTCAAAACGGCTGTGGAGTTGGCTTGTGCCACAATTCGGACCGCGAGTTGTCTCAACTCGCAGCGGGTTGAAAGCAGAAGCCGGTTCGGATGGTTAAATCCATTCGGACGCGCTGCGGATTGGGACAATCCGCGGTCCTACTTGCCCACCAACTTGCCGCGGAGCACGTAAACCAGCGCTTTGACGGCGAGTTCGATGAAGAGGAACGGCTTGCCGATGAAATCATTGCCGCCGCTCATGGTGGAGTTGGCGCGGCTTTCGAAGTCGTTCAAGCTGGTCACGAAAACCACGGGGGTTTTTTTATGCTGCGGCAAACTGCGCAATTTGGTGCACAGCTCGAATCCGTTCATGCCCGGCATATCCACGTCCAGGAACACCAAATCAAACGGATGTTCGGTGAGATTCTTGTAAGCCACGTTCGGATCTTCAACGTTCACCGACTTCAGGCGCGCCTTTTCCAAAGCGTAAGTGATGGCGCGGCGGGAAATCGCTTCATCGTCCACCACCAAAATGTTCGCGGGCGGAATTTCCTGCTTGTCAGGCTTGGTGCCGTGTTCGAAGAGGAAACCCAAAAAATCCACCGCGTTGGCGACGGTACGCATGGTGGAAGCATTAATGCTCTTGGGCTTTTCATAAAGCTCCTTGAGCAGTGCTTCCAAGGCATCGGCCATGTGGGCAATCAATTTGAACCCGGCGATGCCGGCGTTGCCGGTCAGCGCATGGATGCGGCGATAAAGTTCGTTGACCTGCTTGAGGCGTACCGGTTCGCTGTCGGCTTTGATCATGCCCTGCAACAAACCGCGCAAAGTAGCGAGCGTAGCCGGCAGCCCTTCCAAAAATGATTGGCTCAGGTCAGCTTGAAATTCGACATCGCTGTCGCTGGCGCTGGACTTTTGCGCCGGAGCGGGTGCAACCGCGCGTTGCGGCGTGGCAACTGGAGTTCCTGCGCGGGCCGGCGCCGCAGCCACCGTAGCGGGCTTGGCCGTGGAATGTGGGGCATGCGAACTACCATTCAATCCCAGCGCACTGCGAACCACGTCGATGACCTGCTTGGGCGTGCAGTTCGCCTTGGAAAGACATTTGGTCGCACCGGCCTTCCACGCTTCCTGCACCATGTTGGTCAGGTAGGTGTTTGAGAACACCACGACCGGCGTCTTTTCAAAATCCGGTTCCGCCCGGATCTGTTTCATGATCTCCACGCCCGTTATTTTGGGCAGGAGCAAATCCAAAACGATGGCGTCTGGCTTGAAGGTCTTGACCATTTCCAGCCCGACCTCACCATCGAGTGCAATCTCGACCTCGTAGCCTTCCACGGAAAATTTATTCCGATAGATGTTCGCTACAATCTGGTCGTCTTCGATGATCAGAACTTTTTTCTTCGTCGCTGTGCTCATGTTAGTTCGCCGTCACCGGGGTTGTCGGTGCCGCGTACGGCGCTAAAAATTCGCGAATTCGCTCAAATTCCTGGTTCACTTGGGCATTGAGCTCAACCGCAGTGGTAAGCTTACCCTCATATCCCTGTTTTTCCAACTCCCGTAATGGGGGAACAATTCCGCGCATCCCGCACGTGGCGCTTGCGCCCGCGCAGCTATGGGCCAGCCGGCGCACGTCGTCGGCCTTGCCGGCCTTCACGGCGGCGTCCAATTGCCCCAGTTGGTCTTTTGTCTGATTTAAGTAAAGTGTCACCAACTCCCGAAGCTGCTCGGCATTGCCGTCGGTGAAATCATTCAACCGCTCCATGTCCACCGGGGCGTCTTCGCTCGTGGTCGGACCAGCAGGTGCGGCTGCAGCCTGCTCCGCTTCGGCAGCGGGAGTGCCGATCTCGGAAGCCATGGGGCCCCAACGTTCAATCACAGTCCGAACATCTTCAGGGCGGACGGGTTTGGCAAGGTAATCATCCATGCCGGCGCCGATGAACCGCTCGCGGTCGCCCTGCATCGCGCTGGCGGTCATCGCTACGATGATGATGGGCGTTTTGAAATTCGGATTATTTACGGGATCTTTTTGCCGGTCGCGGATGGCTTTGGTCGCCTCCACTCCATCCATCTCCGGCATCATCACGTCCATGAAAATCAAGTCGTAGGACTGCTTCTCGATCGCTTCCAGCCCCTTGCGGCCATCAGCCGCGACATCAGCGCGATAACCCATCTGTTGCAGCAGTCGCAACGCGACCTTCTGGTTGATGACGTTGTCATCGCACAACAAAATTCGCAGCGGTAACCGGCTGGCCATCGACGGGTCGAGTTTCGTGGCCACGGCTTTCTTGGCCACCGGCCGCGCCCCGGAAATCACGCGCACCAAAACTTCATAAAGTTGCGCGGGCTTGATAGGTTTCGTCAGGCAACTGGCGAACGCGGCTTGCGCGAACTCCGGCGTGTCCGTGCGTACACCCATCGAAGTCAACAAAACCAGCGGCATCATCATCGCGCCCGGCAGCTTGCGGATTTCATTCGCGAGCATCAAACCATCCATGCCCGGCATCTGCATATCGATGATTGCCAGGTCAAATTTGTCGCCGGCCTTCAACCACTCGAGCGCGGTTTGCGCCGTCAACGTGTCGCGCGAAACCATGCCCCACTTGGTCGTCTGCAATTTCAGGATGCGGCAATTCGTGGCGTTGTCGTCCACGATAAGAACCTTCAAGTCCGCCAATTGCGGCTGGCGACCTTCGAGCGTCGAGCGCGGCACCGCGGGCGCCGCTTGGAACGGCAGCGTGAAATGGAACGTCGAACCCCTGCCGGGCACGCTCTCCGCCCACATCTTGCCACCCATTATTTCCACCAGCCGTTTGCTGATGGCGAGGCCCAAACCTGTGCCGCCGTAATGACGGCTGGTTGAAGCATCGGCTTGCGTGAACGGTTTGAACAATTTTGCGAGCCGTTCCACCGGAATGCCGATGCCGGTATCGCGCACGGAAAAATGCAAATGCCACGGCGTTTCCGTGTCTTCGGGCGCGGGCGATGAAAGAATGCGCACCTGCAACACCACTTCGCCGTCTTCAGTAAATTTGATGCCATTGCCCAGCAGGTTCACGAGCACCTGGCGCAACCGCGTGATGTCCCCGCGCACTTGCGACGGGATGCCATCGTCCATCTGGTAAGCGATATCGAGCCGCTTCTCTGCCGCCTTGGAGGCGAGCAAATCCAGCGCGTCTTCAATACCGCCACGCAGATCGAACGCGAGATTTTCGAGTTCCAACTTGCCGGACTCGATTTTGGAAAAGTCGAGAATGTCGTTGATGATCGTCAGCAACGCCTCGCTGCTGGCGTAAATCGTTTCCACGTAACCGCGCTGTTCGTGCGTCAGCGGCGTTTCAAGGATCAAGCCGGACATCGCGATGACGCCGTTCATCGGCGTACGGATTTCGTGGCTCATGTTGGCGAGGAAGTCCGCCTTGTTGCGCGCCGCCGCTTCTGCAGCAAGCCGCGCCGCCATCAATTCCCGGTTCGTCTGGGCCAATTCATCCTGCAAGCGTTTCGCGCGCAAAGTCGCCCGCAAGCGCGCCCGGAGTTCGGAGGCTTCAAAAGGTTTGGTAAGATAATCGCACGCGCCGAGTTCGAACCCGCGCAGTTTATCTTTCGTGCCGTTCCATGCGGTCAATACCACCACGGGGATGGGTTGTGTTTCCGGGGCTTCCTTAAGCCTTTGCAGCAAGTCGAAACCATTCACCCCCGGCAGCCCGAGGTCGAGCAATACCAGGTCAATGGTCTGGTCGTGAATCATGCGCCACGCCGCGTCCGCGTTGGGGGCGTGGTGCAGGGCAATGTTATCCTCCTGCAGCAGGTCCGCGAGGACCTCTGGCAGTTTCGGGTCGTCTTCGACCAACAGTACTTGCGATGCTGGCAGATTCATTTGTGTAATCACCGACTTCAAAACGACGAAATTCGATGCCTACGTAGCACATTCAACACCAATTTCTCATAAAGGCCAACGCCCATTTTGAGTTTTTACATTCCCGCGAAAAATTGCAGGTTTTCCTCCAAACCCCTTGTTTATCGCCCCTTACCGGGTGCCAACTGGCAGAAGCTTCCGGGTGACCGAAAACAGGACAATGGTTCGGGTTCGGGACAAGAAATGCTACGAAACGCAAACCGTCCGAAACCCCGCTAGGTTTTGGAGTGCGGCAGCCCACTGCCGCTTTTCCATCGACCATTCTAGGTCTCCGAATAATTCTCGGCTAACAATCGTCCTCTCTGTTGGAAAGCGCCAGAGGGCTGGCGCACTCCAAGACGCTAAGCGCATCCGGTGCACCAAAACCCGCAAAGCGTCTGGACGGCGCGCGTCTTTAGTGCTGCTTTCAAAATTTTAATTTGCACGAACTACTTTTCATTTGGGGATTACAACCTATCCCTCAAGAAATCTAATTTGTTGCGCCATCACATTTCCGTGCTTTATATAGAGATGTGTTCGATTCACGTTACCAACCCACAGAACCGGACCTAACAACAAACGGTTCCACCCAGACTGCTTTACACGAACGCGCCGCCGCCACTACCCGCAAGCAGTTCGGCGATGAGGTTTTTGTGCGCGCGGTTGTCGAAATTTCCAATTTTTGCCGCGAGAATTGCGCGTATTGCGGCATGCGCCGCGATGACCGCTCACTGGCACGTTTCCGCGCCCATCATGAACAACTCGCGGAACTATTGTTGCAGCATCGTCCCGCCAGCGTGACCGACGTAAATATCCAGGCCGGCGAAGACCCCATCGCCGTGCGCGAAGTCGCCTTGCCGCTCATCAAGACGTTGCGCCGCGAATCAAACCTCGGTATCAGCGTCTGCTTGGGCACGTTGACGCGCGAGCTTTACGCCGAAATGCGCGCTGCCGGTGCGAGCATTTACATCATGAAGTTTGAATGCGGGGACGCGGCCCAATACGAAAAATGGGAAGCGCCGGGCACGCTCGCGGAACGCTTGGAACACATTCGCATTCTCGCCGACACTGACTGGAACGTCAGCTCCGGTTTCATCGTCGGCCTGCCGGAGCAGACTCCTGCTGAAATGCTGAACAGCCTGAAACTCGCGGCCGGTTTGCCGTTGAGCGGTTGCAGCGTGAGTCCCTTTATCCCCGGCGAAGCCACCCCGCTGGCGCAATACCCGTCCGCAAACGCGAATTGGACCTTAAATTGCATGGCCGCGCTGCGTTTGATGCGGCCGGATTGGGTCATTCCCGCCGTCAGCGCGCTGAACATCGCGAAGAAAGACGGCTATCGCCACGGTCTGCGTGCGGGTGCGAATCTCGTCACCATCAACCTTACGCCATCAGAACTGCGTGGGGATTACGTCATTTATAAACGCGACCGATTCATCATGACTGAGGAACGCGTGTTGAACGCGATTGCCGCCGAAGGACTGAAACCTTCGCAACGCGGGCTCGCGGAATTTTATCAAAACGGCGGCGCGCGGCGCGCAAACCTCGCGGCTACGCCCTTGTGAATTCGTGCTGTTCCCCTTCCCCAATTCGGTTTCTTCCCCCGGGCGCGTTGTAATCACCGGCGCCGGCATCGTCACCGCGTTCGGCAGCGGTTGCAAAATCAACGGCGAAGGTTTTCGCGCCGGTCGCACGGCTTTTCGTCCGGTCACTCTCTTCGATGTTTCCCGGCAACGTTCCAAAATCGCCGCGGAGGTGGATCTACCTGAAACGCTGCCACCCACGCAATTGTCGCCCAAAATCGCGCGGCGATTGGACCGGGCCACCAAAATGCTTTTGCTCGCCGCCACCGAAGCCTGGACTCAGTCCGGCTGGGAATCGGGCGGCCAAATCCCCATCGTGCTCGGCACCACCAGCGGCGAGATGTCGCTGGGCCAGGCGTATCTGCGGCAAACGCTGCAAACACCGGACCATCATCGCGGCCAAGCCGTGCGGGTGATTCATTACCAGGCGCAGCGGCAGGGATTGGATTTGTGCAACGCGTTTGGCTTTGAAGGGCCCATCACCATCATCGCCAACGCCTGCGCATCCGGCTCCAACGCCATCGGTCACGCATGGGAATTGTTGCGTCATGGACGTGCTGAGCGGGTATTAACCGGCGGTTATGATGCGCTGTGTCAATTGACCTTCGCTGGATTTGATTCCTTGCAGGCACTTTCGCCTTCGCCCTGCCGCCCGTTCGATGCGCAACGCGACGGCCTTTCGCTGGGCGAAGGCGCGGCGGTATTGACCCTCGAAACATTGGAACACGCCCGCAAGCGCGGCGCGGAAATTCTTGGCGAAATCATCGGCTACGGCGCGACCACCGACACGCATCACCTCACGCAACCGCATCCGCAAGGTGACGCCGCGCTCGGCGCCATGAACGCCGCGTGCGCCAGTGCCGGTATCACGCCGGAACAGGTGGATTACATCAATGCCCACGGCACCGCCACGCCACAAAACGACAGCACCGAAGCCGCCGCCATCAACCGCTGGGCCGGTGCGCGCGCGAAAACACTTCCGGTGAGTTCAACCAAAGCGGGCATTGGCCATTTACTCGGCGCCGCGGGCGCGGTAGAAGCGGTCATCACGCTATCCGCTTTGCGTGAACAATGGCTGCCACCTGAATGTAGTTTCTCAACGCCGGACCCGGCCTGCCAATTTCAAATCGTACGCGCGCCGATGGACGCGGAGCTCAATATCGCACTCTCAAACTCCTTTGGTTTTGGCGGCGCAAACGCAACGATCGCCCTGCGGAGGTGGCAATGAAGCGCATCTTCGTTCACGGTTTGGGCGCAGTTTCACCAGCAGGCTGGGGACTGCCCGCATTATCCACCGCGCTGGAACGCGGTCAGCAGATTCCCGCTCAAACGTTGAAGCGCCCGGGACGCGATGTGCCGTTACAAGTCTGTCAATCCCCCGCCCCTTCGCCACGACCGGCATTCTTTACGCATCCACGGCTGCGCCGTTCCAACGCCATTTCACAATACACCGTGGCCGCAGCACTCGAGGCCATCGGCCCGGATGCCACGCTCGTGCAAAATGGCTCTTTACGGTTGGGCATCATCGTTTGCTTGATGGCCGGTTGCGTCGCTTACTCGCGGCGCTTTTACGAGGAAACGCTGCGTGACCCAGCTACCGCCAGCCCGCTTATTTTTCCAGAAACAGTTTTCAACGCGCCCGGCAGCCATCTCGCCGCTTATCTTAACGCCTCCGGCGCCAGCTACACGATCATCGGCGACGAAGGCAGTTTCCTGCAAGGACTGGCGCTCGCTGCAGATTGGCTGACGCGGGATCGCGCGGATGCCTGTGTGGTCGTTGGCGCCGAGGAAATTGACTGGCTTGTCTCCGATGCGCTGTGGTTGTTTCAGCGTCGCGCAGTACACAGCGATGGCGCCGGCGCGATTTATTTGAAAGCCAGCGATTCTGCCGCGGGTTTTGCGGAACTCACTGCGGTAACGGATTCGTTTCCTTTCGCCGATAAACAGAATCGCAAACAAGCCGCGCACCGCATGCGCACCCAACTACCAACCGCCAACGGCAACGGGGCCGAATTGCTTTGTCTCGGCACCCAAAACCTGCCCCGGGCAGATGCCGCGGAAAAGGAAGCGTGGCAGGATTGGCCCGGAGCCCGGCTCGCGCCCAAGGAATTGTTGGGCCAGGCATTCACGGCGTCATCCGCATGGCAATGTGTATTGGCATGCGAACAATTGCGCGCTGGCAAATTCACCGCCGCAAACGTAAGCGTGGTTGGCGCCAACCAACAGGCAATCGGCGCGCGATTCGTGACAAGTAAAACTGCATGAGCCAGCGAATCATTTTAATCACCGGCGCGAACGGCGGTTTGGGCCGCGCCATCGCCCGCGCATTTCTCGATGAATCTCCGGAAAACTTTGTCTGCCTGACGGTCAATCGCAATCGCGAGCACGCCGACGAATTCGCCGCGCAAAACCCGAAGCGTTCCCGCGTCCTGCAACTGGATGTGCGGGACCCTGCGGCGTGGAAACAAGCCGTGGCGGACATTCAATCGACAAATCAACGTCTCGATGTGCTGGTGAACAACGCCGGTTCGCACGACGACGCCCTGTTGGCGAACATGAAACCCGGAAGCTGGAGCGATGTGCTGGCAGTGAACCTCGACGGCGTATTTCACGGTTGCCAGGCCGTGCTGCCCGCGATGATCGGCCAGCGCGGTGGGCGCATCATCAACATCGCGTCGTTAAGCGCGCTCCTTGCGCCCCCAGGCCAGACGAATTATGCTGCCGCGAAGGCGGGCGTAGTGGCCTTAACCCAATCATTGGCCAAAGAAGTGGCGCGCATCGGCATCACTGTGAACGCTATCTGCCCCGGCTATCTCGAAACGCACGCGCTCTCCGGCATGACCGACGATGAGCGCAAGCAGGCGCTCGCGCGCATCCCCATGCGCCGTTTCGGCAAACCCGAGGAAGTGGCGGCACTGGTGCGTTTTCTGGCTTGCGCCGACGCGGGCTACATCACAGGCTCCGCACTCAAAATTGACGGCGGGATACTCTGATGAACGACACGACAGCCCTGAAAACCGAAATCAAGCGCATGCTGATCGACAATCTCATGCTGCAAGCCGAACCCGAAAACCTCGCGGACGACCAGGCGCTGTTCGGCCCGGGTGGGATTGGCTTGGATTCCGTGGACGCATTGCAACTCGTTGTGGCGTTGGACAAAAATTACGGCTTGAAAATTCCCGACCCCGACGCCGCGCGTAAAATCCTCCAAAACGTCAATACCATCGCCGAAGCGTTGACCCGGCATCTGGCTGCCAAAGCAAAATCCTAAACGTAGAATTTACTTCGCTCCGGTCACTTTAACGACGGCCTTTTCCATTTCATCCCCGTAAACGCCACAGGCGAAAATCTTACCCTGCTTGTCGAGCAGGTAGCTTGAAGGAATACCGGGAATGCCGTATCGCAGCGCAAGTTTGTTGTCTCCCGCCTGCCCGTCATAATACTGCGGCCACTTGATGTTATTTTCTGCCAGGAAGCCCTTCAATTTGGCCAAATCGTTGTCGAGGCTGACGCCGATGACTTCCAAGTCCTTGGCGTGATATTTTTCGTAAAGCATCTGCGTTTTCACCGCCTCGGCGCGCGATTGCTCGTGCCAGGACGCCCAAAAAAGAACGAGCAATACCTTGCCGCGATACGACGCGCTCGCCAGCGGCTTGTTGTTGAAATCCTTCTCCGCAAAATCGGGGAACTTCACGCCCGGCACCAGCGTCGGTTGCAGTTTGCGTCCGGCTTCCTTGAGTTGAATTTTTGCCAGCAACTTATCCGCCTCCGCATTCGCTGGCGTCGTCGGGAAATTGCGTTTCACCAGATAAAGAGTCTCCACGCACTTTTTATCGTTGCCCAAAATTTCATGATACAGCGTGGCCTTGGTGAAAATGATATGGGACGCGTTCACCGGGTCGTTGCGATACTTGAGGTATAAATTGTCAAAATCGCGGAGTTCATCGGCATACTCCTTTTCCAAGCGGATGCCTTTTTGCGCCTTGGCCATGACGCGCGCCACCAAGTTATTAAATTCATCCTGCCCCATGTTCGTGGTCTGCGCCCGGGCGCCAATTGCGCCTCCCAGCAATGAGAAAATCAGCGCGAGGAAAAGAAAAATTCTAGGTAACATGATAATGATCTGGATTAAGTTGCGTTTAAATTCCAGCAGGCTTTAAGCCCCCGGACTAAACAAAATACCACAATCCCGGCACATACAAGGCGCAACAACCCCCCGCCCCCCAAGTAAAGCAACCCGGCATCAATGATGTAAAGTATCAGGCCCACGATAAACGCCCACGTATGCCGTTTATATGCGAACACACCAAAAAGCGCGAAGCAGCCCACAATCAACAAGCTCACTAAGAGCGCAACCATTCTGCCTCCCGCCCCCACACCATCACTGAAGCCAATAATAGCCTCCGGCATTCCCAGACCGAAATAAAATGTCACACCCTTCCCGACAAACGCGCAAATGACATTGACCAACGACAAGCCCGCAACACAATAAAACCACGAGGCACTGGAGTTTAAGGTCGCTTCCGCCGTGGCATCGTTGGACGGCGCAGTTGGTGGCGGTGTGATCGGAGCGGGAGCCGGACCTGCGGCAGCCAGGGCCTCCTGTAATTCCGTGAACTTCGCCGCCGGCGCCCAGTAGTCCATGTCCGACCGCATCAATTCCGTTTGCCCGTTAAACCGATTTTCACGCAGCCACGCCTTGAGTTCCTCCAAAGTGACTGGCCCGTACTCTTTGCCGTCGCTCCCCCGAACTTTGTAAGTGAGTGCCATTGATTGCCGCTGCTTATATCAAAAGCCGCCGCTTTGGGACAATGCAAATGAGGATGAAGTTTTGATTCCATTTTCCACCGTTGCTCCTTTGCTTGGCGGAGGCTATGTTGCCCCCATGAAAACGATTCAATCACGGTTCATTCGCAGTGCAGTGGTCACGGTGGCATTGGCTTTGGCGGCGGTTTGTAGTGCGCGCGCCGGCGAACCCACCGCGTTTGAGTTGGTCAAAGAAGGCAATCGCTACGTCGGCGAGCAATCCAAGGACAAGATTGTCGAGCTTCACTCGGACAAATCCATCGGCAGCCTGACGCCGAACACCTGGTATATCGTCTACTACGACCCGGATGCGACCTTCAAGGGCAACGAAGTCAAGTTTGTCGGCGGCAAAAAGGAAAATGTCAAACGGCCGATCACCAGCGACCGCAAGGTTCTGGATTCCACCAAGCTTAACACCGATTCCGATGCCGCCATCCGCATCGCGAGCGAAGAGCCCGGGCTGAAGCCGGTCACGCTGAAAGCCGCGCAACTCTGGCTACGGCTTGGCGACCTCGGTCCGGAATGGAAGGTAAAACTTTGGGCGGCCAAACTGTCAAACCCCAACAAGATGGCTGAAGTCGGCGAGGTTTTCATCGACGCCAATGACGGCAAGGTGCTCCGCACTGATATCCACATCAAGAGCGTGGACTAAGTTCGGACCACCCGCCTCAATTTAATGGATTGGGCCCGAAATTGCGCGGTCGTCATCCCGTGCTTGAACGAAGCCGCGGCGATTGGGCAAATCGTTTCGACGGTGCGTCGGCAGCTGCCGAATGTCATCGTCGTCGACGATCACTCCACCGACAGCACGGCGAATCAAGCCGTGTTGTCGGGCGCACAGGTGCTCCAACATTCCGTTAATCTGGGCAAAGGCGCTGCGTTGCGCACCGGCTGGACGCACGCCCGCGAACAGGGATTCAGTTGGGTACTGTTCATGGATGGGGACGGGCAACACGCGCCGGAAGATATTTCAGCTCTGCTTGCCACTGCTGAAAAAACCGGCGTCGCTCTCGTGGTTGGCAATCGCATGGGAAATCTGAAAAGGATGCCGCGCGTGCGCCGTTGGGTGAACCGGTTCATGAGCCGCAGCCTGTCCCGTTTGACTGGCGTTCGCCTGCCCGACTCGCAATGCGGCTTTCGGCTCGTGAATCTTGCGGCCTTGAGCCAAACCGGCTTGGTCACGCACCATTTTGAAATTGAATCGGAGATGCTCGTCAATTTCATCGCCGCCGGACGCAAGGTTGCCTTCGTGCCCGTACAAACGATTTACAAATCAAACCCGAGCAAGATCCATCCGCTGGTGGACACGTGGCGGTGGTTGCGCTGGTCGTTCAAGCTACGCAATGCCGCCAACCCGGCGCTGATCATTCAACCATGCCCGCCACTCGATTCGCCGGCCTGACTTTATTTGACTGGGTCAAAAAAGCGGTGGTCTTCATCGCGGTGACGGCTTGCCTCGGTTGGTTTTATGGCTGGGCTTCTCCCTGGGCGTATCCCAAGGACCGACCACTCAGCTTCGGTCACGGCGCCCTTCACGGCGCACTGATGCCGATGGCGCTGCCGAGTTTGGTCATGGGCCAAAACGTGGATATCTTCGCTACCAACAATAACGGCAAACCGTACAAAATCGGCTATATCGTCGGGATCAACGTCTGCGGGTTGTTGGTTTTTGGTTCGGCGTTTTGGAAACCAAAACAAAAAGCACCGGCCGCTCCCGAGGCAGAAGTAAAAACAGAAGATTACATCAACCAACCACGGTAGATTTCGATGATGTTCAGATTCCCACCGGCCCAGTAATGATTGGCAGGCAGCGAAAAGGTGTTGGTGGCGCGGTCAAAAAATAATTCCGAGGGCCTTTCCGGCAGATTTGGATCGTAGGCTTGAAAGCAGATGTTTCCCTCCGCCTCACTCGCATCAAAAAGAATCATACCGTGATTGATGGTCAGCTTCGGAAACAAGACCAGGTGAACGATGGGTGAAGCGTTCCCGCGAATCTCTTTCAGTAAACTCGCCGCCGTACGCTCCTGATGGATGCGCGAGATGGGAAAAATCATCCGCCAATGACTGCGCAGCACATAAGAGCGCCACGCGCCGCCACATTCGGACTTCAACATTGCTTCATAGGCGCGACTGAATTCCCGCAAACTGCCGAAACCGGGAAAAACAATCTCTTCACCGGGGCGGGCGCGCACCCGCGGATTGCTCCGATTTACTTGACGAACCAACTGGCGATACGTTTCCGCGTCGGTTTTGGACCGAGTTGCATCAAAGTGAGCGTGATACAGAAATTGCCGGGCGGCGCGGGTTAGCACAAAACAACGATGTGCGTAATCAGGCCGTGGCTCGCGCTGCTTGAATGACATCGCCTTCGTCTGGGGATCTTTCCAGCACAGTGGGATCCGAAGCTTGGAATTCACGTGACTTGAAGTCGCGG
>JADMIO011189573.1_pt1 | contig 102825 bp, 71 predicted proteins | sample 8958161 | NCBI WGS metagenome assembly JADMIO01 (sample SAMN16585339, study PRJNA669376) | soil metagenome | isolation source: Crop rotation soil | place: USA: Cullars Rotation, Alabama | collected 2011 | reverse complement strand
GCCGCGACTTCAAGTCACGTGAATTCCAAGCTTCGGATCCCACTGTGCTGGAAAGTAGCTATCGCGTAACTACAACCTAACAGACTGTTGAAACAATTTACTCGACAGCAAAATCATCTCCCTCATACTCGGTTTCCTTTGACGAGTCACCGCAAAACAAAAATCATCCTAGAACGGAATGTAGGCACGATGTGCGCCTCATCGGCCGATAGGTTGGATACGCAGCGCGCGTTAGGTATTCCAAGAAACAAGAAGCAAATCCTATGAGAAAAAGAAAAAATCTGTTTGCAATCTCCATCGTCGCGGCGTTCGCCACAACCTACCTTTCTACTCAGCATCTCCACGCCCAGTTGCTCAATGAGGATGTCGATGGCGAACTTCAAGTCGTCCTTAATTCTGGGCAAGGGAACAATGAGGTGCATTTGGCAACCCACCGGGGCGTAGCCGAGCCGATCAGTTTACATCCAGATCAGTGGTTTCCGTTTATTCTAAAGTTTCCGGCCGCGACAGTCGGGTCCACCGTGATGCTGGGCTGCCTCGATGGCGGTCAACTCCGCACTATTACCCCTCAGGGCGGCGAAGTTACTTTGTCGGATGACGCAACCTCCCAACCAACCCTCACTGTGTCGTCCGCTGGAACCATCCCCTTCAGTTTTCAAGCTGGCCAGACTTTAGGCCTTTATCGGGTCGTGGTTCAGCTTCCCGGCAGGCAGTATTACCTCCACTTTTACCTGGTTGATCCAACTCGCCCAAGAATCGGAATCGCCGGAATGGTCGAGCCCTAACCAAAACTTCAAGTCCCTATGAAAAAATCTTCTTGGCCGTTGGCGTCGACGTTTTTTCTCTGCTTGTTTCTGGCCCGATCTTCTCAAGCTACTGGAGGAGGCGTCGGAAATGACAATCCAGCCGGAGTCACGGGAGAATACAACGGCAGTATTACTACGGCAGGGTCCTACGATCCGTACACAGGTAACGCAAAGCGAGTCGTGGACGATCTGACAGTTACCGGCGCTGTCGGTGCATATCCGCTTAAGTGGTCGCGGATCCTTAACACGCGCAATCCCGGCGGTTGGTCGATGCCATACCAATGGAGGTTGCAGCTCAGGCCGCCGGACCCTTATCCACCGCCAACACCACCGCCGGGCCCTCCGCCGATTTACGAAGGACCGGACGGCATGGTCAGTTACCCCGACGGGCGGGAAACGCAAGTGTATTGGGATGGGAGCGCCTATCAGATGCAAACAGGCGCCGAACCTGGTGATCGCCTTATCCCGATGACTAACGACAATTACGATCTGATCATGCAGGATGGCGGCCGAGTCCGCTTCCAGCATCCCAACCCCCAGACACCTAATTGGTGGGACTATGTGGTCACGGCGATTTTTGACCCGTATGGACAACCCACTACCCTAACATACGATTCCTTTGGTCGCCTCTGGAAAGTAACCGAACCTGGCGGACGCTACCTGCAAGTAAATTATCCTACTAGTAGCAGCGCGTACAATGGTGTGCAGGCCTTTGACGGCCGTGGGAACCTTATAGAAACAGTTACTTACATCTGGCAGCCCCTAACTTTTGTCGGCCATACGTACACATACCTGACTCAGGTGCAGTACGACGATAATACCGCCGCTGCCTACACCTATCAGTCAAATAACCGGGCGGACACCTGGTCTGGCCTAATAGAGACCTGCTATGATCCCCGATATGCGGGCGCCATGAAGAAGATCAAATATAGATTTAAGACTCGCGATTCCAACCATCTTTTTCCTGCGTCGGGCCAAATCGAAGAGGAGCAAAACGCAACTACGGGTGTGACCGTTTCCAAAATAACATATCCTCCTGATTACCCTCCAATCACAGTTCCGCCTCCGGAACGACTTCAGCGGACCGAGACAAGGGGGGGCGGTTCAGACATCGGCCGCGTCTTCCAATATAATCTGTTCGCCGAACTAGTCGGTCATGCTGATTTCGAGGGACATCCGTCTAGCATAACCTACGAGCGACCGGGTTATGGCAGCAGTTATTACTTCAAGATTTTGACGGACGCTCGAATGAATGAAACTAGGATTGAAAAAAGCGTAATTGCAGCGGCCGTCCTGTCTGTGACACGCGGCACCGTGTCACCCGCGACAGTTAGATACACGTATAGCGACCCAAATAATCCGTATTATGTTGCCTCTAAGACAGACGAGCGCCTCAAATCCACCTACTATACTAGATATCCAGCCGATCATCCTCATTATCCAAACGCAATCCAGAGGATCGATTATCCGGATGGCGGCTTTGAAACTTTTGTCTATAACAATTTCGGACAGGTCCTCGACCACCAAATGACTAGCGGTGGCACCGAACACTTCCTCTACGATACGAGGGGCCTAAAAACCTTTTACTGGCCTCCCGCAACGCAAAGCGACGGTGCTCCGCAGTCGCATCCTACTGGCGTGACCCCAAAAAGTCGGACATGACATAAGTGTACTTCTGCCTTTAGAAAGGCAGAAGAATGAGAAAGAGTCGATTCAGCGATGAGCAGAAGATAGGAATATTAAGGGAAGTGCGTGCGGGGGGCACAATTGTGGCGGTGTGCGCCAAGCACAATCTGGCCATACAGACCTACCACAGTTGGAGGCGCAAGTTTGGAGGGATGGAAGTGGATGAAGCGCGGCACTTGCGTGTGCTGGAAGAAGAGAACAGGCGTTTGAAGCGACTGATCGCGGACCAAGCGGTGCAGATTCACATCTTGAAAGAGGTGAATTCAAAAAAATGGTAAGCCCGTCGAGCCGGCGTCGGGCGGTAAAAAGATGTGTGGAAGAGGGCTTGGGGAGTGCGGTCCAGGCCTGCCGAGCAGTTGGATTGGCGCGTTCGAGTTTTTATCGACCTGCCAGAGTGAGTCGAAGAAGCCAAAGGCTGTATCAAGAGGTGATGGAGCTGAGTGAAAAACATCCTCGTTATGGCTATCGTCGGATTACGGTTTTGCTGCGAAGAAGTGGGAGAAGGGTTAACGCCAAACGAGTGCAGCGGATGAGACGAGTAGCTGGCTTACAAGTGCGGCGAAGACAAAGGAGAATGCGAAGGATAGGGCCACAACAGAATGTGCGGTTGCGAGCCATGAGGCCGCGACAGGTGTGGAGCTGGGATTTTGTGGAAGACCAGATTGAAAACGGAACTCGGTTTAGGATACTAACCCTGATGGATGAATACACTCGGAAGTGCCTGGCGATCCATCCGGGTTGGTCGATTGGGGCCGTGGACGCTATTACGGTAATTGAAGCAGCGATCGAGCGTTATGGAGCTCCTGAGCACCTACGGAGTGATAACGGACCAGAGTTTATCGCCTACGCCATCCAGGATTGGATGAAACAACGTGAGGTGAAGACCTTTTACATCAGGCCGGGTAGTCCGTGGGAAAACTGTTACATCGAAAGTTTTCACGACAAGCTTCGCGATGAATGCTTGAATCGTGAACTTTTTGGCACACTAGCCGAAGCGCGCGTCATCCTAGAGAGCTGGCGCGTGGAGTATAACGAGGAACGTCCGCACAGTTCCTTGGACGATCAAACGCCAGACGAATTCGAATTGCGTTACCGCAGCGCGGCCGCGTGTGCTGGAACAAACGGCGGCTCCGCCGTCCAGCTGTCGGCTAGTTTGTTCCAGCACACGCTCACAACTAGTTTGCTAAGATCCAATTCAACAGAAATAATCAACCAACCAGCAGAAGTACAGTCTTAACCTGTCCAGCTTTTGGGGTCAGGCCAATTAGATAATGGAACTGCGCAACGCTCATACAGCATTAACTCGGGCGGCTACAAGATGGCGGATTCAAAGGTTGCAGGGCCAGACACACCCACTTTTCCAGGCAAGTATTCAGTCAACAACTTGCGAGAAAATCGAGGTGGTTTGATGCGCCGTGACGGATATGGCTTCTCATTCGATGTGAATCCAAAGTTCAAGCAGCCGAAAGGCAAGGAACAAACCAATATCCGCCTTCATCCGGACGGAGGAGAAAAAGGCACTCACGGCTGTATTGGAGTGTGCGAACCCGCGCGCGCCACGCGTGATTTCGTTCAAAGAATGAAAGACTACTCTAAACATCATAAGAGCATCGAAATGCGAGTTAACGATAGGACGCAATCCTCACCTTCCACACATTCAACAGGAGAGACCAACCCTCATGCTTCCACACCAACCGCAGCGGGGATGGATTTTCAGCACCAGGGAACCGGTGTCCCTAGCCAGTCGCCGGAGGCCGTGAATTTTGCACCCGGTAGACAATAATGAGGTAAAATAAGGCGCCGAAACAATTCATCGAACGATCTCTAGCTAACGATGAGAGATGAACTTAGAAAAACTGAAGAGGGAGTTCTTTCCTCTGGGCGTGCGTGAAAGTAATCGCCAAGTATACAAATCCAGTGCCTCATGATGAACCCGCGAGTGGTCGGGTCTCGGCCGCTTTCCGCCAAAGATGTCCCGTCCGTCAGTGTTTGTTGGCGGTCAGCATTACGGCGTTATTCGGCGGTGTTTGCTCGACCGCGGCCAGCAGAGACAAGCTGGCGAACGGCCAATTCAATGCGGAATGGAAATCAGGCAATAACAGTATAAGGGTCAAGATCGAGGCCGCGACTTTCGTCCCGGCAGAACACCAAATCAGGATAGTAAACGGCGAGAAGTACGTTGATGGACAACGAGCGATCGGTATCGACGGCACGGGACCGATCTACACAGAGATCAGGACGTTCAATGTGAGCTGGAACGACAAGCCAGTCCGGATTCCGAAAACCGCATATGCGACGGTTTTTAACTTTTCCCTTAGGAAGGCTTCCCTTTTCCCAGGCGAATCGGGGGAACTTGTGGGGATCAAATCGTCTCGCAACGATGCTTTGTTGTTCATTTTCGCGAGCGGCGCCACTTCTGTTCGAGAATGGGTATGGTTAGTGATATCGCGAGACGGAAAGTGGTTTCGCTTCGAAGGCAGCGATGGCGCTTCCCCGTTGGGAAACTAATAAGACCCGAGCTATTGCCCGAAAAAATTGATTGGTCGTGCGGTAATCATACGGGGGGTTACCCGGCACCGCGAAAATGCATAGTAGCCACGCTGATTCTCAGCCGCTTACGAACTCTTAGTTCGGTTTGCTTTCCGATCTGAAAATATCCGGCAGAGTTCCGAGGGCCGCACTTTTCGCTTCCTCATCAATATGCGTGTAGTTAGCGCTGATCGCGTCTGACTCATGCCCGATTAGGTCTTGGACAACTGCCGCAGAAGCTCCCGCTATCTTCATGAAGCTTGTTGCCGAGTGTCGGAGTGAATGAAACGAGATTTCCGAAAGCTCCCGTTTGCCAGCGCGACCTAAAGCTTTTTCCCCTTTGCGGTGCTCCTTTGCTTTAACAAGTCCGGCATCGGCCATGACTTCGTAAAACTGCCGTGAGAGCATCGCGGTCTTACCTGCGCACACGGCTGCGAACGCCTTTGGGTGCAAAGGTTGCTTTGGATCATCGCTCACTGGAAGATTTTCGACGTGACGCCAGAATGGATGGTCTTGCGGGAATTTGAGAATCTGGCGCCGTCCGGTTTTTCGCGTGACAAAGCGAAGCTCACGGCGCTGCAAATCCAAGTTCTGCCAGGTCAACGCCGCTAGATCGCCGAGGCGTTGGCCAGTGTAAAACCCAAAAGCGATGAGACTTCGCCATTCTTCATCCGACGCAGTGCGGATGAGGGTTTGCACTTCCTGCAAAGTAAATCCGCGTCGTGTGCTCCCGTCTGCACTCCTTAACGGTTTGATCGATTCCGCAGGATTCTCCGCTGTGTAACCATCTCGCCGTGCTTGCTCGAAAACCATTCGAAGTTTCTTAATCTCGTTGTTAACGGTTGGCGCCGCCACCCGCTCGGATTCCGCTTGCCGGAAGGCCAACAATATGCGCGGCGAGACCTGTGCAACTTCCAGTTCTGCCCGTTCGCCAAGCCACGCAATAAACCGCTTTGAAAGGGCTGTGTATGCAAGTCGGCTTGCTGGGGAAATTTCAAGAGCTTTGCGCGACAACCATGAATCGAAGAACATCCGAACCGTGGAGGTGGGCAAAGCGTCACCAGTAACGCGCTGGTGAATATCGGCAATAACCTTCTGTGCTTGTCGAGCCGTTAGGCGCGCTCGTGTCGCGGATTCATAATCTTCGGCGAGCCGTTGCGCCTTGCGGCGATTTGTTTCCTTCGTGCTTCGTTGTGTGCGCGTGCCATCGGGCAGAGTGAAACAGGCAAACCAAAATTGTGACTGTGCTTTTCGACGGATGCTAGCCATACCTGGCAACCGTACTGGCAACATTTTTCGGTGTCAACGATATGTCGCAGTGTTTCCTAGGAGGGAGAAAAATTATTACTATACGCTCCGATGGACACGAGGGTTCGATTCCCTTCACCCGCTAAGTATCTAATTATCAGATGGTTACGATTTAGCACGGACGGCGATTAGCCAAAATCAGAACGTAAGTCAGAACAAAGGCAATCAAATTCGCTACCGTTCTCCGATGTTCGCTACCGATCTGAACGGCTAGCGATTGGTTAGGTCGAAAAGGTGGAAATTCTATTTACCAACTCACGCCCCCTGAGGGGAAGTAGCGCGCCCGTAGGGTCTGTGACCAGTTGTGACCTAGCAATTCGACTGGTCGGTTGCCGTGATGTTCAAGCTCCATCCGCCGATCCGCTTTTCGCATGTACGCGCGCACTCTCAGTGCGTTCAGGGCACAACAAAGGGCGAAGTAACATCACCAAAAACAAGCGCATCGTAATTCTGTGCAGTTTGGTTGGCGGTAAGTGGAGAATATGAACGGCTAGTGGGAGTAAAATGGTACTTTCCAACGTTGCCAACACCGATTGTCAGACCGAGGTAGAAGCGCTGAATCGCAATGACATCGACAGTATCAACAGCTGCATTTCCATTCACATCAGCTGCGTTGAGTTGGCATCCCAAGAGGGTTGCGATATTAAGAAAGTGTCGTTGCGTGCTGATTGCGTCGGCTGTGTTGATTCCGGCTGAACCTGCCACCAGACGAACTTTAGTAGGCAGCACGGTGTAACTTCCGCCAACTACAAGTGGTGAAAGTGTGTAGTTGCCCGATGGGTCGCTCGTGGTGGAAACGGTCGCGTCACCGATCACGGAAAGGGTTACGTTTGGCACTGAGCCGCCACTGGGATTAGGGCAATAGGAAATGGCGCCCGATATGTTGCGTGCCACCGAAATATTAACGCCATCGATGATCTGTGAATGGCTGGGAATGCCGTTAGTAAAGACGGTAACGAGCGCATAACCAATTGGAAATCCGCTCGTACTTGCGGTCATTAGAGTGATTGGCGTGGAAGTGGAGAAGGTTTCCGACCAGCCGGATAACACATCCACCGGCAGCCAGAATGTTTGCTCGTTAACCAAGCTGAGTAATTGGACTAGCGGATAATTAGAGGAAGAGTTTTGCACGCCGTTACCGCCGGAAGCTTCGGAGATGCCTTTGAAACGTGAACCTGAAACTGTCAGGCCGCCGCCATCCGGGTATATCGAGGGCGACACGGTGGTGAGCATAGGTTGCCAGGTAGGCTCAAAGTCCAGACCTGCATTGAAGAGTTCGACGCTGCTGAAGGTTTCGTTAGAAGTCTGCCCACCCGCCAGAAGTACCCTCCCGGATGGCAGCAGCGTCGCCGTGTGCCGGTAGCGTCCGTTATCGAGACTACCAGTGCCGCTCCAGACTCCCGTCGCCGGATCATAGATTTCCGCGCTGCTTAAGTAACTATTAAGATTTCTTCCCCCTACCACCAACACCTTGCCGGACGGTAGAAGTGTTGCCGTGTGAAAAGCGCGTGCAGTAGCGAGACTGCCGGTATTGCTCCAACTTGCCGTCGCCGGATCATAGAGTTCCGCACTACTAACGCTCAAGACACCGGTATCGGTCACTCCGCCCGCCACTAGTACTTTGCCTGATGGCAAGAGCGTGGCGGTGTGCTGAGACCGGGTGGTCATGGGTGCGCTTGTATTAGTCCAAGTTCCCGTGTCTAGATCATAGAGTTCCGCCCTGCTGAAGCAACTGTTGCCATCGTATCCCCCGATTACGAGCACTTGGCCTGAAGGCAGCAACGTCGCCGTGTGCCAATAGCCTGCGGCGCGCGCATTGCCTGTTAGACTCCAAGTTCCTGTCGCCGGGTCATAGAGTTCAGTGTCGCTCTTAGGAATACCGGTAGGCCCCAATCCTCCTACGGCCAACACCTTGCCTGAGGGCAGCAGCGTCGCCGTGTGTATGAAGCGTCCTCTAAGGAGGCTTCCGGTAATACTCCAGCTTCCCGTCGCTGGATCATAGATTTCCGCACGACTCAGGGACATGCTCCCATTGTGCCCCCCCGCCAGCAGCACCTTTCCCGATGGCAGCAGCGTCGCAGTGTGTGCGTAGCATCCGCTCCCGAGACTGCCCGTGCTGCTCCAGTTCCCCGTCGCTGGATCATAGAGTTCCACGCTGCTCGAAAGGTCCCCCACGATCAACGCATTTCCTAATGGGAGCAGGGTTGCTGTGTGACCTGCGCGTCCGATACCGAGGCTCCCAGTGGTGCTCCAGTTTCCCAACGCCGAATCATAGAGCTCCGCGCTGGCTAAGGCACCACCGCCATTGCTTCCTCCCGCCACGATCACTTCGCCTGAGGCCAGCAGCGTTTGCGTATGAAAGACGCGTGCGGTGCCGAGGTTGCCGGCGCTGCTCCAGCTTTCCGTCACCGGATCATAGAGTTCGACGCTGGGACCACTGCCTCCGCCCGCGACGAGCACTTTGCCTGATGGCAGCAACGTTGCCGTGTGAAAAGCGCGTGCGGTGGCGAGACTACCGGTGCTGCTCCAAGTTTCTGTCATCGGATCATAGCGTTCAGCGCTGGCCAAGGCACCGCCGCCATTGAATCCTCCCGCGACGAGCACCATGCCTGAGGGCAACAGCGTTGCTGTGTAACCGTCGCGTTCGGTTACGAGGGTCCCGCTATTGCTCCAGCTTCCGGTCACCGGATCATAAAGCTCTGCGCTAAGACCATTTCCTCCCCCAATGATCAACACCTTGCCTGATGGCAGCAACGTTGCGGTATGGCTGGCGCGGGGGGCGCCCATGCTGCCAGTATTACTCCAAGCTCCTGTCGCCGGGTCATAGAGTTCCGCGCTGGTCCAGATGTTCGCCCCACTTCTGCCCCCGGCCACAAGTACCTTGCCTGAGGGCAGCAGCGTCGCCGTGTGACTGGAGCGGGCGGTGGCGAGGTTGCCGGTATTGCTCCAGATTCCTGTCGCCGGATCATAAAGTTCCGCCGAATAAGCACCCTGGACTCCTCCCGCGACGAGTACCTCGCCTGAGGGCAGGAGTGTCGCAGTGTGGCCGTAGCGGGCGGTGGCGAGGTTGCCGGTATTGCTCCAGATTCCTGTCGCCGGATCATATAGGTTCGCGCTGCTGAGGACGAAAAGGTCATCATTGAATCCTCCTGCCACCAGCATTTTGCCTGAAAGCAGCAACGTGGCGGTGTGACTATAGCGTGACGGGACGAGGCTGCCGGTGGCCACCCAAGCTGGGATCCCGCCTGGCATTGCCAAGCGCATGTCATCCGCCACCGACACAGTGCGAAGAGTGGTACTGAACGAGGAAGTCAGTAAGGTCGCTGAGCTGAATAACGAACCAAGCGAGAGGATGACATACCGCGCCGAAGCGCGGATGAAATGATTAGGACATTTTTTCATATCAGTTTACGCTGGATTCAAATTCATTTCCGAAAATTGATTGGAAAAGTTTCGAAACATCGGGCCGATCCTAACGATTCGGTGCGTAGACGAATCGCCGCGACAAAGAAAGCTGCGACGAAGACAATAAGGATAGCGACTTCAGAACCCGTCCATAGAGTGAGTGCAACCGCAGCTACAAAGAGGCAGCTCTCGACGGTCACCAGCAAACGAGTCCACTTCTCAGTCAATTGGTCTGCATGCATAACAAAGTTGACCGTCCGCTCGAATGCTTTGTTACGATCAACCTCTGCCATGTGTCACTACTCCTATCGAGCCGTGATTTTGGACAACGAAAGTGCGGCCTGTCGAGTCTTTTCGGTGACCGCGCATCAACTTTTCTGCCCCAATCTCCTATTTAGAGCCTTGTCAAAAACAAAATGCAGGGCCTTACTACTTTTCTCGCATTGCTACGAGCGCAGTGGGTTTCTTGGACCTCGCAAATTACGTCCGGATTCCATTCGAAAATTGAGCAGTCGTAGTTCTTGATTTCTTTTCCCAGAATACAGAGCGTTCTCAGGGACAACCAGACTGAAGAGTTATCCCAACACGCATACTGCTCGTTGGACACACATCAGGGGGCACGGAGTAAGTGAAGGATGTTTTTCCGCTCGGACTTGCCACCAAGTTTGGCGAAACTACTCTGATCGAATGAAGACATTCGTCGGTCAAACAATGTTTTGCTGCCTAGTAATTGGCGGTTTCGTACCGTCGCTCGCTCTTACTATCCGTGTTCCTTCGGATCAGACGACCATCCAGGGCGCGATCAACGTCTCCAGTAGTGGCGACATAATCGTTGTATCGCCGGGAATCTATTTCGAACACATCGATTACCAGGGCAAAGCAATCCGCATCGAAAGTGCGGACGGACCCGAAAAAACAATCATCGACGGTAGCAACACTGGAACAGTCGTGTCATTCAAAACCAACGAGGGCATGGAATCAGTATTGAACGGGTTCACTATCCAGCACGGGAACGACAGTTTCGGAGGCGGCGTCACGATGTTCCTGTCTTCGCCGATGATCACCAAAAATATTTTTCGGGAGAATATTGGAACTTTTGTTGCGATCGGTGGCAATATCTCTTCCCCTGTAATCGAGGGAAATGTCTTCGTCCAAAACTCCTGCGATACTCAAGAGCTTCCGGGAGTCGTAGGTTTCACCAATCACTCATCCCCTTTGATTCTCAACAATGTCTTTTTTAGGAATCCGTGTCGTGCGATTAATATGACATTACCAATCGGCAATCAGCCGGTGATTGCCAACAATACAATTGTTGGCAATAGGGTTGGCATTCGTGTCTTCGCCGGGATTCCAGTGGCCACGCAGCTTTACGCAAATAACATCCTATTCGCGAATGAAGTGGGTTTTATCATCGTCGGGAGTGCGAGTAATGCACCGACTTGGATGAACAATCTCGTGTTTGGTAACGGAACTGATTATTCCGGAATTGCCGATCAAACCGGCCTGAATGGTAATGTATCTACGGACCCCAGCTTCCTTTCGATTCGCAGCCGCGACGATTTTGAGTTAGGAATTGATTCCCCCGCTATTGACGCTGGAACACTATCTGTCCCCGGTTTGCCGTTAATCGATTTTCTCGGAAAGCCACGGATCGTTGATGGCGACGGAAACGGGTCCGCGCTGCCCGACATTGGAGCTTACGAGTTCATTCCAGGTTCGGACAACTTGGAGAGATGGCTCATCCCAATCGCGGCGCAAACAAAGTAGCCCCTAACAAGAGCTTATTTGCATTGCGGGTGAGTGTGAGCCCCTTATAGTGCCTAGTTCGGCTCGCTTTCGGCTTTAAAAATGTCCGGTAGAGTCCCGAGAGCCGTACTTTTCGCTTTCCCTTCACCCGCTCTCCTATACCGAAATACCAACGAACGCTGAGGACGTGTGGATCGACAGTCCAACCTCAAAACTATCGTTGGCACCAGTGGTGAAAGCGGCGCTCGCAGCGGGTTTCCGAATCGCGTTGAGACTGAAGCGCAATGAAGTCGTTAAATCTGCTGGATAAGGCGACAGAATTTCCAGCATGATCTGTTAGATGCTAAGTTCCCTGTCCTTCACCCTCTACTGCATCCCCATCTCGCTCATGCTTAGCGCGTGTCAGTCGGCGGGGTTTTCTTACGCTTACTTCAACGATCGGAAAGATACTGTAACAATCGTTGAGCATGGTGGGAGGGACGTTCACATTTCGACTCTGGAGCCAGGGGTTCGCCTTTTTTCGAAAGATGGCGAGTCGTTCCCAGACAGTGTTGAGGTCTTCGATCCAAAGCAGCGACGGGTCGGCGTATTGACGCTCAACGACTACAAATCACATCCCTCCGATGTTCCTGCAATGCTCGTTGTATCGCGAACGGGAGTGGCGTTCGCCTCACGAGCGCTGTTAGACAAGTTGTACCGCGAGTGGGAACCGTCGGGACACCCGTCGCACCATGTTTCATTCGCTGGCGGAGATGGCTCTTCTACGGAAAAGGCCATCATTGTGCATGCGCAGGATGGCCGGGACGAAGGCGCCGCCCACTCCACCTACATGCGGACGCATTTTGGATACCGTTCACGTACAGGAGCTCACGGCTCGGTGTTATGCTGACTGAGGACAAAATATATGACGTCTACGAGTTCGTGACGCGCGACGGAAGAAAACACGTATTGTACTTTGACACCACAAAAGTGCGAAGCAGTTCAATCACAACGATACCACGCGATGCAGTTTCCGAAAGCACTCGGAGTCGCTGATCTATGTATTGCGACGCCACATCTGAAAGTGTTTCCCCTAGACTTTTGGCTACACCTTTTGGGCCAATGCCAACGGTGTTCCTGTTTCAGATGAGCATCGCAATAGAGATGCGAACACGCCTTAAGAAATAATCTGACGAATGCTACCTCTTCACGAAGTACTGGTGTGATGGTGGCACAAGCTGGATAGCCGCAGCGGCGTTGCCGCTGCGGTGGCTGTAGCTGTTGGAGTGACCGTTGCCGCAGCTATCTCTGTCGCGGTTGCTGTTGTCGCTTTACCGATTCTTTCCCGATGAAGTGACGCTGCCGGGCGCTGCCTTGCCAGGTCGCTGCATCTTGAGATCGGCGTTTATGAAGAAAAACTGACGTGATGACGTTGCCCACGACAGAGGCGCGATTTCACGCCCCTTACCAAGCTTGGTCATCCTCAGTTTAAACAGCGTCCCAGATCCTGAGAGCGGGGTGAAATCATTCGAATACGCCGAAACGCGGAGAGTCCGGATTGGTCCAGTCCCAGGTAGAACGTTCCCAGCGACATTCCAATTCCCGGCTGTTAGACCGGCATTCTGGACTGGCGGGTCTTGGAAACTAACCTTCCGTTCATCAAAGGTGAAATCACCTTGGAACCCGACCAAGCGCGCTTGCGCATCGATCTTGGTTGTCGTTACCGCGGCAGAGAAATCCCTTCGTCCCTGATCGACGGCCGCGCTAGGTAACGTTACCGCAGCTACGGTCGGTTCCGTCTCGTTAGTCCTATCCATCGTATCCGATCCATTCCCTTCCGGCCCCTCGGGCAGATTCGCGAACGCAGAAGCCACATCGCCATAAACAATCGCGCTATAGTCTTGCCCAGCCTGGTCGGTCACTACGGAGCTATAAGTCCGGTTCGCCGGCGTGAAGTTGTAATTCCCTGTGTTCGCTATCCCGCTTGAGAGACCTAGATAAAACCGCTGAATCGCGATCGCATCCACGGTGTCGATAAAGGTATCGACGTTCACATCCGCCGCTATCCGCCGGCATCCCGGTGGGATCGCGATCAACTTGAGGAAATGCCTTTGCACCGCAATCGCATCAACCGTATCGATGCCTGAGGCCCCAGGAAGCATCGCCGTTTTCGTTGGGGTCACGAGGTAGTTGCCACCCGCGTTCACCGTGAAGATGTAGTTACCGGAACCATCCGATGTGGTAGAACCGCTCGAATCTCCAGTGAGAGTAAGCGTCACACCCGACACTGGAGGAATGCTTGGATTCGAGCAATAAGTGATCGCGCCGGAAATATCAACCGCCTGAAGGGTGATGCTGCCTGCCGGTAGGTTACAGGGTCTTTCCAAATTCAGATCAGCGTCGATAAAGGCAAAGCTATTCCGTCCCACGGCCCAAGTCAGGGCAGTCGTTGCGCCCGGTGTGTTGCTCACCCGGGTCATGTTTAGATTAAACAACGTGCCTGTGCCGGACAGCGGAGTTTTGTCGTTGGAGAAAGCGGAAATCCGCAGGGTCCTGATCGCTCCGGTTCCAGGCAAAACGTTAGCCGAGACATTCCAGTTGCTAGAAGTTAATCCTGCTTGTGAGACAGGTGGGTTCTGGAAGGTAACGACTGTTGAATCAAAGGTGAATTCACCTTGGAAACCAACGAGACTATCGGAGCTATTAATGTTGGTTGTGACGATCGGTTCGGTAAAGTTGGTAACGACGACAGTAATAGAGTCGATAGGCAGCGAGACCGTTTGCACGTCACAAGGCGAAGGAGTTGGAGTCGGCGGTGGGATTGTCGCCGTCGCCGTGGCTGTTGGGGTCGGAGTCGGCGTGAATGTGGCCGTTGCGGTTGCGGTCGCGGTTGCGGTCGCTGTTTCCGTTGCGGTCGCCGTGGCCGTTGCTGTTTCGGTGGCCGTTGCCGTAGCCGTTGCTGTTGCTGTTTCAGTCGCGGTTGCAGTAGCCGTCGCTGTTTCGGTGGCTGTTGCCGTAGCCGTTGCTGTCGCCGTCTCGGTAGCAGTTGCTGTTGCCGTAGCCGTCGCTGTCGCAGTCTCGGTCGCCGTCGCGGTAGCGGTTGGTGTTGGCGATGGCGTAGGCGCCTGAACGCTCAGGACAACGCTGTTCGAGTTGTAAGTAATAGTGAAATCAGTGCCCCCAATATTGATAGAGGAACCTTGCGCGAAGGTGCCGGTAATCCCGCCCGTGCCTTGAATGATCGTGAACTGCTGTCCGACCTCTGGACTGAAGCCGTTGATGAGCGAGCCGTTCAAGGTAGCTACACCGGCCCCGAGACTAACGGTTCCAGCAACGTTCAGCAGATCATATTCGGTGCCGGCATTTACGCCGCCGATTTCGATCTTGAAAGTCGTCCCCGAGTTGAAGGTCACATTGCCGACGGAAGTCAGCACGCCGGCGCTGTTCCCTGGCGCCACCGTTCCACTGGTCGCGGTGATACCGCCGACAGGGCCGGTGCCGCCAAGCGTTCCACCGGTAACATTCATTAGACTGCCTGAAGTATCACCGTTCACAAACAAGGTGCCGGCGCTGATCGTCGTGATGCCGGTGTAGGTATTCGAGGCGTTGCTGAGAGTGAGGGTACCAGCGCCACTCTTGAAAACTCCGCCAGCGCCGCTTATCTGACCGGTCCACGTGGAACTAATGCCGCTGCCAATGTTGGCGCCAACGCTTCCACTTCCTGCGACTGGCACGCTGCCGCTCGGAGGGTTGATATTGTACCCAACGCCGTTGAGGACGAAGTTGTTGTTGATGGTCGAATTGGAGAGTGGGGTAAGGAATGCCAACCCGGCCGTGTTCGTATTATTGGTCGAGATCACCCCAGTAGGCAGTGCGCCGGACGTGTAGGCGATGAAGCTATTGTTATTCGTACCATTAATAATGAGCGGGGCCGTGCCGCTCGGCGTGCCATTGAAGGTCACCTGCGTGTTGTTTCCAGTCTCGCCGAGCCAGAAGCCACCGGCGTTGCTGTAGTTACCCGAGAAAGCCACTCGCCCGTTGACGACGCGAATGGAGGCGGGACCGCTGATGTTTCCCGTGATATTGGTGGAACCCGTGCCGGTCGCACCGCCGCCTTGGATGCGGAGCGGAGTGTTGAGCGTGATATTGCCGCTGATCGTTTGCGAGCCGGTGGTGTTGCTCAGGGGAGAGAGGCCGGCCATGAAAGAATTGCCAAGCGCGACGCCGGCATTGGTCAAAGAGCCGTTATCGACGATAATGTCACGCGCGAAGGTTGAGTTGGCGGGTGCGCCTGAGATGCTAAACAGTGGAACTGCGCCCACCATATCGGCGTCGTTTGCCGAAACGCCCAGGGTAATCGTGCCGCCCGCACCGAGACTGCTGTTAACATTGAAGCTGCCCTCGCGAATCTCGAACGCTCCAGTAAATCCGGTCGAAGTGTTGGCGAGAGTGGTCGCTCCAAAACCATTCTGCGTAATCGTTCCGGTAAGTCCGGATAAATCTCCGCCCAAGGTAAGAGTGCCGGCAGCGTTGAGCAACCCGGCGGTTCCGGTGATGGCGCTATTGACAGTGTTAGTCCCGAAGAACGCGCCGGTTGTGGAACCAAAGTCGATAGTGCCGCCAGTGTAGGTGCCTGTGCCGCCACTACTCAGGATCATCCCCGAATTGATCCCGAGGATCACACCGCTTCCGAGGGTGATGGCGAAGGAGCTAGTGCCGCGTTTCAGCGCGTTGATATTCACCGAAGAATTAACCGGGGTGGCCGCGGTCACGGAAACGTTGGCCCCGGGTGTGGTGAAGTTGGTCACATAACCGGTGTACGGGGTGAGTCCAGTCGCGCCGCTGTAAGTGAGGAAGTCAGTCGTGCTGACAATGCGCGGCAAAATGCCGGTGCCATCCGCGGCGGGAAGCATGCCATTTACAAATACCTTGGCATTAACGCCAAGGCTGAGCGATGAAATCGCGAGCGTCGTTCGTGGCGCCAGGGTAAGATCGCCCGCCACCGTGACAGTGGCAGTGCCACCGGTTCCTCCGGTGTTTATGTTGAAGATATTGTGTCCGCCTAACGCACTCATGCTGCCAATCGTCTCGGACGCAATAACGGCATTTTGCCCTCGGTAAGTGAAGGTACCGTCGCGCAGCTGAAGCGCCACATTGTCGGGCACGCGATTGCTGTTCTGTGCCGCAGGAATTGTCGGAGAAAAGTTCCCTGCTCCGCCGATGGCGGCGTTATTTTCGAGCTGGAAGATGCCGCCGGAGAACGCCTGGATTGTCGTAGCTGAAAGAAAAGAGCCATTGGCGCCCTGGAGCGAAAGAGCGGCATTAAGCCCAATAACTTCAACCGAAGAAGAAGCGTTCGTGCCAGTGGCTGCGTTGACGCCGCCACCAATTCGAGTCGATCCGGTGTAGGTATTGTTGCCGAACAGACCCATGCCGTCGCCGGCAGCCATTACACCATTCTGATTGTAACCCAGCGTCTTGAGGAGCGAACCGTTGGAAAGAACACCCATCAGTTGCAACGCTCCCCACTGGTTAAAGACTGTGCCGGTAGAGACGCGGATGACCTGGGTGCCACCGCCAAAGTCCAAGTTGGGCGCGATCGTGTTGCTCCCGATGTTAAAGCCAAACCCATTCCCCAGCACAGTGATATCGTCCATCACGGTCAAGGTCCCGGTCCCCATAATGCCAATGCCGCCGGTGTTGGTGACCGGATTGAAAGCGAAGAAATCCGTGTCGTTATAGAAGGTGATCGAACCGAGCGTTAGGTTCAGTGCGCCAAAATCAAACTGACCGTTGGAAATACCGAGACGTGTAGTCGTCGGTAGAACGCTCGTGTTCATGATCTGGGTAGTGGCACTGTACTGGGACGGCGATGCGCTACTCTGTCCTCCTGCGAAAATGTCGACAGGGAGAATGTTGGTCGCAGCGGTCATGGACAAGCCGAAGCCGCTAAAAGTAATCGGCCCCGCTAACTGCAACGTTCCCTGACCTCGCTTGACCAGGCCGAACGAGCTGTTGAATGGCGTGTTGATCGTGGTGCTGAGACTCGTGTCCACGTAGATATTCCGCACGCCGAGCGAGCTGCTGCCTGAGGCTATAGTGATCGGCCCGGTACCATTCAGGACATAGCCGCCCGCGGTAAAGCCGAGGCTGTTGACGTTGATCGGTGCGGTAACGTTGATCGCACCCGCTCCGGTCGCACCGAAGACGGCGCCGTCGCCGTTCCCATTATTCCAGAAACCGGTGGACCAATTCGAGTCGGTCAGGTTCCAGATGAAGCTGGAGGACCCGTTATTCCAGGTGACGTCGGCCGCGCGAAGCGAAGCGATAGGAACGAAGAGAAGCGCGAGTACCAGTGAACTGGAGTAACGCAAACACTTAGTTAGGCGATAGATCTTGCAGAGTTGAGGGACGGATTGGTTAGGGTAGGTAGGTTGTCTCATTTTCGCTTCGCTGGTTTGAGAGCGAGAGCTTTCATCTTATCAACTCAGACCGGCACTAACAAACCACTATCTGGCATGCATTGCGCCGCGAAATGATGCGCGGCGCAGCACTGAGCTGCGCCACGCAGTTCAGGCATGTATCGCACCGCGCCATGATGCGCCGCGCAACTCTTAGCCTAACGCCGAAAATCTGCGCCCCGCATGAAAGAGAGTTCTTCCTGAATATGGTCGAGGAGCCAGTCGTCCGGTTTGAGGCACTTTTGGGCAACCTTTTCCACTTGGGTCACGGCGTCGAAATGCAATTTCAAATTGACGCCCTTCCAGCCTTGCTTGCGCAGGGTAGCGAGGCTCTCGATCGCGCGGCGTTGCTGCTGCCAGCTGGCATTGGCGAAAGCTTTTGCGATCGGGCGCTTGGGAAGATAAAGCAGATCGGTAAAACAAAGCGCCACGAAGTAGGCGGAAAGACTCCGGAAATCTCGGATTCGATCATTGAGAAGTTGTTCCATTTCGGCCGGGAGATTGATCGTGTGGCGAATTGTCTTCATAGGTTTAACGTTTCCCCTGACGGAACCCTTTTGTAAAGCAGGCTGCACGGCTCGGCCGTACCAATTTGATCATTTGCCAATGAAGGAGGCGCTAGCTCCAGGAGCCGTCGGGCGCTGTCCTGGTCAGAGCTTGAAAGCGATACTTCGAGGGAGTCGAACTCGATGCCGCGCCCAACGAAAGCGCCGTGGTCGCTTCTTTCCACCGGCGCACTCCAAAACGGCGTCCTCCTTGTACTTAATTCTCCGCCTTGTTCAGTAACCATGCCCAACCTAAAAGCACAGCTGCTCCAGTACCCGCGATCCAGAGTGAAAGCGTCAGATAGCGTGGCCAGTAGGTATAAGAAACAACATAACTACCGGCATCCGGGACGAACACGCCTTTGAAAGCGGAGTTAACCCGAAAATAATTTGCCGGCCTACCGTTTAAAAGCAGTCGGAAATCTTTCCGCACATACGCTTCGGTGAGGACAATGACTCCCGGACCAGGTGCCTCAACCTTAAAAGATGTTGTGTTGTTCGTGAAATTGTATTCCGTGGCTGGCGTGGCCTTTTGACTGGTCAACGGGGATGAACCGCTAACGAGTTTAGCAACCTCCGGTTGACTCGCCAATTCCGCCTTCGGAATTCCTGCAAACGGCTCTCGATCACCTTTCTTCAAAATGTCAGTGAATTCGTTCTCGCTCTCGTAGGCCACTAGTCGATCGCTGAAGTAGGCTCGTGGCCAAACGTGCTCGGATTCCAAAACATCCAAATCCAATGAGGCAATCTTGTTCAACGAAGGAATGTCTTTGGTCGTTTCCGCGGAGCCAACAAAATAACGAACGTTGAGCATTTCAAAAAGCGGAAGATCATCCGCCAAATGTTCACCTATTAGGCCATGTTGTGATGTCGCGAAAATCAACTTGGCCCCAGAGGCGTTCATCAATGCACGGTAATGCTTGTTGACGAGCGGATCCGGACCCTCGATCTGCTCGACGCCTACGGCTCCGCCATAGCCCGGGAACAGGCAGGAACCGAAACCCATCGAGCGGGCTGGCTCGTCGGAATGGCTTTTTATCAATTTGAGAGCCGGCGAAGCGTTAGCGGTTAGGTTGACGCGCCGTTGCGGGTTCATCACGTAAGCGTCGAAAGGGGTCGTCAAATGCATACCGTGACGCCAGAGCATGAGCACAACCAACAACGCCAGGACGAAAACGGGAAAGGAGCGCCCGCTCTTTATCACCAGCGCTCGATGCGCGAGCCAAGGTATTGTGACCGCTCCTATGACAAGGGAGACAAAATATCCCCAAAAAAATGTCGATTTGGGGATACGCTCGCCAAAGTGAAGCATTGAAGTAGTTGTGCGCTGGGCCGCTTCCGTCGTCCCGAGATAAAGCGCAACGAGGCAGGTTAAAATGATAAGCACCTGTCGATAGGTCCTCGTGAACTCGCCAGCTTGGCAGTCCCTCCAGAATGCCCTGATACCAAATCCTGCAAGCAAGAGTAAGCAGACGATCGCTACGCAGGAGAACGTATTGTCGACGTGAAGAATATTTCTCAGAAACGGCGCGCGATCGATCAGGGAAGGAGGTATGATTCCAAAGACAAAAAGCAAAGCGCCAATACAAGTGATAGTTAGGCCGCGAGCAAGTCCCCTTTCGTCGGTCTTGTGCGGACTGGAAAACAACCAAAGGACTGCAAGTAGGGTGAGAAAATTTATCGAAGGATCGAGACAGATTTCACCCGCGTTGAACTGGCGATAGAATATATCATCGAACAGACCAATAAGCAGACTCGGCTGAATTTGCCATACGCCTCCTGCATCATAGCTGGTCAGCGAGTTTTGAAGCGCGTGGAGGAACGTCCACCACACCGGCATCGCGATAGCGAGAAACAGAACGTTGGCGAATAAAGCCTGAAACAGTTTTCGTCTTTTTCCGCCGACGATTGAGCGGCTGAGCACGAGCGTGAGAAAGCCACAGAGGTTCATGGCCAATAAAAGGACGTAAGCTTCCTTTACTGTGCCGCTGTTAATGAGTGTCCAATCAGCGAGGACCATCGCTAGTAGCCAGGCGGCTGTTTCCCTGCCCGGCCGGGCATCAATTAGCTTGAACCAACAGAGCAGAATCGAAGGCGCATAGCACAAAGCGAAGTAGGCCGGATGCGCGTAGCGGTAGGAAAAAAATCCGATGAACGCCGCAGTCGCCGCGATGATTAGTGCTGCGGGGAGATGTCTGGTAGTCTGAAGGACACAGAGACCAAGACAGAGGGCGAACAACCACTTGGCAAGAAGGTATTTCAAATCCCATCCACCGCTGGAACCGCCGGTTAGCAGAACCGGCAGATGCAGCGGGTCGCCAAACATTGAGATACCTTGACCTAACAGAGGCGTTCCACAGGAATTATATCGGTTCCAAAGAGGGAGTTCGCCATCTTTGAACAAACTTCGGCTTTCCACCACAGAGTAAGGCCAGTTTTGCCACATGGCCGCGCCGAGGTCCGACCCCTTCTCATCGTCTGTGACCACATCACGATATCCCGGAACGGTTGGCATTTTACCGTAAAGCAGAAAAGTGCCGCTGTGATTGTTAGGGGAGATGAAGCTTTTTCCGAAAAAAACGATTGGGTAACAACTTAACGTTACAAAGAAAGCGGCGGTGAAAACCACCGCTCTACAGGGATGCGTTGTGACCCAGGACCACACCTGCTGCCCAGTCTAGTTAGGACTTTTCCGTATGGCAATCTTGCCTGTAGGGGCGCTTCTGCGAAGCGCCTCCCCCGATGCCGGCAAATTGAGGCGCTTCACAGAAGCGCCACTACAAGGAGGGATTGACAGCAATTACCTTCATCCGCTCCAGCTGCGATTGATTCCTTGTCGAAGCATTCAGCTTGATCGACGACGAGGTGATAGGGTACAAATCGGCGTCGCGACAGTCCAACGGGACCCCGGTGCGATACAGTCATGAAACGAATGTCTAACCGTCGATTCGCTTTTGTTAGTCCGCGATTCGTGGTTGGTCTTGCGTTTTACCTGAGCAATGCGTTCCCCGCGCCCTCGGTTTCAGCAGAAACCCCCACACCCACTCCCACCGTCAGTCCGCCTCCACCGGTCTGCACTCTGAGGCAAGAATTCAACCTCGTTACGACGTTGATTCCCGCCGGCTGGTCCATGATTAACAACAGCGCACCGGTCGGCACCACCGGATGGTTTCAGGGGGATTCGACGATGTTTCCCGCCCAATCGTGCGCTGCAAACTCATACATTGCTGCCAGCTACAACAATGGCGCTGATACGTCGACCATCAGTAACTGGTTATTAACTCCACCACTGACCATCCAGAATGGCGCTGTTTTGAGTTTTTGGACCCGGACTCTTGGAAGCGTTTCCTATCCCGATCGCCTCCAGGTACGTTTGAGCACAAACGGAACGAGTCAAAATGTCGGCACCACCGCATCAAGTGTCGGTGACTTCACGATCCTGCTCCTCGATATCAACCCGACGTATACCGTTACCGGTTATCCCACTGAGTGGACTAACTACATCGTAACGCTCACTGGAATCCCTGGCGCTCCACAAGGCCGACTCGCCTTCCGTTATTTTGTTGAGAACGGCGGCCCCACCGGAACGAACTCAGACTATATTGGGATCGATACGGTGGAATACGCTTGTTCGGACATAATGCCTTGGGTTCCGTGTCCAACACCGACACCGACGCCAACACCATCGCCTTGTCTCACAATGCTGACGCAATCTGCGAGCCAGACACCTGTGCCCGGTTCGATTTCATGCGCCGGACCGCCGACATTCTTCCACCACGATACCAGTTATTGGAGAGCATTCGATATGGCTACCCTAACTGGTGGATCGGAATACAAGGTGACCTCGGTTTCATTCGCGATAGAGCAGGCGATCCACTCCACCCCAGCGCCCGGGACACCGACACCGACCCCTGGCAACGGAACACCTACGCCCACTCCTCCACCGACTCCTGGAACTCAGCCCGTGATCATTCGTCTCTATATCCAAACCAGCGGAACTTTTCCTGCGGGCAGCCGCAGCCTCATCGCCTCAACTGAGTTATATCTCCCTAACCAATCGGGAACTCTTCTTACTGTGCCGCTCGTCGTGACAGTCCCCGCCGGAACGCCCCAGTTGATCATGGAAGTTTACACGCCTGATGGGCGTTTGGCTTTCAACCGGTTCCTAATTGGATCCAATTCGTCCGGGCAAACGGCCCCAAGTTATTTCAGTGCCACCGACTGTGCGGTGCCGACACCGACTGATCTCGCAAACGTCGGCTTCCCCAATATGCATGTGATCTTGAATGTCCATGGCGCGTGCGCAACACCGACACCAACTGCGGTAAGCATCTCCGGCGCGGCCAACTACTGTTCAAACCCCTTGATGCCATCGATTCCAAATGTGACGATGATCCTGACTGGAAGCTCGGGGAGTTCCACCGTAACCGATGGTTCGGGGAACTATTCTTTCACCGATCTTACGCCGGGACTTAGTTATACCGTAACACCGACAAAGCTGGCACTTAGTCCGGGCGCCGCCGGCATCGACACGATAGACGTGATTGCAATTCAAAAGCACTTCTTGCGAATTGGCGCTCCTCTCACGGGCTGCAGCCTAACGGCTGCTGATTGCGCCGCACCCACGGGCGTGAGCACGGTGGACGTCCTCGCGACCCAGAAGTTCTTCCTCGGATCGGGACCTGGAATCGGTAATGTTGGTAAATACCAGTTCAACCCTCTGAGCCGTTCATACTCATCGCTAATCAGCAATCAGTCCGGCCAAAACTTTAACGCAGTCGTCTTTGGCGACGTTAGTTTTGGTTACGTTCATTGAGGGTTCTTCGCGCAGAGTGAGTTTTAGTCGGCTTCACCCCTTCAACCCTTCAACTCTTCAACTCTTCAACTCTTCTCTTTCAACTCATTGGTCCGGTGCAATAACGTCCCGATGGCGCCAGGCATAACCGAGACCTGAGTAAACGGTTAAGATGACCGTAATCCAAACCAGCAAAGGTCCACCCTGATTCCACGCTCGCATTCGCCAACTGTCTTCTCCAAGTTTCAGATCCTGCGCCGCAAGCAAGATGAGGAAAAAGATCACGGTAATGATCTGCCACGAAGTCTTATGTTTTCCCAAACGTTCTGCAGGTAGCACCTGACCACGCGCGCTCGCCATCAAACGCAACCCCGTAATAAGAAAATCGCGCGCCACCACTGTGATGGCCGCCCAGGCCGGAATCGCTCCTAACGGCACTAGCGATATAAATGCAGCTGCGATCATGATCTTATCGACTAACGGATCCATCAAAGCACCGAAGTGAGTGACCGATCCGGAGCGGCGCGCAATTTCTCCATCGAAAAAATCGGTCACTCCGGCAACCAAAAAGAAAATCAGCGCCGCGGTTCGCGCATAAGTCCAAGTCGAATTAAGCGCCGCGACAAATAGGATCGTTAGAACAAGACGGCTGACGGTAAGTCGGTTTGCCCAGTTCATACGCGTGTGGTTAACGAATCTGGACGTTGTTGCGATGTTTCGTTTCCGGCTTTCTCTGAAGTGCTTGAATCTTTGAAGACCGGATGTTTCCAAATCGGCACGGTCCGTTTCAATTCATTCATGATCCATTGGCTCGCATCGAAAGCGGCGGAGCGGTGTGGACTTTCTACCCGAACGGCAACGGACGGTTCCGCGGTTGGCACAAAACCGATCCGGTGCCGAATGATAAGTTGGGTGAGACCGAACTTTGACACGGCGTCTTGCGCAAGTTTCCCCATTTGATGTTCGGCCATCGGGGCGTGCGCTTCATATTGGATCCCGACGATTTCCCTTCCCTCCTCCAAGCCCCGGACCGCTCCCCAAAAATCGACGATCGCCCCCGAAGCCGGGTTGTTTTCGCGAGCCGGCAAGGCCAGGGGCGATTCAGTAATCGAAACTTCGTAAACGGAAATTGCCATGCGCTATTAGGTGCCGATAAAGTATCTATGCCGAGACCAGCGTGACCAAGGAGATACTTAAAATGAATACGAATCAATGCGATATCGGGCTGATCGGGCTGGCGGTGATGGGCGAAAACCTTGTCCTAAACATGGAGTCAAAGGGGTTTTCGGTCGCTGTTTTTAACCGGACGACCGAGGTGACCGATAAATTCGCCGCGGAAAAAGCGGAGGGGAAAAACATTCAGCCGACCCGGACCATGGAGGAATTCGTTGGTGCCCTCAAACGTCCGCGGAAGGCCATGATCATGGTAAAAGCCGGCGCGCCGGTAGACGCGGTAATTAGCCAGCTGACCCCGCTCTTAGAGAAAGGTGATGTAATCATCGACGGGGGCAATTCCCTTTTCACCGATACGCAACGGCGCTGCAAAGATTTGGAAGGTCGGGGTCTGCATTTCGTTGGGTGCGGCGTATCGGGTGGTGAAGAAGGTGCGCTGAAGGGGCCGTCACTGATGCCTGGTGGATCGCGGGCATCATGGGAAATGATCAAACCGATCTTCACAAAGATCGCTGCTCAAGTCGACGGCGAGCCGTGCTGCCGTTACATGGGACCGGATGGGGCAGGACATTACGTCAAAATGGTGCACAACGGGATTGAATACGGCGATATGCAGCTTATCTGCGAAGCCTACGCGATTCTAAAGGACGTGGCGGGTCTCGAGCCAAACGATTTGGCTGGCATCTTCGAAGAATGGAATAAAGGCGACTTGGATAGTTATCTCATTCAAATCACGTCCCAGATTTTTCGGAAAACGGATCCCGAAACTGGCAAGCCCATTGTTGATGTGATTCTCGACAAAGCTGGACAGAAAGGTACCGGTCTCTGGACGCTGCAATCGGCACTCAGCCAGTCGGTCGTTATCTCCACCATTAACGCAGCGGTCGAGGCTCGGGTGATCTCATCACGCAAACAAGAACGTGTAGATGCATCAAAGATTCTGCCAAAACCGCGGGTGCAGAAGTTTGCCGGGAATCGGTCGGAACTCATCACCGCGGTGCACGACGCACTCTACGCATCGAAAATAATCTCCTACGCGCAAGGCATGGAACTTTTAGCGGCGGCGAGCACAGGTTTCCATTGGGACTTGCATTTCGGAGACATCGCTACAATCTGGCGGGGCGGTTGCATCATTCGCGCCAAGTTTTTGGACCGGATCAAGGAGGCGTATGAGCGAAATTCCAACCTGCATAACTTGCTTCTCGACCCGTACTTCACTGGGATCATCGAACGAAATCAGGATAACTGGCGGGTGGCGGTTGCCGCCGCTGTGAAACAAGGAGTTGCGGTCCCGGCATTCAGCGCGTCGTTGGCCTACTTCGATAGCTATCGTGCAGCGCGTTTGCCTTCCAATTTGCTTCAGGCGCAGCGCGATTTCTTTGGCGCACATACATATGAACGGGTGGACAAGCCGGGCGTTTTCCACACCGAGTGGCTTGAATCGGGGACAGAACCGCGCGAAAAACCAGCAGAACCAAAGGCGCCCCAGCGGGCCGGCGAATAAATAAGATGCCTATTTACGTTTACGAAACCACTGACACATCGAAACCGATCCGTCGTTTCGAATTGAAACAAAGTATGAAAGACGACCCGCTCAGGGTGGATCCGAAGACGGGTGAACCAGTCCGGCGGGTGATTTCCGGCGGGTATGGTGTGCACGTAACGGGTGGGACGACCAAGGCATCGGCAGTACCAACTCGATCACACGGGTGCGGGTCTGGTTGCGGATGTCATTGAGGAACGGCTAAAAGCGTTATCTGTCGTACAGATCCCATGGGACATATGGGTCTCATAGGACGCATAGGTCACATGGGTCTTATCGGACACATTAATGAAAATCATGCGAATCAGTCCCGACAAGCTGCGCGTGGACGAGTGGTTTGATCTCTTGTGCTTTAATTAACACTACGTTGTCCGAATTCTGGACCTTTCCTTCAATAATCAGGAATGGCTCTTCTGTAATCAGGAGTCGCGTTCGTTCAAATAAATCCGGGGTCACGATTGCATTTGAAACACCGGTCTCATCTTCGAGACTGACAAAGACAAAACCTTTGGCTGTTCCCGGGCGCTGACGGCAAATCACGTTTCCGGCGATCTGAATCGTGTCGCCATGACGCGCGGATACAAGATCGGTTGCGCGCCAAATATTTGGCAAATGCGACCGCAATAACTTCATCGGGTGCGGTCCGGTCGTTAGGTTCATTGTGTTATAATCTGCTTTCACCCGCTCGGGCATTGTCATAGGAGTCAGAGGTTGGCCCTTTACCTCAATCTTCTTCTCGCTCGCGGGGAGAGGCGGAGGAGAGCCGCCAGATATAGCCTGAACGACTGCATCGTCATCACTATTGAATTTGAGCGATTTGGAAAATCGCTTTGGCTTAGTCGGCGGTTCGGAGACCGCCGCTCCTCGCCACGGCGAGTCCGTCCTTTGGCGGACTTGTTCGCTAAACAGAGGTTCCGGCAGCGGTTCTTCAACCTCCCACATCGCGGCCCGCCGATGCGGAGCAAAACAATTGAGCGCACCCAATTCGGCAAGGGTTCGCAGTTCTTCTTTTGTTAATCCAACTCGACTCTTTAATTCAGTAATCGATTCAAATGCAATCAGGTTGCGCGCTGAGACAAGGCTTTCTGCATGCTCCTTCTGAAACCCGTTCACCACGCAAAACCCTAGCCGAACCGTATCATCTGAAACCACTTTGCAACGCCACTCCGATTCCTTCACACAAACTGGCTGAATTCGAAGTCCATGCCGGTTGGCGTCTTTCACAATTGTGGCCGGTGTATAAAAACCCATCGGCTGATTGTTTAACAAACTTGCGTAAAACTCCGGAGCCCGATGCACTTTCAAATACGCACTGCCATAAGCGAGAATCGCAAAGCTGATCGCATGCGACTCAGGAAATCCATAAAGCGCAAAGGATGTGATCGATTGGAGGATCTTCTCGATCACTTCCGGTGCCACATTGTTCCGCAACATTGCCGCCCGCAGTTTCACGCTTACCTTTTCCATTCGTTCCTGTGACCGATGAAAACTGAGCGCGCGCCGCAATTCTTCGGCTTCGTTCCCGGAAAAATTCGCCACGATCATAGCGATCTTCAACATTTGCTCCTGAAATAATGGGACGCCGAGGGTCCGTTTTAGGACGGGTTCGAGACGGGGATCGAAATAAGTAACTTCTTCACGTCCCGCACGTCGGGCGAGATAGGGATGAACCATATCGCCCTGGATCGGGCCGGGCCGAATAATCGCGACTTCAATTACCACATCGTAAAAGCATTTCGGCTTAAGCCGCGGCAACGTAGCCATCTGAGCCCGGCTTTCGATTTGGAAAACACCTATCGTATCCGCTTTCTGCATCACTTCATAGGTGGCAGGATCATCCTTGGGAATGTGAGCCAGATCGAGTGGTCGCCCCCGTTCACGACAAATCTCAAAGGCATCCTGCATAACCGACATCATCCCGAGTCCGAGTAAATCAACCTTCACAATGCCGAGATCTTCGCAATCATCCTTGTCCCATTGAGCCACTACCCGTCCCGGCATCGAGGCATTTTCCAGAGGCACAAACGAACTGAGTTTGCCCTGACAGATGATCATTCCACCCGAATGTTGTCCGAGATGGCGCGGCAATCCGTAAATCGCTTCATACAACGAAATGAATGCCGGCATCCGCGGATGCGCTCTCGGTAACCCCGCCTGTTCAATCTGTGCCGCAAGATTGAGCGTGTGCGGGAAATCGCCGTGCCCAAAAAGATGGGAAAATCGGTCGAGAATATTCGGGGCAAAGTTTAACGCCTTCCCAATCTCTCGAGCAGCGCTTCGACCTCGATAGGTGATAACGTTCGCAGTCATGGCCGCTCCATGTTTGCCGTAACGCTGGTAAACTTCCTGGATTACACTTTCACGGCGATCGCCGCTTGGCAGATCGAGATCGATATCCGGCCAACCCTTCCGACTTTCATTTAGGAATCGTTCGAAAACGAGATGGTTACTGACCGGATCTACCGGAGTAATTCCGAGACAATAGCAGACCGCGCTATTCGCCGCACTCCCCCGGCCCTGGACCATGATGTTGTGTTCGCGACAGAAGTTGATGATGTCCCAGACAATTAAGAAATAGCCGGAGAACCCGAGTTTCTTGATAAGAGCTAATTCCTCTTCGAGTTTTTGTTTCACGGCAGTGCTGATCGCCGCATAACGCTGCTGCGCTCCGAAGAGTGTGATCGTCCGCAGAAACGAATTCATGTCATGTCCATCGGGAACAGGAAAAGAGGGAAATTCGTAACCGATGTTTTCCAGGGAAAATTCGAGGCGATCGGCCAACCGTTGGGTGTTTTCAATTGCGTCCAAATGATCGGGAAAAAGCCTACGCATCTCCGCATCGCTCTTGAGATATCGTTCCGCGTTTTGGCTTAGGAGTTTGCCCGCTGCATCGAGATGAGTGTGTTCGCGAATACAGGTAAAGACATCGAGGACCTGACGTCCGTTAGGGCAGGCGTACTGGACTCCATTTGTTGCCACAAGGGACAAGCGAAATTTCGAAGCGAGGTCGATCAGCTTCTTGTTGACCTGATCTTCGCCGCGCAAGAAATGACGTTGGATTTCAACGTAAACATTATCATGACCGAAGAGGTCGATCAGACGTTGTAACCGATCTATTGCGATCCCCAACCCGAATAGAACAACTAATCCATTGACGAATTCAGGGAGCTCCTTCCAACGCACAAGACAACTCCCCTTTTCACTTCGCAGATGTGCTTGGGTGAGCAATCCGCACAAATTTTTGTAACCTAGCCGGTTCTGGACAAGGACCGGTAAAATATTTCCCTCTTCCATGCACAACTCGGCTCCCACGATCGGCCGAACTTGGTGCTCTCGAGCAGCGGCTGAGAAACGTTGCGCGCCGTAAACTCCATTTCGATCCAGCAACGCCATTGCGGGCATGTGGAGGGCAGCAGCGGTTTCAGCCAGTTCCTCCGGAGACGATCCACCTCGGAGAAAACTGAAGGCGCTGCAAGCGTGGAGTTCGATGTACATGAGGAGGGTTAAAGAGTTGAAGGGTTGAAGGGTGAAGGGAGATTAGAGATTTGAGATTTGAGAATGTCGTCCTCCACGCCTTCAACCCTTCACCCCTTCAACCCTTCAACCCTTCACCGCTTCAACTCTTCACGCTTCCCCCCTTCCACCTCCCCCTTCCTAATCATAAATTCCATCCAGCTCCCAGTGACCGTCATTCGAATGGCATTGGCATAGAGTGCCGTTTTCAAGTTCGACGTCCCATTCAGAGCGTTCCCATTTTTTTTCCTCCCACCAATTACCCGAAGCGATATAAGGGCCTTGTTGCCGCAAGATTTCCCCCTGAATTTCGGGAGCCCGGAGATAAGCCAGCTTGTTTTTCACCCACAACATCGAAACCGGAGTAGAGAGACGGAATCTTCGCAAAGCGGAGGAAGGCAACGGCTCTATATCGCCTTCTCTCTCCGGTAACTGCCAGGTAAATGATTCGATTCGAAATGCATCTGGCCGATAGGTCTCTTCCAAGACGGGGGTTCCGATTCGATCAGCCCCAAGTAATCCGGTTAGTCGAGCTAGTGTTTCGGAAAGACGCCCCGGATCGCGTAAGGCCGTCTCAAACAAATTGAACTGTTGATTGGTTGGTTTGGCAGGCTCGGCTTTAAGACTAACAGCAGTAATTGGATGATCCGATGTAAAATTCTCCAGATGCGTATGGAGCATCCGAAAAAGAATTTCGATGTTGTTAGTGGGTTCGGGAATTTTAAAGTCCCGTTCATAAATGCTCTTATCACTAAAGATAATTTTGAGCTGCAGTTCGCGTGCGACTAGGTAAAGGGCATCAAGGCGGAAGGATAATAGTTGAAGAAATCGGCGTAGAATAAAGAGGAGCGGTTCGCTCGTTTCGATTTCATTTTCGAATTCGAACCTTTCTTCGAACGATTCGGGTGGTGGAATCAGTTTTAAGAGACGGGAAGTTTTTCCATTGGCGCGATCCCAAAGTTGAAGACCGACGGGACCGAGTCGTGTTCCGACAGCTTCTTTATCCAGAGCAGCGAATTGCCCCAGCGTCTGGATCCCCCATCGGTGTAACAGATCGAGGACACTTGCGATCTCGGCATTGTCTTTTTCCCTTACCACCCTCTGCATGGGGTAAAATTAGGCAATGTTGGGATATGTTCAAACGAACATTTTAGAATATTTTGTGGTTTCGTCTCGACCTTCGCTTTGCGTTTTGGAGTGCGGCAGTGCCCTGCCGCTTTGGGATAAGACGATGCCACTCCGAATCGGACGATCACTGGCAGCAAAGATATGTTTTCTTCACGGCCTTCCCCAAAAGCGGTGGAGCACCACCGCACTCCAAACGGAAGCGGAGAACACGCCAAGTTTTGGATCAGAATTCCATTTTATCCCGTCTCTAACTCCCTTGTTAGGTTACAAAGATGTAACCTTATAGTCCTCGACAAAGCTTCTCTCAATTCGGTAAAGACGTTCGTCGGTTATGCCTCACTACCATACTCCAAACCCACCTACAGGAGGTTTTATCATGCCAAAGCTATTTGTTTCTATCGTGTTCAGTCTGCTCTCTGCGTTCGTCTTATTCCTCGCCTCTTCCCCCGTCGCAAACGGACGTAACCTTAAAACACTCCCTGGCGGAGCAGGATCCGTCACCGCTAGTTTTGTTAACGTAGGCGGGATGGTCTTCCAGCCCGGCCAGTACGTGGGTGTAAAATGGGTGCTAGAAGGCGACGGAGTTCGATACTTCGAATCCAATCCGTGGAGCGAATGCGAATTGTTCTACTCCACTGATAATGGGAAGAATTGGTCGCGAATTTCTCCTCAGTTGAGTGTGACCAAGAGAAGTTTTGATTGGTGGGTTCCCCATTTCGCAACACAAACAGGGAAACTCGCTCTTCACATTGGCATTGAGGGCGAAGGGGAATTTTACGTTTTCCCATCCCCCGCATTCACCGTCCTTCCGGGAAGTCGTTAAGGGGCGTCCTCCCAAAATCTCTCGCCAATCGGTTCTTGTGACAAGTCTACAGAGATCAACCAAATAGGAGTTCAAACATGCGCTATACAAAAATCACCGCATTGATCGCGCTCACGGCAGCAACCGCTTTCTGGCTCATCCTTGGTTTCAGCCGAACTGCGGGTAGCGAGGCGCACAGAGTTTCGGCAGGCATCCCAGACTCTTCTAATAATAATCTCGGTTCTGTCGCCAATGGCTTTAGTCCAACTGGAAGTTACCAGGACTTGATGGCATTGCAGGAGGCGCGCGCCGCTCTTCGGAATGCGGTTGAGTCAGGAAATTTCGAACTGATGTCGAGCGCCAAGCAAATGGCTCTTCAGCTACTTGCCCAAATGAGATACGAAGGCGGCGTTCTGAAGGAATCGCCTGCGGCGCCTGCAACGTCCATTGCCGCAACATTGAAAGAACTCCTTCCACCTTTATTTGAAACTCCAGATGTTCTAGCAAATCCCCCGGTTAACGATCCGACCTTAGACACTACTGCGCAGAAAACGCAGAGTGAGACGACGGTTCTACTTACAGGAGGCAATGGGATTGTTTCTTCCTACAATGACTCAGGCTCGTTTGTCAGCGGAAACAAGTTTACGGGCTATTCTACTTCAACGGATTCAGGCTCCTCTTGGACCGACAGAGGAACGATACCTGAGGCAACTGTGGGCAACTTCGGCGATCCAGTTCTGGCCCGAAACAATGCAACTGGTAAAGTTTTTTTAGCCACGCTGGCGGCAAACACCAACGGTCTCAACATTTATAGTTCGACAGACAATGGCCTAACCTGGAACGGCCCTGTCAACGGGGCTCCCGGAACACTTGCCAGCGATGGTGATAAGGAATGGATTGCCGTCGACAATTTCGTAGGGTCCGGGAACGGGAACGTTTATCACGCCTATCGAGATTTTGGATCTAGTCATCCTGGAGTTCTTTTTACACGCTCTACAGATGCAGGCGTAACGTTTAGTCCGAATCCTGGGTTGACCATCGCCTCTGGTGCGGCAGGAAATGTGCAAGGCGCCTTTGTCTTCGTTGGTTCCGATCATGCAGTCTATGTGGGATTCTATGATTCGACTACCACACCCGATTCGATTCGAGTTCGAAAATCAACCGACCAAGGCCTAACGTTTGCGGCTACCGTTACCATATCGAACCTCACTACCACGGGGACAAACGGGAGCCTGAATGTGCCGGCCGGTTATCGTTCGAGTGCCTTTCCTCAATTCGTGGCAAGTCCTACGAACGCAAACCTGTTGTTCAGTATCCACCCGGATATTACTACCTCAGGTGGAACTGATAGTAATATTTACTTTAACAAATCCACCGACGGCGGGGCGACTTGGTCTGCCAACCAGCAACTAAACACGGATGCGACAACCCGCGCACAGACACAGCCAGCTCTCTCAATCATGCCCGATGGCACTGCTCTCTGTGTCACCTGGCAGGATAGTCGCGCAGACGCCGCGAATACGAAGGTGCAGCGTTACGGTGTGATCGGAACCATCTCAGGCACCACCGTTACGTTTGGACCAAACTTCATCGTTAGCCAACCGAACTGGACACCGGTCTACGGTCAAGACCCAGTAGTTAATAGCGTTTACATGGGTGACTACGATACGATGGATGCGGATAACAATTTCTTTTACACGACCTTTGTTGATTGTCGACTTGGCAATCAGGACGTGCGTTTTGCCAAGATTCCCAAAGCCGGTCCGCCGCCCGCAGCGGTCCTGAACGTAACTTCCTTCACTCCGACGTCGCTAACTCCTTCAACCAACAGCTGCAACGATCTGTTTGTCACCCTAACGAATGACGGAGACCTGACAGCTACATCTGTTTCCTTGACGTTAACAACGTCAACCTCCGGTGTTACGATCCTGGCTTCGCCGCAAAGTTACGGCAACATCGCACCCGGGGCGAGTGTGGCCAACGCTACCCCCTTCAAACTGAGTGTTTCCAACACCTTTGTCTGCGGGACCTCGATCGTTATCAATTGGAGCGTAAGCACAGGTGAAACAGGCTCTTTTACCATTACGACGCAGGGGACGGGCTATAACTTCACGACCATGACGGGACAAACAATTGTCCCGGGCACAACCGACGTCGGCAACCACACAGATGACCTGGCGACAGCGATTACCCTTCCATTTTCGTTCACCTTCTATGGAAACGCATTTACCACCGCAAACGTCAGTTCGAACGGCAACCTTCAATTTAGTTCCAGCAGTAGCGAGTACTCAAACGCGTGCCCCTTACCGTTCTCTTTGTTTACCAACGCCGTCATGCCGTTTTGGGATGATCAATGCACCGGGCCGTGCTCTGGAGTGACTGGCACGACCTATGGCATATTCACCTCAACCAGCGGCTCTGCTCCAAATCGTATCTTTAACATTGAGTGGCGCACCGCCTATTACAACAGCGGTGGCACTGGGATTCCGCTCGGTTATGAAATTCGCTTGTACGAAACGACCGGCCAAATCGATTTCGTTTACGGCACGTTAAACGGCACCGGGACGTCAGCGACAGTGGGCTTACAAAAGGGCACTGGTTCAGGACCTAATGACGTTGCTAGCTTTTCCTGCAACACCGGCTCTTTGTCGGATGGCCTGAAAATTTCCTGGTTTCCAACCGCGAGTTGTCCGCAGGGAAGTGGATCATGTCCTACCGGCCCGACGCCGACAGCCACTGCTACTTCAACGGGGACACCTTCTCCAACACCAACGGCAACGTCTACCTCTACAGCCACCGCCACAATTCCACCTAGTCCAACGCCAACTGCGACAGCAACGTCAACTGCCACAGCCACGGTTCCACCTACACCGACTCCTACCCTCACTCCTTCACCAACCCCAACGCCAACCCCCTGTGTGAACTATGCCTATACAGTCAGCACCGGCACTATTGTTCCAGGAACGACCGATACGGGTAACCACACGGACGACAATTCCACAGTCATCTCTCTACCATTTAGCTATCAGTTGTTCGATACCAGCTTCACGAGTGTGGCAGTTGGATCGAATGGGCATCTGACGTTTGGTGTCGTGAACAACGCCTTTAACCCAGGTTGCATCCCGATTGCGTCAGCCACTTACGCCATCTTCCCTTATGAGACAGATCTGTGCACAGGCGCGTGCACCGGAGACACTGGCACTAACCTTGGAATATTTACATCGATCTCCGGAACCGCGCCTAACCGAATCTTTAACATTGAATGGCGCGCGGCCTACTTCAATAGCGGCCAGACCACCAACATCCCGCTCAACTTTGAAGTAAGACTCTTCGAAGGACAGACAGCCTTCGACGTGATCTATGGAACGGTGCCACCTACCTTCACACCACCCAGCGCGCGGATCTTGACGGTCGGGATTCAGAAAACAACGACCCAGTTTACAATGGAGGGGTGCGACGCGACCGGTGGTGGCAGCCCGCCCGTGAGTTCTGGTCAACTTTATCATTATGTCCTGGGCACAGGTTGCCCCAGCGCAACACCTTCGCCAACTGGGACAGCGACCTCCACAGCCACGGCCACCCTTACCGCGACCGCAACCGCAACCGCGACTGCATCGCCTGCCGCAACCCCAACCCCGAGCCCAACACCACCCGTTTGCCTAACGTTCTCCAACCCGACAGCTATCAGTCTCCCTGATGTGACGCCGGCATCCCCCTATCCTTCGAACATCACAGTGTCCGGTTTCGGTGGCGCCCTCATCACCAATATCTCAGTCAGACTAAAGAATATCACCCACACATTCCCCGGCGACTTGGATATGCTACTCGTCGGCCCTGGCGGGCAAACTGCAATTATAATGTCTGATGTCGGAGGTGGTGGTGACGTCGCCGGTCTGACATTAACGTTGGACGATTTTGCTGCGGCCAGCATGACGACAAACGCATTGCCCGCGAGCGGGAGTGCGACGTTCAAGCCGACGAACCTCGAAACAACGGGTGACAGTTGGCCATCCCCTGCACCGACTCCAACACCCGCGAACAGTAGCGCTCTTTCGGTCTTTAATGGAACGTCGCCAAACGGAGTTTGGAGTCTCTACATCACAGATGATGCGGGCCAAGATACCGGAACGATTGCTGGTGGATGGGATCTGGTCATCGCAACTAACGTCTGCTCGAATACACCCACACCGACTCCAACCCTTTCGCCTACGCCAACCGCAACAGCCACCGGCGCGGCGAGTCCAACCGCAACCGCGACAACGACTGGGACCCCAAATCCCACACCCACGCCGTGCAATCAAACGGTCGTTAGTTATACGGGACCTGCGGTTGCGGTACCGGATTCCGATACCACCGGGGTCAACATGACGGTGGTTGTCAGCGGACTATCCACCATTACGGATCTCAATTTCCGTTTCGATGGTACCGCTTCGAGCTCTGACTTTAATTCGACAACGGTAGGCGTAAATCATTCGTGGATCGGCGATCTCGCGTTCAAGCTTACTTCACCGTTGGGGACAACGGTCACTTTTTATGACCGACCGGGCGTGCCCACCAGCACTTTTGGGTGTTCTTCGAATAACCTGTATCAATTGACCCTGGATGATGCGGCGGGTGCCTCAATCGAGACAGACTGCCCAGGCGGCGGTGGTGACAACGGGCCGCAAACGGGCATTTTCATACCTAACAACCCATTGTCAGCCTTTAACGGACAGGATCCAAATGGCACCTGGACGTTGAACGCGGTTGACGGAGCCGGCGGTGACACGGGTTCAGTGCGAGCCTGGTCGCTCTTGATCAGTGGACCTTGTTCGTCGCCTACGCCAACTCCAACGCCAATAACACCAACGCCAACTCCGACACCGCCGGTGAGTATTTCCGGCACTGTCACTTACTGTCCGAATCCGTCCCTGCCTCCCATTTCGGGTGTGACCATGACCCTGACGGGAACAACCGCAGGCTCTACTAACACAGATGGATCCGGGAATTACTCGTTTACGGCATTACCCTACGGCGGCAACTACACGGTCACTCCGAGCAAAGTTGGCATATCACCAGGTGGACCTGGCTCTAGTTCCATCAGCACCGTCGATGTGATCGCGATTCAGAAGCACTTCCTTGTCCTTGGAACGCCGCTCTCGGGATGCCGACTCCTTGCGGCTGATGTCGCTTCACCATCAGGAGTAAACACGATCGACGTTCTGGCGACCCAAAAGTTCTTCCTCCAACTGGCAGGCTTCGCCAACGTTGGAAAATACCAATTCAATCCAACGAGTACTTCCTATTCCCCGCTAACGGGTGATGTGACGAGCCAGAACTACGACGCCATTGTATTCGGCGATGTTATCTCGGGCTTTGTCCACCGCCCAGGATCCGGGGACGTCTCGCCTGTTTCGGAACGTTAGAACTCGAAAACTCTAACCACGAACTAGCACGAATGAACACGAAGCGCCAAAAGGGGAACCGCGGATGGCACGGATTGGGAAGCTTTCGCGCGCGATGTTGGCTGGCAACGTGCGCGGGCTCGTGTTTCACCTAACCCTTCGTGTTCATTCGTGTTAATTCGTGGTTGACGCTTGGCCCTTACCCTGGCCGACGCAACCAGCCGAGAAGTAACCCGACGAGGATCCAACCGAAAAGGTTAATTGGAAGTACTTTGAATGAAACGAACAGGTTCTCGGGATGCCATCCCATCAAAAACATCGGCCAATAGGAAACATAAACAAGAACGGTACATATGGGAGAAGGATGCGCGTAGCCCGACTGCAAAACGACGACAATAAGAGCAATGACGCTTAAAGCTCCACCTATCAAAGCCAAATAGAACGCGTATCGCATTGCGACCTTGACCTTTGAATTCATCGGATAGTGTGCCTCCAACTGAAAACAAACCAGCCCATCCGGCTGTGCCAGTTCTGGCGAGCCAGACCGTAAAGACAAGACACCAGATAGAAGTCACAGTCGGATTCACAACTGTTCTCTCGGGCCCATTGGTCTTTATTGGGATGAACGCCAACGGTGCATCCATTCTTCACCCGACACCGTGAATAACACAGGTCATGCTGCATGTAGCAATTGTCCTGGGCGTCAATCGGAGGAGATAACCGAACCAGCTCCAGAGGACTCAGATCTTCATAAGGCCGCCATTGCGCTCCCGTCCAACCCGGCCCACCCCAATTGCCGTAATAGCGAAAATCAAATAAGCCTAACGGATCGACTCGATTGACGGGATCATTCTGCACATTTTGATACAGATTCAGACCAAATGGTTCTTCCATTGGATCCCGGCTTATCCATCGTCCCAACCCTGGATGATAGGCGCGATAAAGGGCCAGATTCAGTCCACTAGGAGTATGGTAGTAGTGGCCCGTGTGGCCAAAATCGACATCAACTTTTTCAGAGGGCTTGGTTCGCTTGCCATAAGGATCGTAACTGTAATGTGCAAGGACACTGCCTGCTCCGTTGGTTACTTCCCGAATACTTCCTAAGTGGTCCCGAGTATAATAGTAATTCCGGGGAACCCCCGCGGCTTCCGATCGCTGCTCGCCTTCGTAGAAATAGCGACGTGTGATGGCGTTAGCTGCGTCCCGCTCCTGAGCAATTCGTTCTCCAATCCAAACAAATCTTTTCGTACTCAGCACTGTCGTGCCCATTTTTTCAACGATCGCAATCCGTCGACCAAACCCATCGTAGGCGAACTCGGAACGCTTTGTTGTGCCCGCGTAACTGATGGCCACCAATCGATTAGCTGCATCCCATTCGAATGTTTTTCCCTCACCATCGCTGGTCAGATTGCCTGCGGAATCATAACTAAGAACAGAAACTACTGGGGGCTCGTTGTTTCTCCTAACTTCTCGATGATCGAGTTGGTTAAGAGCATTGGCTGTGTAGGTTACGAATGTCCCAGGGATTTCTCCCGAGGGAGTTGATTGCGGAAAAAGATACGAGTCGCCTAGCCTATTGCCGGCATCATCATAGTTGTAGTCATATTGTTTCGATGCTTCCTGGGAATGAAGCGCGTTGCGCGCACTTAAGAGCTGTTGGGCGCCATCGTATTCAAACCAGAGCTCGGATGCTTCCGTTCCCAGTTGGCTGCTCCAACTCGCAAGTTGACCGCCTTGGTTGTAGGTGTACTCGAACCTCGACAAGTTCAGCTGTCCCACACTCAAGTTTTGCAGGCTTTGCAGCCTCCGGTCTTGATCCTTCCCGTAATATTCGAAAATCGTTTGTGGCCCGGTTTGAGTGCTGATCGCTCGAAGTCTCGACGTCGGACCATCATAACTACGTTCAAAATGTCCGAGTAAATTGTGAGTGGCGCTGATTCGACCAAGCGAATCGTAGATCACATTTTCAACCTCCCCGTTGATCGACTGTTCGCGAATCCGGCCCAACTCATCATATACAAACGTCTCTGTGTCGTTGGCGGCCGGTCCATCAATCGTTTGCAGTCTTCCCGCACCCAAGCCGATCGAAGAAACTGGGTAGTAGGCGAAACGGGTCACTCCCACGCCATCCGTCATCATCGAGATTCGGTTGTAACTTGTATCGTAGGAGTATTCCACGGATGGCGTCGCAGGATTCAACGGATTGCCGGACGAATCGGTGTAGAACGTCCGAGTCAAGTTGTTGTCGGCGGAATACTCATAGTTAACCCTCCGATTCAACGCATCGGTTGACGACTTAAGCCGGCTGGTTGCGCCCACACTGTTCGGCCCTACTTGGCCCTCGAAGAGATAATCAACCGTGGTCGAGTCAGCAAAGCTCTTCCTATAGACACGATTCTGAATGTCGCGACTAAACGTTGTCACGTTACCGTTAGGGTCAGTGATGCTGTTTAAGGAACCACAGTTACACCACTCAAAAAGTGCGGTCCGTTCTAGCGCATCGGTAATCGAATCCATTCTTCGATTACTGTCATAATGGCGATAGGTCCATTCTCCCGCTCGGTTACGGCTCTGAGTTAGATCCAGGGTCATTTCACCCGTGAAAATATCCGTGTATTGAAACTGCTCGTAAGCGCCATCGGGATAAGTGACGCTGATTTTTCGATCGAGCTCGTCGTACTCCGTCGTCGTGGTTGAGTCGTCACGTGGGTTCGTGACGGTTCGGACGCGCTTGAAATTGTCATAACCGAAATTGACGACAGCGGACGCACCGTTGCAGGCGGGACCGATAATCGACTCCAAATACCGGGGCGGCGCGCTCCCACCATATCGATACGTTGTGGTTTCTCCTTTGGTGTTTCTTCGCGTTAAGAGCTGCCCAACCTCATTATATTCATAAGTCGTCACTTGCCCGGCAGGGTCGGTTTCAGTTAACGGCTCGTGGGCTGCGTTGTAGCTGTAAGAGGCAACTTTATCCGCAGGTTGGCCATCGGGATCGAGGCTGATGCCAGCGGGATTGCGTTGATAGACCTCCAGAAGATCAATATTGTTAGGGGCATAACGATAGCTTTTAACACGACCCGCCGGATCCGTCTCCTGAATCAAATTGCCCAACTGATTGTAGGAGGCCTCCGAGAGCTGCGTCGCGTTCTCGCCAACGAGTCGTGCGGTCTTAATCGGCAATGCACTCTGCCCCACCTTGCTGGGGTCTGTTTGATTAGCGTAGGCATACCAGACACGATTCTCCAACGCCTTTTTCTCACTGTGTTTTATCCCAGAAATCTTTCCTTCGGGCGTTGCCAACCAATGGAATACTTCCGCTTTACTATAGTCACCAGGCGCGTCGGCCATCGCTTTCTTGTCCCAGTAGAAAGTATTCCGATAACGCAAGCCACTATTATAGAAACCCGCCGGCGCCACTGCCTCCGCGGAAGCTACGCTTGGTGCATCGTTATTGAATTCGACGCGCTCTCGTCCGCCCAAAGAATCGATTGCTTCCAGCCACCGAATCAAATTCCCGGATTCGCCTTTGACAAACCTTGTCGTTCCATAAGGCGTTGCCATCATATTAACAAAATCCGAACCACTTTCGTAACCAAACGTTGATCGAATTCCAATCGGATCGATAATGCTCGTTAGTTTTCCCGAGAAATATTCGAAAGTAGCGGATCTTCCAAATGGATCTGTTACCCTGGTGATTTTCAACGGATCGCCGCTGAGATCGTATTTCAAGGTAATCGCTTGTCCGATTGGGTCGATGATTGCAGTAATTCGAAACATCGCATCGTAAGTGAGGGTGGCAACGTTTCCTGCTGGATCCACGACACCGGTCAGAAAAATTCGGCGCGGAAAAGTCGTTGCACCGTCACTTTGCGAAAACACTTCCTTCGCTCCATTGGGGAATCTTCGTTCGTAGGAACTATTCGAAGTCCGAACCAAGACAGCCAAGGTTTGCCGGTCTGGAGAATAACTCTGGGTGGCGGGATCATATCCACCAACCACTTCGGTTCCGCCGCCTCTCAGATAAATGGTGGGGCTCGAAGGTATTGCCGCGGGGCCGTTATCGGTTACATAGGACAACCAATTGTGGGTCCATTTGGGGCCAAGATTACTGTAGGGAAACGTTGCCGGTTGATTCGCCTCACGCTGATTATAGGCCACCTTAAACTTGGCCGGGGGACCGATGGGAGCATGGTAAGAGATGGGCGTATCTTCAATGTGCAGGCTGGCAAGCATCAGATGGATGGAATAGTTCGCCATCGGTTCACTTGAACAACCGGCACATCCCGTCATGAAGTCACATTCCTTTGTTTGATTCACGTCCGGAGCGAGGCCTGAACCGACCACCGCTTCAATGACCTGTGCATAGTTTGTCGTAGGCGTGCAGCCATATTCACAGCAACAGTAGTGACCTCCGTCTATCGGATAGAAACCGGCGCTCGTGGGAGACGGAACGAACAGATCTTGGCTTCCCGTTACGGTGACGATTCCAACAACGTTGGGGCCCCAGAAAAAGCCCGGGGTAATAAAGATTTGGACACTCTCATTAGCGGGCGTTCCATTCTCCACTCGGATCGAATAATTGCCTCCGCTAGTACCATCGGAAGTGAAGGACCAAGGATAATCTCCATTCGGAGTTCCTTCTGCGACGTTGAAATGAAGCATGACGCGACCGATGTCGCGATCCGAGCTCGATTGCCAGCCACCTGTGCAAAGAGGCGGTGGGGCGCAAATGAAGTTGTTTCTGAGAGGTTGCGCGGCTCGGGCGGATGAGCTCGCTCCAATTCCAATGGCGGTAACAAGGCAGACGACGACGGCATTTGTTGCTCGTGAATTCATGTTGTGGGGGGTTGGGGGTTAGGGGAACCAACGCTGAGTCAATCCGAAGATGACTCTATCGGGCAAGAAAAATCCGAAATGTTTTCAAAATTTTTTCTTCAACATGAAAAGTTTTCATCTGATCGCGAAGCGAGTGCTTCGACTTTGGAGGCTGTCGAATTTTGCAGAGCAGCGCTAGTTTTTCGCTTGGGTGGCGCTCCACCACTTTCCGGGAGTTGCGTTATTGGGACAAGTCGGTGCCGAGTGCTGAGTCGTCGCCGTAACTGAAAAAGCGGCAGAGCACTGCCGCACTCCAAAACGTCGCCGTTGGACAACGCGGATTGGCGAAGCGGGCGCGGCGCGCGCCTCCTCGGTTTAAATAACCTTCACGGGACATTCAGGGAGCGCTTGCAAAAATGCGCGTCCGTACGGTCGAGTCACGATCCGATTATCGAGAACCACCACAATTCCATTATCGCTTTTTGTTCGAATCAAACGCCCAACTCCTTGACGGAATTTCAAGATCGCTTCCGGAAGCGAATACTCTGTGAATGCATCACCACCGCGCGCTTCGACCAATTCTAATTTCGCTTCGATAAGCGGATGATCTGGAACCGCAAATGGCAATCGGGTAATAATCACATTCGATAGGGCATCGCCGGGCACGTCCACGCCCATCCAAAAACTGTCAGTCCCGAAAAGAACACTGCGCGGCGTCGTCCTGAATTGTTCGAGTAACTTTCCTCGAGGCATCCCCTGCCCCTGGACGAACAGGTTCATTTTGCTCTCGGAAAAAAAGGACTCCATTTCACCCGCAAGTTGCTGCATCCCGCGATAACTGGTGAAAAGGACAAAAGCGCGCCCCTGTGTTTCCAGGACGAAATGCGCGACCCAATGCGCTAATGCCTCAGTGTAGCCGGCGTCACGCGGATCGGGCATCTTCCGGACCACAAACAATTTCATCTGAGTGGAAAAATCAAACGGACTCCCGAGTTGAAGTGGTTCCACTTCTCCCGCTCCAATCCGATTGCGAAAATACGCCAGATCCGGCCGGTCAACAGCAAGTGTGGCACTCGTCAGGACACAGGAACAATCCTCGCGGAAAAGCATTCGCTCCAAGACAGGCGCAACATCAATCGGAGCTGCGTTCAGAGTCAGATAGTGTGCTGCTTTGCCAGTTCGCTCGACCCAATAAACGTAACCATCCTCACTTTGTTCGAGGAAGGCCATAATACCAAGACGCGCGTCACTGATCCGTCGTCCCATTTCCTGCAATTCCGACTTTAGAAATTCGTCCTCAGTCCTTTTCACCGCCTCTCCCAACCGGGACTGAACTGCAATTAATCGCGCCGAGATCGTGTCCGGGACAAAATCCGCGGTCCGCACCCGAAATTCTCGACCTTTCCGAAAATCGCAGCGTTCATCGAGTGCGCGAAAGAATGCATCGATCTCATCGACCAGTCCGGCGGCCAGAGTTACTCCGGCAGCGTCTCGGGTAAGAGTGAAGAGGCCTTTGCGAGTTCGCGCGTTATAGAGGCGCTGAATGGTTGCCCGCAATCCGTATTGCGAGACACCGATCCCAATCTGCCGCGAAGCCGTTTGCTCCAAGGTATGTGCTTCATCAAAAATGATGAAATCATTCGGAAAAAGATAGCCGCTCTCACGTTCTTCCTGTTCGATAGGCGCTCCCAAAAGCATAAAGAGCAAGGTGTGATTAAGGACGATGACGTCCGCGGCAAGAAGACGCTTTCGCGCTTGTTGGAAAAAGCAGTTCGAATGTTGGCCGCACGTTTTTGTGGTACAGATGTGGGGTTCGCTGCACACTTGCGTCCAAACCTTTGGATCGGGTTCGACCGCGAGATCACTGAGCGATCCATCTTTAGTGGTCGCGGCCCATTCGACCAACCGCGCCAGCTCCGCAGTCTCTGAGGTAGTGAATAATTCATGTGCTTGTTGGAGAGCCCGTTCGAGACGGCGTGGACAGAGATAATTCTGCCGCCCTTTCATCAGCGCCGCTTCAAACTCGATGGGCAGCACCTTTTTTAGGATCGGGATGTCTTTATAAAGGAGTTGTTCCTGAAGATTGATTGTGTGGGTCGAGATAACCGCCTTTTTTTTCTTCTCGATCGCAAAAAGGATGGCGGGCGCAAGATACGCGATTGACTTGCCCACGCCCGTTCCCGCTTCGACCACCAGATGTCGGTCCTCTTCAAGTGCCTGCGCTACCGCTACACCCATCTCTTGTTGTTGCGGGCGGTATTCGAAGTTTTTCGCCTTCGCCAAGGAACCACTCTTTGAAAAGAGCGCCCGAACCTCTTCGACGAACCTACTGCCAAGGGATTCCCGAAGCGCGATCATATCATTGAATTTGCGGCACCGACGGCCTGCCCGTGTCCACCAGTCGGACGGACTCGTCTCGTGGCAAGCTCCCGACCTTTTACGGAGTTGCCGATTTGCAATTTGCGACTTGTATATGGAGCGGCGGATTTCCACCACCCATGAAGCCTGATTCGAAAATTAGTACTCAGAAATTCAAAACTCCTCATGAGATTGCTTGATCGTTACGTCTTACGCAATTTTCTTCAGGCATATTTCTACTGCATTGCGGGCTTCATTTCGATTTGGTTCATCTTCGATATTAGCGACAACATCGACACGTTTCTGAACGAACGTGTTTCGCGGTCGCTCATTGCCAAATACTATCTCATACAGGCGCCGCAAGTTCTTGTCATTTTGCTTCCGGTGGCGCTTTTGCTTGCTCTCCTTTTTTGTCTGGGTCGAATGTCGCGAACAAACGAAATCGTCTCAGCGCTGACGTCGGGGGTTAGCTTGCCTCGTCTCGTTGCACCCTTGTTGCTTGCTGCTCTGTTCACTACCGCGGCGAGCACGGCTTTGAATTATTCCCTCGCGCCCCATGCGGAATACGCGCACAAAACAGTTTTGGAAGACCCTAATTCACGGCGTCAACAACTCGGTTTTCTCGCCCAGATTTTTCGGAACCGCACAGATAACCGCACTTGGTTTATCCAGCGGTTCAAGCCGGGCGAGAACGTTTTCACGACGGTCCACATTGTGCAGCAGGACGAGAGCGACAATATTCTGACGAATTACATCGCGGCGCGAGCCTTGTATCATCCGGAAGACAAGTCATGGGAACTTCAAGGCGCGAAGGTTGTCCACTACGATCTCACGGGGAATATTACCCAGACCGAAACACCTGATTCGCTTATGATAAATGATTGGAGTGAAACCCCATTCCGGTTAAGTAGCGCGAACATGCGCGCTGAATTCTTGAGTGTCCCGGAGCTGCAAGAGTATATCCGGGCCAATTCCGATTTTCCCGCCACCCTGCTGGCCCCATTTGCAACCCACTTACAATACCGCTTGGCGCTGCCGTGGACCTGTCTGGTGGTTGCGCTCATCGCGACAGCTCTCGGGGTTGGTTATTCACGACGCGGCGTTATTTCAAGCATCGCCGCTGCCGTCCTCCTTGTTTTTGCGATGAATTTCGTCACCCACCTTTTCCTCGCGCTCGGTGAAGGCGCTCGAATTCCAGATTGGGCCGCTGCCTGGACACCAAATGTTCTCTTCGGAGTACTCGGTCTGATCCTTCTCTACTACAAGGCGAAGAATCGAGAGTTGCCGAGACTGAATTTATTTGGGGAAGGACGGGTATCTGCGCGATGAATCCGCTGACAAACGATTGGCCAATCAAACATCGCGCGGACGCGTGCGCGCGGACGGAACGAGCTTTTGAGCCGGGAGAACCATTCTACACCTTGTTATTTCGAGAAGCCGATGGTTTCCGACGCGAAGACCTCAGTGAACAGGCATGGGCTCAACGCAATGAAAATATCCAACCTTATTCCTTCTGGAAATCGCGTTATGAACCTGCGCCTGCGGCGCCACCAGAACCGCTCGAAAAGCAAACCGCCGAGGACATCTTGCGAAAACTCCTGACTGAAAACGACCCTTCGAAGGTTAACGCCTGCTACATCCTCGCAGTCATGCTCGAGCGAAAGCGAGTTTTGAAACAGGTTAAGGTTGACCAAAGCAACGATCGTCCCGTTCTGATTTACGAGCACGCAAAAACAGGCGATGTCTTCATCGTTCCTGATGTCCGGTTACGACTCGATGAAATTGAGCAGGTTCAAACCGAAGTCACCGCTCTCTTGAAAGCAACAGAGGAGAAGGGTTAATGTCGACCGCAATCGAAAATCGAAAATCGAAAATCGAAAATCTTCGACCGCCTCTTCCCTGGTTTTCTCCGTCCAGTTTTCCTTTGTATCTGGCGCCGATGGCAGGTGTGTCAGACAAAATCTTTCGCCAACTCTGCAAGGAAAGGGGTGCAGATGTCCTCGTCACAGAGTTTGTGTCGGCCGAAGGCGTGTTCCGGCGAAACGAACGGACCCGCGAATATCTAGATTTCGATGAATGCGAGCGACCTATTGGCGTCCAGCTCTTTGGTGGAAATGCCGCACACATGGCGGAGGCTGCGAAACATGTGGTGGACTGGGTTCAGCCTGATTTCATCGACCTGAACTTTGGTTGCCCGGTCAACAAAGTAGTGGCCAAGAATGGCGGGTCGGCCTTGCTCAAGGATTGTCCCACGCTGGCGGCTGTCGCGGAAGCGGTTGTTCGAGCTGTTGCTCCCTTACCCGTCACGGCAAAGATTCGAATCGGTTGGGACTTAGACTCAATCAACGCTCCGCGCGTTGCGCAGATTCTTCAAGAAACCGGAATTCTCGCCCTTGCGGTTCACGGCCGTACTCGAGCGCAAGGATACTCTGGCTCAGCAGATTGGGGAGTGATCGGAGAAGTCGTGGCGGCGGTTTCAATACCTGTAATCGGAAATGGCGACCTAACCAGTGGACCCGATGTAGGGAGGCGACGAACCCAAACTGGAATAGCAGGCGCAATGATCGGTCGAGCGGCCATGAGTTCACCTTGGATATTCAGCCAGGTTAAACATTTTTTCGCGACCGGAGAACACCTCCTTTCACCCAGCCTCGCTGAGAAATGGGAACTGATTCAGCGGCATTGTCGGCTCGCTGTGGAAGAATGGGGCCGCGAGAACCAGGCGATTCGCTCAATGCGAGCACGATTGATGGCTTATTCCAAGGGATTTCCTAATAGCAAAGCACTGCGAGAAAAATTTCAATATGTCTCGACTCTGGCTGAAATTGAGGAAATTGCCGCGACGCATGTGGCAAACGGGCAACCGGAACCGGTTAGTCAGGGATGACCGGTTCTGACTAATTCGTGGGCCCATTTATTGACAGCAGGTCTAACGCAACGAAAGCCCTGGCCTTGCTCGGTGAAACCTGATCTTCCGCTGAGCGCGCCCGCCCGCGAACCCTTTCGGAGTTGGTAAACAAAATTGGGTAGCGATCAAAATTGAGTCCCGCTGCAGGTGGAACGCGATCTCCGAGCGCGTTGCTAAGCAATTATCGCGTAGCGATCAAAATTGAGCCCCGCTGCAGGTGGAACGCGATCTCCCAGCGCGTTGCTAAGCAATTATCGCGTAACGATCAAAATTGAGCCCCGTTTCAGGTGGAACGCGATCTCCGAGCGCGTTGCTAAGCAATTATCGCGTAGCGATCAAAATTGAGCCCCGCTGCAGGTGGAACGCGATCTCCCAGCGCGTTGCTAAGCAATTATCGCGTAACGATCAAAATTGAGCCCCGTTTCAGGTGGAACGCGATCTCCGAGCGCGTTGCTAAGCAATTATCGCGTAGCGATCAAAATTGAGCCCCGAAAGCTTTCGGGGCTTTAATCAGCATCGTCCTCTGAGAGGCCGATCCACCGTGCGCGAAATTCTTCGCCCAACGCGACCCATCTTTGCCTGTATCGGTGCGGATTACATGGACGTGATTCGGTGGTTGCGACACCCATCCCGCGCACTAACATTTCTTTGTGCCAGAAGCTCCCACCCCACCAAGCGTTAATTACAAGATAGGCAACGAACGGCTCATCAAGGTGACTGAGGCCGCCGCTCAAAAACTGAATTCGCTTCTGCACAAGCAAGGCCGCGCCACGGGTGCCCTCAGGGTTGCGGTGATCGGCGGCGGTTGCTCCGGATTACAATACAAGATGGACTTGGTCGATGGCCCCGCGAATCGAGACATTCTCGTGGAGTCGTCCCAGGTCCGTGTGGTGGTTGATCCCAAGAGCGCGCTCTTTGTGAGCGGATCGCTCCTCGATTACAGCGAAGACTTGCAGAAAGGTGGGTTTAAAGTCACGAACCCCAATGCGGTCGCCCATTGTTCCTGCGGCGAGAGCTTCGCCGCATGATCGACTATTTCGCGCTGCTAGAGCAACCCCGCGCTCCTTGGCTTGATCTGGACCAACTAAAGAATGCGTATCACAAGAAGACACTTCATGCACATCCAGATGCACAGCCAAGCGGAGAGCCAAAAAGTTCGATAGAGCCAATTACGGACCTGAACGAGGCCTATCAAGTATTACGCGATCCGAAACGGCGGTTGTACCATCTTATCACACTGGAAAAGGCCGCTCCTCCTTCCGATGGGACTGTGCCGTCGCAATTATTCGATTTATTTCCGGCAATCGGCGCAGTAACGCAACGTGCGAATCTCGTTTTGGAAAAAATCCAGACGACGTCAAACAACTTGAGCCGATCATTGCTAAAACCCGAGATCCTGAAAGTCCAAACTGAGACCAAGGCGGTCCGCCAAAAGATTCAGGAATTCATGGACGCTGCGCTCATTCAACTCCGTGAGATCAACGCGGGTTGGGCAAAGAGTTCGACGGACCATATCGACGCTTTATCGGATCTCTATCTGCGATTTGCGTATTTGGGCCGCTGGTCCAAGCAGCTCGACGAAATTCTGTTTCAATTATCGCTTCATTAAGTTGGGAACGTAATTCCGCGCTTGCGTTTTGAACCCCGGCAGTGTCTGCCGTTTTCGGGGAAAGCTCCGACGGACGAAAAGCGGGGCGTTTGCTGGGATTATTCAGGCCGATGCAGAGTGACCGTCGGCTCCCAAAGCGGCAGAGCACTGCCGCACTCCAAACGCCGCCGCCTTTCCGTGTTCACCTTCGCTTTCCATCGCGCAAACGGCGAAGCGGATTCAAGATATTGTGTTCATTTGAACTTGCATCTATTCCTGTTCGTTGCATGGTGAAGAAACATGCTGACAGAGCGACAACGAAGCGTTCTGGAGTTCATTCAGTCGGAGCAACGTGAAAAAGGGATCACGCCTAGCACGCGTGAAATCCAGCATCATTTCCGTTTCGCTAGCCAAACATCGGTCATGCAATACATCGGTGTTCTGGAGCGGAAAGGCTTTTTAAACCGCCACGCGAGAAAAGCGCGAGCTCTTATTACTCCGATACAAAAGGTACGGATCACCGATGTCCCAATCTATGGACAGATTCCGGCCGGAATGGCGACGCTTACGGAACAAACCGTTGAAGGCCACATTTCTCTCGATGCGCGTTCAGCGAACGTGACGAAACATGGACGCACCTTTGCCCTGCGAGTCCGTGGCGATTCGATGATCGGGGTCCACATCCTGGATGGCGACCTTGCAATTCTCGAAGATCGAAAGGACGTCCAAAGTGGCGATATCGTGGCGGCACTGATTGATGGAGAGACAACATTAAAGCGATACGTTATGGACCGTGGACGTCCGTATTTGAAGGCGGAGAATCCGGACTACCCTAATCTGATTCCGGCGCGGGAACTTCGCATTCAGGGAGTTTTAGTTTCCTTGGTTCGGAAGGTGGGCGGGACGAAGCGGAAACGGTAATATTAAAAAAGTCGAATATCGAATTTCGAAGCTCGAAACAAAGCGAAGAACCAAATTAGATTTCGGATTTCGAGATTCGAACTTAGGCCGCATCGCCTCACACAAAGGACACAAAGAAACACAAAGGAAGAGTCTGGGCGCACCCCAGAATACGGGAAAGTCCTTCGAGCCTTTCCTTTATTCGGTCATTGTTTCGGATTTCGGATTTCGAGATTCGAACTTAGGCCGCATCGCCTCACGTACGTGATTAGCGTTGCTTTATCAGTGTCTTGTCTTCGTGGTAGGGCGAGACGCCGTCGAGCCGCCAAACGTGGACTGATCAATGGGTGGGGAATTGGACGTGGTGGAAATGCGTCGCGGTGGTCAGGGACTTTCGTTGCGGCTCGAACAGGGTCTCGCCCTACCACGAAAGAGGGCGGTAACACCTACCCCGCAAGCGGCGAGAGGCAGATAGAGTTGCCGCCATTGAACACAAAAACTTTGTGCCCTTTGGGTGAGGCATAGCGTGAGGCCTATAAGTTCAGTTGAACATATTTTCTAGGTATGCCATTTTGAGGGATGACCGGGAAGAGGGAGTGTGATTATTCGTCTGTTAATTGTTCTCCTTCTGCTGATGTCATTGTCGATCTCCGCAAACTGCTCGCGGAACGGTTCCCGCAACCCTTTCTTCCCTCCCCTTCTCGTTTAGCAACCGGATTGCCTCTGATTGATGAGGCAATTGGAGGAGGGTTACCGAAAAGTTCTATTACTGAATTGAGCAGTCCCGGGCTAAGCGCCGGGAGCGCGCTTTTGTTGTGCGCACTTTTAGAACAGGCGCGCAGCGGAGGTTATTTTCTCGCATTAATCGATGGACGCGACTCATTCGATCCTCAACCGCTGGGAAACCAGCGTTTGCGTCATCTGCTTTGGGTTCGTTGCACCCAAGCGCTCGACGCAGTGAAATCTGCTGATCTCCTTCTGCGCGACGGAAATTTTTCGCTCGTCGTTCTTGATCTTGTCATGAACGATTTCGAAGAACTGCGCAAAATTCCCCAGACAAGCTGGTATCGACTTCAGCGTCTGGTCGAGGTGGCGCCCACCGCGTTTCTCGTCCTGACTCGCGTGAGCATGATCAGCAGCGCGCAATTGAAACTCTCACTCGATAATGCGTGGAGACTGACCGATCTGGGACAGAACGCTCTTACCACGCGCCTAAAGATTAGGGTGAGACGATTACAAGGCAGCCGAAACGTTGTTCCTCGAGGAGCCTGATGTTTGCCACGATTTATTTGCCGGATTTCTATTTGCAAGCCGCATTACGCCATCAACCGGAACTGCAAAAAAAACCTGTCGCACTCATCGATGATCAGGAAAAAAAGGCAGTCATCATCCAGCTCAATCCGGCGGCAGCCCAAATCGGTGTAGAACACGGGATGACGCCAAGCCAAGGTTTGGCTCGGTCTCTTCATTTGATTGTAAAAACGCGAAGCCCTTCACAAGAAAAACTGATGCAAGGAATTCTTCTTCGTTTTGCCGGCACCCTCGCTCCCTATGTTGAAGCAACTGCTCCCGGAATTGCTACAATCCGATTTACAACAAGAAAAAATCTAACGGAAAAAACTGGCCGGGTTATCGCTCAGTTAAGAGAAGTCGAAATCGTCGCCCAAGCTGGGATTGCTTCTACACCGGATGCAAGTTTTCTTGCTGCGCATCTGGCAAACCCGGTGCTCGAGATCGAGGACACGACTGAATTTCTGGCTGGGCTGCCGATTGAAACGCTAACGATATAACGCCAACACGTAACCACGAATGGACACCATCTAACCACGAATGGACACTAATAAACACGAAGTTTCTTGAGGACTGTCTCTTTCTTCTCTGTTGGTGTGCAATTGTCCTGCGGTGGCCGCATTCGTCGCTTAAGGGGTGTCCATTTGTGGTTGGGCGGTCCCTTCTTCCCCTTAGTGTTCATTAGTGTCCATTCGTGGTTGATCGTGTTCATTCGTGATTCCGAACGTAACAAAGCTGTTACGCGAATGTTATTGCTCGGGGTTGGGATAAGCGGTGCATAATACCTTTGCCACTTTCAAGGAGGCGCACATGAAACATCTGAACAAAACCTGTTACATCAGTTGGCGGCTCATCATTCTCGCGGGGCTAGCACTCCAACCAACCGTCGCATTCTCGCAAGGTCGCCCCAATATCGTGTGGGCGAGCGGCGGCCATAGCGGTTCCGTCAATTCCGTCGTCTATTCTAACGACGGCCAGTTACTCGCTTCGGGAAGCGCCGATCGAACAATCAAGATTTGGCGATCGAACGGAACTTTCGTGCGAACCCTGGCCATTCCTTACGATAGCAACGCTCAGATCACGGATGTCCCCTCAGTTGCGTTCTCGCCTGACAACACTTTACTCGGCGCGGGGGTCGAGCTTTATCATGCAACCTCGCAAACAAGTTACGGAGCCGTCCAAGTTTGGAGAATCTCCGACGGTGCCCTGGTGCACAATTTCACTAGTTACGGCGCCGCTGTTACGTCGGTCGCGTTTTCGCCGAATGGACAACTGATTGCAAGCGGAAGCGCGGATCGCTCCGTCAAGGTCTGGCAAATTGGGAATGGAACGCTCGTTAGTAACCGCTCCGATCACGCAATGGAAGTGAACGCGGTCGCCTTTTCCCTTGATGGAATGCGCTTGGCCAGCGCGAGTGCTGACACGACGGCCAAGCTTTATCACAGCCCCGACTGGAATGTAGAACGCACACTAACCGGCCATACAGATGGCGTCACGTCACTCGCCTTTTCACCAAACAGTACAACTCTCGCCACTGGTGGACTGGACGAAACGGTGCGTCTCTGGAATTCGAATAATGGCAATTTATTATCCTCGTTTCCCCATGGAAGCGATGTTTACGCTGTCGCTTACTCCGGCAACGGTCAAAAAATCGCATCAGGCGGATGGGGAAACACGATTAAAGTCTGGAATCCAAAGAGCGGTCTGTTGGATGAAACATTGTTCGGACACACCGGGACGGTTCTAACCTTGGCCTTCGCTCCTGATAACAGAACTTTGGCTTCCGCCAGCTGGTACCCGGAATACGCCATTAGACTTTGGCGGGAACGTGAAGGCGCCCGACCGCCCAGGGTCACACATCATTCCGGTTCGATTTACGAACTTATCTTTACAGCCAATAACCGACTCCTTAGCGCGGGCGACACAACTGCGCGCTTTTGGAATGCGTCCCAAGGCAACTTTCTCGGCTCAATCAACACCGGGATAGAAACCACCACCATGGCGCTCTCTCCGGATGGACAGCTGTTAGCGTTACCTGGACCTAACAACACTATCTATATCTATCGCACATCCGATCGTGGCCTGAATCAGACTCTTGTTGGGCATACAGACGAAATCACTGGACTCGCTTTTTCACACGACGGGAATTTCCTGGCTTCGGGCGCCTTTTTTAACGGAAGCAACGACAGGATTAAATTGTGGAACCTATCGACTGGGAGCGTGGTCCGGGAATTGTCTGGGCAATTTCTTTTCGGACCGTTCACCGGAATCAACTTTTCCGGCGGCGACGCCTTCGTTGCCGCATCGTGCGAAGGAACACCGGCAGTCTGGCGAGTTTCAGATGGCGCGTTCATTCGTAGTTTTCCCGCGATTGGGTCCGCTCGATTTTCTCCCGACGGAACGTTTCTCGTGATTGGCTCGGATCCCGTGCGTGTTTATCGAACGTCAGATTGGACGCAGGTTGCAACTTTAACGAATCAGAGCCAGGCGTTCGCGTTCACACCGAGCGGTGAATATCTCGCAGCTGCCGGAGGGAGCGAGATTCAATTCTGGCGAACATCTGATTGGACCCTGCAGCTTCTTTACGATCAGGAGTTAGGTTATGAGGGATTCGGCGTTCGATCGCTCGCGTTCTCGTCTGACGGGTCACATTTCGCTTATGGCCGCTGGGATGCACTCGTCGCGGTGGCAACAAACCCAGTGGCTCGGAAATCCATCGTACCGTTAGGGAAGCGCATTTTTATTAGCGAATAAATTGTTCGCTCTCTTTCCTCGAAGTCGGAAGTAATTCTGGCGACGAAGCTGTCGTCTCGCCAACTGTTCCGAATCATGAGATATTCTCGGGACTGCTAGAAAAATTCATGACGACTTCAACCCGGAAAAAATTTCAACCATCGAGTGAACTGGATTGCGCCCGAAAGATCCCGGGAATGGCTGTCGGCCCGTTAGCGGTGGGTTCAATTGCAATCGGAGCTCTTGCGCTCGGCGCGGTTGCGTTAGGTGCGCTGGCTATTGGACGACTCGCCATTGGTCGCGCCAAAATCCGGCGCCTGGAAATTGATGAACTGATCATCCGGCGGTCCAATTCATGACAAAATCAGACGAAGCAGACTGATCGCTCCTACCACTAGGAACAGTCAGAACTCGATTCTCGTCTTGTTTCACTGGTTAGAGCGTCTTTGCCTCTGGAGTTTGGCCCTAAAGGTAGGCGAAATGCGGGAACGCAACCCGCAAACCGAAGCGTCTTGCTCTTTCCGAGGAAACGACATACAACCGACGCTGGCAGTGAGTATACGAATCCGTTATGTGCAAGCATCAATATCGAATTTGGCTCGTCCTTGTCTCAACACCGTTTTTAGCGGTCTGGGCTCATGCGGCGAGCTTCACAGTTAGCAGCGACGCCGACTCGGGTGGAACTTGTCCGGGGCCGGACTGCACCCTGCGTGAAGCGATCGCAACGGCTACGTGGGGCGACTCGATCTACTTCGCGCCAGAAATCACCACAATCATCCTAACGTCCGACCGGCTACTGATAGATAAGGACCTAACTATCAATGGCCCAGGCAGGAGTCTGTTGACGGTTCAACGAAGTGATGTACCTGGCACACCAGACTTTCGCATTTTCAGTGTTGTAGACTCGATCGTCACGATCTCCGGAATGACAATTCTCAACGGAAAGCCACCTGGCGGGTTCTTAGGAGGAGCGGTTTACAATAGTGGCGACTTAACAATCAACGCATGCACAATCGCAGGAAGTTCATCGAATAGCGGAGGTGGAATTTACAACAATGGAGGAGATCCCGGTGCCTATTTGACTATCACGGGTAGCACCATCTCAGGAAATTCCACTTTGGACGGCTTTGGTGGTGGTATCTTCGACGGAGGTGGCGTCGTAAATATTACTAATAGCGCGATCACAAATAACTCGTCAGGCAACGGTCCCGGCGGCGGTATTTGCACGCTTGGCGTGACGCATATCACCAACAGCACTATCTCGGGCAACACATCAGGAAGCGGTTCGGGTGGCGGTATAGAATATCGTGGCAGTCTATATCTCACCAATTGCACTATTTCCAACAACTCTGCGGGAGACGGCGGCGGTATCCATAAAGCGTCTGCAAGAGAGGTTTACCTACGAAACACGATCGTTGCCAAAAACACTGCCGGGACAATTGGCCCAGACATTTCTGCAACGGTACACTCGCAAGGCTACAATGTTATCGGCGACACCGGCGGCATGACCTTTGTCATCTCTCAAAACAGCGATCAGCTCAATGTCGATCCGCTCCTTGCCCCATTGCAAGACAACGGGGGTCCGGCTGCGACACAAGCGCTTCTCCCAGGGAGCCCTGCCATAAACAAAGGCAATGCGAGCGGCTCGGTCACAGATCAACGTGGCTTCAATCGTCCCGTCGGTACAACAAAGCTCCCTAGTGGTGACGGCAGCGACATCGGCGCCTTTGAGGTTCAAGCCGCAGCCGGCAACTATAATACGCTAGGTAATCTCTCGACCCGCCTGCTCGTGGGAACAGGTGACGATGCTCTAATCGGAGGCTTCATCATCATCGGAACGCAACCAAAAAAAGTGGTCGCCCGTGCCATCGGCCCATCGCTTCCTTTCCCTGAAACTCTGGCTGACCCCACCTTGGAGCTGCATTGGTCTTCAGGTGACCTAATCTCTTCTAACGATAACTGGCGGAGCGACTACGAGGCAGATATTCTTGCAACCGGAATACCGCCAGCCAACGATGCGGAGTCGGCAATTGTAGCAACGTTGGATTTAGGCAATGGGTCCGCCTACACGGCAGTGGTTCGCGGCGCAAACAACACCACGGGGATTGGCGTTGTGGAAGTTTACGATTTGGATCAAACGGCCGATGCAAAGCTCGCGAACATTTCCACGCGAGGCCTAGTTCAGAGCGGTAACAATGTCCTGATCGCCGGGACCATCGTCCTCGGACAGGTGATGCAAAGAGTGATCGTTCGGGCGATCGGTCCCTCATTGCCCCTGGCCGGAAATCTTGCGGATCCGATTTTAGAATTGCGCGATGGTAACGGCGGTTTGATTCGGATGAACGACAACTGGCGAACCGATCAAGAACAGGAAATCATCGCAACCACGATCCCACCGACAAATGATCTGGAGTCGGCGATAGTCGAGACTTTACCTGCGAATGGAGCCACTTACACCGCGATTGTGCGCGGGACGAACGGCACAAGCGGTATCGCGGTGGTTGAGATTTACACCCTAACTAATTGAACGTCACTCGTAGCGAGTTTTAGCGCAATTAAGCGCTCGAATGATCGCCTCAAAACTGTTTTTCTTCACGTCAGAACTCGAAGACCATTACCCGCCGGCGAAATCCGGATAGCGTTCTTTAAGTTGTTTCGTTACGCGATCGGCTTCCTCTTTTCTTCCCGCTTTTTGATAGGCCGATGCGGCTTTTTCCATCGCGCGCGGGGTGATGGCTGGGTCGTCATACAATAAGGCAACACCCATGAAGGCTTTCCCGGCTTCATCAAAACGCTGGCGTTCCACCTGAACGTCGCCGGCCAGAAGACGGGCCTCGGCGTTGACCCTTCCCTCCGGTTGCAAAGTCATAATCTGTTCGGCGATCTTCTGCGCGTCATCAGGTTTATGGGCAGCAATTTTCGCGGCACCCAGAGCGAGCAACGTTTTTGTCTTCGCTGCCGGATCGGTGGCCAACTGAAGGTATTTTTCGTAGGCGGCTTCGGCCTGGGCAAAGTTGTTCAGCTTTGTCTCCGCGTCACCGAGATAGAACCAGAAATCCGGTTTCACATTGTTCAGGTTCTCGCTTTGCCCGAGCAAGGTGAAATATTTCTCGGCCGCCGCATAGTTCCTCTCGTTGTAAGACTCAACGCCGAGCCACTCGAGAATCTCCGTTGGCACTCTCGTGTTAGACTTGGCTGCCAGAGTGGCATCCACTTCCTTCATTAGGTTGGCACGATCTTTCAGATAAAAGTAGGACGAGATGATGCGGACGGTCGACAGGCTGCCATATTGCTCCGCGCTCAGTCGCCGGGCGTTTTGAAGGGTCGCCAGAGCGGTCTTGTAGTCCTTGGCTTCAAAGGCTGTTTTCCCAATGTAGTAGTTCGCCTGCGCTGCCACCGAGCTATTCGGAAATTCTTTCAAAAGTTGGCGAAAGGCGTCCGCCATCCCTTTCATGTTCTCTTTTTGGCCGAGGATAAGAGCTTTCTGCTGAAGAGCTGCTTCTCGTTCCTTTGCATTCGGGTATTTCGCGAGGAGCAAGTTCAAATCATCGAGCGCAGAGTCATAGTTCTTGCCTTCCTGATAGGCTAGTGCGCGCTGGGTTAAAGCTGAGGGACGTTGCGGACTGTCGCTGAAACCCTGGAGGAAATAATTGAACGCGTCGATGATCTGGTCGTTATCCTTCAACTGAACGTAACACCAGCCAAGTTTATACGCAGCTTCCCCCCGCAACTTCAAAGAGAGTTGCGATTCCCGCAGTTCCGCGTAAATGGGCGCGGCTTCCGCGAACTTTTGCGTTTTATAATAATGTTCTGCCTTGAGCAGCTTCGCCTGGTCGGCGCGTTCAGGAACGGGGTTCGACCTGAGATAATCCTCTACTTCCGTGAGGAGGTTAGGCGAATTGTTGTTATAAAAATTAATCAAGCGCTGATAACGCGCGTCTTTTGCTTCTTCTTTGTCTGGATACTTGGCAATGATCTGGCGGTAAATCTCGTCTGCTTCCTTCGAATGCCCTAACTGGCGCTGACTATTGCCCATGATCAACATCATTTCCGCCCGCACCTCTTCCGGGATTTGGTCCTGGCCGCGTTTGTATTCTGCGAGCACTTTTTCGTACTGACCGGATTGATACTGCAACCGAAGCAACCCAACCTCGGCCACCGCTCGCCAACGACCGGCCTCTGGCAGAGAGCGTCCTTTCTGAAGCAAACTCAGAGCTTTCTCCGCCAATCCCTTGTCCGCCTTCCCCTTCTCGGTTTGTTGCAAATCCACGGCAACCATTCCGGCGCGAACTGTTGCTTCCGCCTTTAACGACGGCTTTTCTGTTTCGTTCGCTAACGCTTCATAGCTCCTGAGCGCGTCTGTTTTTTTCCCGCGAGCCAGCGCGATCGAACCCGCAGCGAGGCGCGAATCGTCACGATACGGATTCGGATTTTTTATCTCGGCGATTTGCTGATAGAGATTCAGCGCTTCATCTTTGCGGTCCACATTTTCAAGGCACCGCGCCTCGAAATAGCGAGCAGAAAGAGCGAGCGCAGGCTCTTTCGATTTCCCCGCGGCTCGGTGAAAGAGCAATACGGCGCCACCATAATCTTTCTGATTGAAAAGAATTTCCGCGATTCCATACGAAGCAGCCCCGGCAAAATCACTATCGCCATAATTATCCAAGACGTTTTGAAAACCGGTCCGTGCATCCCTCGGACGGTTAAGCGCGCGGTAACATTCCGCCAAATAAAAATAAGCAGCGGCTCGACCGGGAACGCCGGTGTATTGGCTCAAGTACTTTTCATATTCTGGGGCGGCCAGGTCATAGAGCTTTCTGGAAAAAAGCGCGTTCGCATAATCAAGCTGTCGTTGGTCAGGCGCTTCACTTTCAGTGCCGGACGTTGCTTCTGGAGGTTGCTCGACTTCAGGGGCGGCTGGCGCAACGGGTAGATTCGGTCGTTGCGCGCCGTTCGGTTCAGGAGCAGCCGCTGAAGGAATTGTCCGGCGAGGTCGTTGCGGTGGAGTTGGCGTTGGCGAATCGAAAGGAACGGCCCTTGCAACGGGTGGCTCTGCGACCGGCTGTGCTCTACGCACCTCAGGTCCACGCTGCTGTGCTAGAAGCGACGGAATCGCCGACGACATCAGCACCGAGCACACGAGGCAAACTACGCCTCGCTGTGTTTTCATTTTGCGGTAGCGAAGGCAACGTTCGTTACGCCGGCCTCGCTGCATGTATTTAGGACGTTGACTACGTTCTTGTAGGCGCCCGTTTCGTCTCCCCGAATGACAACAGCCTGATCAGGATAAAGCTGGACCAGATTCTTCAGCATTTCGGTTAATTCCGCGGGGCTAAGCGTGCGGCGGTTGACCACCACGTTGCCGTCGGCCTTCACGTTTACGATGACATCACCAATCGGAGCTGCTTTTTCCTTGGCGGCAGCAGCTTTGGGAACTTTGACGTCGAGCTCGTTTTCGTTTCGCGCCGCATTCCATGTCATGAGAAAGAAAATCAAGAGGAGCAGAAGAACGTCGACGAGAGGCGCCAGCTGAATGCCCGGATGCTGCGGAGTTGCGTGCTTGCGCAGGTTCATATCAAACGGCGGAAAAAGCGGTCAGAGTTTTGACGAATCGATCGCCTCAAAATTCATCCTCAAGCAACACAGGAGCGCGTTCGGGTGTCCGCTTATTATATTGCAACGAAAGGAGGGCAAGGACATGGGTCACAGCGGATTCCAATTCTGAAATGATTTTCTGAACACGGCCTCGGAAAAACGCGTAGCAAATCATGGCCGGAATGCCGATGGCCAAACCGGCTGCTGTATTGACCAAAGCCTGGCTAACGCCACTCGAGAGCAAAGCATAGCGAGCGGTGCCAAGGTCGGCTCCGAGCGCGCCGAACGACTTGATGATTCCAAAAACAGTTCCTAACAGCCCGAGCATCGGTGCAATCATTCCGATGTCCGCAAGATAAATAACCCTGTTGTTCAAACTAGAAGCAACACGCGTCCCTTCTGTTTCCGCAATTTCGCGGACCTGCTGGAAATCTGCGCTCGGATTCTTGGTTGTGAAATCGAGGACCTTTTGGACGACTCGGGCAATTGCCTCGCCATGCCGGTTCGAAACCGCCAGCAAACCGAGATAATCGCGTTTTCGCAGAAGCGCATCGGCCGTAGCCATAAATCCACTCGAAACGACAGAACCGCGGCGGATGGTTAATAGATAGACGATAACCATCATCACGAACACGATCGAGAGGACGAACATCGGTATCATGACCGGTCCCGCACCGATAATCACGTCCATGATCGACCGGGTCCGTTGCGGTAAATCTGGAGCAATCGGTGTGGTGTCCTGGGCGAGAAACAGTGTGGCACCCGAAAACAGGGCGTAGAGGATATTCATTCCGAGAGTGCGGTTACGATAGGCACCAGCGGCTATAGATGCAAATAGCGGGCCAGCGATAGTGGAAGAAGGTGCGCCACGGAGGATTAAGCCACAGATCGGCAGCTGCCGGACGGATTTTCACTGATTAGCCTGACCGTTTCCAGCAGCCAAAGCAATCTCGCCAATGGCGACAGGTGGAACACGATCTCCAAGCGCGCCCGCTCGCGAATCCTTCCAGAGTTGCCAAACAAGATCGCGGAGCGATCATGATGAGCCCCGAGAGCATTCGGGGCTTTAAAAGTAACATCGTCCTCGGAGAGGCCGATCCACCGAGTAATCAGGTGGAACGCGATCTTCAAGCGCGCGCCCGCTCGCGAATCCTTCCGGAGTTGCTAAACAAGATCGCGGAATGAGCCCCGAGAGCATTCGGGGCTTTAGGGGTAACATCGTCCTCGGAGAGGCCGATCCACCTCACTTGCACTCAAGCAAAGGTTTCATCATTCAGCCATCGCCGCACACGAAAGATGTGCGCGGGCTGCACTTCGGGATTCAGTTCGACATAGTTTGCGTTCCCACGCCACAGATAGCGAGCGTCGTTGAGAAGGTCGTGCACTTGATAAACATCGGAATCCATCGCTCCAAAATCTTCCAAGGGGATGTGGACGTACGAACTTTGCGAGCGCCATGGATCAAGATTCACGACGACCAAAATGATGCTATCTCGGGACGGCGTTATTTTGCCGTAACACAAAATTGAATCGTTCTCCGTTCGGTAAAAACGCAGGTTATCGTACAGATGGAGGGCTCGATTCTCCTTTCGAATCCGATTCAGACGCGTGATCCAGTCCTTGATATTGCCCGGTGCATCCCAGTCCCGCTCTTTCCATTGATACTTTTCAGAGTCGAGGTATTCCTCACGCCCCGGCAACGCGGCGTTTTCGCATAACTCGAATCCGCTGTAGATGCCATAGACACTCGAAAGCGTAGCCGCAAGAACCGCCCGGATCATGAATGCTGGTCGGCCGCCCTCCTGTAAATGTCGTGGAAGGATGTCAGGCGTATTCGGAAAAAGCATCCCTCGAAAATAATCACGCATATCGGTTTGCGTGAGTTCACTGAAGTATTCGGTCAACTCAGATTTCGTTTCTCGCCACGTGAAATAAGTGTAGCTCTGGGTGAAGCCTGCTTTGGCCAGGACCTTCATCATCTTTGGTTTGGTGAAGGCTTCTGAAAGAAAAATGACGTCCGGATATTTCTGACGAACGCCAGAGATCAGGTACTCCCAAAAGGCAACCGGCTTGGTGTGCGGATTATCCACCCGGAAGATCCGAACTCCGCGATCCGCCCAAAAGAGGATGATGCTCTTCATTTCCGCCCACAGTTCCTGCCATTTCTGACAGCGAAAATTCAGCGGATAGATATCCTCGTATTTTTTCGGGGGATTTTCGGCGTACTTAATGGTTCCATCTGGCCGTCGGTAGAACCAATCGGGATGCTCCTTTACATAGGGATGATCGGGTGAGCAATTGATTGCGAAATCGAGGGCGATTTCCATTCCTCGGCTCCGGATCTGACGTTCCAACCATTCGAAGTCTTCCAAGGTTCCGAGAGACGGTTCGATCGCCTTATGTCCGCCAACCTCGCTGCCGATGGCGTAAGGGACACCAGGCTCCCACGGCTCAGACGTGACAGAGTTATTTCGTCCCTTCCGATTTGTGTGACCGATAGGGTGGATCGGCGGGAAATAGATAACGTCAAACCCCATTGCTTTCGCGTCATCTATCCGAGGTAAACAGTCACGTAATTTCGACCCTCGTTCGCCCATACCTTCGGCAGAACGAGGAAAAAACTCATACCAAGCCCCGGTCCTTGCTCCCTTCCGATCTACGATCAACCGAGGAGCCGGCGCATACTGCGTGGCCCCGGTGCGATCAGGGTAGGTGGCCATCAAAACTTCGAGTTCGCCCGAATGTGCGATCTCGTTGACTTTAGAATTCGGGCCCTCTCGGAATTTCCCCGCTAACTCGCGCAATCGGACCGCATCCTTCGCATCGTCCGCCCGGTTCGCGGCGGCCTCGAGAAGGGCTGCGCCTTCCAACGCTTCACTGACAAGGTTTGTCAGACCGGCTTCGAACTTCTTGGCGAATTCATGTTGCCAGCCGCGGAACGTGTCGGTCCAAGCTTCGACCGTATACTCGTAGATCGCGTTTTCGAATACTGTGCAAACACCTCGCCAGCGGTCATTATCGAGGTGCGCCATCGATGTCTCGTGCCAGCGGGTTTCGCCAACAACGCGCCACTTCAAAGCAGCTGCGACAATATCATGGCCATCTCTAAAAATATCGGCTTCAACGGCAAGATCGTCTCCCACGACCCGTTTGACTGGGTATCGACCGCCGTCGATCAGCGGCTGCAGGTTCTCGATCACAGCGGTCGGAAAAGCCCGTAACATGGGCCATCAATCAACCGAAATTCGGCAGGCGCGAAAGCGGATTCTCTAAGTGGGACTTTGAAACGTCATCCAAGGTGCGTCCCGCTGAAGCGGGGCGGATGTCTAACATCGTCCTAAGAGATGCCGATCCACCTTGAGCACTCAGGTGGAACGCGACCTCCGGGCGCGTTGCTCGAAATTTTAGACCCGGCATCCTGCCGGACGCACTACTACTCGCCGACGGGCCGGCTCATGCCGAAAAATAGAAAGCGCACTCGTACAATCCCGATGTACGGGTTTCCTCGCGCCTCACTTCCGTGCCGAGAATTCCCGCCACGAGATCGTGTTCAAGTCGTCCAACAATAGGAAATTGATCGAGCAGATTTAAGATCGGCGAATGGCATTCGAGGATATGTGGGCCGCCTTCCTTTTCCCCGCTTGAGTATTCCGACATGTATCCTTCCTTGTCCCGCTGGGACGCAAGCCACTTTGCGCGGTCCACGACATTGTCGCCTTTGACCTTGGCTTTCAACGCAGCCGCCTTTCGCTCGAATACATTCAAAAGCATCTTCTCCGGGCCGTTTGGCCCATAGACGTCTTTGATCGATCGTAGCAGTTCGAGTGTGAATTCGTTGCTGTCGCACGGAAATAACTCGTGGGTCCTGCGGGTAAGGCGATACACCATTTCTGGACGCCCCATTTTTTGTGGGCGCCGCCAAGTGTCGAGATAACCGTCGCGCTCCAGCGTGAGACAATGCTGTTTGATCCCCATGTAGCTCATCTTCATTTTTCCGACGAGCTCATTCACCGAAAGTCCCTTGGTGCGTTTGAGCGTGTTAAGGATTTCCAACCGTTGGGTGCGTCCTATTTCAGAAAGTAATTGTTGATTCAAATGTAGTTCCTCCGTAACGCGCGAGATTAGCCGGACGGATTTTGCAATAGCAACAACATTTTGCGCAAGAGTCAGGCGGGAAGGAAATTATGGCACTCTTGGCTCTGGAAATTATAGCGCTTACGCGTATCTGCGGCCAGATTCAAGATCGAAAAGCCGTGCTTTCGAAGGGTTTACCTCAAATTGGCCCCGGTGCCCGGCCTCCACATCGCTAGGTCTCCTCGTCGTCCTACAAATCAGTTTATGAGTGCCAGTTTGAAGATAGAAGTCTGTCTCGATACCCCTAGTCTCAGCATAATCGATGATCGCCGGAAAGATTCCTGAGTACTTCTGACCCTCTGATTCGGCGATCGCAATCTCTTCCGCTCGAACCCCCAGCAGGTAAGTCTTCCCGGTGGACAACTGCAGACTTGGAAAACTAGACGCCCGCAGACGGATTTGGATAGTTCCTTGATCCATCTCCGAAAAGAGGAGCCATTCACCATCCTGTTTCAACGTTCCTTTGATCAGATTCATCGGAGGATTGCCGACAAACTGAGCAACTCGAACGCTTTCAGGTTCGTCGTAGACCTTCAACGCACTCGCATCCTGTTGGATGACTCCATCCATGAGGACAACAACGCGATCACCGATCGCCATTGCCTCCCCAGGATCATGGGTAGCGTAAATCATCGTTGTTTGTAGGCGTTGATGTAACTGCCTGATTTCTTTGCGCAGCTGGTTCCTCGTATCCGCCTCCAAATTGAGAAGCGGTTCATCGAAGAGGATGACTTTTGGCTGAAGCGCGGCCACTCGAGCAAGTGCAAGGCGCTGACGTTGTTCGAGGGAAAGTGATGCCGGCTTGCTCGTTGCAAATTCTTTGAGCCCGACAACATCAATCGCCGCCTGCACCCGCTTAGTGATTTCCGTGCTCGAGAACCTTCGTCGTTTCAATGTGAAGACGAGGTTTTCATTCACTGACATATTTGGGTAAGACTCGTGATTATTAAACACGACGGCTACATCGCGGTCTTTCGGTGGGACATCATTGACCTTGCGAGCGCCGATTGAAATATCGCCTTGTGAGACTGTCTCCAGGCCAGCGATTAGGCGTACGATTGTTGAGATCCAACATTTACGAGGCCCAGTTAACGCAACAACCTCCCGATCTTGAATTTCAAGATTGAATGGATGGAGCGTCGGAAGGTCTTGACCGTTTTGGGCGGGATAAATCTTACTAATGTTTGTTAGACTGACGTTTGCCATTTGATGATCGCTTTAAACAAATGGGACCGCCACCAACTCAACGAGTAAATTAATATCGTCACCGGGCCCTGAAGGCAGCGCTTGAAAACGTGAACCGATTGCATCGAATCCACGTTTCACATAGCCAAGTGCGATTTCTTTCTGCAAGCGCTCACTACGTACTGCGCTTGTTATCCAACCTGCCTCTTTGTCCCTGTTGCCATCAGGAACGAGTCGCATCCCCGAACGAAGCGGCGTTCCCCCGACTGAAAAGAATCCACACAAACGTTTGTTAGTCTGGCCCGACATCTTGATGCGCGAAATGACTTCCTGCCCAATGTAACAACCCTTACCATAATCAATTGAACTCGCTTCGAGATTGGCCTCCGTTGGGATAATCTGATCGGTTAGCTCAAATCCCCACCGAGGAATTCCCTGCTCGATTCGAAAAACTTCAGCGCATTCGGAGTCACAAAAAACAAGAGAAGCGGACAACTTTTGTCGAGTCGTTTCTATCTCGTGGCGCTCGCACCATACATCCCAACCTTGGGAGCCGAAGCGATCCGCTTGCACGGTCCGTGATTGGTGCTCAACCCTCGGCTTGACGCTGCTCATGACATGAAACATTGCAAAAGAATCCGTGACATCCTCGATCTCAACGTCGTCCGCAACGATATATCGCTCCATTCGGAGAGGCAGTTCCTCTCGCACTTCTGGATCGGCGTCTAATAAAAAGGAATCGCCCTCTCGAGAAACAAACACATTCGCGTTCAGTTTTCCCTTTGCGTTCAACACGGAAGCCTGAATCGCACAGGTTTCGGTGGCCTTGCGCAAGTCGTTGCTGATTTGACCATTCAGGAAACGCGATACGTCCGACCCAGTGAAACGTAGCTTCACGCGGGACGAAAAGTCAAAAAACGCGTCGGGTTGAGAACGGACGACGCGCGTTATTTCAGGGACGCTTGGCAAATTCAACTGCCTGCTTGGCGCCGCCAAAAACCGCCCCACATTCCGCCTATTTCTTCGCCTTGCCCTTCTCCGTTGGAAGACTCGACCGCCACAGCAGGCTCGTTGCTCGATTCCTCCGCTCTCTCTATTTCATCCTCAGTTTTGGCAGGAGAACTCTGGGATTTGGTTGCGACGGAAGGGGGAGGAGCGATTTCGTGTTCAACCTTAGCCGCATTCACAACACTTGGGACGCTCGCAATTTCTTCAGCGATTTTCTCGTCACCAAGTGTCTCATCAGCGTCTGTCTTCTCTTCCAGTCCCGCAAGACGCGGTTGCTCTTCCTCTCCGTTCGCCATCTTTGCGTCGCGTTTGAGCGATCCACCCGACGGGAAATACTGGCGAACCAACGCTGAATAATCCTCATCGCCACGTCCTCGGCGCACTTCCAAATCCAACCCGTGACGTGACGCGTTGGTCGCCCCAAGTTCGAGGCCATGACCACGCGCAAGACGAGTTGCAATCACAATGTCTTTCAACATGTGCTTCACCGAGAAATGCGGTTCGAAATTGCCGTCTAGCATCATCGGCAACTTCATGTCGAGCGTTGGTGAATTGCTTGCGTTGTTGCGCATCGCTTCGGCGAATTTTTCGACCGGCAATCCGGTCCTAACGATTAACGCCAACGCTTCGGCCACACTCTGGACGCTCGCGGCCGTCACCATGTTGGTCGCAACTTTGACAACAGTCGCGTCCCCGACTTTTCCAATCGGAATTATCTCTTTGCTACTCGCGGCTAGAATTGGGCGCGCCAGTTGGAGAGCTGTTTCTTCACCGCCGATGTAATAAACGAGCTGACCATTTTCTGCGGCAGTCTTGCTGCCAGTAAACGGGGCGTCAAGCAGACGGGCACCGCGGCTCGCAACCTGTTCCGCGGCAGCTCGCATCGTTTCGGGCGAAACCGTGCAATGCGCCATGACGACATGGTTTGGCCCCAGATTGCGGGAGATCTTTTGAACCATCTGGAGCAAAGCCTCGTCATCCGAGACGAAGATCTGGATGAAATCGCAGATTTCCGCGACCTCGGCCGGGGATCCGACGAAATTAGGAACCGCTCGCGGCGTCCGGTTCCAAACGAAAACGTGAAATCCGTGTTCGCGCAGATTATCGGCGACTCGGCGACCGATGATGCCAAGCCCAATTACTCCAACGTTTTTCCGCGCGCGCAGTGACATTTCAAAAAGGCTTCAACTCAATTTTCGTTTTACCGGGGCCCTAAAGGTCACGGTGAATTCGTTCGGATGCAACGCCCAACTTCTTCGACAAACACCGTTGTTAACGACGCAGTTGGGGGTCATGAATCGTAGCATGTCAGTTCGGCCCGAAATAAGCAAGACAGCTCTTTGGGTTGTTCACAGTTGTTAACATTCGATTTCAGAATTTCCATCATTACTAGATCGCAGGTGTTTCCCCGACGACTTCTTCATTTGGAGCGCCGGTAGAGCGCAACCGGCGACGGCGCTTTCAGGTGGAGACTTTGAAACCCAAGTCAACGCCCTTACGGGACTGGAGGTCGTGCTGCCCTTCTGATTAAATCAATCTCAACCGCCAAAGCGGTGTCGCGCTACGCTTGCCACCGCACTCCCAAACGCAAGCGAAATGGCGCGAGGAAATCACCGAGCCGAACCCGAAAGCGCAGCAGTCGATAAGTAATGGGCAGTAACGGCTCCAATCGTTCGGAGACTCTCGGCACTAAGCTTATCCATTGTGTCCTCGGGCGTATGCCAGGCCGCATAATCAAAATCAATCAAATCAATCGCAGGAATTCCCACCGCGTTAAGCGGTGTGTGATCGTCGGATATCCCCCGATCGAAATAGGTGAAATGCGATCTCGCGTTCAGTGCTTCCGCGGATGCGAAAATGGCAGCTGCCATTTCTCCTGGTGAATCAGGGGGAAGAGTGATCGTTAGCGACCGATCACCCACCATATCCAGGACAAGTCCACCTCGAAAATCCTTGGTCTTTTTTTCAGTGACCAACTGCCTGGCAAAGTAACGACTTCCGTAGAATCCGTCTGTGTCCGAAAAAGCTTCATAGGCTTCTTCGCCGTCGAAGAAGACTAACTCCATCTTTCTGGCCAACTCTGGACGCAGAGTAAGGACTCGGGCGAGTTCCAAAAGGACACCAGTGCTCGAACCACCATCGTTTGCACCCACAAATCTCTCCGTATCGAATGTTTTTGTATCGTAATGGGAGCAAACCAGGAACGAAGGGTGACCCTCCTTCGTTGAAAACGTCGCAATCAGATTTACAAACTCGACCTTCCCTCTTGGTGTATCGTCATTGAAAGCCTGGCGTGTCACTTTCCATCCGAGGGATTCAAGTTGTCCTGTGAGATAAACTCTCGTTTTTTCGATCGCTTCACTACCCGGAGGCCGAGGACCTAAATCGACGATCGCCTGGACGTGTGCCAGCGCTCGCGTACCCGAAAATTCCTCCCAGATTTTCGTTTGAAGACCCGATTGAGCCCGGTCGCAACCGCTAAAGAGGTAAAATGAAAAAAGCAGTCCCGCTAATTGAACCCGTGCGCGCACATTCGATCTTTGGAAAATACGTTACGTTTCGCTCATCGGCAAACCAAGGGCGACGAGAACCCGTTGAAGATCTTCATCACCATAATATGTGATCTCGATGGACCCTCGCTTCTCTCCATGATGAAGTGTCACCCGGGTTCCAAGATATTCCTGTAAACGGCTTTGGATATCCTCGATCACGGCTGATGTAACGGGCGCTGTTTGCCGTTTGCGGCGCGGACGGCTTACACCAAGATGGCGCGCAACAAGCCTTTCGGTGGCGCGCACAGTCGAACTTCGACGCAAGACTGTCTCGGCCACAAGCAACTGTTGCTCTGGTTCCTTCAACGCTAGCAAAACCTTCGCGTGTCCCACCGAGAGCAAGCTTTGGGTAAGCCAAACCTGCACCTGCGGGTGCAAATCGAGTAGTCGCATTGAATTTGCCACTGCCGCTCGGCTTCTTCCGACCTTCTGCGAGATGTCTTCCTGCCGCATGCCAAATTCGTTTGCGAGCCTGGCATAGGCCTGCGCTTCTTCGATCGGATTGAGATCGGCTCGCTGCAGATTCTCGATCAACGAGATTTCAACGACTTCCAAATCGGTAGCCTCCCGTGTAATAACGGGGGCCTCGGTCAGGCCAGCTTCTTGAGCGGCGCGCCAGCGACGTTCTCCTGCGATCAATTCGTGGTGTCCACCAACCTCGCGGACGACCAAGGGTTGAATGATTCCATGTTGGCGAATCGATTCGACCAAATCGTTGAGTGCGTCGCGTGCAAAGTCTTTCCTCGGTTGTAATGGACTGGGAACAATGCGGGCTAAACTTATCTGCCGCACATTCTCGCCGGGTTCGGCGTCGAGACGGATCGGCGTTGGCCTTGGACCAATTAAAGCGCTGAGTCCCTTCCCAAGTGCTGCTTTCGCCATCGCGGAGGAAAGTTATCGAAACGATCCCTCGGACGCAATGAGCAAGCTGGTCGAATTACATCTATTCTTCTGCCGGGTCCTCGACCTTAGGCGGGCGTTGAGGCGCAGCGTTGAACGCTTTTCAACGCGGAGATCCAAGATTTTCTTGTTCTTGAAGGTGGCGGCTCAAATCCAGCTCTCGCCGCTGGCGGGGGTGCATGCAGATGTTTGTCCTCTGGTAGGGCGAGACGCTGTCGAGTCGCCAACGGCGGACTGTTCCTCGATGGGGAATCGCGCCGATCGAAAGGCATCGCGGCAGTCAGCAACGTTCGTTGTGGGTCGACAGCGTCTCGCCCTACCAGTCCGTTGCACCAATTCACACTCGCAACTAGCGTGCGTGCGATGCCGACGGACTCTAACCTCTTTACTCTTGGTCATTCTCCCGATCCGGATGACGCATTCATGTTCTACGCGATGGCAAAAAACAAAATCGATCTCCGTGGTTATCGCTTTGAGCATCGCCTTGAAGACATTCAAACGCTGAACGAACGCGCGCTTCGAGGTGAGCTGCACATTTCCGCAATCTCAATTCACGCCTTCGCATTTGTCAGCGACAAGTATGCCCTCATGCCCTGCGGCGCCAGCATGGGAGATGGTTATGGACCAATGGTCATCGCGGCGAGCCGAAGCGGACTTCAATCCGATGCCTCGGACGATGAAATTCGAACCTGGCTTAAAGATCGAATCATCGCTGTGCCAGGCAAAATGACGAGCGCATACCTCGCCTTGCAACTTTATCTTGGCACTTTTAATCACGTGGTGGTCCCCTTTGATCAGATTTTCGAGGCGGTAAAAAACGGGTCGGCCGATGCTGGTCTGATTATCCACGAGGGACAACTCACCTACAGCCGTTCGGGATTCATCAAGGTGGTAGATTTAGGCGAGTTCTGGAAACAGAAAACCAGTCTGCCTTTGCCGCTCGGTGGCAACGTTCTGCGGAAGGATATTCCACCCATTGTGCAGCGCGATCTCCTCACAATCATGCGCGAAAGCATCGACTTCGGCCTGACACATCGCGAGGAAGCCGTCCAACATTCGATGCCGTATGCCCGCGACATGGACACGAGCCTCGCCGAAAGGTTTATTGGTATGTACGTTAACGACTACACCCGTGATTATGGCGAAAGAGGCCGTAGAGCGGTGCGAGAGTTTTTGCTGGCGGCGCACCGGCAGGGTTATCTCGAAAGAGAGCCGACGGTCGAGTTCGTTGAGTAAAGCCAGACACTCTGGTGGCCGGCCTTGTAGGGTTACTTCTTTGGTTTAGCCGCAGGTTTGCTGGCGTCCATGGCGAACGCTTTTACCCGTTCAAATTCCTTCTGAAATCCGTTTACGAAGTCATGGGTCCCATACTCGAAAAGGACGACGAAGCAGAACGTAAAAAACGCGAACAGGACAAACCAAAAAAGACCGCGAAGCAGTGCCATGGCGTGGAGGGTAACTTACTCAGTTGCAAAGGTCAACGAGGGTGGGAAAAGGAGCATAGCCCGGACCACCATCAGCAGCTAAAGGGCCAAAGTTACGATTGAACGCTCAAACGAAGCTGCCATCATTGCCAGCCATGCGGGTGCCGTTGTTGGACTTAGGCGACCAATATCGCCTTCTCGTTGAGCCGATTCGGAATGAGCTGGCTGATATTCTCAACAGCCAGAATTTCATTCTCGGACCAAAATTATCGGCCTTCGAAGAGGCGATTTGCAATTATTGCGCGGCCCCGCATGCCATCGGGGTCTCGTCGGGAACCGACGCGCTTCTGGCCATTTTGATGGCGATGGGAATTGGACCAGGGGATGCAGTGGTCACGACCGCCTACTCGTTTTTTGCCACGGGAGGGTGCATTGCGCGAGTTGGAGCAACCCCCATTTTTGTCGATATCGATCCCGAAACTTACAACATTTCACCTAACGCTCTGGATCGTTTTCTGACGGAATCCTGCCGGAAAGGTGAGGATGGTTTTCTGCGTCAGTCACAAGGGAAAATCGTACGGGCGATCATTCCCGTGCATTTGTTTGGACTTTGCTGTGCGATGGATGCAATTCAACAAATCGCGGATCAGTTTCGACTGCCTCTCATCGAAGATGCGGCCCAGGCGATTGGAGCCGAATGTCCTTTTCAAGGTAGAACGGGGAGGGCAGGAGCGATGGGCGACCTTGGCTACTTCAGCTTTTATCCGACGAAAAACCTGGGAGCCGCGGGCGATGCCGGGCTGGTCCTCTGTCGCGACGACAAGCTGGCGGAACGGATTCGAGTCTGCCGCCAGCACGGTATGGAACCGCGTTATTATCACCATTTCATTGGCGGCAACTTTCGATTGGATGAAATCCAGGCAGCCATCCTGCGAGTCAAGCTTCCGTATCTTGACGGATGGTCGGCTGCCCGGCGCGCCGTGGCCGATTTTTATCGAGAGCAAATGACTCATCATGGCCTAACCAACCGTGTTGTTCTTCCGGCAGAACCCTATCGAGAACTCGGTCTCAATAATCATCACATCTATCATCAGTATGTGATCCGCACTCAAGACAGAGACAGATTGCGCGATCACCTGACGAATAAGGGGGTCGGCACCGCCATTTATTATCCCCTCGGTCTGCACGAGCAACCGTGCTTCGCCTATCTTGCTTACAATCGCGGAGATTTTCCAGAAACCGAACGCGCTGCCCGAGAGACCCTGGCCTTGCCTATGTATCCCGAACTCTCACGCGAGGCGCAGAGTTATGTCGTCTCAATGATCGCGGAGTTCTTTAGCTAAAGGTCGAGATTTAACTGCGGATAAACACGTCTCGGAAAGCCCCGATTAGTCCTATAGGGCGCATAAGCCCTATTCAATGGGGAGGTTTTGCCTCAGAGTCAAAACACTTGCGACTCAGAGGAGCAAAGCCTATATCAACGCTCGCGCCCGGGGGTAGGTACCGAAGTGGCCAAACGGGGCGGACTGTAAATCCGCTGGCTTACGCCTTCAGTGGTTCGAATCCACTCCTGCCCATTTTTCCGGAGAAGCGACTCGCGAGTCCGTCTCTGCTCGATGTCCCGCCAAGTCTGGATATGATTAACGGGATTACTGGGATTGAAGAAAAGCAGATTGATCGCGGAATCCTGTTGATGGCGACCTTCACTCTATGAGTTGCCGTTTAGCTCGCGCCGCCAGGAAAATGCCCGCGCCTACCAAGTTCGCTGTTATGATCACTGCCGTGATTTTGCTCGTAAAGGCGAAGTTGCTTTGAACGTTGATAATCGGGAAGACCGAAAGCGTGACGTAGAGCAGTGTCATAATAAATCCTGAGGCAGCGGCGATTCGCAGCCACCAGGGAGGCCCCGGTTCGACCGCCCTTAATCCAACGAGCGGAATCGCAAACATAACCAGGTAGGTCAACGCGTAGAAAATGCCACCAGCGTTGAAAAGGAGCTGAAATGATTCTTGCTGTCCAACTCCGATGAGACTGAGCGATCCAAGGATTAAAGTGACTATTCCGACGAATAGAATTGAGTGTACAGGTGTTTTGAAACGCGGGTGCAATTTGGTAAACCATCGAGGCATAAGATGATCCCATCCGGCGACCATCGGTAATCTTGTTAGGCCGGTGAAATTCACACTTGCCTGTGCAATCCGCAGAATAATCAACAATGTCATCGCAATTGGGACCACCAGGGTCGCGAATCCGAGGGAAGTAAATCCAATGCTCAACACTTGGGGAATGGGAGCAATCAAATCGATTTCATCCGGTGAAACGAAGGCCAGGACAGAGCTGGTACCTAGAATGAACATGATGGCGATAAGTGGCGCCGCCACCATTACGGAACGGCCAATTGTTCGACCGGGGCTGCGGCACTCCCCGGCAAGAATGGCTACGTATTCGAATCCGCCCAGCGCGCCAAAACCTAATTTACCCAAAATATTGAGACTAAAGAGCGAGATAACCGGCATGGCGGTCGCAAGGGGCTGATAGGCTGGTAGATCGCCTCGAATGACATGGATGATCGGAAGAAGCATGAGGGTGGCAAAAATCGTCAACATGATGATGCCGCCAACGTTGTGGAGCCATTTTCCTACGCTTAGCCCAATCGTCGAAAGCAGGATCAGAAGTGAAATGACCAGGGCACTCGTTAGGGTAATCAACCACTTGTTGGACGAAATCCAGCCGCCAGTTGGGCCGATCGCGTAGGCAAGGTTTGTCGTAAGTTGCAAGCCAATCTCCGATGTATTCGTGATAACGTAGAGCCACAGGTTCCAAGCAACCATGAATCCAGCGGCCTCGTTAAAGCCAAATTTCGCCCACTGGTAGAGTCCGCCCTCCAATGGCATCAGGCGGTTGAGATAAATTACCACCGCAGCCGAGGGAAAATAGAAGAGGATAATTGCCAGTAACCAAAAAACCACATGGGCTGGGCCGAGCTTGGCGGCGGCCCCCACCCAGGAAAGCCCGATAATAAACAATATCTGGGTGAGAACGAGATCGCGCAGACCAAGCTCCTTTCTGAAAGCGGCACTGTGCGCCGCAACGACAGATTCCGCATCGCGCAGACTATCTGATTGCGTCGTCCCCATTTCGACACCCTACCTGTTAGGCCGGAGCGCTGCAATTCAATTGCCAACGTCGACCAGGTAATTATTTGGAGACAAAGGCGACGTTTTCCCTTTCGACTGACGCGCCTCGCCTAAGAAAAAAATCGCATAATTCTTCGGTGTAATATTTTCCGTCCCGTTTCGGGTTGAGCCCCAGAAAGATTCGACCACCGGGATTCAGATGACGATTGAGATCATCCAAAAAAAAATTCCATTCCGCGCGGCCCCACCACCAATCGCGTTTACTCTCGCGGTTGAAGTCGATTGAAAACGCCGTGATCAAGTCGAACTTTCGGTCGAAGTCAGGCAAAGGCTCGTAAGGCGAAATTTTCCAAGTGCGTTTTTCGACCCGGAAGAGGTCGAGTAGCTCCTGGAAAAGAGGAAATCCATCAATATCCAAACCCAAACAGCGATGTCCTAGGTGCTGCGCGACGAAAAGAAAGAATCCACCTCCGCAACCAAGGTCCAAAACCGACTTTGGCGGAGAGCGGTGCAGCTTTAGATCCTGGGCACGAATAATATTCAAACCCAACCATCGCTTCACATCAGCGTACTTCGCGTAATGTTCGGTCGACAACGCGTAGCGCGTCTGTAGCGCAGCCAACGCACCCCGATCGATGCTCGCCAGGAGCGGCGTAAGCGGAAGGGGGTGAAGGAACCTCTCAGCGCGCCGCCAGGCGCGCCGATAGGTAAGAGGTTGCGTCAGTTTCGAGATTTTGTGCGAGAATCTCATCTAGGGTGGACAGGCTGATTCCACCAAAAGCACCTAGCACGCAAACTCGGAAACTGTTGGGATAGCAGCGGGATACTCCCGCCTATAAAAAGGGACGCGTAAACGCGCCAGCTTAATGGCCGCGCCGTTGGCCACCATCGCGACGACCACCACCGCCGCCGCCGCCGTAGCCACCACCACCGCCGTAGCCGCCGCCACCACCGTAGCCGCCACGCCCCCCACCACCTCCTGGTGGCCGAGGTTCACGAGGCCGCGCCTCATTTACGGTTAACGGCCGGCCTTCTACTGTCTTGCCATTGAACTCGGTGATTGCCTTTTGGGCATCCGCTTCCGTCGTCATTGTGACAAAGGCAAATCCGCGAGATTTGCCGGTGAACTTATCCTGCATGAGCGTGACCTCTTGCACTGGACCCGCCTGAGCGAATAGGTCCTGGAGATCCGTTTCAGTCGTGTTGAAGGAAAGATTTCCAACGTATAATTTAGTTCCCATCTGAGTTTACTGAGGAAAACGCCGCCTGGTCACTGTTCCCGCTCATCGGATTTCAAATCGCCACTGAAAAACTCAACTGACAATCTACCAACGCACCGAGCTTCCGTTTTCTTTTCGGCGTGATTAGTAGAGGCTTTTGCCAGTGAAAGCAAATAGAATTGAGTTTGCAGGTTCCTTCTAAGAGATGCCCGAGCTATCCCCGCAAGACTTACCCACTGAACCGCTGGCCAAGGTAGCCGTCCTCGCCATGGGGATCGTGAGTCCGCTTGGATATGGATTGGAGGGGACCTTGGCAGCCCTGCGGGAAGGCCGAGATTGCGTTTCACCAGTCACCCGCTTCCCGGTGGAGAATTGCCGTTCCAAAAACGCCGGGCAAGTGCCTGATGACCCTCGTCTCACAGGGGCTGGAAAGCCCCGACTCCGCACAGAACGACTCCACCGGGTTGCCCAAATGCTGATTCTTGCCTTGGACGAAGCGCTGGCCCAGGTCCCCAGCTTCCAACCTGAACTTAGCCTGATGGGAACAACCAGCGGCGGAATGACCTTTGGCGAAGCTTATTACCGGAAGCTGAAAGAAAACCGATCAATCCAGCATTCGCCCTCCCTAATTGCAAATTACCCACCTCAAAAGGCAATCATGGACGCCCACGAGGCGTTTGGGATTTCCGCGCCTTGTCAGATCATTGCAAACGCTTGTGCATCCGGCACAAATGCACTCGGCCATGCCTTCCATTGTATCAGGTCGGGTCGCTACAAACGCATCTTAACAGGAGGCTATGATGCCCTTTCAGAGCTCGTTTTCGTCGGGTTCGATTCCCTCCAAGCTTCGACACCAGAACGATGCCGGCCCTTCGATCGGGATCGTTCAGGATTGGTGCTGGGAGAAGGAGCAGCCGTCCTTCTTCTGGAGAATTTGGAGTCCGCCCGTGCGCGAGGCGCCCAACCAATTGCCGAGATAACCGGATATGGAATTTCAACCGACAACCATCATTTGACACAGCCGAATCCGTCCGGCAGTGGACCGCGCCAAGCGATGGAAAGCGCCTTAATGAGCGCCGGGATACCAGCGGCGGAAATCGACTACATCAATGCTCATGGGACTGCGACGCCGCAAAATGATGCAACCGAAGGCAAGGCCATTGCCGAGCTGTTTGATGGTGTGGCCGTAAGCTCGACCAAGGCAATGATGGGACACGCACTAGGGGCAGCGGGCGCGATCGAAGCCGTTGTCAGCATCCTTGCGTTGCAGCATAAGTTCATGCCGGGCAATATCAATTTTCGTCGAGGGGATGACGGTCTCAGCCTCAATATCGTCGCGAACGGCGCCCAACCCGCTGAGGTGAGGACTGTTCTCTCCAACTCATTCGGCTTCGGCGGCACAAACGCTTCAATAATCTTTCGAACCCTCGAGCAATGAGCCTTGCCATCACAGGCGTGGGATGGGTAACGCCCCTCGGGAACGATCTCGAAACCGTCTGGAAACGTTTACTTAATGGCGAAAAAGGAGCGATTCGTTCAGTCTCCAGCCCGCTGGGCGTCGATTATCCAGCAATGGAGGCCTTGGCTGATCAACCACCACCGCATCCTCGCCTCCGCCGTTCCAGCGCAATTTCGCGATTCGCTGTTGTTGCAGGTCTGGCGGCATTGGCAGACGCTGGATTGAAATTAGATCCCGAAATCGCAGCACGGACCGCGCTGGTTTTTGCGGTGGCAAATGGCGGAGTCATTTACACAAAACGATTTTATGACCAGATCGTCGAATCTGGCGCGCAGGCTGCCAGCCCGTTGCTGTTCCCAGAAACGGTTTTCAACGCTCCTGCCAGCCACCTGGCGGCGATCTTGGGAGTCACAGGGGTGAGCTACACATTGGTTGGGGACGGAGCGGTTGGAATTCTCGCACTTAAAATGGCGGAGGACCTGATGCAGGACCCCACGCTGGACCTTTGCCTGGTGGTTGGGGCAGAAGAAAATGATTGGTTGCTGTGTGACTCCTACCGCAAATGGCGACTCTTGCGTTCGCCATCACCCAACAAAAATATGCAGCACCGACGCGGAATTGTCCTAAGCGAAGGTGCGGGGGCTATCCTGCTCAGTCGTAGCGGCCGCATCAAAATTGAGAGGATTGAATCCGGCTCGAATTTTCGCAAACAAAAGGAGGCGGGCGCCTGTGTTGAAAAGGTTTTCCGCGAGCTTTGCAAAAAAAGAATTGATCTCGTCGTAGCGAGTGCAAACGGGACGTTCGTCGATGCCGCTGAACAGGCTGCGATCCTACGACACTGTCCGGATGCGAACGTCTACAAGGTGAAAGGAGCTTTGGGAGAAAGCGTGGGCGCGAGTAGTATCTGGCAAACGATCTGTGGCGCGCTGGCAATCCGCACTCAAAACCTACCGCTGGACACATCTGGAAAGGAAAATCGGCAATTTCGACGCGTTGTGATTTCGGCTTGTGGGTTAAATCAACAAGTAACGGGCCTGCGGCTTGCGTGCACAGGAGACTGAATGGTATCGACTTGTTCTCTTCGGATCCTTCCAGAACTCAGGCTCTTTTGCCTTTGCAACTCCCGTCGCCTCCGGTACCTTCGGCATGGCCATGCGTAAGCTGCTTTTGCTTGTTTTTGGCCTTCTTTGGACGGCCACGATGGCGCAGGCTCAATTGGTCTCGGAGAAGCAGCCTGTCGAAATCACGGCAACTGGCAACACCAGTTACCAGGATGGGTTGGCTATTGCCCGCGAGAACGTAGCGATCCGCACTGGCGACTGCGATATTTATGCCGACTCAGCCCAGTACAATCCTACAACCCGCGAAGTAATCGTCGAAGGCCACGTCCGGATTTATCGGGAAAAAACTCTCTTTGTTGGAGATCGGGCGATCTACAACATCGACACCAAAAAGATTCAGGCCGTGGGGACCCGGACCGATAAACCACCTTATCTCATAGGTGGCGAAAACGTCACTTCAATATCCGAAGGCGCTTTCCTCGTTTCGAAAGGGACCTTCACGACCCATGATTCATCGAACCCAGACTTTCGGTTGCAGGCAAGGACTCTTCGGGTTTACGAACGCGACCGCGTCATCTTTCAAAACGTGACCCTCTACGTCAAGACGGTGCCCGTTTTTTGGTGGCCGTACCTCTATCAATCACTTGAGGATTCCTTCAGTTATATGGTTTCCCCCGCCTATCTGAGTTCATGGGGGCCATCCCTCCTAACCCGAGTCAGCATGCCGATTACGGATGATATCAAAACTCTCATCCGGCTAGATTACAGATCCCGCCGCGGAATAGCCTTGGGCCTGGAACCAGACATCCGATATGGCAAGGACAAGAAAAGCTGGGCGAGATTGCGGACTTATTTTCTGCGCGATGCGAATCCCGACATCAATCGAACATCCGAAATCCGAACCGGCGTTCCAGAGAATCGGTATCGAGTCTCGCTCCAAGATCGGACAGATTTCACCCACGATATTCGTGGCATCGTTGATATCACCAAACTCAGCGACGAATTCTTGCTCCAAGATTTCTACCCTGGCGAATTCCAGATTAATCCACAGCCAGACAATGTGGTCGCCCTAACAAAATCAAACCCTATTTATACCCTGACCGCAATTGGTCGATTTCAACTGAACAATTTTTTTGAAACGACCGAGCGACTGCCAGAAGTCGTGCTTGATGTAACCCGGACACCGTTGTTCGGAGGACCGATTTTTTACGAGGGTGAAACTGGAATCGCGAATTTGCACCGAAGTTTTGCAAAGGACTCTGGATTTGAAGACTATGGCACACTTCGACTCGATTCTTTTCATCAATTCCTTTATCCCAACACCTATTTCGGATGGCTTTCTGTCGTGCCACGAGTGGGTTTCCGCGGGACGTATTACGACGAGACGCGGGACTTGGGAAAGACGATCTTCGCGCCGAATCCTAACCCGTTTATTCCTGATTTTCTCTTGCCGGATCCAACGCTTAAGATGCCGCTGCAAGAAGGCGGAAGCATCGTGCGAGGCGTGATGAACGCGGGGGTCGAGGCCTCGTTCAAACTGTCGCGAAGTTGGGAAGGTGCGCAGAGCACCGCGCTAGGGCTCGATGGTCTTCGACACATCATTCAACCGTTTACGAATTTTTCCTGGGTATCAAGTTCGAACTCCAATCCAGCCACGATCTTACAATTCGATCGATTCGAACCTTCTACTCAATTGCGGCCAATTGATTTCCCACAATTCACGCCGATCGATTCGCTCGACAGTTGGACGATCTGGCGGTTGGGTGTTCGCAATCGAATCCAAACCCGGCGAGACGATTCGACCGTAAGTTGGGCTGACCTCGAGACGTACATCGACGTGAACTTTGATAACCCTTTCGATAAAACTCAGTATTCCAACTTGTTTAACAACATTACCTTCACTCCTGTTCCGTGGGCTTCCTTCGCGATCTCTTCGCAAGTGCCGGTATTCGAGAAAGGTTTTACAGAAGTGAACACCGCCGTGAGTTTTCAGCCGATTGCGAATTTGCAGATTAATTTCGAACATCGCTACCTCAATCAAAACCCTTTCTTCGATAACAGCAGCCTTTATGTGCTCCGGGGCTATTACCGAATTAACGACAACTGGGGCATCGGAATTCAGGAGCAATATGAAGGAACAACCGGTGTTCTTGAACAGCAGCGCTACTCAATTTATCGCGATTTGACCAGTTGGGTTGCGTCGTTTGGGGCAATCATCCGCGACAACGGAGGGGTGAAGGAATACGGAGTCTTATTCACCCTTACCCTCAAGGCGCTTCCCAAGCTGAGCTTCGACCTGAACTTTGATCCGGCGGGCGCGGAGCAAACGCAATAAAGCCTTTTTTTGGCATCTTGCCGATTGCAATTTCTGCTCTATACCTGTTCGTTCTCGCGCGACGATCAATTCATTACCTAATCTTTGTCTGCAATGAACATTTCTATCATCGGCTCCGGTTATGTAGGTCTCGTTACCGGCGCCTGCTTTGCTGATGTCGGCCATAACGTCATTTGCGTCGATAACGATCCGAAGAAAGTAGAATCTCTCCAGGCTGGTAAAGTTCCTATCTACGAACCGGGATTGGAAGAAGTCATACATCGAAATGTTTCAGCTCAACGGCTTCGTTTCACAGGCAGCATTCAGGACGGCGTTGAGAATTCACTCATCGTCTTTATCGCCGTACCGACACCACAGCAGCCTAACGGAAGTGTCGATCTCAGCTTTATCGAGAAAGTCGCCAGAGAGATCGCGGGCGTACTGACTGGTTATCGAGTAATTGTTGATAAGAGCACCGTGCCCGTCAAAACCGGTGAAAAAGTCCGGGAATCAATCAAGCGCTATAACCGGCATGGCGCAGAGTTCGATGTAGTCAGCAATCCGGAATTCCTGCGGGAAGGCTGTGCCGTTGCCGACCTCATGCACCCCGATCGAATCGTGATTGGCGCCCAGAGCGAGCACGCCATCGACCTCATGAAGAAAGTCTACGAACCGTTCATGGCACCAATCCTCGTGACTGATATTAACAGCGCCGAATTGATCAAACACGCTGCAAATTCTTTCTTGGCATTGAAGATCTCCTACATCAATGCGGTCTCAGCGATTTGCGAAGCCAGCGGAGCAGATGTCGAAAAGGTCGCAGATGGAATCGGAATGGACCGCCGAATTGGCAGGACATTTTTGAATGCAGGAATTGGTTATGGTGGGTCCTGTTTTCCAAAGGACATTGCCGCTTTCATAACAATCAGCGAGCAGCTTGGCGTCCCGTTCAATCTCCTCAAAGAGGTCCAGCGAATCAACGCAGAGCAGAAGAACCGATTTTTGCAGTCGATCCGCGATACTCTTTGGGTCCTGCGGGACAAGCGAATTGCTGTGTGGGGCTTAGCGTTCAAGCCCAATACAGACGACATCCGATCCTCTGTGGCGATCGAACTCGTTGCCGACCTCCTCCGTGAAGGAGCGCTCGTTACCGTTTACGACCCAAAAGGTATGGAAAGGGCGCGCGATCTGGAAACCATTCGGGGAGCAAAATTTGCTGAATCCGCTCTAGAGACTGTGGAGGGCGCAGAAGCTTTGCTACTCGCAACTGAATGGGCAGAGTTCGCAAACGTCGACCTTACGATTGTGAAAGAACGCATGACGACGCCGATCATTTTCGATGGGCGTAACTTGTTCAATCCAGAGACCATGGCCAAGTTGGGTTTTCAATATCACTCCATCGGACGTGCAAGCGCAAAGCCGCGCTGATCGGGGAGAACGCAGGAGTAATGGGGCCACCTCACCCCGAGCATTAACACTCCTGGCGCTGCGCCGGTGGCGTACCCGAAACGCACTTGCAGATGCGATCCTAACGCAATTGCTTGGTTCGAGCGACCTGATTGCACAAGATCGAACGTTCGCCACTGAGCTATTCTATGGAATTCTTCGCAATCTAAGCTTGCTCGACTTTTGGATTGGATTACTTCGATCGGGCCATCTTGATCCTGCTACGCGCGACCTATTGAGGCTCGGCCTTTATCAGGTTCTTGTTCTCGATACTGCAGAACACGCGGCCGTCTATGAAACTGTTGAGCTCGCTGCCACCAAAACACGATCCCTTGTCAATGCCGTCTTAAGAAACGCGCTTCGAGAGAAACATGACTTGTTAGCGAAGGCTAACGAACAAAATCTCGACATTAGGAACTCGCACCCTCAATTCTTGATCGACCGGTGGATCCAAAATTTCGGGCCAGACAATACAGCGGGACTCTGCGAGTGGAATAATCTCCCGAGTCCAGTATACGCTCGAATCAACCGCCTGAAAATTTCTGTTCAGGAGTTTCTTTCTAAATACCCAATTGCTGAACGGGTGCCGAACTCCGACACGTTTATCCGACTCGATAGCATCCCCCATGACGCTCTCGTTCAGGGCTACTGTTACATTCAGGACCCAGCCACAGCCGTCGCGTGCGAATTGATGGACGCTCGACCGGGGGAAAGAATTCTCGACGCCTGCGCGGCCCCTGGCGGGAAAACGGGTTACCTCGCGGAGTCAATGAACAACCTCGGCACCATCATCGCGTGCGACCGCGAACCTTCCCGAATCCAGACGCTTCAGTCCAACATGAAGCGACTGGGCGCAACGATTGTTCAATGCGCACAACAGGACTGGATAGTTCATGAACAAGTTTCCCCAATTGTCTCCGCCTTGCCGCTTGACCGGATCCTGGTTGACGCGCCTTGCAGCAACACCGGCGTAATGCGTAGGCGGGCAGATCTTCGCTGGCGATTAACTCCAGATGATTTCTTGCGAATGCAAACACAGCAACTTCGGATTCTGCGGGCGGTTATTCCACTGCTCAAGACCGGAGGCATTATTGTTTACAGCACCTGCAGTATTGAACCTGAGGAAAACGAACAGGTTGTAGAGAGTTTCAAAAACGTCTCGAATCTGAAACTCGTGGAGCAGGTCACAATGCTTCCGTTCCGAGATGGATTCGACGGTGTTTTCGCAGCAAAATTACAGCGGGAAGGCTAGTCGGTTTTGAAACTCATTGGTAGGGACGCGGTGCTGCGGCGTCAGCGAACCGCAGGCAGGGAGCTGGGGGTGCCGGACGTCGCAACGTGTTTAGCGTTGGACGTCCGAAAAGTCGGTCTCGCTCTTCTGGCAGGGCGAGACGCTGTCGAGCCGCAACGAATTCACCTTCCATTCGCCATCACCACCAATCGCTGTCTCCTTGCAGCGCGCCCCTGCAATGTTACGTCGTTTTCCTTGATGAAGAGGCTTTGCGACGGCATTGATCTACCGCCAGGAGACCGATGCTTCTGGTTGCAAACTAACAAAAATACCTTCGTTGCGGCTCGACAGCGTCTCGCCCTACCAAAAAATCGCTGATTTGCAGTTCACTTTCCTCGTATTCATCCTGTCGAGTGCCTTTGAGGGTAAAACACATACCGTCGCAGCGCGGCGTCCCAACAACCTGGGAATCGTGGAAAGTTGCATCTCACATCGCTGGTGGAATCGTTACCACCTATGCATGACCCACGCTTTGACAAGCTCGCAAAATTACTAGTCGAATATTCGACGAGACTGAAACGGAATGAAACCGTTCTAATTGAAACATTTGATGTGCCTGGCGAAATGACGATCGCCCTCATCCGCGCAGCTCGACGAGTAGGGGCGATTCCTTTCGCACAAATCCAGCACGCCCGCGTCAATCGCGAGCTCGCCCTTAAAGCAACCGAGCGACAATTGGATCTCACTTCGCAACATGAACTAATGCGAATGAAGAAGATGGACGCCTACATTGCGATCCGCGGCAGCTACAATATCACGGAGTTATCGGATGTTTCGCCCCAGCAGATGAAGTTGGTCGCGAAAAAAATGCGTCCGGTCATAGACCAACGGGTTCAGAAAACGAAGTGGGCAGTTCTGCGCTGGCCGAATTCTTCAATGGCGCAGTTGGCCGGTATGAGCACGGAGGCGTTCGAAGACTTTTACTTCAATGTTTGCACCCTCGACTACCGCAAATTGCAGCCCGGAATGAAAGCCCTTAAGAAGCTGATGGAAAAGACGGATCGTGTCGAAATTAAGGGGCCTGGAACGGACTTGCGATTCAGTATTAAGGGAATTGGCGCCGTCATCTGTGGTGGGGATCGCAATATTCCCGATGGAGAAGTATTCAGTTGTCCTGTTAGAAACTCTGTCCAGGGTCACGTCTCATTCAATGCGCCGAGTGTCTATCAGGGGGTTGGATTCGACAACATCCGCCTCGAATTTCGCGACGGAAAGGTCGTTAAGGCGACAAGCAACCAAACTCAGAAACTGAACAAGATCCTCGATTCAGATCCAGGAGCCCGCTACATCGGCGAATTCTCCCTTGGGTTCAATCCGTATGTTATGCACCCCATGCGTGACATTCTTTTCGACGAAAAGATCGCTGGCTCATTTCACTTTACCCCGGGCCAGGCTTATGAAGAGGCCGATAACGGGAATCGCAGCCAAGTTCACTGGGACATGGTGAGTATCCAGCGGCCCGATTACGGCGGGGGCGATGTCTACTTCGACGGTAAGCTTATCCGGCGAAACGGTGATTTCCTTCCGCCATCGCTGCGATCACTCAATCGCAACCGGTTTACGAAGAAATAACCGACAGCGATTCGATCAACTGAGAGATAAGATAGGCGGCGAAAACGCAAGTAACGTCTTCGCCGCCCTTCCTCAAACTGCGGGAATTAGGCTGCTTTAGGGGCCGCGCCCTGCGCGATCAATTGCATGATCGCGATCTCACCGTTACCGGCGAGCTGAACATTCGATACCTCGAACACGGGAGCACCTTCCACGGCGCTCGGACCTGCACCGGGCAATTGGACCGAAACATTCTTCGAGGTGGAATTCAAAACGATCGATGCGATCTCGAACGAGGGCGAAAACTCCACCGTCGCGATTTGGAATCGACCGGTCACGTGGACTGAGGCTTGGCCTTGCTGCGATGGAGTGATCTGAACCGCACCGGTATCTGCACCGGCGAGGAGTTGCAGACCCGCGACGCTGAAGGCGGGCGAACTGATTACCCCTGGACGCTGTTGTTGCGACGGCGTTAGGCGGATCATACCGATCGCATTGCCGGCGAGTTGCACGCTGGCAATCTCGAACGTCACTTGAAGGTTCATCGCCGGCTGGGGCTGCTGCGAAGGAGCCAAGCGCATCGTGACGACTTTCGAGGTCGGCTTCAACTGGAGCGCGCCCATCTTGAAACTCGGACTGAGTTGCATTGAAGCAATTTCAAATGAGAACGTGAGTTGGACAGCGGTGTGCATGCCGCTGGCGGGTTGAGGTTGAGGTATGCCCCCGGTCATTGGGGAAGTACGGATCGTGGGGGCTATTGTTGGTTGTGTCGTTTCAGGCATGGTGGCTTGTATTGTTGTCTGCTGCGCTAGGGGTTCAATAGAAATTATTTGGGGCACAAAAGAAGGTGGCTCGATCGATTCACTCAGCCCGGTCGCCTCGACAACGGCTTCCGCCTGAGGTTCCGCCGCATACACTTCCTGCTCGGCACTCATAACCTCTGTCATCGGTAAATCGGGATCAGTTGAAAACGAGGGACTTTGATAAGGGATAGCTTGATCTTGTGCAACTGATTCCGTCAGCATTTCGGAGATTTCAGCCGCGGGCGCAAATGTGGATTGTGCGATCATCTCTTCAGGAACCGTGATGGGCTCACTAACCGTCTCACTAACCGGCTCGAATATAGGCTCGCCAGCGGTTTCAGTTATGGCCTCATCGGCGGTCTGACTGATGGGCTCGCTAACAGTCTCGAAAAATTCAGGCGGTGACGCAAACTCGGTTGGTAACGGCGGAACTTGATATGGGATCGGTTGACCCTGAGCAACAGGCTCCATTTCCGTGCCGAAAATTTCAGGCGGCGGCGCGGCGAAGGATTCTTGGACGAATTCCGATTGAATCGGCATTGGCTCTCCGACTGATTCAAAGAATTCGGACGTTTCAATCGTTACCGGTTCGCCGACGGACTCAACCGATGCGGGCGAATCAAACGTGACCGGCGCATCAAATAGAGTCGACGCCTCCGTCGATATCGGTGTTTCATTAATTGGCCCAGGCATTGCACCTTCGGGGGCGGATGCAGTTTCACTTCGAATCGGCGTAAACTCCCAGTCAGGTGAAGAAGCAACTTCCGAAACCTCGACAGTCGGTGTTGAGGTAACTTCGCCCACATAATCGAAGTCCCGCTCTGCGGTATGCATTGGCGGCACTTCCATTGGGAACTGCGGTTCGGGTTCACTGATTCTTTCTGGTTCCTGAACCGGAGCTACTTCCCGGGAAGGAGCGTTTTCACTCGCGCTACCATTTCCAGTTGCACCAACCGCTCCGACGCCAAACGGGCGGTTCATTTTGCCAAACGGAACCGCAGCCCGTCGAACGGAGGGTTCTGACGCCTTGAGCTGAACGGAAATTTGCGGTGGACCTCCCGCAAGTCGACTTGCAGGCGTTATTTTCTTCTCAGTCATCTCCGGTTCCATCCCACTAAATCGAGGTCCCATCGCGGGCGCGGGCGGCTGATACGCAGTTACGCTTACCCGACGTCGTAGTTCGGAGACCACGACCCAAGCCAACAAGAGCAGACCGGCTAGGAGTAATATGCCAACGAGAAGAGTACGCGAATTAGACGCGCGGCCGATCTGGTCCCCGGCGGCCGGTTGAGGCCGCCCTTGAATGGCGGGCTTTGCCAGTGCACCGGCGGGTTTGCCGTTTGCCGCAGCTACGGCAGCGACCTTACTTGCCGTATTATTAGCGGTATTCTGTTGGGACCCTGGCGCAGGACCGGCAGGAACTCGATGCTCAGTTTGTTGGGACAACGTCGTGCCGGTTTCGGCCGCTACCGGGTTTGATGCCACAGATTCGACCTTGGGAGGGAGAGCGGGCGCCGTCACGCCGGTTTCATTCTTCGCGACGTCAGAGGCCGATCCGTTTGCCCCGATTGATTCCGCACCACTTACACCTCCGGGTTGGTTTTGTGCCGCAATTTCACTGACCTGTTCCGAAGGCTTCGTCGAGTTTTCGACTGCGGCGCTTCCTTGACCGGACTCTGACGGCGGCGCCTCCGCTTTCGCAACCTCGGTTGAACTTGCCGTCGATGTTGTGGACTGATTCTGCAACCAACCCAAGTCATAGAAAGAGTTGGCGAAGACAAAATTCAACGCCGGGGAATAGATCTTACGTGCGGAGACAATCCAATCGTTAGCTTTGGCCGCGTTGTTATGTTTGAATTCCCAGGCAGCCTGCGCGTAATACAAAGCGGGTGTATCACCTGTGAACTTGAATTGCTCCATCATCTTCTGAGCGCGAGCGTCCTTTCCTTCGAGCAATAAGGTAAGGTAGATATTGAACTTGATGATTTGCCCCGTTTGATTCTTGCCTCCACCCGGAGCTGACGTGGCGCCGAAGAGCGCTTCAAAAGCATCGCGCGCCTTCGAATATTCCTTCTTTTGAAACGGGATCAGCGCGAGATTATACTGCGCTTCGGCCATCTTCGGATCAAGTTTGGCCGCTTGCCTAAAGGCTGCTTCCGCGCCTGCCAAATCCTTTTGGGCTAGTAAGATTTCACCACGCAGGTTGACAGTTGCGGCTTGGTTGGGATCCGCTGCATCAGCTTCATCCACCAAACGTCGGGCCGCCGTCAGGTCACGTTGCTGAAAAGCGCGCTCAGCCTGTTCGTACTTCTCAGTTGCAAGCGCTTTCGCCTTGGCAAGCTGATCCTCGGGAGACGTAAGTTCGATAGCTGCACGTGCTTGCCCCGCTGGCTTTTGTAACCAACCCACTTCGTAGAGGGATTCCGCGAAAAGCTTGTTCAGTTGCGGAGAAAAATTCTTCTCCGCTGTGGCTAGGATATCTTTCGCTTCCTTCTCATTCTTATGGTGAAAGGCGATAGCAGCATTTGCATAATTGGCTGCCGGTGTCTCTGGCGCTAACTCAAACTTGGCCAGAATGGAATCAACCATGTTCTCATTCCCTTGCAGAAGGTACGTGAGAAGAATCTTATACTGAATCAGCTGCGCCGCTTCTCCCTGCAGCTCAGCCGAGTTTCCCTGTAACAATCCGTCGAACCGCTTTCGCGCCTCGGTCCAGTCTTTTCGTAAGAACGGGATCTCCGCCAAATTGAACCGGGCGTTCCAGAATTTCGGATCCGCTGCAAGCGCTTTCTGGAGTGCGGTTTCAGCCTGATCGTAACTAGCTTGCCGCATCAAAATGACACCACGCAAGTTTTGCGACTCAGCCAGATCAGGCTGACGCGCGTCGATCGAATCAAGCTCTTTCAACGCCTGCGCGTAATTGGTCGCGTTAAATTCGCGATACGCTTTGTCGTACATTGCCTCAAGCTCCGCCTTGGTCGGTGCAACATCTGTCGCCGCAAGCGAACTGAGTACGAGCGCCGTGATAGTGGCGATCTTACGAATGTTCATGTCCGGACGCATACAAGCCGTGCCCGGGCCTCATTACAAGTAATTTTTGCCGTCTTAGCCGCAAAAAGCAGGCGAAAGTGGCCACTAGCAAAACGATGTCGTTTTTTGAAACGAATCAATCCTGTTCAAACTAGTCCACATGCTGATTACTCGAGATTTCGGTTGGCGATAATTCGCAATCCTTCAAGTGTCAGATTGGGATGGACTGCATCTATTTCAGGAAGCTTCCTTGCGATGAGCCGTGCATAACCGCCTGTCGCAATCACCCTCGGCTTTGCACGCGAAAATCGTTCACGCCTGACGCGCACCAGAATCTCGCGCACCAACCCGCGATAACCAAAAACTGCACCCGACATCATTGCGCCACGCGTGGTTCTTCCAATCGTTCGCGCCGGTTCAGATAAGTTAATTTTGGGCAGAAGCGCGGTTCGAGCGAAAAGGAAAGTCGTCATCGCTTCCAAGCCTGGAGCTATGACCCCGCCGATGTAGTCTCCCTTCCCGGATACAACATCGAAAGTCACGGCGGTTCCAAAATCGACCACAACCGCTGGGTATCCATACAATTGCGCTACTCCAGCAGCGTTCGCTAGCCGATCAGCTCCAATCGATCCGGGCGTCGGGTAATCAATCCCGACCCCGAGATCGAGCCGCGGATTCAAAAAAAGGACCCGCGTCGAACCCGCCGCGGCAAGAACGACTTTGTTTCGCTGCGGAACAACAGAGGAGACAACGATGGCCGTCACTCTCCGGACAGATAACGTCCGCCGCAGAAAGGCGGTCGTGAGTTTAGCAGTCGGATAACGCGTGGGTCTTCCAATCCGGTGCTTTGCCGAGAACACAAGCTTCGTGTACGAATTACTGATATCAATCAACAGGTAATCAGTCAGTCGCTTTCGAGCTGTTCGCATTATTGAAGTTCCCGCACTCAGGCGGTATCCGGAACATCGCGAGCCGTCAAGTTCCTCTACTTAAGTTGCGGCCATTCAGGGCACCGCTTACCCTCGTCAAGTGAGCAATTCGGGACAACAACCTGCAACCTGTTCACAATCAGGTGACGCAATGAATCCCGCGAAGACTCCTGAGATACCACCATCGTTAGCCAGACATAGCAGCGAGACAGAAACACATCTTCGCCTTAAACGCCTCGCGCTGATTTGGGCTCAAGCAAACGGATATTCTTCCTGCGCGGCAGAAGTAAACTTGCCGCAATGCCGATATCGCGCCGACGTCGCCGCGTTTCGCCCATGTCCCAAACAAGCGGGAGTAACCGCCGTTTTTGAGTGCAAACAATCGAAGCCGGATTTGCGTCGCGACTGCTGCAAAAGCAGTCTGACACACGAGCGGCTTCGTTCGCTAAACCGGCGACGGAACATACTCGAAAAGCACCTCCGAATTCACTATCCGACTCTCCGAATTAGTGATTCGCTCTTTCCGGAATTTGACTCGCATGATTTCTTGGCGACGGGTCACCAAGGCTACACGCGTGTTCTCCGCGAAGTCGCCGCATTGCAAAATCGGTTAAGCGGAGGACAAAAATTCGAACGCCTGGCCCGTTACTGTTGTGCAAACCTGTTCTATCTAGTCTTGCCTAACCAATTAAGTTGTGACCATGAACTTCCAATCGGTTGGGGCGTGTTGGTTGAATCTGGAAACAGCTTAAGCCTCATCCGCAAACCAATCTGGCACGATCACAGCGCCGAAGCTCGCTTCCGGCTTGTCCAACGCATCGCGCGCGCTGGGACTCGACAATTCAACCGAGTATTCCGCATTAGCCCTGAGGAAATCTCAGCCGCCGCAAACGTAGCCTGAACTATCCTACAGCAACCAAGAGACTTCCTCCCGTCATCTCTTTCGGCTTCTGCATGCCAAGCAAAAAAAGCAGCGTCGGCGCAACGTCCGCGAGAATTCCGTCCTTGACCCGAAATTGTGCGGCGTCCTTAGCCACATAGATCAAGTGGACAAGATTTGTTGTATGCGCAGTGTTGGGAGAACCATCTGCGTTCCGCATTTGCTCGCAATTCCCATGGTCCGCGGTGATCAAACATGCTCCGCCCAAGGCAAGAACTTGAGGAACAATCCGAGCGACACATTCATCAATGGTTTCCACCGCTTTGATCGCCGCCGCCAAAACACCCGTATGCCCAACCATGTCTGGATTTGCGAAATTCAATATGATCAGATCGAATTCTGCCATTCGCGCGAGAACTTCATTTGTCACTTCGCGCGCGCTCATTTCAGGTTGTAAATCGTAGGTAGCAACCTTGGGCGACGGCACTATCTTGCGGTCTTCGCCTGTAAAAGGGCGCTCAATTCCTCCGTTGAAAAAATAAGTCACATGCGGGTACTTTTCCGTCTCAGCAATTCGCAACTGCTTTTTACCAGCACTGCTTACGAGCTCCCCTAGGATTTGACGGAGTTCTTCCGGCGCAAAAACAAACGGGGACGGATAGGTCGCGTCATACTGCGTTAGCGTCACGTAATTGATTTGCGGCCACGTTCCGCGGTCGAAACCGTCGAAATCTTTCCGCAGAAACGCCTGCGAAAGCTGCCGTGCGCGGTCCGCTCGAAAATTGAAAAAGAAGACTGTATCGCCATCATTGACTCTCTGTTCGTCGCCGTTAAGAAAAATGAGAGGCGGCAGGAATTCATCCGTTGTTCCCTGCGCGTACTGAGCCCGAACTGCGGCCGGTGGCGATCCCTCACACTGTTCTCCGCGCCCAAATACGATGGCATCCCATGCTCGCTTTGCCCGATCCCAGCGGCGATCGCGATCCATTGCAAAATAACGGCCGATCACGGTGGCGATCCGCGCGCCGGACGGCGCCAACTCAGCCATGCAGGTTTCGAGAAAGCCGGCCCCCCCTGTAGGCGATGTGTCACGTCCATCGGTAAATGCGTGAACCATAATGTCAGTTACTCCCGCGGCCTGGGCCGCCTGCGCGAGTCCAACTAAATGTTTGTAGTGACTATGAACACCACCATCAGAAACTAACCCAACGAAATGAAGCCGATGACCTCGTGCCCGACTGAACGCTTTCTGAGCAACAGTGTTGCGAGCAAGCTCATCATCCGCGATCGCCTTGTTGATCCGAGTGAGATCCTGGTAGACGATTCGGCCCGCACCAAGGTTGAGATGGCCTACCTCCGAGTTTCCCATTTGACCCTCCGGCAACCCAACATCGAGGCCGCTCGCGCTCAACTTTCCTCCCGGATAGTCCTGATAAAGCTGGTCGTGGAAGGGCGTACGCGCTAGCAACGTGGCATCCCCGTTCCCGTCACGTTTTTCCTTACCCCCAGGGTTGATTCCCCATCCATCCCTGATAATCAGCATGATCGGTTTTGCCATGATAACAAAGTCTGCCGACGAACAGCCTGGCGCACAAGCGCTTTCCCGAAGCTGCAGGATTGACAAGGCGATCCGGGCGCTCCTACATCGCATTTCATGAAGTGGCGCAACCAATTACTCGCGCTATTCTGCTTGGTCGCGTTCATCGCTGGCGGCGTCTTCTATTTCCAGCATTGGGTGGTCCAGAAGCCATTTGGAATCATTCTCTTTGTAGGCGAAGGCCTAACCCCAGGTCGCTTGGCCGCGACCCGAATCTACGCCGCGGGAGCAGACACGCCGCTGGCGCTTGATTTGTTGCCGCATATGGCGCTGCTGACAAACTATTCAAACGATTTTGCAGCACCAGATCAGGCTGCTGCTGCCACAGCAATCGCTACGGGATCAAAGGTGAACAACCGTTTGATCAGCTGTGACTCGCAAGGCAAATCCCTAACAACTTTGATTGAACTTGCCCACCATGCGGGACGCGCAACGGGCCTCGTCACCAACACAAAACTAACCGACCCCCTACCCGCCGCTTTCTATGCGCACACACCGGATCAAAACGACAGAGCAGCCATCGCTCGGCAAATGGCGGAGAAAGCCAAGGTCGATTTGGTTTTGGGCGGAGGGATGGAGGATTTCCTCCCAGAGTCGAAAGGTGGGAGTCGCCGTGACGAGCGCGATTTATTGTTGGAGATTCGCCGGAACGGATTTGATCTCGTCCGATCCAAAGCTGAGCTCGAGGCGATCCCAGGTTGGCGACGACCTAAGCTTTTTGGCGTGTTTGGTCATGCCGAATTAGCGTATGCCGACCAGATCGAAGCCCGAAGCGAACAGCCGAGCCTTTCAGATATGGTTCGTCGCGCGGTCGAACTTTTGCAATTCGATAGGTCAGGATATTTCCTTGTCGTTGATGCCGGATTGATGCGCAATGCTGCCGAACAGAACAGCGGCGAGCGCACCCTTGCCGAGACCGCGGAGCTAGACCGCGCCCTCGCTGTAGCCCAAAGATATGCTGGTGGAAAATCGGCTATCTTTGTTTGTGGTGACGTGGGTATAGGGGGATTGAGCTTAAGTGGGTACCCATTTCGGAAGGATCGCGGAATTGCAGTCCTCGGCCTGAATTCCGCTGGGGACCCTTGGCTTTCCTGGGCAACCGGGCCAAATGGCGGGCGCCATTATGGTGCGGCGAAACTGGCTGCCAACCAGGATCCGCAGTCTGCACCGCAAGCATCACCGCCGGAGCAACCGCAGGAGCCCGGGGCGTTTTATGCGCCTGCGGCGTTAGAGACCGTCGATGACGTAGTGGCGTTTGGATCCGGTTCCGGCTCCGAAGCATTACATGGCTCCATGGAGAATACGGCCTTGTTCAGAATCATCCGCGGTAACTTCTAACGAGCCTTGCGGTTCTGGCGTTAGGCCGCTCCGCCAAATTGGGAACCGACCAGTGATCCTTATTCGCTAACAGGGACCAACTGCGGAACAAATGTAAACGGCGGGACTTCGGGAAGCAGTGGCGGCGGTCCTTCTGCGGGTGCTTCCGCGACATCTTTGACGTCCTTCGAGTCTGGAACGTCTTTCGAGTCAACCGCAACAGTCTGATCGGTAGATGTAGGATTATTGAAGTACCGTCCACTCGCAGCCAGGAGTGGCCCGTCAGTCGTGATTTCGGCCACGGTGAACGAGGTATCTTCGTGCGCTGCTGGGATCCACCGCATCATTACGTAACGGGCTTTGGTCGCAGGAAATTCTACCGAGGCACGTCCTTGGGTTCCGTCGTCGACCGTTGAGCCCACTGGCTTCAAACTTGCCAGCTCATTGCTTTCGAACTTGATGGCCTCAGTAGGTTCGCCTCCAGCCAGGTTCGGCAAAGACTGCATGACGTAGAAGTCAACACTTCCGGGTCGAGCCGAGTAAATGGCTGAAAGCCGCTTGACCGTGCAGACTTTCCCAAGATCGATCAGCGCGGTCGGCGCATTGTCGTCAACCGCGAAGCCGAAGGCAGTCGTTAGCTGGTCATCAACCATGCTTTTGGCAAGTGCGGGATCGTTTGCCGAACTGACGTAGACCGCCCGGGCTCTTGCGTGAGCATCCTTCAGGCTATAGTTCATCAGAGCAAAGGTTGCTTGCGGACTAAGGTGTCGTTGGTCTCGATTACCCGACCCTTGGACAGCGGTCAGCGGTGCTTTTTGGAGAACGAGTTCCGATGCGACCACGCCTGATGCCGAGCAGAGAAGGAAGCAACAAGCGGGGGCACAAACCTTTCGGAGCGAATAGGCTAGTGTTTTCATAATTTCCATACCTGCGAAGGTTTGAATCGTAGGATGTTTGGCATTTTTTCGCAATGAAAATCTTTTCGCCCCGGCCCGGGTTCAAACGTGGACAGGCTTTGCCCGCGGGCAACTCCGCAATAAGCAGCGTTGGACGCCCTCAGTCCGAACTGAGGCGTGTCTCATGGCTGGGCGAGCCCGCCGAAGGCTTCGTCCGGGAGGCCATGAAGAGGGAATCCGCAAAACAGAGTGCGTAAGAAAGGAAGAGAAGCGCGGCAATGAGGATCAAAATCTTCCGGACGGCGAACGGCTGTATTCCTACGAGGACCATATTGACAGCGTAATGGCAGCAGCGGGTATGCCATCAGCGCGCCGAGCCACCGGGGGCCAAGGATGGGGGCTTTCGGTAATCGTGGCGCACCTGTGCAGCGCCAGAGTGTAAGGCGGAGCTTACTCGAGGGCGCTCGCAGAAGCGCCACTACGTCGCCCCTAATGTCCGGCTAAAGTACGAGCGAAAGCCAGGTTTTGCTGCGCTTGTTTGAAATCGGGTTGGATACGCAACGCTTCTTGATAATGCGAGATAGCCGAATCGTACTCGCCTTGCCCGCAGAGGATGTCCGCAAGTTCCTTGTGGGCGATCTGAAGTTCCGGGTTGAGCAACAAGCTGTGCTCGTATCGGCGGCGTGCTTCAGACCGAGATCCCTTGGAAACGAGGATACCTGCCAGATTCGTTTCACATTTCGCATTGTTGGGATTCAGCTCCAACGAACGTTGGTAATGCTCGAGAGCCTCATCCAAGTTTCCCATATCTGCCGAAGCCAAGCCCATAAAGAATTCCACCTCCGAAAGTGAATGCTTTTTGTCGAGTGCAAACTGATAATGGCTGATTGCCTCTTCGACGCGCCCGGCCTCGTGCAACGCCTTGCCGTAGTTGAACTGGGCCTCGGGATTATTAGGTAAAACCTCAGCGACCTTGGCCGTCCGCTCTACGGCTGGCACAACGCGGCCCAGCAGTTGGGTTGCGCAAAGCGCACCAAACGGGACTAACAAAGCTGCCCAGCGCAAACTGTGGCGAACCCACGCAGGCCATAAGCTAGGCGACGCCAATGCGGCCCCAGGGCCACCTATCCCGAGCATCGAGCGTGTTTCTGGCTCGCGGACCTTCCAGATAAATCCGTCATAGTAAAAATGTAAGAGCGCCGACGCCGTCACCACTCCAATCAAGATATGCCGGATCCAGTCCGCGGTGATTGCTGAATTGGTGAAACCAATTGCGCCGTAGGCCAAGACGAGACCAACATAGACGCCAATCAGTGCTCCGCTGCGCCGAAACACAAATCGCATGAAACCGCGAATGCTCGAATCGCGTTCCACCCGAGCGCGATTGTAGATCCACACAATCGACAAATACTGCACGTCGTGAAACACCTCAAAAAGAGCTATCCCGACCAAGATATTCTGAACGCCATTGTTGCAGTACCACCAGAACCCAATACTGCTAACGAGGAGAACGATCTTGACCAAACTCGCTCCACGGCCGGCGCGCCAATCCTTCCATTGCCACCAAAAGAAAGCCAGAGTCACGGCGACTAACAGAGCGACGATAACGCTGCGACTTGCGACAATAGCCGCCGGTGATACAACCGGACCGCCACTCTCGTAATAGAGGTCGAGCAGGGTCCTAAGACGCATCGGCGAAAGCAGAACAGCGGCTGAAAACCAGGCGGCACATAATGCCAAATCGACTTGGGCCCGTCCTGGGGCCCGGGCTGAGGCCTTTCCGTCATAGATTCGACCGAATCCATAGGTCTGCATCATGCCGTGCCATATTCCCCAAGCCATCGCGACCAGTTGCACAGCTTGAATGTTGTAAACTGATGCCCACACACAGACCGCTAGAATGGCTATCGGAGCGATGATGAAGCGGACTTTGAAACGCGTGAATAAGGCTCGATCACCATATGCCCGAATCATTCCAGGCAAGTGGTGCCCCATCGCACCAAACGCGCCGACAAACAGAAAGATGTCTTGGGCGCTCCATCGCGCCTGTGCCGCCGTAAAGATTGGGATAAGCAGGACAGGGGTCCCAACAAAGAGAACCAAATCTCGCCAGCGATCGAGAATCCAAGGGGATGACTTCGGAGCAGTCGGCGCAGAGCGCTCTTGGACCTCCTTCAAAACCGGCATTCTAGCCGCCTGGACCGTGCTCGCCGCCATTTTCGATTGATAGTTCAGTTTGCAGCCAAAGACAAGCTTGGGAGCATTGGAGCGCTGCTCAACGGCTATTCCGGCATATTTCAGACCAGGAAAAAAAAGAGCGGCCAGCATTCCTGCTGGCCGCTCTTAATTGTAATGCTTTTTCTTCGGTCTTAGAACCTCTTGGTCAAGCTCACATACCAGTAGCGGTTCCGGATATTGTACAACGATGTGTCATAGTTATCGTTGAACGCGCCGAGAACAGTGGGTGGATAGCGATCAAACACGTTGTTCACGCCAGCCGTAATCTTGGTGCCCCAAAGCATCCGTTGCCAGAGTGACGACGTATCTGCTGCGGGAGCAACGGCATTTTTGCCGTCCTTGGAATCCTTTGCATAGACCGGAGCGGTCTCAACCGCAGCGGGCTTCTGGAACTCATAACTCAGCTGTAAATCCAGCGTCTCGTAATCGGACACGCGATGGTGCAATGCGAACGACGGATTGGCAATGGTTCCCCCGATGACTTCGTTGCCGTAAAGGAAGGCCGGATCATCTTCAAAGTCACCGATGTAATTAAGATTGGCGACGAAATCCCATCCATGCCACTGCCATTCACCCCGGAGAAATCCTTTGTTGAACGGAATTGCACCGGGCGCGAGTGGTTGCGTTCCATTGTTGTAATTGCCGAGGAAATTCGTGAATCCGGGCGCAAGCGCGGGATCACCCTCGACTTTCCAGACGAAAAAGTGGTTCCAACCACCTGTTAGCGTAAATTTGCCGAAACGTTCCGTCGGAATCTCGTAGACGGCTGTTACGTCAAGCCCCTCAACAAACCGCTTACCGGCATTGTTCGTCGACGCGTTCTGAATACTAACGAGGTCCGCAAAGGCACCGGTTCCGCGGACAACAGCCGGAGCATCGGGGTTGCCGGGAACTGGGATGAACGCGGTCGGAACGCCCGGGTTCACCTGATTCTGGAGGCCGCTGAGTCCATTCGCGGTCAACATGATCTGCGCGAAACTAGCTGCGTCGAGGATCAGATCGTTCGTGAAAATCTGATAAACGTCAGCTGTCATCGTGAATCCCGGAACAAATTTCGGAGTCCAAACGATACCACCGGACCATGTGTCCGTTTGCTCAGGTTTCAAGTTAGGATTGCCGAGTTGCTCAACACCACCTGGCGGTTGCAGCACCACTGCTCGCAAAGGATCGAAGAGCTGCGGGAAGTTTTGGGAGCCCGGATCGAACAATTGGGCTGGCGAAGCAGACCTGAACGACTGATTCCAACCCGCCCTAATGGTGATGTCAGCAATGGGCTGATAACGAAGTGTAACACGTGGCGTTCCGCCGTTATCGAATTTGATGTGGTCAACCAGAACTGGGTTGCCATCCGCGTCGTCAAAAAAGGCCTGATGATAAAGATCGAAATCATCGAACTCCTCGTAACGATACGCTGCGCCAATTTCGAGCGAACGCACAAACGGAATGTTCATCGTTGAAGTGATGATTGGGACCGTGATTTCACCAAAGACAGAATTGACTTCCTGGCGGTACTTCGTGTTAGGCGCCTGATTGAATCCAAGCTGGTTGCCTGTGGCTTGCACTGGATCTGGCACTTGGTGCTGCGCCGTTTCACGATGCTCGTAGCCAAGTGCGATATCAATACCACCATTCCAAAGACCCGGGAAAAGGTGCGCGTTGATCTTCGCGTCTGCCAGCCAATCTCTCTCGTAGAAGAACGAGTGGCCAATATACGCCGACCTTTGTGCCGCAGCGGTATTATCGTAAGCGGCTGTACCCGTTTGCCCGAATACCCCGTTCACGATCCCGTAGGTTGGCGCGGTCCCGACTAATGGTGCGAGCTGACCAATGAATGGGTTAAAGTTCCCGTCAAAGATTTCCTGGCCGAGTAACCGGCCATCGGCGTCGCCCGAGTCAATCCGCTGTTGATCGTACCGCTCGTAAACAAACCCCGCATCATAGCCGAAGTGGCTGATGAAGCCGTTGTCTTTGATGTTGATATCGCCGTTTACGCCAGCGACGTATCTCCAATAGTCAGCGTCGAAGAAGCTACGGCGATTGCCGAGTTCTTCCGTCCGGAAACGATATCGGAGCTGGGTAATTGGGCGTTGTGGATTCCCGAAGGGATTGAATTGCGATTGCCTGATGATGCCAATCCCAGTAATTGTCCCATCGTCCGTGTTAGCCTTGAGGTTCTGCTGCGTAAAGGGTGACGGAGCCAGCCCGTTATCCTGTTTGGTCTTGGAATACATCAAGTCCCCGTAGAGCTGGACAGCATCACCAAAAACTTTGTAACGACCCGTGACCATGTACATCGCCTTTTCTTGGGCGGGAATGGTTGGGGTCTGTTGGCGGAAATTGTAGCGGCTAGGGTCGATTCCCGCGCTCTCCCGCGTTTGTTCAAATGGACGATAACCTCTCGGATCAGATCCGTCGAAAACGGCGACCGGCGCATTGTTGAAGGGGTCGACCAACACCAACTGGCCACCACCAGCACCACCACCGATATTGATACGACCGGCGAATGTCGGGCTATTGCCGTTCAGACCGCCTCGCCCGAGGCCTTCAGAACCGGGATAAAATGGGTCTCCCGGGAAATTGGTGTTGTTGGCCGTGCCTGCGACCGCAAAACGATCGCGTGAATATAGGTTGGCGCGGGAATAATACTCACCCGATGCGGCAATAGAAACCTTCCCATCAAGTCCGGTCACACCGCCGCGGAGATAGACCTGGCGAACATGCGCATCAGTTTCCGTTGTGTTGCCATACAGGGCGAAGAGTTCCGCTCCTTCGTAGGGCTTCTCTCCGGGACCGCTGAGGAGGACGAAGTTCACAACTCCGGCGACCGCATCGGAACCGTAAATGGCCGACGCACCATCCTTCAGAACTTCCGATCGGGAGATCGAAGCGATCGAAATGGCATTGATGTCGGAGAAATTGAAGGTCCGACGACCGTTGATGAGCGTCAACGTGTTCGCAGGTCCGAGAGCACGTAGGTTGATGAAGGCCGATCCGTTACCACCGTTTGAATCGTTCTCAGTGAGAGTATTTCCCACGAAGGACGGAAGTTGGCGCAATCCTTCCACCGGCGTGTTCGCGCCCGCCTTCTGGAGAACCTCAGCGGTGTAGACCGTAACCGGCAGCGCTGATTCCGACTCGGCCGTAGGAATGTAGGACCCAGTCACAATAACGCGCTCGGCCGTCGCTTCGGCAGGCGCCTGTGCGTAGGCTGGACTAGCGACGATTAAAGCAGATCCAACCCCGGCTACGAGAGCCGGGCGAAAGGATCCCAACGTGTTCAGTACATTTTTTATCATTAGTTTCTCCGTTTGATGGGGTAGGTTGGTCAGAGATTTACCGGCGTATAAGAGCCTGACAAGACTTTTTTTGAAAAAATTTTGAACGGCTATGGTTAACGTGGTGTCTCGGGGTTGCCACTTCGCCTGCAAGACTCATGCCTCCCGGGGTGCAAACAATCCACAGAATTCGATTAGATTCGGTCAATTGGTCCATTCGCTCGCCCGCTAACCAACGGGACTGTAGGCGGACTGAAGTTGTAAAGGTCTCCAGCTAGCTCCTCCTCTTCACCCGGGAAGTCGGATTGACCCATCCAGGCCCACGCGTGTCCATGGCTAATATTTGAGCCGAATCGGGGGATCACAGTGGAGATCCGCGAAAAGGTTGCTCCCGCTGCGGGTATATAAAACAAAGACGGGTGGCATTTCTGCCACCCGTCTTGCATTTGCAATTTTCGATTCGCGACGCTTAGAACTTCTTTGTCAAACTGACGTACCAGAATCGGTTACGGATCGAGTAGAGGGACGTATCGTAGTTATCGTTGAACGCTCCCAGCACAGTCGGAGGATAACGATCAAACACGTTGTTGACGCCGACCGTCAGCTTGGTGCCCCACAACATCCGTTGCCAGAGCGAGGAAGTGTCTGCCGCTGTCTCAACAACATTCTTGCCGCCCTTGGAGTCTTTGGCATAGACCGGTGCCGGCGCCTCAACAGCGGGCTTTGTGAACTCGTAGCTCAGCTGCATATCGAGCGTCTCATAGTCGGAGACTCGATGGTGCTCAGCAAAACTTGGGTTCGCAATGGTTCCACCGATAACGGTGTTGCCGAGAATAAACGCGGGATCATCCTCGAAGTCGCCAATGTAATTGCCAGTGATAACAAAGTCGAAGTCATGCCACTGCCATTCTCCCCGGAGGAATCCCTTGTTAAAAGGAATCGCACCGGGAGCCAGCGGCTGAGTGCCGTTGTTGTAATTTCCAAGGAAGTTCGTGAAGCCGGGAGCCAGAGCAGGATCACCCTGCGCCTTCCAGGCAAAGAAATGGTTCCACGCACCCGACAGCGTGAATTTACCAAATCGCTCCGTCGGAATTTCGTATGTGGCCGTGACATCTAGACCCTCTACCAATCGCTTACCGGCGTTGTTGGTATTCGCGCCAAGAACCTGAAACACGTTACCAGCTGCGTCACGCTGAATACCTTGGGCTCCCTCCCCTGGGTTAGCATCGTCTGGAGCAACGAACAGCGTAGGTACCCCGCCGTTCGCTAGCGCGCTTAGCCCGTTGGCGGTCAGCATGATCTGCGCAAAATCCGCAGCGGAGAGAATCACGTTGGTCGTAAAGAGCTGATAAATATCAGCTGTCATGGTGAAGCCCGGAACGAACTTCGGAGTCCAAACAATACCGCCGGACCACGTATCCGTTTCTTCCGGTTGCAGGTCGATGTTACCCAGCTGTTCGACACCACCAGGTGGCTGGAAGGTCACCGCTTTGAGCGGGTCGAATTCCACCGGGAAGTTCTGCGAACCCGGATCAAAGAGTGTGTTTGGTTGCGGCGACCGGAACGATTGGTTCCAATTTGCCCGCAATGTTATATCAGCGGTCGGCTGATAGCGCACGGAGATACGAGGTGTTCCGCCGTTATCGAAGCTGATGTGGTCAGCAAGCGGGTTTTGATGGAACAGATCGTAATCATCGAATTCCTCATATCGATAGGCGAAGCCAAACTCGAGCGATCGAACGAACGGAATGTTCATCGCGGAGGTGATGATCGGAACCGTTAACTCACCAAAAATGGAGTTAACTTCTTGCCGATACTTAGTCAGCGGCGCTTGATTGAATCCGAGTTGATCCCCAGCAACCTGAACCGGATCAGGCACTGAGTGCTGACGGCTTTCGCGATGCTCGTAGCCAAGGGCGATATCGATACCGCCGTTCCACAACGTTGGGAAAAGATGCGCATTTGTTCTGATGTCAGCACCCCAATCTTGTTCGTAGAAGAACGAGTGGCCGAGATATGAGGCCCGCTGTGCCGCAGCGACGTTGTCATATGCAGCAGTGCCCGTCTGAACACCGTTAGTATAAGTCGGAGCCGTGCCTACTGGGGGCGCGAACTGACCGATGAATGGGTTGAAATTGCCTGCCGCAATTTCAGCGGCCAACGGTGTGAACTGCGCGTCACCGGAGTCAATACGTTGATTATTATATCGTTCGTAAACGAACGCAGTGTCATAGCCAAAATGGCTAATAAAGCTGTTGTCCTTAAAGTTGAAGTCGCCGTTAAGCCCAGCGACATAACGCCAGTAATCACTGTCAAAGAATGAACGGCGATTACCCAACTCCTGCTGGAGCCGATAGCGAAGCTGCGTAACTCCATTAATAACGGCGCCAGTATCGGGATCAATAACAGTGGGGAAAGGATTAAATATTGATGACCGAGCCGTGCCGCCTGGAAGAGCAAAGGGAGCTCCCGCTAAACCGTTGTCCTGCTTCGTCTTGGCATACAAAAGATCACCATAGAGTTGGAGCTCATCCCCGAAGATTTTATATCGTCCGGTAACGTAGTACATCGCTTTTTCCACTCCAGGGATTGCAGGGGTGAAATCGCGGAAGTTAAATCGGCTTGGATCTGTTCCTCCCGGCACGTCGAACGGGCGATAACCAGCTGGGTCACTTCCGTCGATTGTGGTGCTCGGAGCGTTGTTCCCTAGGTTGTTCAAAACCAATTGGAGAGCTTGGGGACCACCTTCAATATTGACGCGAATTCTTCCCGCGTAAGTCGGGCTGTTGTTGTTGATACCGCCACGGCCGAGACCGGTGGGGTTGTTGCTCAGGTCACCAGATCCGGCGAGCTGAGCGCGATCACGCGAAAAGAGATTAGCTCGGGAATAATACTCACCCTCCGCCGCGATAGAAACCTTACCATCCAAGCCTGTCACACCGCCCCGGAGATAAACCTGGCGAACGTGGGCGTCGGTCTCTGTGGTATTTCCGTAAAGTGCGAAAAGTTCCGCACCTTCGTAGGGCTTCTCGCCCGGTCCGTTGAGCATGATGAAGTTCACAACGCCTGCAACCGCATCAGAGCCGTAGACGGCGGATGCACCGTCTTTCAGCACTTCGGTTCGAGCGGTGGCCCCAATTGGAATGGCATTAATATCGGCTCCAAGGCCATTCGCGGCGAGACCGAGAGAGGCGCGACGGCCATTCATGAGCACCAACGTATTCTGCGAGCCAAGACCGCGAAGGTTAATCGTCGCTTGTCCATTTCCGCCGTTGGAATCATTTTCGGTAATCGCATTGCCGACGAAGGAAGGAAGCTGACGCAAGCCTTCCACCGGGGTATTGGCACCAGCCTTTTGCAAAACTTCGGCGGTGTACACCGTAACCGGCAGAGCCGATTCGGTCTCTGCGGTTGGGATGTAGGAACCGGTCACGATTACTCGTTCGGCAGTTGCTTCAGCGGGGGCTTGAGCAAAGGCGCTCGCGGCCGCGAAGAGTGGAAGTCCCAAGCCGACGACAATAGCCGCACGGAAGGATCCCGACGTGTTTAGTACATGTTGTATCATTGTTTCTCCATTCGTTGGGTTAGGCTTTGAACGACTTAACGCGCTTTTGAGGCGCAACAAAGCTTTTTTTCATTTTTTTTTGAAAATTTTTGAACGAACCCGGCTAACTTGGTGTCGTTCAGGCCCACCAGTCAAGCCCGATTTGGCCGATTTTTTTGGCTTTTTTCCGGAGGCGTACTGCAAGACTTGTGCCTAAGGCTCGTAATACACGGGCAATATGATGGAGCAATCGACCGGTTTCCCGTCGCGGAACGCAGGTATGAACTTCGCGACTCTGAAGTCCTCGGCCGCCGCCCGGCCAAACCCGGCTAGCGGGGGGTGTTCTGAAATCAATTTGAGTTCCTTTAGATTGCCGGTTGCGTCGATCTTCATCCCAAGTTCCACCAAACCGGAAAGCACGTTTGTCAGAATATCGTCCGGATAATGCAGTCCATCAAAATTAGATCCGGGCCCGACAAAGGGTTGAGGACCTACGAAGTCACTTTCTTTTTTCAACTCTTCCGCTTCCTGATTGGCGAAAATTCTTAAGCGCGGTTTTCCATTTACGACCTTGTAACTCACCGTCCCTTTCCAGCACATTGGGATCCTAAGCTTAGAATTCCACGTGGACAAGTTGTCGC